>Ga0105237_10000562_pt1 | contig 51831 bp, 49 predicted proteins | sample KBSC24metaG_FD_81520 | JGI IMG/M metagenome (GOLD analysis project Ga0105237, IMG submission 81520) | Corn rhizosphere microbial communities from Kellogg Biological Station, Michigan, USA - KBS C2-4 metaG | ecosystem: Host-associated > Plants > Roots > Rhizosphere > Soil | place: Michigan, USA... | reverse complement strand
TTACCGGACGCCGTCGCGCTCGGCGCGCTTGCGCTCCAGCTTGCGGGCGCGGCGGATCGCGGCGGCCCGCTCGCGGGCGCGCTTCTCCGACGGCTTCTCATAGTGGCGACGCAGCTTCATCTCGCGATAGACGCCCTCGCGCTGCAGCTTCTTCTTGAGGGCCCGGAGCGCCTGGTCGACATTGTTGTCGCGAACGATGATCTGCATAAACCCGTCTGTCTCCTGCCGGCCGGAAGGCATCGGAACCCACCGTCCCGAGAGGCCTGACGACACGTCGAAATTAGCGGCCGCAGGATCGCCCTGCGCCCGGAAAGCGCGCGCCCTAGCAGCGAATGCGATTCGGGGCAAGCCGCGAGCCCAAGCTTCTACCCGTTCGCCCTGAGCTTGTCGAAGGGCCGTCCTTCTTCTTTCACGCGGGAAAAGGGAAGGACAGGGCTTCGACAAGCTCAGCCCGAACGGGGTGGGTTTATCCGATCATCCGCTGCAGCGTCCCGATCAGATCGGCCTCTGCCGCCGGCTTGTCGGTGCGGATGCGGCTGATGCGGGGGAAGCGCATGGCGAGGCCGGACTTGTGGCGCTTCGATTCGTGGATCGAATCGAACGCCACCTCCAGCACCAGCGCCTTCTCGACCTCCCGCACCGGGCCGAAGCGCTGGACGGTGTGAGTCCGCACGAAGCGATCGAGGCCCTTCAGTTCCTCGTCGGTGAAGCCCGAATAGGCCTTTCCCACCGGCAGCAGCTCACCGCCCTCGTCGGGTGGGGCGGTCCAGCAGCCGAACGTATAGTCCGAATAGAAACTGGAGCGCTTCCCGTGGCCGCGCTGCGCGTACATCATGACGCAATCCGCCACGAGCGGATCGCGCTTCCATTTGTACCACAGGCCCGCCCGGCGCCCGGCGACATAGGGCGAATCGCGCCGCTTGAGCATCACTCCCTCGATCGCCGCATCGCGCGAGCCGGCGCGGATGTCGCCCAGCGCCGCGAAATCGGGTGCCTCGATCAGCGTCGAGATGTCGAAGCGATCCGCGGGCAACCGCGCGACGAATCGCTCCAGCCGCGCGCGCCGTTCCTCCCACGGCAGCGCGCGGATATCCTCGGCCCCGTCGAACAGGATGTCGTAGAGCCGCACGAAGGCCGGATAATCCGCCTGCATCTTCGCGCTCACCGCCTTGCGGCCGAGCCGCTGCTGCAGCGCGTTGAAGCTCGCCGTCTCGCCGCCATGCTCGGCACGGCCCTGCCCCTCGCCGCGCACCAGTAGCTCGCCGTCGAGCACGCCGGCCACCGCGAAGGCCGCCGCCACGTCGGGGAAGCTGCCGGTGATGTCGTCCCCGGCGCGCGAGAAGAGCCGGGTCTCGCCCCCGGATTCGTTGGCGACATGAACAAGCTGGACGCGGATGCCGTCCCATTTCCATTCGGCGGCATAGTCGGCCAGATCGACCGTGGCATCCTCCAGCGGATGCGCGAGCATGAAGGGGCGGAAGACCGGCAGATCCTCCGGCGCCGGCCTCGCGCCGCGCCCCTCCGCCCAATCGAACAGCGGCGTGTAGGGCGGCTCCAGCCCGTGCCAGAGCTCCTCCACCTCGTCCACGTCGAGCCCGAAGGCCTGCGCCAGCGCCGTCTTGGCGAGGCGGGCCGAGACGCCGACGCGCAGCGCGCCGGTCGCCAGTTTGATCAGCGCGTAGCGGCCCGACGAATCGAGATGGTCGAGCATCGCCGCCAGTTCGTCGCCGGCCCTGGCGCGGGGCGCCGCCTCCAGCCGCGCCAGCGCCGCCGAGATGGAGAGGGAGCCGTCGTCCAGCTCCGCCGACTCGCCCTCCGGCTTGGGCCAGATCAGCGCCACCGTCTCGGCGAGGTCGCCGACGAAGTCGCGGCTCATCGCGAACAGCTCGGGATCGACGCGCTGGCGCACCATCTCGCCGATCGCCGACGCTTTCACCGCCTTGATGTCGATCGCGCCGGTCAGCGCCGCCATCGCCCAGCCGCGATCGGGATCGCGCGTCGCGCGCAGATAATCGGCGATCAGCTTGAGCTTGGCGTTGCGCGATCGCGTGTAGACGAGGCCGTCGAGGAGCTTGGCGAAGGCGCGCATGGGTGCGTAACGATCCTCCGGTCTGCCTGTGCCCTGTTCTACTCCGTTCGCCCTGAGCTTGTCGAAGGGCCGTCCTTTTCTTCGACCATGCAGGAAGGAGGGACAGGGCTTCGACAGGCCTGTCCTGAGCAAAGCCGAAGGGCTCAGCCCGAACGGAATATTAGGCGTCGCCATGCTCCAGACATGGTTTGGCCAGCCGCCCCCTGCGGAGCGGCCGGCCAATTCCTCAAACCCGTCAGCCCGTTACAGCCGGTCGGCAACCGCCCGGCCCGCCATCAGGCCCAGCACCAGCAGCACCAGGAAGACGGCCAGGGCGATGAAGAACAGGATCTTGGCGATGCCGACGAACGCGCCGCCAATGCCACCGAATCCAAGAAGACCGAGCACCAGCCCGATCACCAGAAAGAGAAGAGCCGCCTTGAGCATGATCCGAACCCCTGAATAGCAAGATGAGCGATTTCAGGGATTCGAACGCCGAGGGCGCGCGGCGGTTCCACGCGCCCCTTGACTTGGATCAACCCTTGCGGCTGGCCTCGAACAGGAACCAGGCGCGCTCCTCGGCCTGGTCGGTCCAGTCGTCGAGGATGCCCGACGTGGCATTGTCCTTCGCGTCGTCGACGATGTCCTTCGCCTCGCGCAGCGATTCGACCAGCGCGAGATTGTCCTCGCGCAGCTCGGCCAGCATGTCGGCGGCCGACACGAAGTCCTTGTCATTGTCCTTGATGCGCTGGTGGCGCGAAATGTCGCCGATCGAGCGCAAGGTGGTGTTGCCGGTCTTGCGCACGCGCTCGGCGATCTGGTCGGTGGTGCCGAGGATCTGCGCGGCCTGGTCGTCCAGCATCAGGTGATAGTCGCGGAAGTGCGGGCCCGAGACGTGCCAGTGGAAATTCTTGGTCTTCAGGTACAGCGCGAAGCTGTCGGCCAGGATCGCGTTCAGCGCGTCGGCGACGGTCGCGGCCTTGTTGCCCTGGATGTCGGTCGGCGTGTCGAGCTTGGCGGGGGGCGTGTCGGCCATCAGAAATCTCCTTGCGATCGGTTCGCGTCCACAACGAGCTAATAGCCGAACGGTTCGCCGCAAAGGGGGGAATTTATGCGATTGCAGTGATCGAAGGCGCTCAACCGATCTGGAGCGCGAGGATCACCAGCACGATCCCCGCAAGGCCGAGCAGCAGCCCCGCGCCGGCGCGCAGCCAGCGCAGCGGCGCGACCGCCGGCCAGCGCTCGCCCAGGATCACCGCCGGCGCGTTGGCGGCGACGATGCCCGCGGCCCCGCCGGCCGCCCCAGCCACGGATAGCCGCTGCCCGCCGCCAGCGCGCCGATCGCGAACTGGGTCTTGTCGCCGAACGCGAGGATGAAGAAGGCGCCGGCGGAGGACAGGACGGCGCCGAGCGTCCAGGTCTCGACGGTCGGCGGCGCCTTGACACGGAACAGCGCGCCGCTGGCGGCGAGGACCAGCGCCACCCCGGTGAGCAGCTGGACCGGACGATGCGGGATATAGGCGGCGATCTCCATGCCGATCGCGCCGGCGATGGCCATGTTGAGGATCGCGGCGAGCGCGATGCCGGCGATCACCGCGCCGGGCCGCCGGAAGCGGTCGCCGAGCGCCATGGCGAGCAGCTGGGTGCGATCGCCCAGCTCGGCGAGCAAAGCGATCAGGAAAGCGGGGACGAGCGCGTCCATTCAGCGCCGCCCCGCCGGGGCCGGGCTCATCCCGCGAGGCGGACCCAGACCGAGGCCAGCCAGCTGGTGCCGGCCTGCTCGTCGACCGCATCCGAATCGATCGCGTCGCGCAGTCGCTCGATCCACGGCCCGATCGCGGCGCCCCGCCCGCCCTGGTCGAGCGCGACGATCAGCCCCTCGGCCAGGCGCTGCACCGGCAGCAGGCCGTAATCGGCCGCCACCGCGGCGATCGTCGCCGCCTGCCCCGCCATGCCGATCGGCCCGCGCTTCGCGAGGCCCGTTTCCAGCGCATCCAGCCGGGCGCCCAGTCCGGCGCGCACCAGCTTCATCCCTTCGTTCGACTGCCTGTTCACGGCGTCTCTCCATTTCAATGGGATAGCTGTAGCTCAGGAGCATTGCAGGCCGGTTAAGACGGCACAGGCTTGACTTATGGACTGCTCTGCCGCAGGAGCGCCCTGACGAGCGGCGGCAGCGCCGCTTTTTGCATTTCAGGCGATTCGGCGGGTCCGGCACTCCGGCGGCGGCGAAGCGCGCTCAGGACTTAGTTACGAGGGCACCATGGCCAAGCCGACGACCGTCAAGATCAAGCTCGTTTCGACCGCCGACACCGGCTTCTTCTACGTCACCAAGAAGAATCCGCGCACCAAGACGGAGAAGCTGAGCTTCAGCAAGTACGATCCCGTCGTGCGCAAGCACGTCGAGTTCAAGGAAGCCAAGATCAAGTGATCCGCGCGGCGGGCCCAGGGCTCGCCGGTCGATCCGGGATTGAGAGGGCGCCGTCCGGCTGGTTCGGGCGGCGTTTTTCATTGCGTCCGCTTTCGGCCGATCCGACGGATCAGAGATCGGGCAGCGTCTGCCCGGCCCGCCCCCAGCCCGCGAGCGCCTTCGATCCGGCCCGTTTCGCCAGCTCCTCGGCATCGCCGATATGCCAGTGCGAGGCGCGATCGATCTTGCGCAATTCCTGCCACGTCACCGGCACCGCCACCGGCGCGCCTTCACGGGCGCGGACGGTATAGGGCATCACCGCCGTCGCGCCGCGCTGGTTGCGCAGATAATCGATGAAGATGCGCCCCGTGCGCCGCTTCTTCGCCAGGGCGGCCGTGAAGCGCTCCGGCTGGTCCTCGGCCAGCGCGGCGGCGAAGCGCCGGGCGAAATCCTTCACCGCCGGCCATTCGGCATCCGGCGTCAGCGGGGCGACGACATGGACGCCCTTGCCGCCGGTCAGCATCGGGAAGGTGGCGAGGCCCATCTCGCCGAGCAGATCGCGCAGGTGCCCGGCCGCCGACACGACGTCCGCGAAGGCCAGCCCCTCGTCGGGATCGAGATCGAACACCAGCCGGTCGGGCTTCTCGACATCGGCGGCGCGCGCGCCCCAGCCGTGAAACTCGATCGTGCCCATCTGCACGCAGGTGAGCAGGCCGGCGCCATCCTCCAGCATCAGATACTCCTCGGAATGGCCATCCTTCTCGCGGATCGCGACATGGCCGACATGATCGCCGAAGCTGCCGGCATCGTGCTTCTGGAAGAAGCATTTCTTCGCCCGCCCCTGCGGGCAGCGGACGAGGCTGACGGGGCGGCCGGCCATCCAGCGCAGGATCGGGTCCGCCATCGCGGCATAATAAGCGGCGAGCTGGCCCTTGGTGACGCCGCCTTCGGGATCGATCACGCGATCGGGGTGCGAGATGGCGATGCCGAAGGGCTTGTCGCCCCCGGCCTCGGCGACAGGGATTTCGGGTACCACCTCCTCGGCCTCCTTGTCCTCGCGCAGCCCCAGGAAGCTGGCATGGCGCACGACATGATCGGCGGTGAACTCCGCGAAGGCGACCTCCGCCATGAGCTTCGGCGTCACCCAGCGCACGCCCCGCGCCGCCGCGCGCGGCACCTCAGCGGGCGGCGTCTTGCGGGCGAGCGGCCGGAGCTTCGCCAGCAGCATCGCGCGCGCCTCCGCATCGAAGCCGGTGCCGACACGGCCGGCATAGCGCAGGCCGCCGCCCTCGTTCAGCCCCAGCGCGAGGCTGCGCAGATCCCGCCCCTTCTTGTCGCTCTCGACATAGCCGAGGATCACGAATTCCTGCCGGCGCGTGCATTTCACCTTGAGCCAGCTGCGCGTCCGCGTGCCGCGATAGGGCGCGTCGGCGCGCTTGGAGACGATGCCCTCATAGCCCTCGCGACAGAGGCGATCGAACAGCTTTTCCCCGCCGGACGCGATGTGATCGGCATAATGAATCGGCGGCGCCGCACCTTGCAGCAGCGCCGCCAGCCGGTCCTTGCGCTCGGCATTGCCGAGCTTCGCCAGGTCCTCGCCATCCTGCTCCAGCAGATCGAAGGCGAAATAATGGAGCTCGCCACCGTCCTTGAGCGCGGCCTGCAGCGCGGAGAAGCTCGGCCGGCCATGCTCGTCGAAGGCCACCACCTCGCCATCGATCAGCGCCGGGCCGAGGCCGAGGCCGGCCACCGCCTCGACGATCGGCGCGAAGCGATCGGACCAGTCCAGCCCGTGCCGTGTATAGGCCTTCGCCTTGCCGCCCAAGACGGCCAGCAGGGCGCGATAGCCGTCATATTTCACCTCGTGCAGCCAGCCCGCGCCCGAGGGGACGTTATCGACCAGGGTGGCGAGCTGGACGTCGCGGAAGGCGGGGAGCTTGCCGGCCCCCTTCGCCTTCCGCCCCCCGTTCGTCTTCCCTCCCCCGTTCGCACTGAGCGAAGTCGAAGTGCGTGCCTCAGGCGGCGCGCTTACCGCACGTCCTTCGACTTCGCTCAGGACGAACGGGGCTTTTGTCTTGCGCCCGGGTTTGTTCTTCGGATTGTTCGCCGCCTTCGGATCGGCCCTCGCCTTCCGGCTGTCCGAATGCCAGACGGGATCGCCCCCCTGCGCGATCTCGGCCATCGAGCGCCCGCTGGCGACGCTGGTGAGCGCGGTGTCGACGAGATCGCCCGATCCGCCGGCCTCCTTGTCCTCCACCTTGCGGAGCAGCCAGTTCTCGCGCGTCTCGCCCGGGCGCGGCTTCATGCGGACGAGCAGCCACTCGCCCTTCATCCGCTGCCCATGGAGGATGACGTGGACATGCCCCTCATCGATCGTCTTCGCCGGGTCCTTGCCGCCGACCGGCTCCCACTCGCCCGCATCCCACAGCATCACCGTGCCGCCGCCATATTCGCCGGCGGGGATCGTGCCCTCGAAGCCGGCATAGGCCATGGGATGATCCTCGGTGCGCACCGCGAGGCGCTTGTCCTGCGGATCGAGGCTGGGGCCGCGCGTCACCGCCCAGCTCTTGAGCACGCCGTCCATCTCCAGCCGGAAATCCCAGTGGAGGCGGGTGGCGTCGTGCTTCTGGACGATGAAAAGACGGCCGCTCTTCGATCGCGCGCCGGCGCGGGGCTCGCGCGTCTTCTTGAAGTCGCGCTTCTGGCGATAGGTGGCGAGCGGATCGGGCTTGCGGGAAGCGGCCATCGCTCAAAATCCCACCGTTCGCACTGAGCCTGTCGAAGTGCGGGGCCCATGCGCGGCGCTTGCGGCCCGTCCTCCGACTTCGCTCAGGACGAACGGAGCGCGGGGAATCACGCGCTTTTCCTCGCAGGCGCCTTGCGGGTGGCCGGCTTCCTTGCCGGAGCCTTCTTGGCGGGCCCCTTGCTCGCCGCCGTCTTCCGCGCCGCGCCGCCGCCAGCCGGCTTGTCGAGCGACTTCTTCAGCGCCGCCATCAGGTCGATGACGTTGGAGCCACCGCGCGCCGGCTTGTCCTCGTCGGTGTCGAGGCTGACCTTGCCGCTCTTCGACTTGCGCTTGCGGGCGATCAGATCCTTCAGCGCATCGACATAGCGATCGTGAAACTCGCCGGCATCGAACTTGCCGGCCTTCTTCTCGATCAAGGAGGTGGCGAGATCGAGCAGATCCTCGTCCGGCTTGGTGTCGCCGATGTCGCGGAAATAGCTCGCCGCCTTGTTGACCTCGTCGGCATAGCGCAACGTCTCCAGCACCATGCCGCGCCCGCACGGCTTGAGGCTGACGACATATTCGCGGCCGCGCAGCGCCAGCTGGCCCAGCCCGATCTTCTTCGATCGGCGCAGCGCCTCGCGCAGCACGACGAACGCCTCCTCGGCGAGATCGTCAGCCGGGACGACATAATAAGGCTTCTCGTAATAGATGGCGTCGATCGCGCCGACGTCGACGAACTGGGTCAGCTCCAGCGTCTTCTTGCTCTCCAGCTTGACGCCCTCGATCTCCGCCTCGTCGAGCAGGACATATTCGCCCTTCTCATATTCGAAGCCCTTCATGATCTCGTCGGGATCGACCGGGCCGATGCCATCCACCACCTTCTCGTAATGGATGCGCTTGCCCGAGGGCTCGTGGATCTGGCGGAAGGAGACGGTCGCGCCGCTCTTCGTGGCCGAATAGATCTCGACCGGGATCGAGACCAAAGCCAGCCTGATCTGCCCTTGCCAATAGGCCCGTGCCGCCATCGTCCGGACTCCCGAAATGCGGGCGATTCAAGACATAAGGCGCGGAATCGTTCCGATGGCGGTCCGGGCGGCGGCGTGGCACTATGATTCCGTGCCGGATGATGCCCTGATTCCGCGAGTCGAGGAGGATCGGCCGATCCTGCCGTGGAAGCTGGTGGCCGGCGCCTTCCTGCATTTCGTGGTGCCCGTCTATCTGGTCGCGGTGATCCTCGACACGCTGCTGGCGATGCCGACGGATGCCGGCGCCGAGGCGATGCTCCGGCACGCCTTGCCGTTCAGCGGTCGCTTCCTCGCCGTCTACGCCCTGCTCGCGCTCGCGGCGTCGCTCGGCGTGGCGGCCGTCGATCCGCTGCTCCGCGCCCGGCGCCGGCGGCGGGCGCAGCACGATCCGCAGGCCGGCGCGCGCCTCTCCGCGCAGCGGGTGGCGGGATCGGTGACGCAGAGCCGAGGACGCTTCGGTCCGCAGGCCGATGCCGCTTTGGCGGCGATGGGCGCGGCACGCTGGGATCATGACGATCCCCGCTACCGCGCCCTGTCGGACGATCTCGCCACGCTCGTCCGCGCTTCGGCCGATGCGCTCGCCGCTGCGGCGCCGGAGCGACGAGTCGAGATCGGCGACCGGGTCGCGCGCGCCCTGGAGCAGCTTCAAGACGCGCTCCAGGATTTGAATCGCGCGCAGGAACAGCGCCGGGATGCGGATGCACAGGCGGCGGCGCGCTATGTCGAGCTCCGTTACGGACCATCCGATTTCTCTGGAAGCGGAGAATGAACAGGCGTAAATATTGCTGCGAGCGCAAATAGAGCGCTCGTCTAGAGGTCCGAAGGACACCTTCCCCAGATGACAAATATGTATGTGCTCGGCGCTTCGGCCGTCGCGGCCCTCGTCGTCGTCTTTCTCTTCACCCTGTCCCGCATGGTGCGCTACGTCGGCAACAACCGCGTCGCCATCGTCGAGAAGCTGTGGAGCCGCAACGGCTCCATCTCCGGCGGCCTGATCGCGCTCCACCGCGAGGCCGGCTACCAGCCCGCCGTGCTGCGCGGCGGCTACCATTTCTTCGTGCCCTTCCAGTACCGGGTGCACAGCCAGCCGCTGGTGACCATTCCGCAAGGTCAAATCGGCTACGTCTTCGCCCGCGACGGCGCGCCGCTGGGCCCGACCCAGACGCTCGCCAGCAACGCGGCGACCGCCGATTTCCTCGACGTGCGCGCCTTCCTCGCCAATGGCGGCCAGAAGGGCCCGCAGCGCACCATCCTGCGCGAGGGCACCTATGCCATCAACCTCGCCCAGTTCGTGATCATCACGCGCGAGCACATTTACGGCCTGATGCTGGAGCGCAACGATGCCGCGCTTTTCACCGAGATGCAGAGCGTGATCGAGGCGCGCGGCGGCTTCATGGCGGTCGTGATCAAGGATTCGACCGACCAGATCGGCATCGTGACGGTGCATGACGGCCCGGCGCTGACCGCCGACCAGATCATCGCGCCCGAGGTCGGCACCGACCAGGCCGATCACGCGACCTTCCACAACAGCTTCCAGGATCCGGAGAAGTTCATCGCCGCGGGCGGCCGCCGCGGCCGCCAGCTGCAGGTGCTGGTGGAGGGCAGCTACTTCATCAACCGCCTGTTCGCGACCGTGGAGATGGTCGCCAAGACGGTGATCGAAGTCGGCCATGTCGGCGTCGTGATCAGCTATACCGGCGCCAGCGGCACCGACACGTCGGGCGACGACTATCGCCATGGCGAGCTGGTCGATCGCGGCACGCGCGGCGTGTGGAGCGAACCGCTGCTGCCGGGCAAATATGCGTTCAACACCTATGCCGGCAAGATCATCGCCGTGCCGACCACCAACTTCATCCTGAAGTGGGACCAGGACACGACCGGCCAGCACAAGCTCGACGAGAATCTGTCCGAGGTGTCGCTGATCACCAAGGATGCGTTCGAGCCGACTTTGCCGCTCTCGGTGGTCGTCCATATCGATTATCGCAAGGCGCCTCTGGTCATCCAGCGCTTCGGCGACATCAAGAAGCTCGTCGAGCAGACGCTCGATCCGATGGTCTCGGCCTATTTCAAGAATGTCGCCCAGCGCAAGACGCTGATCGAGCTGCTGCAGGAGCGCTCCGACATCCAGGAGCAGGCCGGCGACGAGATGCGCGCCAAGTTCGGTGGCTACAATCTCGAGCTGCAGGAGGTGCTGATCGGTACGCCGCGCGCGGCCGCCGGCAACGACCAGATCGAGAAGGTGCTCCAGCAGCTGCGCGAGCGGCAGGTCGCCGAGGAGCGCGTCACCACCTACGAGAAGCAGCGCATCGCCGCCGAGAGCGAGAAGGCGCTGCGCGAGGCGGAGGCGCGCGCCCACCAGCAGACCTCGATCACCGAATCCGAGCTCTCCATCACGGTGCAGGAGAATCAGGGCAAGGCGGCGCTCAAGCGCGCGACCCAGGATGCCGAGCAGACCCGCACGCTGGCCAAGGCGGAGGCCGATCGCATCCGCCTGCTCGGCGAGGGCGAGGCGGCCAAGACGGTGGCGCTCGCGGGCGCGGAAGCCGAGCGGATCACCCGCACCGGCCTCGCCACCGCCGAGACGATCGAGAAGCAGGCGGCGGCCTCGGGCGGCGCCCAGTATCAGCTGACCCGCCAGGTGATCGAACGGCTGGCCGATGCGCTGGAGAAATCGGGCGTCGACATCGTGCCGAGGGTGCAGATCAACACCGGCGGGGCGAGCGGTGCGGAAGGCGGCGGCGCGTTGCAGGCGCTGATCGGCATGCTGCTGAGCGAGAAGGGCGTGACCATGCTCGGCAGCCCCGTCACGACGGCGGCCAACGACGCCCGCCCCTCGGGCGACAGGCCCGAGATCGCGGCGGAGTGAGTGGCCGGGGCCGGCTGAGGCCGGCCCCCGAACCGTCCTTCGGGCGTGACGGGGCATAGCGGGCTTTCCCCCGATGCTGCACCCGCTAAGAGGGAAAGCGATGCACCGCCTCGCCTTCCTCGCCGCGCTGGTCGCGATCGCCCCTTTGCCCCTGGCCGTGCATTCGGTGCCGCAGGGGGTGACCGCCACCGCCGTGCCGCTCGATCCCCGCGATCCCGGGCGCACGACGCTCGGCACGCTGCGTTTCCTCGGCGGATGGGTGCTGAGGGGCTCCGACCGGCGCTTCGGCGGCGTCTCGTCGATGACGATCGAGGATGGCCGGTTCGAGATGCTGAGCGATGGTGGCGTGGTGACGCGGCTGCGCTTCGCCGGCAGCGGCGCGCAAGCCGATTATGCCATGACCGAACTGCCCGACGGCCCCGGCGACGGATCGGCGAAGATCGACCGGGACAGCGAATCCTCCACCTACGATCCGGTGTCCGGCCATGTCTGGGCCGGGTTCGAAACCCGCAACCAGATCTGGCGCTACACCAGGGGGTTCGCGGTGGCGGACGGCCATGCGGCACCGAAGCTGATGGCGGACTGGCCCAACAATCTGGGCGCCGAGGCGATGGTACGGCTCGCCGACGGCCGCTTCCTGGTCTTCGCCGAGACCAAGACGTGCAAGGACGGCAGCCATTATGCGCTGCTCTTCCCCGGCGATCCGGTGGAGCATCCGGACGCGACGCCTTTCTGCTACAAGGGGCCGCCGGGCGGCTTCGCGCCGACCGATTCCGCGCAGCTTCCCGATGGGCGCGTGATCGTCCTGCACCGGCGTTTCAGCCTGCCCGTCCACTTCACGGCGGCGCTGACGGTGATCGATCCGAAGGCCATCGTGCCGGGCGGACCGCCGGTCGAGGGCAAGCTGCTGGCGACGCTCGCCCCGCCGCTGACGGTCGACAATATGGAGGCGCTGGCGATCCAGCCGACACCCAGGGGGCCGATCCTGTGGATCGCGTCGGACGACAATTATCTGTTCCTGGAGCGCACCCTGCTCATGGCCTTCGCGCTGCCGGCGAAATTCTGAGCGGCTGCTCTCGCCGTTCGGGCGGCCCCTCTTCCCCCCGAGATGCCAGCGAAAGCTGGCATCTCGGGCGGCACGCGCCGCGCCCGCCCCGGGGAGACCCCAGCTTTCGCTGGGGTGACGCGAGAATCAACAAAGGGGATGGAAGACAGGCCCTCCGACCTCCTGCCGGAGCAGGCGGTCAAAGGGCTCAGTGCGAACGGGTGCCGATCACTCCCCGTCCGCCCGTCTCGCCAGCAGGATGCGGGCCTGCGCCGCGACCTGCGCGAGCATCGCCGGGCTGACCGACGGCGCGGTGCGGGCGCGCTGGACCAGGCGGGCGAAGCGCTCGACGCGGGTCTCGTGCTGGGCGAGCCAGGCATCGACCAGAGCCGCCGGCCCGCTCTTGCCGGCACGGGCGAGGAAATCGAGCCGGAGCTGCTCGAAATCGCGGGCGAGGCCGGCGGTGAGCAGCCGCTCCCAGCTGTCCGCCGAGGTGGCGCGCTGCGCGGCCGCCTTGGCCCAGTCGAGCCCCAGCGCCTCGCCGAGACGGACATAGGCGGAGACCACCTCCTCCTCGCTCCAGCCGCAGCGGGCCGCGAGCGCGGCGATGGCGATGGCGCCGTCCAGCTCGTAGAGGCGCGCGACGCGGGCCGCGAGCGCGACGCTGGCGCCCGTCGCGATCAGGCGATCGGTCAGCTGGGCGGTGGCCCCGCGCACCTCGGCCTTGATCACCTCGTCGGCCTTGCGGTCGAGCCGCTCGACGCCGGCCTTCACCGCCTCGGCCATCTCGCCGGGCAGCGCATTGGCGCTCGCCACGCGGATCAGGTCGGCGATGTGCAGGCGGATCACCCGGGCGGCGACCTCCAGCAGTTCCAGCCGGCCCGTCTCGGGCATCGGCTCGGCCTCGATGTCGGCGAACAGCCGGGTCAGGCCGAACACCGTGTCGCAGGCCAGATAGGCACCGGCGACGCGGGCGAGGCTGACGCCCTCCTCCTCCGACAGCTCGAACGGCGCGACGAGGCCGAGCCGGTTGACCACCGCATTGGCCACCTTGGTGGCGATGATCTCGCCGCGCAGCCGGTGCGCGTCGATCGCGTCGGCGAAGCGCTCCTGCATCGGCGCCGGGAAGGCGTGGTGGAGGATCGGCGACAGCGTCGGGTCGCCGGTGATCGGCGAGGCCTCGATCGCCGCCTGCAGGGTCAGCTTGGCATGGCTGAGGATCACCGCCAGCTCGGGCCGGGTGAGGCCGTGCCCGTCCTGCGCGCGGCGCGCATAGACGTCGTTGCCCTGCAGCCCCTCGACCTTGCGGTCGAGCCGGCCCGTGCCTTCCAGCTCGGTGATCACGCCGACCTGCGCCGGCAGCGCCGCCGGGCCGCCGCGCTCGGCGGAAGAGAGCGACAGCGTCTGGAGGCGGTTGTCCTCCAGCACGATGCCGGCGACCGCGTCGGTCATGCTGGCGAGGAAGGCGTTGCGATCCTCGAAGCCCAACCGGCCCGCCGCCATCTCGGCATTGAGCGCGATCTTGATGTTGACCTCGTTGTCCGAGCAGTCGACGCCCGCCGAATTGTCGATGAAGTCGGTGTTGGAGCGCCCGCCGAGCAGGCCGAACTCGATGCGGCCGGCCTGGGTGGTGGAGAGGTTCGCGCCCTCGCCGATCACCTTGGCGCGCAGCTGCGCGGCATCGACGCGGTTGGCGTCGTTGGCGGGATCGCCGGCCGCCGCGTTGGTCTCGCTGGAGGCCTTGATGTAGGTGCCGATGCCGCCGAACCACAGCAGGTCCACCGGTGCCTTGAGGATCGCCTGGATCAGCGTCGAGGGATCGGTGGTGCCCTCGGCGATGCCCAGCGCGGCGGCGGCTTCCGCCGAGACCGGGATCGCCTTCTGGCTGCGCGGGAAGACGCCGCCGCCGGCCGAGATCAGGCTGGCGTCGTAATCGGCCCAGCTCGACGCCGGCAGCGCGAACAGGCGCGCCCGCTCGTCCCAGCTCTTCGCGAGATCCGGCGAGGGATCGAGGAAGATGTGACGGTGATCGAAGGCCGCGACCAGCTTGATCGTCTTGCTGAGCAGCATGCCGTTGCCGAACACGTCGCCGGACATGTCGCCGCAGCCGGCCGTGACGATCGGGTCGGCCTGCACGTCGACGCCCATCTCGGCGAAGTGGCGCGTCACCGATACCCAGGCGCCGCGCGCGGTGATCCCCATCGCCTTGTGGTCGTAGCCGTTGGAGCCGCCGGAGGCGAAGGCGTCGCCCAGCCAGAAGCCCTTCTCCACCGCGATCGCATTGGCGACGTCGGAGAAGGTCGCGGTGCCCTTGTCGGCGGCGACGACGAAATAGGGGTCCTCGCCGTCGAGGATGGCGACGCGATCCGGGTGCGTCACCTTGCCCTCGACGAGATTGTCGGTGACCGACAGCAGGGAGCGGATGAAGATGCGGTAGCTCTCCGTGCCCTCCGCCAGCCAGGTCGGGCGGTTGGTCGGCGCGGGCAATTGCTTGGGATAGAAGCCGCCCTTGGCGCCGGTCGGCACGATGACGGCATTCTTCACCACCTGCGCCTTCATCAGGCCGAGGATCTCGGTGCGGAAATCGTCGCGCCGGTCGGACCAGCGCAGGCCGCCGCGCGCGATCGGGCCGCCGCGCAGGTGGATGCCCTCGACGCGCGGGCTGTACACCCAGATCTCGCGCCACGGGCGCGGCGCCGGCAGATCCGGCACCCTGGCGCTGTCCAGCTTGAAGGCGAGCGCCTCCTGCGCCGCGGGGGCGAAGGCGTTGGTGCGCAGGATCGCCTCGATCAGGCCGCGCATGCGGCGCAGGATGCGATCGTCGTCGATCGCGGCCACCGCGACGAGGCCCTCGTCGATCGCCGCTCGCGCCGCCTCCGCTTTCGCCTTGGAGGCGTGCTTCGGGTCGTGCCGCGCATCGAACAAGGCGACGAAGCCCTTCGCCACCTCGGGCGCGCGGGCGAGCGCGTCGGCGGTGGTGGCGAGGCCGTAGGTCATGCCGGTCTGGCGCAGGTAGCGGAACCAGGCGCGCAGCAGCACGACCGCGCGCGGCTCCAGCCCGATGCTGACGATCAGCTTGTTGAAGGTGTCGTTCTCGGCGCGGCCCTTGAGCACCTCGGCGATCGCGGTCTCGGCGATGCCGGCGCGGGCCAGCACGTCGGCGCCGCAGCCCTCGGGCGCGTCGAGCAGGAATTCATGGATGTGGCCGAGGCCGCCGGCGAGCGCGGTCGGCACCTCCTCCAGCACCACGAAGCCGAAATCCTCCAGCACCGGCACCACGTCCGAGAGCGGCACCAGCCCGCCGGTGCGATAGATCTTGAGGTGAAGGCGATCGCCCGCCTCGCCCGGCACGGCGTAGAGGCGCGCGGCGCGGTCCTCGTCATCCGCCAGCCCCGTCAGGCGGACGATGTCCTCGGCCGCCTCGCTGGCCTCGGCGCGGGCGCGATAGCCCGGCGGGAAGGCGCCGGCATGGCTGAGCCCGAGGCGCGCGGCGCGCGAGGCGCCGATGCGATCGGCGAGCGCGGCCTCCACGGCGGGCGCCCAGCCGCGCACCATCTGCTCCAGCCGCCGGTCGAGCGGCTCGGCATCGGGCCGCTGGCCCTGCGCGGCGAGCGCGATCGTGTAGCGGATCAGCGCGACGTCGCCGTCGCCGAGGTCGATCGCCCAGCTCGCCAGCGCGCCGCCGGCCGCCTCGGCGATCATCCGGCCGATCGCCTCGCGCCGGCCGGTGGTCATCTCGTCGCGCGGCAGCCAGACGAAGGCGAACAGGTGGCGGCCCAGCACCTCGTCGACCAGCACCAGCTTCGGGCGGGGACGGTCGGACAGCGACATGGCGGTCAGCGCCACCTGCTTGAGCGCCTGCCCCGTGAAGGCGATCAGCAGATCGTGCGGCAGCTCGTAGATGGCGTGGCGCAGCGCCTTGCCGGCATGGCTGTTGGGATCGAAGCCGAGCTCCTCCTCCAGGTCGGAGAGGCGGCGGCGGAGCAGCGGCACGCGGTCCGGCCGGGTCGCCAGCGCGCCCGAGGTCCACAGGCCGGCATGGATGTCGATGCCCGTGATCCGCCCGCTTTCCCGCCGAGGAAGCACGATGAGATCGAGCGGCACGCGACGGTGCACCGCCGAAACGCGATCGGCCTTGAGCAGCAGCGGCGCCTCGTTGCCCGCCTCGAACCAGGCGATGGCGGCGGCGCGGGTGCCGTCGGCCATGAAGGCGCTGTCGTCGGCCCGGGCGATGCCGAGCTCATTCTCGATCGTGCCGCCGGCATCGACGCGGCGGAAGCCCAGCAGCGTCATGTTGCCGTCGTGGAACCAGCGCAGCAGCGCCGCGCCTTCGCCGTCGGGCAGCTTCGCGGCGCCGTCCTTCAGCGCGTGGAGCAGCAGCGGCCAGTCCTCCACGGCGGCGCGGACATGGGCGAGCACCCCGTCCAGCTCGTCGACGATGGTGCGGCGCTCCTTCGCGTCGACCCGCTCGATCTCCATGTAGATGATCGATTCGCGGCGCTCGCCCTCGGTGCGGGGGGGCATCAGGCCGGTGAGGGTGCCGTCGGCGTCGCGGCGCACCGCGACGATCGGGTGGAGCAGGCGATGGACCGCGAGGCCCCGCGCGGCGAGCGCGGCGGCGATCGAATCGACCAGGAAGGGCATGTCGTCATTGACGATGGCGAGGCGCATGAGCCGGCGCCCGCTCTCGCCGCCGATCGAATCGAGCGCGAAGCTCGGGCGGCCGGACACCCGCCTGGCGGCGGCGGTGGCGATGAAGGCGGCGGCGGCCTGCCCCGCCGCATCGTCGAAACCGTCGGTCTCGCCGGGCAGCGCGCCCGCCGTCAGCACGTCGGCTATCTCGCGGATGAGGCCGGGCGCCACCTCCGCCGTTTCGCCGGAAGTCGCTTCGCTCGCCACAGATGCCGTCATGTCACTTCCGCTCCTTGCGCGGTGGATCGCCCCGTTTTCGGGGCCGATTTCGCAGGCCGATATGCGCCTCTCGGCGCCGCCGCTCAACCCCGGCGGGGCAAAAGCAACGGCGCTTCCGGCGGGCCGGAGGGTAACGAATCTTTGTTGCGTCTGTCGGTCGCTGTCAGCGCGTGATCTTGCGAATGGCGCGATCGACGAGGCTTTCCTCCTCGGGCACCGGGGCGATCACGGCGAGCTTTCCGTCGCCCTCGCGACGGGCCAGCAGCAGCACGAACTCCCCCGAGTCGGCGGGCAGGTCGATCACCACCTGCGCCGCGACCTTGCGCAGTGCCGCGCGTGCGATCTCGGCATGGCTGGGCGGCGCGGCGGCGGGCTTGCGCGCCTGCCGCTCGGCCGCGACCATCGCCTTGAGGCCGCCGGGCTGCGCCTCGATATGATCGGCGAGCGCGCCCGGATCGAGGCCGAGGCGATGCGCATGGGCCAGGGTCGCGGCGAATTCGGTGGCGCGCGCCTTGTCGACGTCGGCGCCGAAGATCAGCTTCACCACCGCCGTCATCGGCGCGCGCTTCTGCGCCTTCACCCCGGCATCGTCGAGCAGCTCGGCATATTCGGCCGGGCGAGCATCGGCGAGCAGCGAGAAATCGTAGGCGAGGCCGAGCGCGCGATAGAGCGCGGCGCGGCTCTTGAGCCGCGCGCCCTGCGCCGCCTCGGCCTGGTCGCGCGCGGCGGCGAGATGATCGGCGAGCGCGGCGTTGTGGCCGGGCAGCAGATCGTCCTCCGGCGCCGCCGCGGCCTCGGCGTCGTCCTGCGCCAGCCCACCGAACGGACCGTCCGCCCACACCGGTGCGGCGGGCGCCTCCGCCACCGGTTCCCCGGCGGAGGCCGGCGGCTCCGCCGCCGCCTCGGCCGGCGCTTCCTTCCAGTTGATCACGCCGTAGACGAAGTCGATCGTGTCGTCGTCGGACGAGAAGGGCATCAGGATGCCCCGGTACATGCTGTTCAGGTTGCGCTGGTTGACGAATTCGGCCTCGAAGCCGATCGGCGCGCGATTGGCCAGGATCTGGAGATAATGGTCGGTCAGGCGGCTGAGCAGGGAGCGGCTCGGCACGTCCGAGATGGAATGGATGTCATGGTCCAGCCCGCATTCGCGGCGCAGCGCCTGGCCCAGGAAGGTGATGGCGGGATCCTCGATGCCGGCGGTGAAATCCAGCAGCACGCTGTGCGGCCCGAAATCCTCGCTGTGCGCGGGATCGAGATCCTCGATCGAGGGATAGGCCCGGCCGCCGAGCATCGACACCCAGAAATTGTAGGCGCGCACGTGCATGCGCCGCTCGTCGCTGCCGATCGCGGGCGGGCGATCGGCCTCGATCGCGGGCTCGTACCCTTCGCCGGGCTCGTGATCGATCCCCCGCATGCCGTCCATCCGAACCTCTCCGCCCCGCCCCGCGCGACCGATCGCACCGGGAGCCTGCAGCTTGCACCCGCCGTGGTTGAAATAGCGTAAAGCCTGTGCGCTCGGACGCTTGCGGGGGCGGGATCACGCTGCTACAGGCGCCGCACTCCGGTTAGCCGCTTTAGCTCAGCTGGTAGAGCATCGCATTCGTAATGCGGGGGTCACAGGTTCGAGTCCTGTAAGCGGCACCAGAACATCCCGAGAACATGGCTGGAAAAACCCCCGGATTTAGGGTAGTTTGAGACCACGCTGGTTTCAGGACTTCTCACCTTGTTTCATCGTGGTCCACCCCTTTTGGACCTCGAATCCTGGACCGCGAAAATGCTCGGGAGAACGTGGTCCCATGCTTACCGATGTGCAGATTCGTTCGCTTCGGCCCGCCGCCAAGCCCTACAAGGTCTCGGACGGGGGCGGTCTCTTCCTTCTGGTCCAGCCCACCGGCGCGCTGCTCTGGCGATTCCGCTTCATGAAGCACGGGATCGAGAAGAAGCTTTCGCTCGGCAGGTTCCCGGACATCTCCCTGTCGCAGGCGCGCAAACTCAGGACAGAGGCGCGCGGACAGCTGGTCGATGGTTACGATCCCGCCGAGGAAAGGCGCCAGCGGAAGCTGGAGGAGGCGACGGCCGCCCGGACGACATTCCGGATCGTGGCCGAGGAATATATCGAGAAGATGGAGCGGGAAGGTCGATCGGACGCCACGCTCAGCAAGGCCAACTGGTTTCTCAACCTTCTCGACGGCGACATCGGCAAGCGGCCGATCTCGGCGATCACGCCCCATGAACTGCTTGAAGCGCTCAGGCGGGTCGAGCGGCGGGGGTACCATGAAACCGCACAACGGCTGCGCGCCTTCGCAAGTCGGATATTCCGATTCGCCTTTGCGACCCTGCGCACCGAACGCAACCCGGCCGACATCCTCCGCGGAGCCCTGACCGTACCGCGGGTCAAGCATCACGCGGCGATCCTGGAGCCCGCGAAGGTCGGCGAACTGCTACGAGCGATCGATGGCTATGAAGGGCGACAGGAGAATCGGTACGCGCTGAGGCTTGCCCCTCATGTCTTCCTGCGGCCGGGCGAGCTGCGCCAGGCGCAATGGTCCGAGATCAGTTTCAGCGGGAAGGTCTGGCGGATTCCGGCGGAACGCATGAAGATGAAGCAGCCTCATACCGTTCCGCTGTCTCGGCAGGTGCTGGCGATGCTGCAGGAATTGCGACGCCTCGATAATCGCAGTGAGTTTCTGTTCCCCGCGCTGCACACCTCGCAGCGGTCGATCTGCGAAAACACGTTGAACACGGCGCTGAGGCGGATGGGCTATGGCGCCGACGAGATGACCAGCCATGGATTTCGCGCGATCGCAAGCACGCTGCTCAACGAATCGGGCCTTTGGCATCCGGACGCGATCGAGCGAGCGCTGGCGCACGGGGATCGCGACAGGGTACGAGCCGCCTACCATCGCGGTGCCCATTGGGAGGAACGCGTTCGGATGGCCCAATGGTGGTCGGATCATCTCGATCAATTGAAGGCTGGCGGCATGGTGGTGAAGGGGCGGTTCAGGAAGCGAGCCTGATCGCTTCGCACCGGGTTTATTGGCGTCAGCTGGCCGTTTTCCGCTGGGCGGCTCCAGCGCCGACACGGCATCAGATTCCACATGCTTGCCTGTCTGAACTTTTACGACGAGGTGCACACTCTGATCTGGCCCGCGTAGAACAGGCTCGGCACCGACCTTCACTTCCGCCGGGAGCCGAGACACTTCTCGTTGGCGGGACATTCGCCGTTAAGCGGCAGGGGCCCTCGCCTTCTTCCATTGCCGCATCACCAGCAGGAGCGCGGCCATGATGACCGGTCCGACGAAGAGACCGACGAGGCCCAATTCCGCCAGACCGCCGAACGCTCCGATCATCGCGAGAAGGAAGGGCAGCTCGACCGCGCTGCCGATCACGGTCGGCTGAATGAAATTGTCGCCGACCGTCATGACGGCGGCGCTGAAGCCGTACAGCAGGGCGCCGGCCAGGATATGCCCTGTCCCCAACAGGATCAGCGCTGCAAGGCCGAACGCCGCCCAGGCGCCGAACGGGACGAGCGCCAGCATGATGGTGAAGGTTGCGAACAGAAGGGGCTGGGGCACGCCAGCGATGGCATAGCCGATGCCGATGATGCCGCCTTCGGCAACGGAGACCAGGACCGTTCCGTTGACGACAGCGCGTATCGCGTCGATCATCCGCTCCAGAAACTCGCCACCGAAATTTCCAAACATGTGCCGGGCAATGTCTCGCGCCTCGTTGGCGATGCTTTCGCCACGCGACAGAAGCGTGATCAGCGCGAGCAATGTAATCAGGAACAAGGCCGACTCACGCGCGACTTCGCCGCCGATCGATCTGGTCCATGCCAGGACAGACCCCGCGCTCAACGATCCAAGCAGAGCATTCGCGGCCTGCGGATTGCCGATATGCTGCTGCCAGTACGTGCCGGCGCGTGCGCCAACCAAGGGGAGTGAAGGTAACCAGGCCGGCATGGCGATGCCGGTTTTCTGAGCCTGCTGAAGCCACTCCATGGCGGACTGGCTTTCCTGCGCCAACGAAACCGCCGCCAGCGAGAGCGGGATGATAATGACGAGAGCCGTGATGAGCGCGAAGCACAGCGCGGTTAGAACACGTCGGCCGCGCGCCCGATCGACGACCCGCCGATAAAGCGGCCACTCGGCAATGGCGATCACGGCGGCCCACGCAATAGGCGTCAGGAACTCCAGCGCCATCCAGACAGACAGCGCGACGACAACCACGGTTAGCCAAAGCTGGCGGCTTCGCACGGCTTCAGGTTCGGCAAGCACGACCGTTGCGTCAGCCCGCGGCTGCGCGTCGGGAGCTGCAAACTTCGCGTCCGCGTTCATGTCCACGAACGCGGTCTCGACGTGCGCTTCGGCATTGCAAACCCCTCTGATGACCGCTGCGATCCATGACGATGCGCGCATTTCGATGTGGCAGGAACCGGCCACGCTTGGCGGTGTTCCGAAAATCAACCTGTTGTAGGGGGCTGTATGATGAAAAAAACAAGGTTCCCCCTTGGGGATCGGTGATGGCGACTGAGGTATGATCTGATATGGTGGTGGACGCACCTCGAAATCGATCGGACCCCATTTGCCCGCGCCTCTGGCAGCTGTTCTCCTCTGCATGATGATCGCCGGTTTCACGTCTGGTGCTGTCGCTGCCGGCCCAACCGGGTTGACCTGCACGGCGCCCAATGGCGCGACGGTGCGTCTGAATCTGGATATCGCCGCTCGTCGTTTTCAAAAAGAGGGCTTTCCTGCCCGACCAATTTTGCGAGTAACGGAAAAACGCCTGATTCTCATGCAACAGAAGCTGACCGATTTCACCGTGACAGCATCAATTGAACGCGACACGATGACCTACATCGCTGCTTCCGAAGACGCGAAGTCGCACGCTCTGAAGGAAACCCGCTACGCTTGCTCTGAAGGCCCATCGTTCGAAGTAGCCGACGCGAAGCTGCCTGCGATTTAGCCAAGAGCGTCCGCCGCCCTGCATCAGACGCACCGCAGCCCGCGCGCCTTCCGACCGGCCGTCAGCACGCAGAAGCCAGCGGTCAGCATCGCAGCAGGCCTCCGCTCGGAAACGATCCCGCCCCCAGGTCCGAAACCCCTAGCCAGCGGGGGCAAGCGGGCCCGCGCGAAGTGTTGGGACGTTGACCCCGGATATCCGAAAACAGGAGAGATCGTGATGACCGACAATCCAGGCCGCGGCCCCGCTGACGATGGACCCCACGCCATGCCGCACGTCCGCGATGCCCCGGATGCGGACGATCACGCCGCGCTCGACAAGGATCCGACAAATGCCGAGGCGATCACCGACATCGCCAACGATGAGAGCTTCCTGGAACCTCGGCTACCACGGCCACGCGTTCCGGGAGATTGATATTGGAAGACATTGCCGGATGGATCGCTCCCGGAGCGACCATGATCGCGGCGATCATGACCGCCGCCAATCTGGGATCACGCCTCACCGGATGGGGTTTCGTCATCTTCACGATCGGTGCCGCTGGCTGGTGCATCGACGCAGTGCTGACGGGTCAGCAGAACCTTTTCTGGTCCAACGCCTTTCTTGGCGTGGTCGATATGATCGGAGTCTATCGTTGGCTCGGACAGCGAGCAAAACTGGAGGACGGTGCGCAGGCAGCGGTTGAGAAAAGCCGCACGAACCCAAAGCCACTATTCCCTATCTTGTCGCTCGACGGCAGGGCAATCGATGGAGACGATGATGTGCCGGTCGCACATGTTGTCGGAGCCATGGGAGAGTGCGAAAGCGGCCGAATTGCCTATCTGGTCGTGCGCGGTGCCAGGACAGGCGATGGCGCCGACACCGCGCTTCGCGCAATTTCTTGGGACAAGATCGAGGCTGGCGAAGCGTTCCGAACCGCACTTTCTCCATCGGATATCGCAAGGCTTCCGGTGGTCGATGCCGACGACTGGCCGGAAAGCGCCTCAGGTCGCGCTCCGAGGCCAGACTCATGAACGCCGTCGGCCGCGCATCCGATCATCCTTTCTCCCGCTTGCTGTCACCGACGGTCGATTGCGCCATTGTCGGCGGAGGCCCGGCCGGACTGACGGCAGCCATCTATCTCGCACGGTTCCATCTCTCCGTCCTAGTCGTCGATGCCGGTGAGAGCCGCGCGGCGACGATCCCGTTAACTCGCAATCACGCCGGTTATCCGGGCGGCATCGCCGGCAAGGACCTTCTGCGCGATATGGCCATCCAGGCGACAGACTACGGCGCCCAGCTGGTGAGTGCGCGCGTGACCGAACTCGCGAGGCACGAATCCGGATTCCTCCTGCGTACCGAAGAAGGAGAACTTCGCTCACGCTCCGTTCTTCTCGCGACAGGCGTCCACAATCGGCGCCCCAATATGTCGGAAGCCATGCATGACGACGCGCTGTCACGCGGGCTGCTCCGCTATTGCCCGATCTGCGATGGCTATGAGGTTACCGACACCAATGTGGCGGTGATTGGCAGCGGAAATCACGGTCTACAAGAAGCCCTATTCCTCCGCGGCTTTACTGAACGGGTTACACTCGTAGCCCCCGATGGCGTCCATGCGCTGTCCGAAGAGGATTTTTCTCTCGCCGAGGACGCTGCCATCTCCCTGATCGATGGTCCTATCGCAGCTATTACGATCGAAGGAGACCAGCTCTGCCTCGCTACCCCGAGCGGCCGCCTTGCATTTACCAGCGTTTATCCCGCGTTGGGATCGGTCATTCGATCGGAACTTGGCAGGTCGGTCGGCGCCGACCTCTCCGACAAGGGATGCATCCTGGTTGATGCACACCAGCGGACTTCTTGCCAAGGGCTCTACGCCGCCGGTGACGTCGTGATCGGCCTCGATCAGATCAGCCATGCGATGGGCGAAGGCGGCGTCGCCGCAACTACTATCCGCAACGACCTCGCCAACATCAAGCCGCTGTACCGGGGACGCCCCTAGCCAAGTCTCCCGACCAACCGGTACCGTGCCGAGCAGAGCTCGCCGCACGCCGTCTGCGCGGAAGACTGATCGAGGTTGACGAAGGCGACCGCCACTGTCGGGTATGAAGCACCCAGCCGGCGGTTCTTTCTCACGTTCGGAGCGCACGACATTCAAGAACTCGGCGAGGCATCCTTGATCATTGGACGTGACCTTGATGCCTCGCCACTATTTTTGCGCCGACGGAAACGGCGCTGGTCGGTAGTCTAGGACGCCACCGGTGGGGGCGTCCACGGCATCATTTCAAAGTGATCGGGCTCTCGGATCTCCACGAACGGTCTGTCACCCACATGACCGCGAGCATGGGGCTATCGGCCGCCCAGCGCGTTGGGTCAGGATGTCTCTTAAGAGCGGCTCGGCCGCGACATCCGGCCGGTGGAAAATAGCCGGCCTGGTCGCCGTCGGTGCGACCGCGATCCTCATGCTTCTGCTCGCGGCATTTCCCTGGGGCATGTTCGCCGATCGTGCAGCATCGCCGTTGTCGGCCCTGATCGGCCGCAAGGTCACCATCGGATCCGCTCACAGGATCGATTTCTTCTCTTTCTCCCCAATAGTCGACCTACGTGATGTCCGGATCGCCCAGCCGACATGGGCCGGTCGCGACAACTTCGGCCGGATCGCCCATCTCCGTGTCCGCTTCCGCGTCCTACCGCTGCTGACCGGACGCTTCGAACCAACGAGCATCATCGCTGACGGGCTGGTGCTCCGGCTTCATCGCTACGCCGATGGACGCGAGAACTGGCTGGATCCAAAACGTCGGCATCAGAGCCTGACGAGTCCGGCGCTCCGTTTCGTCACGATCCGTAACAGCAGGATCGAGCTGCGCAACGACAAGAGGCAGGTGCTGCTCGTCGCCTCGCTTGCGGTCGATCCGCAGCAAGGTTTGTCCATCGCCGGCTCCGGCATCCACCGAGGCCAGCCGGTCCGCGTCGCGGTGCACGCCCCCCCGATCGTCGAGACGTCGGCGGAAAGACCCTATCCGGTCGCCTTGTCGATCCACTCCTCGATTCTGTCTTTGGAAGCCCTCGGCCATCTGGATCATCCGCTCGACCTCGAACATTACGATGCGCGGATCACGGCGTCGGGCCGCAATCTCACCTACCTCGATGATATCATCCAGGCCGGGCTGTTCGACACCCAGCCATTCCGGCTCACAGCCGATATCCGTCATGACGCGCCCGACTGGACCATCCGGACCCTGTCGGGCTCGATCGGCCGTTCGCGCCTCTCCGCCAGCGGCACCGTCAAGCTGATCCGGGGTCGTACGCGCCTCGTCGCGCAGGTCGTTGCCGACCAGCTCGACTTCGACGACCTTGCGTCTAACGAGCAACATGCGGAGGCGAAGGCGCGCAGCGCCAAGCTTGGCGTGCGTATCCTTCCGCACACCCGGATCCTGCTCGATCGGATCGCCAGGCTCGACGGGACGCTCCACGCGCGGGTTCACCGGCTGCTCGGCAACAAACGCTCGCCATTTCGCACGCTCGACGCGACGCTCGTCTTGGACCACCGGCGGCTCAGAGTCGCCCCGCTCAACGTTGGTCTCACCCACGGTCGGATCACGGGCACTATGATACTCGACGATCGCGACGATCGGCACAAACTGGCCGTGAACGTCAGGATGACCGGCTCGCATATCGCCGACCTCGTCGGTCCCACGGACGCTATCCAAGCTCCGATCGACGGAAGGATCGATGTCGTCGGACGGGGCGACTATTTCGACGAGGCGATGGCCCGCGCCGACGGCCATATCGGATTTGTCGCACGTAGCGGCAATGTCCGCAAGGACGTCGCCCTTTACGCAAGTGGGGACGCGATCAAGACCATCGCCGCCGCGATCAGCAAGCCGAAGGGGCCCGTGCAGATGCGCTGCCTGATCGGTGATTTCTCGATTCGCGGTGGCACCGTGACGCCGTCCCTCCTTGCCTTCACAACGGACACGTCGCGCGTCGATGGAACCGGATTGGTCCGGCTCTCCGACGAGCGTATTGACCTGTCATTCACCGGACGCTCGGATCACCCAGGCCTACTTCAATCGACCGCGCCGCTTCGCCTCGGCGGCACCCTGGCCTCCGCTCATGTCGAAACGAGAAGTCCGAAGGCCGCGGGGACGCCGGGCGACAAGGCAGCAGGAAAACTCGGCCAGTTCCTGAAGGGCCTGAAGACCCGCGGGGACAGGGGCCGCTCGATCCCTGCCGCGCCGCTCAATTGCATCAGTGCGGGGAATAAAGCACTCGCCGGATGAGCGAGCCCAAAGCGTCTCGCCTAGTCGGCGCGACGGACCTCGTCTGCCCGGTCGTGGTCGACCGATTGTGGATCCCGTGTCTTCCAGAGGAGAAACGCGGCGATACCGAGGCAAGCAATCGCTTTCTTCGCACCGTCGCGGCGCAATAGCATCGCCGCGCCCGCGGAGAAGAGGCTCAGAGGAAGAGCGCCTACCGGCCTGCCGCTGAGCCTCCGCGTGATCTGGGCCGCAAGAATTCCGGCAGCGATCGGACGCAGGGTGCCGCCGGAGGATCGGGCCACATCGATGAGCGGCGTCGTCTCGGCGCTCGCTGGCATGCGTGGCATTCCGGCGGTGCTGTCAGCCATCGCAGCGCCACGCTGTCCTTCCGCAGCGGATGGCCCGGTCGTCGTGTCGCGGCTCGTCTGGTGCTCGAGCTCGGCATTCAACTCTGCTCCCAACAGCACGACAAACGCCGTGACGTAGAGCCACATCAGGAATGAGACGACCGCTCCAAGCGCGCCATATGTGGCGTTGTAGGCGCCGAAATGGCTGACGTAGAGGCCGAAGAGGAAGGTGGCGAGAAGCGCGCCCAGGCTCGCAAAGATCGATCCGGGAGCGAGCCACGTCCAGCGAGCACTCTCGCGATCCGGGCCGTATCGATAGAGCATGGCAACGAGGCCGCTGGCCAGGAACGCCGTCGCTATCCAGAGACCGACCGTGACGATCGAGCCTACGACCTTCGGAAGCTGGATCAGGCCGCCGACGAAGCCGAGCGCGCCAATCGCCACCGAAGCGATGATCGCGACGACGACGGCGCCCAGCGTGAAGGCGAAGGACAGTCCGGTCGTTCGGGCAAAGCTGCGTTTCTCGTGCTCGCCATAGACGATGTTCAATGCGCTGATCAGCGAGGTCGCACCCCGCATGGCGCCGTAGAGGGCCAGAACAATCGCGAGGATTAGGCCCACCGTCGTCCGGCTGGCAGGCGTTTCGGTCAGCGCGGCGAGCTGGTCCGCGACGATCTTCGCCGGGCCGGCGGGCAGGATCTCCATCAGCGTGTGGATATGCCTGGCGACAGAGCCCGGGTCGGCGAAGAGGCCGTAGAGAAGGACGACTGCCGCAAGCAGAGGCACGAAGGCCAGAAAGCTGTAGAAGGCGACCGCCGCCGCAAGCTGGCTCAGATTGTCTTCGCTCTGCTCGTTCCACGTCCGCCTGATGATGGCCCACCAGCCCGACGCCGGGATTCTCCAGAACCGGTCTGCCGTCCGGCCCTGCGGGTCGATCGGCCCATAGGGCCGACTCATCTGGGCACGATTTATCATGCTCGGGCTGCATCCTGGACCATGACCATCGAACGCCTCCAGCATCTACTAAGGCCCAAGCATGACACAACAAATCGGGGCTCGCCCACTCGGGCACCGGCAGAACCGGGTTGGTCGGTCGAGTTCGATGTCCATTGAACATGCCAAAGGCCGCTTCATCGCAACCAAGTTGGGAGCTTACGCGCTGTCTCGCGCCGGCCTTCCGACAAGGAGAAAAATCTTGAAAGCACTTTCGTTCATCATGCTGGCCGCGCTCGGTGCAGGCTCGGCGATTGCTCAGGACCCGCCGGCTGTCGTCGACCATCGTGCGGCTCACGTTCAGACCGTCACGCACAATGATGGCAAGGCGCACAAGCAGGTCACGAACTATCGACATCGGACGATCATTAAGACGCCGCATGGCACGCTGGTCCACACGGAGACCAAGACAACCACTACCACGCCGAAGTGAAGGCCCGGGGTCGAGCGCGGATCTCGCGTCCCTATCCGAAACCGGGAGAGAGGCGACCGAATGGGCCATTCTCTCCCGCTTCTATCGACGACCTTATTTGAAGCCGTGGCGGTCGCTCGACGGAGGTGAGCATCACGATCTCCAACGCGACGGAATGATCGCCGCGCTTGGCGATGAGTAACGTGCGCTGAACCGTTGACCCGATCCTCAAGCGAGAGCGTTGGAAGGTTTTCATAAGGAGCAGGTGCGTGGCTGACGAAAAGAAGATCCCGGAAATACGTGAAGCAATCGATGCCGAGAGTCATCCGAGCTTGAAGGAAGACGCCCATCATGAGGATGCCAAGCTTGACGTCGAGCTGGATGAGAGTTTTCCGACATCAGATGCGCCGTCACAAACCCGTCCCGGAAGCGGTGAGCCGGCGCAATCTTCGGGCTTCGACGAGGACGCGGAACGCCGAATCCAGGAGGAACGTGCCGCGCCTCAGCCGGGTGTGACGCTGACGGCGCGCTTTCGCACGCGGCGTCTTGCTGATGTGGCGGTCGAGCATCTGGTTCAAGAGCAAGGGATCGAGCGAACCGACGTCTTTGTGGTCGCAGAAGGATCCGAGCCCAGCAGCGGCGAGGAGGCCGATGGGGCAGATGTCGAGAGCGGACATCCTGGCACGGAGCCCGGCGGTGACCCGGCGCTCGGCGGCGCGATCCTCATCTCGGTAGACCTCGCGGACGCGGATCGCGGCGAGGAACTCGCGGTCGTCCTCAAAGGTTTTGACGCGGATACTGTCGAGGCCGCTTGAGCCGCAAATCTGTCACCGTCGCTTCAAATGACTGGTCGTGCCGCAATGCCGACCGTGTCGCATTCGACGGCTTATGACGATGCCTCGCCTGGTGCTCGGGGTTTTGTGATCACTCAATCTGAATAGGAAGTACGATGAGCAACGAGCACGATATCAAGACCCTCAACTCGCTGATCGAGACCGTCATCGACAGCGCAGATGGCTACAGCCAGGCCGCAAAGGAAGCCGACAGCTCGCGCTTCGCCGACATTTTTCGGCGTCGCGGCGCCGAGCGCCAGCAACTGACGGTGCAGCTGCAGGGCAAGGTAAGCGCGCTTGGCGGAGCTGCGGAAGATGACGGCACGGTTCTCGCGAAAGCCCACCGCATGTTCCTCAATCTCCGCAACAGCATGTCGAGCGATGACACGACAATCGTCGACCAGGTCGAGGCCGGCGAGGATCATATCAAGCACAAGTTCGAGGACGCCCTGCGCGACCGGGAGGTCAGCGGCTCAACGCTGGCCGATATCGAAGAGGCTTATATGGTTGTGAAGGCCGGGCACGATGAGATCCGCGATCTCAAACACGCTCTCCACGGCCACGGCTAAGGTGAAGGGCCGGAGCGCTCGCCGCTCCGGCCGACACCGAACTGACGGTCATAGCGACGCTATCGGTTATGTCGTTGGCGGCCCATCATTCCGCTTCCACAATTGCCCCGCCAACAGGGTAGCGAACCCGAGCCAAGCGACGAATGGCATGCCGACTGCGGCCGCCGGACGATCGACACGCGACGCTGCCGCAACATAGGCTGCGCCCGTCGCCGCCATAGCGCCCGAGGCTGCCGCGCTCAGGCCGAGCCTCTTTCGGCGGAAGAACAGTTCGGTCCAGCCTCCAACCATCGCAGTGTTGAGAAGCCACAGTCCGATCGCGGAGTTGCGGGCCCTCCCGGCGCGATGACGAAGAAGCCGGTAACCTCCGAACGCCAGGCCCGCTTCCAGCAGAGGCCACACGGCGCCGAAAACCGCATCTGGCGGTGTGAAATCCGGCTTATCGAGGCGCCGGTACCATTGTTGAATATCAGGATGAGATGGATCTGGCGCGTTTCTTCGTCCGATCAGAGCGCTCGCGCCCAATGCTATCGCGATCAAGCCGATGGCGGCTCCTGGCGGCAGACCGCCGGCCGAGGGCTCTGGCGAAGGTTTCATGCCTTAGTCCCGCGCAAGGTAGCGCTCGAGATCGTCACTACCGCCGATCCGCTCATCGTCGATAAACACTTGCGGCGTCGTATCGACTCCCTGCTCCTGCTCGAAGGTATCGACCTCGTCGCGTGATGTCAGGATGTGCTCATCAACGCAGTAGCCGGCCTGCTCGAGCATTTCCTTCGAAGGACGCCGAACGGACAGGTGTGTTCGGGCAGAACCATCCGGTAGAGACGTGCGGTCTTTTCTTGGGGCATATTCGATCCTCAGACTTGCCGGAGTATCGCCGGCGACTATGAGATTAGGCCTTGTGACGGCTACGCGAGCGACCCGAGGTCATCGGATCGGGTTTGGGCGGTGGTCGCCACCCCGGCGGCGGTTTCACCCCTAGCCGACTGGAGCCGAGGCCCATCGCGCCGGGACGCTGGCGATCCAGACCGGCGAACTCGGTTTTCTCAGCCTCGGCTGCGGTAGCGCCGCCGCGTGTCATATTGATCTTGTCCCGGCAGCGCTTCGCTTCTTCAAAGTCGGGCGCGAGCGCCGCAGCTTCCATTCTGGTTTGAAGGGTTTCGATCGTATCGGTCATATCGGCCGAACGCTTCGCGTTGACGTCCGGCCGCACTGCGAGCCGAGCTTTCGGGATAATGGCCTAACGCTTCGGCGTTCAGGGCGTATGGCCCACAAGAAGCTGCACCCCCAACGACTGCCCTTCGCCTGGCGCAAGAAATTGAACCGCTACTGGAACAACGTCAGATATTGTTCCCATCGCCTCCCGTACGACGGGCGGCCGTTCTTAAATCTAAGTTAGTAAATTTGACGATGCGATCGTATTGCAAATTCGCTTAGTCTCGACGCGCCATTCGGACCGTTTTTTATTGTCGCTCCTCCCATCTCCGAAGGACACGGCAACGATCCGAAGCGTTCTGCTCACACTGAATATATCCAAGGAGATGATGATGAGAAAGATAATCATAGCGATCGCGCTCGCCGCCAGCCCGGCAATCGCGTTCGCGCAAGCCGCCGGTGGTTCGGGCAGTTCGGCCGGTTCGGGGAGCATGGGCAGCAGTCAGTCGGGGACGATGAGCGGTGGCCAGTCCGGCACGATGAACGGTGGCCAGACCAGTACGATGAGCAATGGCCAGTCCGGTACCATGCCGGGGTCGATGTCGCCGGGAAGCTCGGGCTCTCAGGGTACATCCGGTATGAGCAATGGCAACGGCTCTGACCAGTCGATGTCGAACAGCCCGACCGGCGGTAAGAAGGGCCATCACAAGAAGTCACCCTCGACGACAAGTAGCGACGGCAGCACGCCGCGCTGACGATCAGGCGCGTTTAATGACGCGCATTCAGGGCCGGTGCCAGCCTACGGGTCTGGCGCCGGCCTTTCGTTTTAATACCGGCATAATGCTGGCTCAACCGGTTGAGCGAAATCTCAATCGCTGGTTCTTTTGTATCTCATCGCCATGGCACGGCACGGTTTCGAACAAGGCCAGGCACTCCCTGATCGGGCGACTTCATTCGATTGGCATCATTGAGCGCCGCTGCTTGATCTCGCGCTACGGCGTACCCACGGCGAGCTTATGTCGACGCCAGAAAGACGCTACCGCTCGTGATCGCCCCAAGCGTCCCGCATTCGGCACCATGTCCGTAATCTCGCATTTTGGCCGGCGCCGATCGATTGCGGATAGATGACCCTATGCCCCAGCATAGTCTGCCACTGCCCAAGCCCAAATCATCGCAAGCCGGCCATCCAGTGGGCTGGCGCCCATCGCAAGCTAAGGCTGCCTTTGGCGCCATCCCGGCAGCTCAATGCCGTCTAGATAGACCGCTCGGCCTTCGTCGCCTGCTCATCTGCAGCGCCTCGCGACGCACCGTCAGTTTTGACCCGATCACCGCCGTCTACCTGCTTGTCTCCTTTTGACGGATCGGCATGGTCGTGGATGTCGTCCAACTCCTTTCGAGCGGCTTCATCCTCCTCTTTGCCTCGGTTCGTCGGGAAGGCGCTATCGCCATTTTCCGACATGGCCGATGAGTAAGCGCCGCCGTCCGCATTCGTGTCTGGATTGGTCAAAGCGACCTCCTAATTTTTGGGTTGCGCGGCCAACGCACGATCTTTGGCCAGGATGTGGGGTTGGTCACGTCGGCTGCGCCGGGTCACCGCCCTCTTCGTCGTCCGCCTTGGTTTCGTCGGCGCGCCCGTCGTCGCTGTGGTCGGAATGGCTCTTGGGCGGCCGACCTGAAATACTGTCGTCGATGTTCGCTCGCGCATGCTCGTCGATCTCGTAACCGCGATTACTGCCTTCCTTCGGCGGCCCGTCCGAATGCTTCGTGCGGTCCTGATCTAGTCCGGCCTGTCGGTCGGGGTCCGAAACGCCTTCGTCAGGGCTTTGGTCAGCGCCGTTCATTTCCGTCTCCTCTTTATGAAAGGGAAACGCATCGCGAACGAGTTCCTCTACCGACTTGCGGTAGGTTAGGACGATTGTGGCGCGCGCTGAAGCCATGTCACCGCTGGGAGGATGCGAGTTGCCGTAGCATCAGGCGTTATTGCCGTCGAACGGCTCGCCCTTTTCCTCAATCGCTTCGGCCGGATCGGTGTCCACGTCTGGATCGGAAACCGTATCCATCAGCGACGGGCCGTCCGCCTCCGCCACCGGCATGCCTTCCTTATCGTCCTTGCCGAGACGATCCTGCTTGCGGGCTTCCGGCTTTTCGGCGTCCTTTTGTTGGTAGCGATCATCATCTCGCGACATTCGTAGTCTCCGCGCGGAACACACAACGAGCGAAAGGGGCGTCGGCTATCAAGTTGAACCTCGGGCGGGTGGGTCGGCAACAACCGGTGGCTACGAGATACCTCCCGTGAAATCCGCGCGCACCTCGTCGGCCTAAAGTAGCGGACGTTCGGCTATCGGTAACGAGCTCCTATCTCGGGAACGGCTTACTCTGGCGCGTTGCAGGCCGGCTTATTTTCGCGGCGTGCATCCGCGTGAATGTTCTGATCGCTCAGGAGCAAAGTGGGCAAGGCCGAACGGCGAATATGGTCGTTGCTTGCAGGGGGCGAGTGGAACAACACCGCTCACCGCGCGCTCCGGGTTGCGGAGGACAGTGATGGCGCCAGCCCAGCAATCCCATGCGGTGAGACCGCAAAAGGTAAATCTCTCTCCGGGTGAGCTGCGATGACCAAGAGGAGATCTGCCTCCGCTGCCGCGCCATCACCCGACCGCACGCAGCTCGAACAGTTCATTGAAACCTTGAGTGACGGAATTATACGCCTGTCTCCAGACGGTCATATCCTCTCGGCGAACCAGGCGGCGCTGACAATGCACGGGTGTGACACGCTCGAAGGTTTGGGAACGACAGCAAAGGTCTACAGTCAGCGCTTCGATCTACGGTTCAGAGGCGGCCGTGATATCGGCAAAGACGCAACGCCGATGGCGCGTCTGTGCCGGGGCGAAACTTTCGACGATCTCGTGGTCGAGGTGAGCAAGCGCGGGACGCGCGAGCCGGACTGGATCCACCGCGAGCGAGGCCTGGTGTTAAGGGACCCAGCGGGCAAGCCCGAATGTCTCGTCCTGATCATCTGCGACGCGACCGAGGCCTATGAAGCGGAAGAGCGCTTCGAGAGCATGTTCAATGCCAACCCGGCCCCTGCCCTCATCGTTCGGCTTGCCGATTTGCGCTTCGTGCGCGTCAATGAGGGCTTTCTCGAACTGTCGGGCTGGGACCGCGACCAGGTCATCGGTCACACGCTCTATGACCTCGACATACTCGGGGAAGCGGAACAGCGCGACAAGGCCAAGTCACTGCTGAAGGATGGCGAGACCATACCGCAGATGGAGGCGGGCCTGCCACTTCCCACCGGCAACTCCAAGCTGGTGCTCTTGGCCGGCCATCCCGCCGAAATGCCCAATAACGAACCCTGCATGATCTTTACGTTCGCAGACCTTGAACCCCGACACCGCGCGGAGCAGGCACTTCGACAGAGTGAGGAGCGGTTTGCAACCGCGTTCCGCTTTGCCCCCGTGCCCATGCTGCTCACCAGCCTCGATGGTCACCGCATTCTCAACGTCAATCACGCTTTCCTGGCGCTGACCGACTGGGGCTACGAGTCCGTCTTGGGCCGCAAGCCTGCTGACATCGAGCTGTTCGAGACTGCGGGGACCCGGCGCGAGATAGAAAAGAAGATCGCTGAGAGCGGCGCCTTTCGCGGATATGAGGTGCAGCTAAAGACCCGTGAAGGAGAGTTGGTGACCTGCCTCGCGTCGGCGGAAACGGTCACGATCAACGGTCAGTTCTGCATCCTCGCTGCGTTCCAGGACATCAGCGAGCGCAAGCGAACAGAGCTTGATCTCATCGCCGCAATCGAAGGTGCGATGCAGGATTCGAGCTGGCTCAGTCAGAAGATCATGGATCGACTGGCGGCGCTGCGAGCACCGGCTGCTCCACAAGGCTCGACACAGCCAACCGTAGAGCTCACCCGGCGCGAGCGGGAGGTGCTCGGCCTCATAACCCAGGGGCGAAGCGACGATGCCATCGCTGATACGCTGGGCCTCAAGCGCAACACCGTTCGCAATCATGTCGCCAGGCTCTATGCCAAGATCGATGCGCATAGCCGTGCGGAGGCGATCATCTGGGCCCGCGATCGTGGGCACCATCTCGGCCATTCCGAGTCCGAATGAATGTCGAATGGGTGCCAATGCACCTGTCGATGAGGTGCTGGCGCATCTTTGGCCGCTTATCCTGCCCTCTTAACTTCTCCAGCATCCGGAAAACCAATTCCGGGAGCAATCGGAGAAGACCTATGTCCATTCTTGCATGGATCGTACTGGGCCTGATCGCGGGCTTCATCGGCAGCAAGGTCGTCAACCGCAGCGGCGAGGGCGTCATCCTCGACATCGTGCTCGGCGTGATAGGTGCGGTCGTCGGCGGCTTCCTGTTCAACCAGTTCGGCGCGGCCGGCGTCACAGGGCTCAATCTTTATAGCCTGGTGGTCGCCGCCATCGGCGCGATCGTAGTGCTCGTGCTCTACCACATGGTCATCCGCGGCACGGCGCGCTGAATCCTCGTCATTACACCGACAAAGCCGGCCGATTTACGGCTGGACGCAGGAGAGAGATATCATGACCCAGACCCTCACAGGGCTGTTCGACCGGTACGACGACGCACGTCGCGCCGTCCAGGATCTCGAAGCCGCAGGCGTCGCGCATCGCGACATCAGTCTCGTCGCCAACGACATCCGTGGCGCACATCGTGACGAACTCGACCCGGCCGCTCAGGATGCCGGCGCAGGAGCCAGTATCGGCGCCGCGGTCGGCGGATTGGGAGGCCTGCTCGCGGGCCTCGGTCTGCTCGCAATCCCCGGTATCGGTCCGGTGGTCGCGGCAGGCTGGTTGGCGGCGACCGCGGCCGGGGCTGCCGGCGGCGCCGTCATTGGCGGAATAGCCGGTGGCCTGGTCGGCGCTCTCACCCATGCGGGCGTCCCCGAAGCCGACGCGCACGTCTACGCTGAGGGAGTCCGCCGAGGCGGTACGCTCGTCACGGCGAAGGTCGACGAGCCTCTCGTTCCAACCGCCCGCGCTATCCTCAGCGACGATCGCACGGTCAACCTCGCCGATCGCCGCCGCGCCTATGAGGGCGAAGGCTGGAGCCGCTTCGACGAAGCCGCGCCGTCTTATTCCGCTGACGAGATCGAGGCCGAACGCATGCGCTTCGAACGGTCGTGAGCAAAACAAAAAGGAATGACAGCATGAAGACGACCTCGACGCTCATTGGTGTGGCCTTGCTGGTCAGCGCACCCGCGCTGGCACAGGCCGGCGCCAAGGACAACGCAGCCATCAAATCCGCGCACACCGTGAACGAGGGCGCGGCGAGCCGCGGTGCCAACAGCTTCACGCAAGCCGAGGCGCGTGCCCACATTGCAAAGTCCGGTTTCACGCACGTGTCGCAGCTGAAAAAGGACAAGGATGGCATCTGGCGGGGAACCGCCCAGAAGGACGGCGCGACGATGCACGTCGCGCTCGATTTCAAGGGTAATGTCACGACGGGGGAATAAGGACGTGAGCGGCCAGGTCAATTGCGCCTGGCCGTCTCGCTGTGGATGTGGCGGGCAATCGTTCGCAGATGGAGGAAGCTTAATTTGCTTCCGAAACGAACAGGCTTCAGGCGTAACTATGGATCGCATTTTCACCAGCATCGCCAGCCGCATCGCGGCGTTCGCGGGTCAGCCCGTGGCGTTCATCATTGCCTTGGGTCTGATGATCCTGTGGGGTGCAACCGGGCCGGTCTTCCACTATTCTGATACGTGGCAGCTGGTCGTGAACACTTCGACCACGATCGTGACCTTCCTCATGGTCTTCCTGATCCAGAATTCTCAGAACCGGGACGGTGCTGCGATGCAGGCCAAGCTCGACGAGATAATCCGGTCTCTCGGCGAGGCCCGAAGTCAGTTCATTGGGATCGAGCATCATACCGACAGGGAGATACAGGGGATTCGCCGCAGTCTCGAGGAGGAGTGCGGCGAGGACGGCAAGCCGGCTCCCGAGGAAAGCGTCGACAGGCTGATCAAACGGACCTGAACATCCGCTAGACTGTATGAGCGTCGCCCAATTTATTGGGCGTTGTTGTAGAGGACGCAGCCGACAAGCGATGGGCTACTCCAGCACTATGTGCCAGCCCATCGTCATGACGTTGCGCTCGTCCTCGTGGCAGGGCGTGACCTGAAACACGGGGCCGGACTCCAAATAGGTCCACGCTCGACGCACCGGGAAATCGCGCTTTCTTTTCAAACGCCGCAGAAAGCGGAACGTCGGCTGTTAAGAACCGCCAGAAAGCCCCTCCACGACTGGAATTGGCGCCTTCCTGAAAGGCCGCTGCCTTGGCCAACACGGCCTCCCCGACCAATTTGAGGTATCTGCGCCTTGCAAGAATTGCTTGAAAGTCGCCACTCCAACCTATCCGCGATAGCGGAGCGCCTCGATGAGCACGGCGAACCCGGACGAATGCTGCCGGCGGCTCGGATAATAAAGATGGTAGCCGGGGAACGGCGGGCACCAATCCTCCAGCACACGGACGAGTCTGCCACCCCCGACGAGCGACAACACCTGATCCTCCGGCAGATAAGCGATCCCGAGCCCGTCGATGGCGGCTGCCAGCGCGAGCGCGCTGTCGTTGACGATCATCTGCCCTTCGACGCGCACATTGAGCGCGCGATCGGCCTTCTCGAACTCCCAGGCGTAAAGTCCGCCATAGGTGGGAAAGCGCAGGTTGATGCAGTTGTGTGCGGCCAGATCGTGCGGCGTGCCAGGCGGCTCGCGGCTCGCGAAATAAGCAGGCGACGCCACCGCGGCCATCCGCATGTCCGGCCCGATCCGCACCGCGACCATATCCTGCGCGACCGTCTCGCCCAGCCGCACACCGGCATCGAAACGCTCGGCAACGATATCGACGAACCCGGCATCGACGCTGAGCTCGACCTTGATATCAGGGTAGTCGGGCAGCAAGCGGACCAGCGCCGGTTCTAGGATCGTGCGGGCCGGGTGCGCGCCGGTGGTGATCCGGATCGTGCCGGCCGGCTTGTCCCGCAATTCGCTCAGCGTCGCGAGCTCGGCCTCGATACCGTCGAAATGCGCTTCCACGCCGCGCAGCAGACGGTCGCCCGCTTCGGTGGGCACCACGCTTCGCGTCGTTCGATTCAGCAGCCGGACGCCCAGCCTTTCCTCCAGCCCGCGCATGGCATGGCTCAGCGCGGACGTCGAAACACCCATCTGCGCTGCCGCGCGGGTGAAGCTCCGCTCCGTCGCAACGGCGCGGAAGGCCAGAAGGTCGTTGAAATTGTTCCGCGCCATTGTTGAACTTAGCTCAATGCCGTTTCCCGATTGTCCCAGCTAATCCTTGCGGCCTCCGAACGCTAGATCAGGCCGGCAAGGAGCATCACATGACAGACCAGCAGACGCCCATGCGCGCGCCCTGGGGCGACATCGCGCCACGGCTTACGGAGATCAGCGACACCGTCCTGTTCGAAGACGTCTGGCAGCGCCCCGGCCTTTCGCCGCGCGATCGCAGCCTGATCACGGTCGCCAGCCTCATTGCGCTCTACCGAGGCAACGAACTGCCCTTCCATCTGAAGAAGGCGATGGAGAATGGCGTGACCCGTGACGAGGTCATCGAAATGGTGACGCACCTCGCTTTCTATGCCGGATGGCCGACGGCCAGCTCCGCGCTCACCACCATCCGACAGGTGTTCGCAGACGCGGACGAGCAAGCCCAGCCGGCTGCGTGACCCACTCATCGAAGGATATCCCCATGAAGACCCGCCAACTCGGCCGCAGCGGCCTCTCGGTTTCCGCCATCGGCCTCGGCTGCATGGGCATCAGCTTCAGCTATGCGACCAGCCTTTCGCACGAGGAGGGCGTGAAGCTCATCCGCGACGCAGCCGAGCGCGGAGTCACCTTCTTCGACACCGCCGAGGTCTACGGCCCGTTCGTCAACGAGGAGGTTGTCGGCGAGGCGCTGCGGCCGATCCGCGACCGCGTCGTGATCGCGACCAAATTCGGCTTCGACATCGATCCCGAAACGCGCGAGAACCGTGGCGTCAACAGCCGGCCAGAACATATCCGTCGCGCGGTGGAGGGCTCGCTCAAGCGGCTCGGCGTCGAAACGATCGATCTGCTGTATCAGCACCGCGTCGATCCGAACGTGCCGATCGAGGACGTCGCAGGCACCGTCAGGGACCTGATCGCCGAAGGCAAGGCGAAGCATTTCGGCATGTCCGAGCCGGGCGTGCAGACGCTGCGCCGGGCGCATGCGATCCAGCCGGTCGCCGCGCTCCAGAACGAATATTCCCTGTGGTGGCGAGCGCCCGAGACCAATGGCATCCTCGATGCCTGCGACGAGCTCGGCATCGGCTTCGTGCCCTACAGCCCGCTCGGCAAGGGCTTCCTGACCGGCGCGATGAGCAAGGATACGAAGCTGCCGGACACCGATTTCCGCAGCAGCGTTCCCCGCTTCTCGCCGGAGGCGATGGAGAAGAACCAGGCGTTCGTCGACCTGCTCAAGCGCGTTGCCGAGGACAAGGGCGCGACGCCCGCGCAGATCGCGCTCGCCTGGCTCCTGGCGCAGCGGCCCACCATCGTGCCAATCCCCGGCACGACCAAGCTGCACCGCCTGGAGGAGAATGTCGGCGCCGCCGCGATCGAGCTGACGGCCACCGACTTGAAGGAAATCCAGGCCGCCGCCGACGGGATCTCGGCCGAGGGGGACCGCTACGCGCCGGCGCAGATGGCCATGGTCGGTCGCGACGCACCCGAGAAGAACGCCTGAGCCCGAAGGAAACAGCAGTGACCGGCAACGTCCCTATGGTGACCCTCAACAACGGTGTCGAGCTGCCGATGCTCGGCTTCGGCGTCTTTCAGGTGCCCGATCCCGCGGAGTGCGAACGCAGCGTCCGCGACGCGATCGACGTCGGATACCGATTGCTCGACACGGCCGCGTCCTACGGCAACGAAGAGGCGGTGGGCGCCGCGATCCGAAGCCACGGCATCGACCGCCGGGAGCTCTTCGTGACCACGAAGCTCTGGGTTCAGGACACGAGCTATGAAGGAGCGAAGGCCGCCTTCGAGCGCTCGATGAACAAGCTGCAGCTCGACTACCTCGATCTTTGGCTGATCCACCAGCCCTATGGTGACGTCTACGGCGCGTGGCGGGCGATGGCGGAGCTGCACCGGGCGGGCCGCATCCGCGCGATCGGCGTCAGCAACTTCTACCCCGATCGGCTCGTGGATTTCGTCCTTCACAACGAGATCGCGCCGGCGGTCAACCAGATCGAGATTCACCCCTTCCATCAACAGGACGACGCCAAGGCCATTCTGGACGAATACAAGGTTCAGGCTGAGGCGTGGGGGCCTTTCGCGGAAGGCAAGAATGGGCTCTTCTCGAACGAGCTGCTCCGATCGATCGGGGAGAAGCATGGCAAGAGTATCGCACAGGTGGTCCTGCGCTGGCTTTACCAGCGCGGCATCGTTGCCATCCCCAAGTCGGTGCGCAAGGAGCGCATGGCCGAGAACTTCGCGATCTTCGACTTCGAGCTGGATAACGACGATCTCGCCTCGATCGCGCCCCTAGATCAGAGGGAGAGCAGCTTCTTCGACCATCGCGATCCCGAGAAGGTGAAGTGGCTCGGCACGCGAAAGCTCTAAGCCCGAGCATATGACGGTGCGCCAGCAGCAGCTGTATGCGTCGGGTTACCGAGACCCAGTCCTAGCCGCGGCCACCCGTGATCGTCGGACGCCACGCAGCCGCATCCAAGCCGCCTGTCGGCAATTAGGAACGGCGCGGGAGGTGGGAATGACTGGGATTGGGCGCTTTCTTGCTAGGCTCCTCACCCGATCGCGTCTCCAGCGTGCTGCGCGCCATTCGATACGTTTGCTGCGCCTTCGAGCGCCCTAAGAAGGCCGCAGCTGGCACCGTCCTGGCAGTTTCTATCGGCCGCTCAGTTATACCAGTATTTCGCCCGTTTGGCGGCATCCGAGCCGGGAAACCGGGCATGCAGCAGGCGGAATGCCTCGCGCGAATACGCCTTGTGGCCGGCGGACGTGTCGCATCCCCATCGGGTCGACTGGATCGCCGCTTCGAGCGCCTCATCCTGCCCCCTGCGCGATGCGAGGAACCCCGGACGCTCCACCCAGGCGATCACCCGCTCGGTGAGCAATTGGGGCGCGCTTGAAATGCGTGTCAGGTCGGCAGCCTCCTCGGCATCGGCCGCGCGCAGCAGGAGGCTCGACGCCGCCAGATGCGCGCGGATCGAGGGCGCGATCGTCGCCCAAGGCCCCTTATGCGCGTCCTCCCCGTCACCCCACGGCTCGACGCCCGTCAGCGTCTTCTCAAGCTCTGCAGCGACGATCTTGTCGTCGGCATCGACGGCGCGGGGGCACCACCAATTGTCGCGATTCAGTTTGTTGTGATCCGTGCGCGCCATGTCGGTGATCCCCTGCGCATCGCCATCGGGCACCTCCCGGTGCCGGGCCCATTCGTCGATATCGATGGTAAGCGCCGGTGTCGCCAGGACATCGCGTAACGCGCGTCGATCCCTGGGCCGGATCGGACGTCCGCTATGCGAGATCCAGTGCGCGGTGATGTCGGGATTGAGCGCACGCATCAGTCCGTCGAGCCGCACATCGACGGTACGGCCGCGCGCATAGGTTCGCGCCCACGCCATGCGCGCGAAGGCGGATCGATCCTCCCGGGGCACGTCCTCCCGCTCGGCAAGATGGCGCAGGGCGCCGGTCGACAGGCGGCTCAGCAGCGCCGCCTGATCATAGGCCCGATCGGTCAGCAACGGCACGAGATGGTCTTCGTCCTCCGCGAGGACCAGCAACAGATCAACGATTTTGGCAGAGCGCAGGGTCTCGTCGGCCAGGGATGCGGCGGGGTCGCGTGGCGCGTCCTCAGCCTGGGCCTCGGCCGTCAGGCCGAGCCGGTCGCGCAGCGCCCGGGCCTCGTCGAGCCGGCCGCGCGACAGGAGATACCGCAGCACGTCCCGGACCGTGCTCGTCCAGACCAGCCCGTGCCGGTCGACACCCAGATCGGTCAGATGCGACGCGGCGGCGGCGAAGCCCGCGCCGCCCCCGAACATGATCGCGGTGCGTGTCTGGTGATAGAAATCCAGCGCGACCCTCACCGTGCTGCGCTGGTCGGGGGCTGCGCGATGCGCGACGGTCTCTTCCTCGACCATCGCCCAGAGTCCGGGCTGGTATCGATCGGACCACATCAACGCTTCGTGCGTCCACGGATTGGATCCATCGCCCGGCTCGGGCGCTAGCGTGGCGAGCTCGGCACGCACCCGATCGACGCCCCTCGGCATGATCGTCACCGCCCATGCCGCACCGTCGGAATAACCATTCGAAGGCTGATAGGGGGAGACCGGGAATTGCATCCACCGGGCCAACGGGTCGGTCCGTGCCGCCTCGATCATCGCCCGCGTGCCGGTCAAGGCCGGGTCGACATCACCGTTCCACAAGGCGGCGGCATCCTCGGGCACCGAATGCAGTTGGGCCCGGCTGCCGGTCGCATCGACATAGTGCCGGCGCGCCTCGTCATCCAAGGCGATCCGCGCTAGCGGCTGCTCCAGCGCATCGAGCGCCTGCCGGATCTGGACGCGCCGCGCCGGCATTCCCTGGTCGTTGGCGCCGATCCACCCGACGAGATCATAGGCATACCGCCGGACGATGCCGGCCTTCGGATCGCGCGCCAGCGCCTGGGCCGCGCGGATCGATTGCGCGACAGGCACCAGCGGCTGATAGCCGTAGCGCTCTACTTGGCTCCCCGCGCGGATCGATATCGCCATATACCGGGCATGGAATCGCAAGGGCGAACTCGACCGCGCGATGCGGTCGAACGCGCGCGCCGCCTCCGGATATCTCTTCTCGTAGAAGAGGGCCGCCGCCACCTGATAGGGGCGATCGATCGCCTGGAAGCGTGCCGCGCGCGCGTCGCCTGTCCTGAGGGGCGCCGGCAGCACAACCGGTTTCGCAGGGACGTCGGGACGCTGCCAGTGTTCACAGGCGGTGAAGATAGCGCGCTGGACCCGCAACCACTGCTCGACATACCTGTCCCGCGGCCCGAACGCCGCGACCCGATCGCGCAGCGTCGCGAGCGGTTGCTCGGTACGGCAGTCTCCCACGTCATAGGACGAGAAGGATGCCGGCGAGATCGTCTGCGCATCGGGGAACATGCGCCGCAGGAGCGCGACATCGGCCGGATCGCTGGTCGACCATGACGGGTCGCGGGGCCCGGCGCCGAAGGCGATCCGTGGGACGCCCATTCCAGCCAATGCACGATAGGCCTCCGGGCTCTGCGGATCTCGAAAGGCGTCATTCCCCTCGATCCCGAGTTCCTCGCGATCCGGTGCTGCCGCAGCCCTGCCGGCGGATACAGCCTGCAGCCCCAGCATACAGGCCAGTGCCAATGCCGTGAGAAAGGCCGGACGAGAACGGGAAGCTGGCATGGCCGGACGCTCCTGAGGTTGCCGCCTTTTTCTGGAGAATTGGGCGATGTGGAGCGAGCGTCAATTTCGCCCTATTCCGCCACTCGGCCGGACGGTCGGGTGCGGGCCAGTGCGCATTTTTACGGGAAAGGCCCCAGCCCGGCACGACCAGGATTACAAATCGGCAATCTCCACGCGTGGGCATTCGCCTGTGGCGCTTTCTTACTATGATCGCCGCTGTGGCAGGGAAGCTTGCAATGTACGGGAGAAGCCGTTCGGGCGCCGTCTTCACGGTAGCCTCGGCGTTCCACGCATGACGCACATCCTGATCGGTATCGCCCTTGCCATCCTGCTCCTCCTCGGAAGATCGCGACGCGCGACGCGCGGGATGGTCCCACCCGAGCGGTCGCCCGATCCGGCCGTGGAGCCGGCCGTCCCCCGCATGGTCCGTCCGACGACCCGGCAGGGTGTAAGCAGCCCGAGCCCTGCCGCTCCGAAGCCGGCGCCCGCTCCCCTTTCAGGCTATCTGCTCGACAGCCACCACTCGGCAGCCGCGGAGGACGCGACCACTGCCATGATGGACATGATGGCGGGACCGGGCGTCTGCACCCCGCGCGGCAGCACGCCATCCTAGGAAACGCTCTCCGCAATCCGACATCGCCCACAACATGAGAGGAATTTGACAATGGCGCTCACCCGACAGGTCATCAGCACGTTGCGCGACGACGGCACCGACGCGCTGGGCACGCGCACCGTCGCCATGAAGGTGGGCGACGCCAGCATCGTCTCCGGCTCCCTGCTGACTGTCGAGAGCAACCATTTCTGCGTGCTCAAGTCGCGCGGTGCCGTGCTTAACGTCTACGACACCGGCCAATACGCCCTGGAAACGCCGAACGCGCCCATTCTCGGCTCGATCGCGCAAGGCTTCTTCGGCGGCAATTCACCGTGGCAGTATGAGGTGATCTACATCAATCGCTCCAAGCTGCTGGTGCGCAACGAGGGTGTCGCGACCTCGGCCGAGATGGCCGAGATGTCCTATGTCGTGGACTATTACATCCATATCGACTCCAAGGAGGAGGCGCTCGACCTCATCACCCACATGCCCTTCGCCGGCACCGAGATCGATACGGCCGAGATCGCCGAATATGCCGGCCCCGCCATCGAGCAGGCGATCAACCAGGTCATCCAGGTGACTAAGATGGAGAATATCAACGAGCGCATCGGCGACGTGCGTGAGCTGGTGAAGCAGCATCTCGGCGACTTCCTCAAGGTCTACGGCATCATGCTGAACGACCTCAAGGTGCTGATCATGCCGCGCGACGAGCGGATGCGCGAACTGATCTCGCTCCAGGCTATCGGCCTCAGCCCGATCGAGGCGGTGCGCTATTATCTGGCGCTGCGTATGGCGGAGAAGGGCCTCGTCTCGGCGCCGAACGCGGCCGCGGGGTTGCCCTTCAACATCGGCGCGCCCGCAACCGGTGTCTTACCGCTCGGCGACGTCACGGGGACGAAGGCCAGATGACCGGTTTCTACGACGTCGGTGCGCTCGGCCAGATCGGGCTCAACCTCTTCCATGGCTACGGCTACAATTTCTACCGGGAAGAGAACCAGTTGCGCGCCGACGATCAGAAGGTGCGGACCTTGGCCAGCGAGTTGCTCGCGGGCGCGCAAAGGGCCGTGGCCGCCGCCGAGGGGACGTTCCGCCGGGAACGCATTCCGCCCCCGACGCGTGAAAATCCGTTCCCACCCGCCGAGGTCGTCGCAAGCGCGAAGCGGCTGGAGGCGCTATCCGCGGCGATTGGCAGCGTGGAAGGGCAAGTGCGCCATGCGCCCGTTCCGGAAAATGACCGCATGACGCAGCGCTATCGCAAGGAGGCCGACACCCTGCTCGCGCTGATCGAGCAGGACAAGTTGCTCGTCGGCCAGGCCGAGACGCTGCGGGCTATGGTCGCCGGCCAGGCGCCCGATACCATCCTCGCAATCCTCGCCGACCTGGAGGACGGGATCGCCGCCATCACCCGAACGCTCGCGGAGCGTCGGATCATGACGCTGTAGGTCAGCAGGCCACGGGACGATCGCCGCTCCATCGCTCACTCGAAAGCGGATCGGCGCCTATGAGGGGAGGTTGGAAAGCTCGGAAGGACTGACAGGGGGCGCCGAGTGGATCGGCTCCTCGCTTTGGGCGGGGAGCCGACGTCATCAAATCTCCGTACCTTCCGCGAGGGTCAGGGCATCCTCGACATCAACGCCCAGATACCGGACCGTGTTTTCGATCTTGCTGTGACCAAGCAGGATCTGGACTGCCCGCAAATTTCCGGTCGCCTTGTAGATGATCGAGGCCTTGGTTCGCCTCAGGGAATGCGTGCCATAATCCTCTCGCCGAAGTCCGACACCCATTACCCACTCGTCGACGAGGCGAGCGTACTGGCGCGTGCTAAGATGGTCCGAGTGATCGATGCGGCTTGGAAAGATATAGTCGCCCAAGGCGCCTCCGCGACGCTGCAACCAAGCGAGCAAGCTGGCTCGAGCGTCCGACAACAACTCGAACTGCACCGGCCTTCCGGTCTTCGTTTGCGTCACGGTGGCGCGCGTCCGGATCTGGCCGCCGCTGACAATGTCACCGATCTTGAGACGTACGACATCGCACCCTCGGAGTTTGCTGTCGATCGCCACGTCGAACAGCGCTCGATCGCGAAGGCGACGATGATGATCGAGATAGAAGCGAATGCCCCATATCTGCTTCGGCTTCAGCGCACGCTTCGCTCCGACTTTACGCCCCGCGTTCCAAGCCTGCCGGTCGCCTGCGCCGGGATCAAATTCTGAAGTGCCCATCGTTCTTCTCCTGTGGCCAGATCGGCCAAGGCGAAAACGCAAAAGCGGCCTCTCCATCGCTATCGGAAAAGGCAGGCCGGGCGGTCTGGATCTGGCGACGGAATCGGTTAGTCGGCTCTCGCCTCGGAGGAGCCACGCCGGTGAAATCAAGCTGACCGCCGGCTTAGCTACGATCATGGCTTGCAAGCTGTCTGACGACAATGTCCCAAGCCAAGCCATCCTGATTGTCGCGCCGATTGCCGAGTGCTGAGAAGCTGCCTGTCGGCAATTGGGATCGCCTGCGATACCGTTCTATGGCTGAATATGGCGCCTTTCTGCCCGGCCGCCACTATATCCGGGATAGACCGTCGTCGCGCCAGATCATGAAGCAGAATGGCATAAAACCTGCCAACATCACCAAAAGTACGACAGCGATACCGGCAACCATGTTGAGATTTACAGAGGCAACCAGCAGAACGCAGGTCGCGATCGGGACGAGCATCAGCGGTGCGGTATGAAGGACGCGTGTCCAGATGTTTTGCCGCTCGATCTCGCTGGTCTGCACGAAGGGCAGCGACAGCGCTCCAACGGAAAGGCCAAAGAGCGATACCGCGGTATTAAGCGCCATCGTCGAGAAAATCGGTATCTCATAAAGCGCTGACACGCTGAGCACGTAGCCGAGCAGGGCGGTCACCGAAATCGTCACCGCCGTCGCGGCACTGACGTCCGCCACGACCCGCCGCGATCGCGACGTGAACAGCGACGATGCGATCATGAAAATCGCGAGCGCAGTCGCAACCGACGTGCGCGCACTGGGCAGATCGCGGTCAGCGACAGCCCGAAGCACGATGGGACTCAGCCTGTCGCCGTTCAGGAAAGCGTGAGTGGCGAGTATGGCGGCAGCCAAACCACAGGCAAAGGCGGCCAACGCTTGGGCGACCGCGATCCGTTCGCGGGTCGATGCGATTATTGCAGCAGCCAGGCACAAAAGACATGTCGCTGTGACCGGCGACATACCCGCCATCATCGTGCCGCCCGAAATCAGAAAATCACTTCTGATGATGACACCGGAGAGGCCGATGAGGGCAATCGCACCGCTGATGCCTGCCAAAGCAGCAGCGATAGACCGTAAATCACGCAGCCCAGTCATGACCTGACCGACTTTCTACCCGTACTTCCCCTCCCGGTAGGATGGCTCTTCCTGATGACGCGAGCAAATGAAATCGCAGGCAGCCTTAAGTTCATTGCCTGAAGGCGAAAGCGGCAGGCTCTCGCGAGTTTATGCTGTGCTCGGCAGCTGACACGTTTGGCGATGGATCAAGGTCTAATTCGCGGTCGTCGAAATCTCCGATGTGACCGCGTTGGCCTCCGTCCAGAAGATTTTGCCGTTTACATCATGGATCAATGGCTTGCCCGGGGAAAAGGCCTAGACCGTCAAACCTGCGCGGTGGCAACTATCGCATTCAGGCATTGAGAAAGGCGCAGCGTTCTCCGGGGGGAGCAGCATCATGGACGCGAGCGCGACGCATATTTGGGCGGATGGCGACGGAGGCGGGCTGTGCTCGCCCTCGTTGGACTGCGTCAAAATCCTGAATGCGGACGGTGTTCTCCAGCACTTCAACGATGATGGGCTGCGTCTCATGGAGATTGACTCCATCGAGCAGGTACGGGGCAGATCGTGGGCGGACCTGTGGCCGGAAGGGAGCAAGGTCCTCGTCGCGCAGGCACTCGCAACAGCTAGGACGGCGGGAACCGCGTCGTTCAGCGCCCCTTGCCCAACGGCCAAGGGCGCGCCGAAGTGGTGGCATGTCACAGTAGCGGCAATGCCAGGCACCAATGGCAATATTGTCGTGGTTTCACGTGACATCACGCAGGAACGTACGGAATCCGGCGCGCGAGACCTCGAACGTAAGCGTCTTGCATCCATCTTGCGGTCCAATGCTGATGTCCTTTGGGACATCGACCTGCCTCGTGATCAGGTTTGGTGGGGTGAGGGCATGACCTCCACCTTCGGCTATGGCCCCGATCAGATCGGCGACACCACCGGTTGGTGTCACGATCATATTCATCCCGATGATCGTGAACGGGTCGTCGCCGGTATGGCGGAAGCCGTTCAATCGGGCGCTCCGACATGGGAGGACGACTTCCGCTACCGTCGCGCCGATGGCAGCTATGTCGAGGTCTATGATCGAGGCGCTATCATTCGCGATGTCGACGGCACCGCGCAGCGCTTTGTCGGCGTGATGCAGGATGTGACGGCCAGAAACGCCGTCGGCGACGCCTACAAGGCTCTTGCCGGCGAGATGGCGCACCGGGTCAACAACGTGATCGCAGTCGTCACCGGCCTGTTCCAGCAGACGGTCCAGAAGTCCGACACCGTCGAGAGTATCGTATCCGCCTTCCAGAGCCGGCTGAAGGCGATGGCGTCTGCCAACACCGCGATCATGCGAACCGCCGGGAAAGGCGCCTCGTTGAGCGACCTTGCCGAGGTGCAACTCGCTCCTTTCGTCTCGGCGGGGCGGATGCGCATCATTGGCGGTGCTCTGATCGTGCCCGAGCGGTTGGCGCAGCCTCTCGCTTTGGCGTTCAACGAGCTTGCCACCAACGCCATCAAATATGGCGCCTTGTCGAACGATAACGGACTTGTGGATCTGACCTGGACGTTGTCGATCGAGAATGGCGCAACCATGCTCGAGATCGTCTGGACAGAAAGCGGTGGCCCGCTTGTCTCGATCCCAACCCGCACGGGGGTCGGTTCGAGGCTTATCGACCGTGGGATTTCGGGTGCTGTCGTCGACCGCCATTTCCCGCCCGAAGGCTTCCGCTGCTCGATCAGAGTACCTGTCCGAGCTTAGGTCATTTTCGATCGGTACCGCTGGCGCGGCGGGCAATTTCCTTTCTCCCCACCCGATGGTCCGCTAGGGCATTGAGATGAATGAGGGTGAAAACGTTCCGTCAACGGATGTCGCCAAACTGGCTGAGCCCCAGCGTCTTCAGCTCTTGCTGGATGCGGTCAAGGATTACGCGATCTACCTGCTCGACCGGAACGGCAACGTCAGCAGCTGGAATACGGGCGCCCAACGCTTCAAGGGTTACAAGGCGTCCGAGATCATCGGCCAGCATTTCTCCCGTTTCTACACAGACGAGGACCGGGCGGCGGGGCTTCCGGCGCGCGCGCTCCGTATCGCCGCGGAGGAAGGCACCTTCGAGGCTGAGGGCTGGCGCGTCCGCAAGGACGGCACGCAATTCTGGACCAGCGTCGTCATCGATCCAGTGCGCGACCACGACGGCACAGTCATCGGGTTTGCCAAGGTCACCCGCGACATCAGTCACAAGCAAGAGGCCGAAGCGAAGCTGCGGGAAAGCGAGCAGCGCTTCCGCATGCTGGTCCAAGGTGTCCGCGACTATGCGATCTACATGCTCGACCCCGACGGCGTCGTCAGCAACTGGAATGCGGGCGCCCAGGCGATCAAGGGCTACACCGCCGACGAGATCGTGGGGCAGCATTTCTCCCGCTTTTACACCGATGCGGACCGCGCCGCTGGCGAGCCTGCACGGGCGCTGGCAATCGCAGCACGCGAGGGTAAGTTCGAGAATGAAGCGATCCGCGTCCGCAAGGATGGAAGCCCTTTCTGGGCGAACGTGCTCATCGATCCGATCTACGATGAAACGGGCAAGCTGACCGGCTTCGCCAAGATCACACGGGACGTAACCGAACGCCGCCGTGCCCAGGAACAGATCGATGCGGGCAAGGAAGCGCTGGCGCAAAGCCAGAAGCTGGAGGCGATCGGACGCCTGACCGGCGGCGTCGCCCACGACTTCAACAATCTCCTGACCGTGATCCGCGGTTCCGCTGAATTGCTCCAGCGTCCGGGGCTCACGGAGGAAAAGCGTCAGCGCTACCTGTCCGCCATCGCCGAAACGGCAGACCGCGCCGCCGTACTCACCGGTCAGCTGCTCGCCTTCGCTCGCCAGCAGCCGCTTCGCCCGCAGAGGTTCGACGTTGCGCTCCGGCTTGACGGCATGGAGCACATCATCACGACGACGATCGGATCGCCAGTCAGCTACCATGTCGAGATTGGCCCGGAGGCTGGATCGATCGACGCAGATCCCAGTCAGTTCGAGACGGCGATCCTCAATATGGTCGTCAACGCGCGCGATGCGATGCCGACGGGCGGGGAACTGACCATCGGCATCGAGCGGGTCACGCACAAACCCGCCATTCGTCATCACGCCGAAGCCAAGGGGGAGTTCGTCCGTGTCTGGGTGCGTGACACGGGTACCGGTATTGCCCCCGACAAGCTGCCGCGGATTTTCGAGCCATTCTTCACGACCAAGGATATCAATAAGGGAACCGGCCTCGGCCTCAGCCAGGTCTATGGGTTCGCCAAGCAATCGGGTGGCGACATCGCCGTTGAGAGCAAGCTCGATCACGGTACGTCGTTCAGCCTGTACCTGCCGCGCACGGGTGTCGGAGCCGAGAAGGAGATGCCGGCCCGGGCGGCGATCGATCCTGAAGCGGTCCTCGACGTACGCCGTATCCTGCTCGTCGAGGATAACGAGACGGTCGGACGCTTCGCAGTCAGCGCCCTGACGGAACTTGGTCAGGCCGTCATTTGGGCACCGCACGCCGCAGCAGCCCTGGAATTGCTCGACAAGGGCGAAAGGTTCGACCTGGTATTCTCGGATGTTGTCATGCCAGGGATGAGCGGGATCGAACTCGCGCAGATCATCCGATCGAAATGGCCGGCCCTCCCCGTCATTCTGACGAGCGGTTACAGTCATGTCCTCGCCGAAGCAGGCGGTCAGGATTTCGAACTGGTCTCCAAGCCCTATTCGATGGAGAGCCTGGCAGCGCTGCTCGCCTGAAGCTATCTGCCGTCGAACGATGTGTGGCCGTTCGCCACTAGGCTGGCGCATGCTTCCGGCAACTTGCAGACTGCACCGCAGCCAGTCGCACGCAAAAACCATGGACCTTATTTAGCCCAGCAGAGTCATGTCCTTACGGGTGGGCGCCAGGAGTGGAGGCGCCGGTGACTAGGACAGGAAATGGGTCAGGCGGATCGGTCTATGACACGCCGAGCGAGATCCACGCCGAAGAAGGGCTTGTCTTCATGGACGGTCCGAATGGCTTGGCGTTGGCAATGACGCCGGGCGCTGCCATCGAGACTGCAAGGCGATTGGTCGTGGGCGCCGACGAAGCGCTCAGACAATCGCGCACTCGATCCTATCCCCCTTCAACCGACCCATATGCTTTGGTCGTTGATGACGATGCCCTCGTCCTGATGAAGGCTTGCGATATTTTAGAGGCGGCAGGTTTCCGGTTCTTCGAGGCGGAGAATGCAGATGCCGCGATAGCCGTTTTGCAGGACAACGCCGCGCACGTCAGTCTGCTCTTCACCGATGTCGAAATGCCTGGAGACCTAAATGGCTTTGCGCTCGCGCACCACGTCGCGATCCACTGGCCCGACATCGAAATTGTTGTGGCGAGCGGACGCATGCAACCTGCTCAAGGCGACATGCCGACCAAAGCCACATTCATACCAAAGCCGTTTAACCACAGCATCGTTCATGCTCATCTTCGAAGGGTGCTTCCGGAGGGAAAGAAACCTACGCCGTTGAAGGCACCTGTCTAAATAGACGGGCCGATTGAGCTGATGGGGGGCAATCCCGTCCAGCGGCTCTGCACAATTAGGCGACCGTCGGCGGACTGAGACTTTGTCCCAGCCAAGGCCGTTTCCATGCTCCCGCGGTCCGACCGGCGATCGAAACGGACGGACGGCAACTAGGAAGGGCTTCACGACCTTGGAATGGCTGCATATGGGCGCCTTTCGGCTTGGCTGCTTCTTTAGCCAAGTAGGACGTACGGGCAAAACTCTGAGATTAGCGCGCCGCCACGCGTGTTTCGCGAACCAGCTGGCCGATCAGACCGGGATGTATGCGGAGCAGGCCCAGCAGCAGATGGCGCGGCAGAGCGTTCCGACCGCAACGCTGGAGCGTGGTCGCGACCGCCATGCTCCGCCGGAGATCGCGGCGGAGCATGGCGTGGTAA
>Ga0105237_10000561_pt1 | contig 51951 bp, 39 predicted proteins | sample KBSC24metaG_FD_81520 | JGI IMG/M metagenome (GOLD analysis project Ga0105237, IMG submission 81520) | Corn rhizosphere microbial communities from Kellogg Biological Station, Michigan, USA - KBS C2-4 metaG | ecosystem: Host-associated > Plants > Roots > Rhizosphere > Soil | place: Michigan, USA... | reverse complement strand
TGGCCATTGGCGGCCGGCATATTATTGAAAGTAGTGACTCCGCCAAACACATTATTTGCACTGTTATAAGCTACATATATATTGTTGGTGCCGGTATTGTTGAATGTCGCCGTGGTCATGAACTGGTCGCGGCTGCCATTGCCAAAGAGCAAATAGCCTGATCCCGCATTGGTCATGACAGCAGCTCCGTTAAAAATATTATTGCCGGCGCTGGCATCGTTGCTTGCCCCTGTTTTTGTACTGTTAACGACCCCATTAAAGGTACACCCGTTGAATAACAACGATCCGCTGGTAGAGGTAACATCGCCGCCGATGGTGGACGTCGGACCAAAGGTCAGCGCGCTGTTCCCCGTAAGCGGTAAATTCACCGGGGCATTGCCCAATTGCGTAAACCGCATGATCCACAGGTACCCCGTAGTAAATCCCGCTCCGCCGACGGAAATGCTCATGCCCGCCGCCTGGGTTATATCGGTGGTGGCGCTCCATCCAAATGCCGTCCCCACGGAAGAACCGGTCTGCGTCAATATAATGTTCCCGTTGAATTGGTTGCCCGTGGAATTATTGCCGAAGATGACTCTTTCCGTAGAATTATTATTGACATATACGTCTCCGTTGTAAATATCCGGAGACCCGTTGGCAAAGCCAAAGTAGCCGGCGCCTAAATGATTGATGGTCACGGTAGAATTGAACGTGTTCCCGCCGGAAGACCATTCCCCTGTTGTCCCTGTTTTGGTAACATTGACCACTCCGGAATAGACAGCCCCATTCAATTGGATACGCGGAGAAACTGCTGTGAAGTCGCCCCCGAAGGCAGACGTCGGCCCCACCTGGAGAAGCGTGGAGGCCCCCGTCAGGGTAAGATTGATGGGAGCACTGCCCAGTTGCGTAAACCGTCTCAGATACAAGGTTCCTGAAGAAAAACCGCCGGCGCCCGTCTGTATCGTACCACCGGCAGCAAGGGTTGCCGTAGAAACGGAATTCTGACAAAAATAAACGCCAATAGAGGAACCCGTACTGGAGACGGTGATATTTCCATTGAAGGAGTTGCCGGCAGAATTAAACGCAGATCCGATATAGGACGTGCCGCTGCTGTTGTAAGACACATCGCTGTTCCAGGTATCCGGATTGCCGTTGCCCAGCAGCATAGGGCCGGCGCCCGTATTGTTAAAAGTAGCGCTGCCCTGGAAGGTATTGCCGCCGCTGCTATAATTCGTTGCGGAGCCTGTCTTGGTGGCATTTACCTGGCCATTGAAAGTACAGCCGTGGAAATAAACGTCCGACGTGTTGCTTGTCATATCCCCTCCGATGGAGGAGGCGCGGGCAAAATACAATGCGGTATTGGTCCCCGTAAAATTGAGATTCATAGGGGCATTACCCAATTGTGTAAAGGTATTGAGGTATAAGAAGCCTGCACTAAAACCCGAGGCGCCGACTATTATCGTTTTTCCCGCTGCCATGGTCGGCGTTCCCGTACCGGATGTCCAGCCCAGGTAGATACCCCCTTTTCCCGAAGCCGTCACGATGACATTGTCGTTGAAAATATCATTGGAATTATACCCCAGCATGAAATAGCCGGTATTACTTTGCTGATCGATCGTACAGGTGGAGTTAAAAATGTTCTGCTGCTGATTGTTATGATTGGAAGATCCGCCTGTCTTTGTAAAAGCAGCAGGGCTGTTATAGATGGCTCCCTGTGCCCAGATGTCCGGAGCATTTGCCGTAAAGGCCCCACCGAAATTGCTGTTTGGACCCAGGTAGAAAACCGCACTGCCGGTACCTACAAGGTTGATCGGCGAGCTGCCCAGTTGGGTAAACTGTTTCAGGTATAAATAACCGGCCGTCAGTCCGCCCGCCCCGGCCTGGATGGTCTTTGTTGCGGCCAGCGTAGCTGTAGCCGTCGTATTTCCTCCGCAGAACTGGACCCCTTTGGCACTGCCGGACGTATTCACATATATATTGCCGTTAAATTGATTACCGGCGCTGGCCCAACAGGGCAGGAGACGTTCGGAGCCGGTATTGGTAAATGTCACATCATCATTCCAGATATCCGGATTTGCGCTGCCTAAAAGCAGGTAGTTGCTCCCGGTGTTCGTAATCGTTGAAACGCCGTTGAAGACATTCCCGCCGGAACCCCAATCCCCTGTCGCACCTGTCTTTGTAAGGTCCGTAGTCCCGTTGAACGTACAGCCGTTAAGAAGAAGTGTCGGGCTGGATGTCGTTACATTCCCATCAAAGCTCGAGGAAGGACCAAAGGTGAGATTACCGGTTCCCGTCAGGGTTAGATTTTGCGCCGTAGCGCCTATTTGCGTGAACTGCCGGAGTAATAATGTGCCGGACGTGTATCCGCCGGCGCCCACGCTGATGGTCTTTGTTGCAGCCAGCGTAGCAGAGGAGGTCGCACTGCCGGCGCAAAACTGAACCCCGGCTGCGCTGCAATTCACATATATGTTCCCGTTGAACTGATTGCCGGCGCTGTTCCAGCCAGGCAGGAGACGTTCGCTGCCGTTGTCTGTAAATGTCACATCATTATTCCAGATATCCGGATTGGTGTTGCCCATGACCAGGTAGCCGCTCCCACTGTTGGTAATTTTGGAAATGCCGTTGAATACATTTCCGCCGGCCCCCCAATCTCCGCTGGAACCGGTCTTTGTCAGATCCGTCATCCCGTTAAAGGTACAGCCACTCAGGATCAGGGCCGGGCTGGAAGCCGTCACATCTCCTCCGAAGGACGCGGCAGGGCCCAGCGTCAGGCTGCCGGTGCCCGTGAGCGCCAGGTTTTGCGCTGTAGCGCCCGTTTGCGTAAACTGCCGGAATAATAGCAGCCCGGAGGAAAAACCACCGGCTCCGATGGTAACGGTTTTTGTAGCGGCCAGGGTGCAGCTGGTCGTAGCGCCCCCGCCAAAGACGATCCCGGATCCACTGGTAGAAGAAACGACGATATTATTATTAAAAACCGTTCCTGCGGAACTCTGACTGATAAAGATCGCCCCGGTAGGGGAAGCGGTATTGTTGAAGGTAACGACACCCTGGAAAATATTGTTCGGGCCGTTGTGCGCGACATAGATATTGCTGCTTCCGGTGTTATTGAAGGTAACCGCGGCATTAAACTGATCTGCCGTGTTATTGCTCAATACGATATAGCCGCTCCCGGCATTGTTGATCACCGTTACATCGTTGAATACATTGCCTCCGTTGCTATAGTCGCTCGATGTTCCCGTCTTTGTAATGGTTGCCGGTTTTTGAAAGGTAGTATTCTTCAGGGTTATCGTAGCCGAGGTGATGTTAACGATACAATTCATGGTGAGAGACCCGTTGCCCACTGCTGTCGTGGTAGCATTGGGGATCACCATCGAGCCATTCTGCACCGTTCCGGCATTGAGCGTTGCCGTAACACCATTGACGGTGAACGCATACCCCCCCATGTCGAGGACGCCGCTGGTAAGCTTGAAGTTGCTTATCGTCGTATTGGCGCTTATCAGACAGGTATTGCTGCCGGCTACAATAGTCACATTATCTGTGACGCCGGGAACCCCGTTGGGTGTCCAGTTGGTTGACGTATTCCAATCGGTGGAAGTGGACCCATTCCAGGTATAGGAAATTTGGGCGTTTAGCGTCTTACCCGGAAGGGTAAACGTAAATAGAAGGATGGCGTACAGGACTGCGTGTAAAGGTCTTTTCATAGAAATACCGAATTTTTATGAATTCAAGTGTATACTGGATTTACATATAGGTTAACACCTAAGCCGTAGGAAACACTAATTGCATTCCAACTTTTCAGCAAGTTGGAGGTCAACGTATTACGTATTCTCACGGATGAAAAACATTCCCAAAACAGGAATTTCTTCCAAAAGACAGGCGATCTTTATATTTACCGATCATTTAGTTCAACTATGGCCCCATTGTACCTTTTTACCCTCCTAAGCTGCTTACTGTTCGTCGTTTATGGGGTACTGATCGCCTGGTATCTTCGGGCCTGGAAGGCTATGCCTCTTTTCGACTACCCGGTTTTCCGCGGATCACACCGCACGCGTATCTCGGTTATCGTGCCGGCGCGCAATGAAGAGCAGAACATCGGCAACTGTCTAAACGCACTGGCCCGGCAAACCTATCCGGCCGGTCTGTTGGAAGTCATTGTAGTCGATGATCATTCCACCGACAACACCGCAGCGATCGTACAGGAGTTTGCGATCGCCCCGTCTCCCTCGACGCCCGCCCCTTTCCCGGTAAAATGCATTCGCCTGTCGGAGCACCCCGCCCCCGGAAACAGGACGGCGCATAAAAAATGGGCTATTGAAATGGGAATAAAAGCTTCCGGCGGCGAACTCATCGTCGCGACGGATGCAGATTGCCGGGCCCATCCGGAATGGCTGTCGACGATCGCTGCTTTTTATGAAGAAAAAGGGGCAAAGTTCATCGCTGCACCGGTCCGCATTGCAGGGGACCGTGCTTCTTTTTTGTCTGTCTTCCAAACGCTGGACTTCATTACCCTGCAGGGTATCACCGGCGCCGCCGTCTCAAAAAGATTTCATTCCATGTGCAATGGAGCAAATCTGGCTTACGAGAAAAACGCGTTTTATGAAGTAGATGGGTTCAAAGACATCGATGCCATACCCTCCGGAGATGACATGTTGCTGATGCATAAGATCTACCAGAAATATCCTGAACACGTATTCTTCCTGAAACATCGCCATGCCATTGTCACTACCGGGCCGGAACACCGGTGGAAGGGGTTTTTCAATCAACGGATCCGTTGGGCCAGCAAGGCAGACCGTTATGACGACAAACGCATCTTCTGGGTATTACTATTGGTGTATTTCGTAAATTTCCTTTTTGCGATCCTGTTGGTGGCGGCCTTTTGGAATCGCTGGTGGTTGTGGGTGCTGCTGTTACTGCTGACCGTGAAGACCATGATAGAATACCCCTTTGTCCGGTCGGTAGCGGCCTTTTTCGAACAACAGCGTTTGATGGTGTATTTTGCAGCCTTACAACCATTTCATATACTCTATACCATTGTGGTTGGCTGGCTGGGTAAATTTGGCAGTTATCACTGGAAGGATAGAAAAATAAGCAAATGACGAAGACCAGACATTCTATAAGAAAGCGCCTGGTGCGTAACAAAGGCATGCTGTTTGGAATTATTGTCATCGGTATGTCGCTGGTGGTGGCTGTTTTTGCTTATTTCATAGCGCCCGACCCTTCCCCGAATGCCAACCGGATCATCGTGGAGATCGGTGGCCGCAAGCCAGGTTTTCAACAATTGTTCCTGCTGTTGCCAAAAGAAAGACCTGCCGCGCGGGTTTCCATTTTTAGCCGGCTGCTCAACGGCCGGGAAGACGTTTTTGACTATATTCCCATCACCCGGTATGACGTGAAGGGAGACAGCCTGATCATACAGAAATTTGTGGACGAAGGCGTGGAGGAAAGACGGGCCTACGCACTGAGCCGCGGCACGGCCCTTTCGCCCCGCAGCGCGACGCTTCCCGGCGGCACAGCGCTTCCCCCCGCAGCACATTACCGGATCGTCACCCAACATTTCTGGCTGGGTACCGACAAATATGGGCGGGATATTTTAAGCCGTTTGCTCATTGGCGTCCGCGTGAGTCTTGCTGTTGGAATGGTCACCGTCCTGTTATCCCTTAGCGTTGGTGTTTTGCTGGGCGCACTGGCCGGCTATTTCAGAGGACGGGTCGACGAGATCATCCTATGGCTGGTGAACGTTATCTGGAGTATTCCTACTTTATTATTGGTCTTTGCTATCATGCTCGTGCTGGGCAAGGGTTTCTGGCAGGTCTTTATTGCTATCGGTCTGACGCTGTGGGTAAATGTAGCGCGGATCATCCGCGGCCAGGTGCTGTCGGTTCGTGAAAGAGAATACGTAGAAGCTGCCAGGGCCCTGGGCTATTCGCACAGCCGCATTTTATTCCGGCACATCCTGCCGAATGTCATGGGACCGGTCTGGGTGGTTGCCGCTTCCAACTTTGCGTCTGCCATCGTCATCGAAGCCGGCCTGAGCTTTCTGGGAGTTGGCGTTCAACCACCGCAACCCAGCTGGGGACTGATGATCAAAGAGAATTATAACTTTATCATCACACACAACCCTATGCTGGCGCTGGCGCCAGGACTGGCCATCATGTTGCTTGTACTAGCCTTTAATCTGTTGGGGAATGGATTAAGAGATGTGTTGAATGTAAGAGTGTGATCCAACTATTATTCTTTAAAGACCTGAACATTACGGGTAAAACTTTCATCGAGGGAGATAAAGGTCTCCGTGCGTTCGATCCCTTTTATTTTCTGCAGCTCATCATGTAACACATATCTCAGTTGATTGATGTCTTTGCAGACTATTTCTGCAAACATGCTATAATTGCCGGTCGTATAGTTGAGCCGTACTATCTCGGGTATCTTCTGCAATTCACGGGCAACACTGTCATAAAGCGAACTTTTTTCCAGGAAAATACCGATAAATGCAATTACATCATAACCAAGCTGTTTAAGATCAACATGCAATTTTGTACCTTTAACGACGGATAGTTCCTGCAATTTCTTGATACGCACATGGATCGTGCCTCCCGAAACAAACAGTTTTTTACCTAATTCAGCATAGGAGATCTCTGCATTCTCCATCATTTCATGAATAATCTGTAAATCCAATTTGTCGAGATTCAATTTTACGGCCATCTTGAATATAGTTTTTGAATTTTCTCTACAGTGTACTGCAAATATTTGAATAAAAATGAAAATACAAAAATTTTTATTGAAAAACTACAAATATTTGCGGCATTTCTTTAATTTTACTTCATCAAGCCGTTAGCGCGGCTTCTCACTGTGGAGTGATGAAATTTGGCAGACATGCCCTCTTGTCTCGGGGGTGGAGAAATGGGATAAACATAGTGTAATGCCGCATCCGACCACAATCGGATGCGACTGGGGTTGACCACCGCACATTGCGCTACTGCTAACTACTCCGTGGAGGTTCGAATCCTTCCTCTACAGCCAACGTTAAGTACAGCCCTGCCTTTTGGCGGGGTTTTTTATGCCCGGATGCGCAATTCGCGCAGATTACTTTAACTATGATCCCATAACTGCCCATTTTCTGCGAAAGGCCCTACCTTTACCGCCCAAATGCTAACCTAATTCCTATGTTAAAATTTGTCAAAACCCTTGCTGCCTCTCTCGGATTAGGGATATTATTGTTCTCCGCCTGTAATCCCAAAAAGGTCCTGGACGCCAAAGTCTTTGTAACCACCCACGGCCAAAAGACTTCCGTGTCTACCGAAAATTTGCTCTGGAATCAGGGATTGATCAAACGCAACTATCTCCATCGCCCCTGCAGTGACAATGGTTGCAATCTCGAACTCCCCATCAAATATAATTGTGATCTATCCGGTCTCATCGATGGCAAACCACCCAGAATTTGGCCCTACCGTTATCAGGTGGACGATAGCAGCTGGATATGGGCAACCGACTCGTCTGCACCATCCTTTACTTTGGTAACCTGGAATTATCATAATGCAGAATTTAAAGCTTATCCAGGATACGATATCTGGGTGAACGGAGGGTACGATGGCAATCCGATCGAATTCAGTATTCTGAACAATGCCAGGAGTTTTGCCAATCTGAACCTTCTACGGGAGGTCGGGGTGCAGTTTGATCATTGGGCTCCCAATCCGGGCTGGTGGAGTTTCAAAAAGCAATACACTTTGGGGGATTTTCAGGATATACAGGGAAATTTCCAGGCCACATTGGACTATTTTAGTGCACCTCCCAATCACACAAATACAGTATATGTTACGGCAGACCTGAGATTGGCCTATTTCGATCCCAGTGGAAACAAAGTCCGCATGGAACTGGTGGGAGTTATTATCTGTAACCCCAACAATTATGATCTGAATGGGAATCCCAATGACAGTATATACTGGCAAGGATTTACAGATGCCAATCACTTGGAGAACATCGGCGGCATTCCGAGTGCAAGGATATTATTGCAGGGAACGAAACTTGGGATTCCAGCGCTGGATTCCTCAGGCTATAAAAATATTGTCATCAATTATCGCACCCTGATCGAAAAATTCATGCCCCCGCCTCCACCCGGGTACACCCATAATGATGCGGTCATTATCGGATGGGATCTGTACTCCAACACAAGAGGATATGATATAGGATTCCGGTTAAAGAATGTAAATATGTATGGCATGTACTAAAACTAGCCAATAGCGTAACACTGGCGTAACATTTTTTCCTTTCCTTAGCAGCGCCAATTCGGCAAAACCAATATTATCCTTTATGTCTCCCAAACGTCATTACCTCCTGCCGCTGACCGCTATCCTGCTGTTCGCAGCCTGTATCAAACGTCTGACGCCTCCAGCTAGCCCAACGCTCCAGCCCGCCACCTCGAAAGTACAGCTGGCCGCAGCCACCCAAACCCTTTTTGAGGATTTCGAATCCGGCAGCAAGACAGCCTATGCCGCAGGAAGTGTCACCTTTTCCAGCGGTTCCTGGACCCTTACAGACGCTCTTGTAGGTACCAGCGCATCTGACGCCAAAGACGGCAGTCAATCCGTCCGCGTGCGTAATACGGGCACCGTAAGCATGAATTTTGATGTCACCGGCGCCAGTACTGTCACTGTCAAACACGCTGTATACGGCTCGGATGGGTCTTCCACCTGGGGATTATGGGTTTCTTCAGATGGCGGCAGCACCTACACACAGGTAGGCTCCGCCATTACCAGCAGCAGTACTACTCTGGCCACCGCAACATTTACGGTCAACAACAGCGGCTCTTTACGTTTTGACGTCCGGAAGATCAGCGGCGGGGCCAACCGGATCAATATCGACGATATCACCATCAACGGCACCGGCAGCACCGGGGGCGGGGGAACAGCCGCCGATAACTCCAACCTGCTGCTGGGCAATCCCAGCGGAGCAACGGCCAGCATTTCTAATCCGGATAATTACCTTTACGACCTCGGTTATTATATCGAATCCTACAACCGTGACAGGGGAGAGCCTAACTGGGTGAGCTGGTATGTCGGCGACACCTCCCTTGGATCGATCGACCGGTCCAATGATTTCAGACCCGATCCGAACCTTCCCTCCGGCTGGTATGAAGTCCCGGCCACAGCTTATTCCGGCTCGGGTTTTGACAGGGGACATAACTGCCCTTCCGGCGACCGGACGAATACGACTGCCGCCAACCAATCTACTTTTTTGATGGATAATATGATCCCCCAGGCGCCTAATAACAATGAACAGACCTGGGCCCATCTGGAAGAATATGGCCGCACCCTGGTGACCGCCGGTAATGAGATCTATGTCGTCATGGGCAGCTATGGTACAGGCGGCACAGGGTCCAACGGCACCGCGACCAGCGTCAACGGAGGAGCTGTTGCCGTACCTGCACACATCTGGAAGGTCATCGTCGTCCTTTCAAAAGGGAATAACGATCTTAACCGCATTACTACGGGCACAAGGGTTATAGCGATAAATACGCCTAATATCAATACTATCAGCTCCGACTGGACCCAGTACATCTGCACCGTAAAGGATATCGAAAATGCAACGGGTTATACGCTGCTGTCCAATGTGCCGGCGAGCATCCGAACCGTCCTGGAAGCCAAACTGGACGCGGGGAACTAACCAGGGAACCGGCGGGGAACTAACCGGGGAACCGGCTCCCGCCCCTTCCCGGCGACCCCGGAATTAACTCCCGCCCCTTCCCGGCGGCCGGATTTAATTCTTGAGGGCCCCGGCTGACGCCGGAGGCCCATTTTTATTTATTTTTGCCCTCTCATGGGCCAAAAAAAACTCATCCGGTTCGAGGCGATCAAGTCCTTTCCCAATGTCCTGCAATATCCTGAAGGCATGGCAGGCCAGTGGGCGGCGTTTTATAAGAACGGACATCCGCTGACCCTCGAACTGGCCTGCGGCAAAGGCGAGTATACGGTAGGGCTTGCCAGGCTATATCCCGAACATAACTTTCTCGGGATAGACATGAAGGGCAACCGCATCTACATCGGGGCAAAAAAAAGCCTGGAAGAAAACCTGACCAATGCCGCTTTTTTACGCACGCATATCGATAAGATCACCTCTTATTTCAACAAGGGAGAAGTAGCCGGGATCTGGCTTACTTTTCCCGATCCGCAGCTTCGAAAATCCAGGTTTACGCGGAGGCTCACCCATCCCAAATTTATCCGCCTGTACCAGCAGATACTCAAGCCCGGCGGACGCATCCACCTGAAGACAGATTCACCGGTCCTCTACCAGTTCACCAAATGGGTGATCCAGCTTTATCATTTAACCCTGCTGGAAGACTCCGCCGACATCTATGCCGCACCCATGAAGGAGGAGTTGAAGATCCGTACCCACTACGAAAGCCTCGATATCGCACAGAGCCAGCGGGTACACTATCTTTGTTTTACCCTGCCGGAAGGGGAATTACCCGACCTGGATGCCCTGCTGCATGAAAAAGTGAAAAATGAGGAGCCGACCCCTCCGGAAAGGGTGAGGCCGCCGCGGATAACCCCTGCCACGAAATGAAACAGCTCATCGAAGGCGTCGATTACTATTACAACGAAGACGGCCTGATGGTCCTCACTGCCAAATATCTTTTAGAAAGGGGATATTGCTGCGGCAACGGATGCAGACACTGCCCCTTCAACTACGAACGGGTCAGCGAACCGCGCCGCTCCTTACTCATCGCACAACAAAAAGCATATGGCGACCCCGAAAAAGAAGACTAGCCGCACGGCCAGAAAAGCCCCGGCCAAAACGCCATCAGCCCGGAGCAGAAAGTCTGCCGCCAAAGGCATCCCCACGGCTCGCTCGCCCCGCGAAAAATTCACCGCCATAAAACCTTCGGGTGGAAAAGACGATTCATTTTTTGAGTTAGTGCATGAAATTGCACGCCAGGTGCCGCGTGGCCGGGTCACCACTTATGGCGCCATTGCAGCCTGTCTCGGCACCCGTCTGTCGGCTCGCATGGTCGGCTGGGCCATGAATGCCTGCCACCTTGCAAAACGCCCTGTCCCTGCCCACAGGGTTGTCAATCGCGTAGGTCTGCTCAGCGGCAAACACCATTTCAACCCGCCCGAAAAAATGCAACAGCTGCTGAAAAAAGAAGGAGTCGCCGTCAAAGACGATAAAGTTGTACACTTTGCCCGGACATTCTGGGATCCCGCAAAGGAGCTCTAATAATACGGACTGATCATCACATACACCACCACACCCGTAACCGCCACATACAACCACATCGGCCAGGTGATCTTCGCCAGCCGGCGGTGTTTGTCGAACTTCTCCTGATAGGCGCGCTGCAACGTAAACAATACAAAGGGAATGATAATACCCGATAAAATGATATGGGAGGAGAGAATAAAATAGTAGACATACCGCAAAACGCCGGCTTGCTGTTTTTCCGTTTCACTCAGCAGCCCGTCATGATCCAGATCGCCAAATCTGGTGGAAGGATTGGAAGCATGATAGATCACGTATGAAACCAAAAAAACAGTACTCAGCACCACCGCGATCAGGTTGGCCGTCTTATGGGCACGAACCTGTCCATTCTTTATAAAATAAAGGCTCGCGAGCAGCAGGATGGCCGTACTTGAATTCAGGATCGCATGAAACAACGGAAGGATCCGCGTGTTGAAGCCAAAATCGACCTTTCCGCTGGGCCCCAGTATCAGGAAAGCCACCGCTGCAGGTATGGCTATGGACACGATGATGATCGCCCTGGTATAACTACGCGCAGCCATTTGTTCACTCATATAGTTGTATTCATTTTTTTTGACTTCCTGCTGAAATAAACAACACCAAGGATGGTCCCCAGCAGGATTATGGCAATGGGGATCACCAGGGGACGCAGCTCGCCAAACAACGCCGTTTTCTTTTTCTTGTCTTTTTCCAGCATGATAAAAACAAGGTCGTCTCCCAGCCTGGCCATGGCAGCCGTATCCGTACCATGATAATATCCACGGATAACCCTGTCTTTATCCAACAGGGCAACATAGTCCGTATGGACAAAATTGGAATCCACGCTCACACTGTCCTGCAGCCCCAGCTTGAGTTCGTTTAACGCGAAATCATAGATCGTTCGCTTAGGACCGGTTAGCAGCCACCACACGTCGGAATTGATGCCGTAATGATCGGCATATTTCTTAATCACCGGCACGGAGTCATGCATCGGATCGACAGTCAGCGAAAGGAACTGCACAAAGGTCGTATCGACCCCTTTCATATTATCTCTCATCTTCAGACCGTCCTGCAGATGACGCATATTACGGGTCAGGATGGGACAGATGCTGGCGCAGTGCGTAAAAAAGAAGTCGATGACGATGACTTTCCCTTTCAGTTGATCGAGAGATACGGTCTGCCCCAGCTGGTTCTGAAGTGAGACATCAGCCACTTTGTGCCAGATGGTATCTGTCATCTCCTTACCATCTTTCATCCGGGTGACAACAGAGTCCGGAAAGTAGCGACCAGGCATGGCCACCCCATATTGCCGGGCGATCATATAAAAGAAGAGAGGTATGACGACCGCTATGCATATGGCCAAAACTGCTTTCTTACTCACGGTATGCTGTTTAAATTAAAAAAACCATCGCCAGCAGCGATGGTTCCGGTTTTATTTTTACCCATGGGCGACGCACAATGTCGCGACGCACAATGTCGCGACGCATTGTGTTACTCTGGTGATCCGGGTTTCTTCGCTGCCGGCTCGTGTTCCTCCGTCGGAGCCTTCACCTTGGACTGCTCAGCATGGTGCTGATCATACCGGTTGCGCAGGTTCTTATAAGAATCGCCGTCCCAAAGGAACGCAATGATGAACCATACGAACAACAACGCCGGCACAGCAATGGTCATGATCATATTCTTGATCTCATGACGAAGGTGCATGAACTCAGCGATAATATAAAAGGCCTTGGCGCAGGTGAGGATCAGGTAGATCCCGTTGACCACCAGCTTAGGCGGAAATCCTGTTTTCAGATGAATGGTGGCGAGGACCAGCTCGACCATGGTGATCCCCAGCAATATCCAAAACGTCCTCCAGATAGGTCTGGTGTCAAAAGTCGGTTCGTGATGATGGCTGGCTGCAGTTTCAATATTAGACATAACTACGTTGATTAAAGATTAAAGCAAATAGAAACAAGTGAACACAAACACCCATACCAGGTCTACAAAGTGCCAGTACAAACCGGCCTTTTCGATCATCAGGTAATGGCCCCTTTTAGCAAAATCACCCCGCAGGTTCTTGATCAGCATGATGACATTGATCACTACACCGGAGAATACGTGGAAGCCATGGAAACCAGTGATCGTAAAGAAGAAATTGGTAAAATTGGTCGAAGCTGCAGAGCCGTCCGCATTGTGGAAAGGATTCAGGCCCCACCAGGCGCCTTCACCATGCAGATGCGTCCATTCCCAGGCCTGGCAGCTCAGAAAAGCCAGCCCGCCGATGATGGTCGGGATCATCCATTTCGTAACCCCTTTCTGGTCGTTATTATGACCGGCGGCTACGGCAAGTACCATGGTCACCGAACTAAAGATCAATATAAAGGTCATCAGGCTCACGAATACCAGCGGCAGATGCGTCTCTCCCATACCGGGGAATGCACGGAAGACTTCATTGGGATCAGGCCAGCCATTGCTGGCAAAACGGATAGAGCCGTAAGAGATCAGGAAAGCGCCAAAGGTAAAGGCATCGCTCATCAGAAAATACCACATCATCAGCTTCCCATACTCCACGTTGAAGGGGCTTTTCCCGCCACTCCACCATTTCTGTCCTGCTGGTACTGCTTGTGCCATGTTGAAATTTTAGTTGGTTTGCAAATTTATTTAACTATTAGTGTATTGCCATAAAGAAAAAGAGCAAATAGATCCAAAGCAAGTCCACAAAATGCCAGTATGTGCTCATCAACTCCACCGGAACGCTGTTATAACTGCGTACCTTGGAGGCAAAGGCTTTTATAAATAATACGAGCAGCGCTATAATACCGCCTAACACATGCACCGCGTGAAGCCCCGCAATGATATACAGGAACTGCCCGCCGCCCGAGCCCCGGAATGTAATGCCCGTATTCCATATCTGCCTGAAACCCGCCCACTGCAACAGGACGAAAAGTATACCCAAGATCGCCGTCGTCGTCAGCATGTTGCGGTAACGCAGCATCTCCCTGTCCTTAAACGCCTTCAAAGCCATTTGTATCGTCAAACTGCTCACCAGGATGACGGCCGTCGAATACCAGAAAGCCTTGGGTATCGAAAAGGTCGTCCAGCCCGGCTGATCCCTCTTGACCACATATGCACTGGTCAGTCCGGCAAACATCATGATAATGCTGCCCAGCGCCACCCATAAAGTGAATTTATGGGGATGTATTTTCTTTCGTTGTTCGTTCACAGTGTCCTTTGCTTCTATTGATTGTATCATGCCTGTTTATTAGCCAATAATGCCAGCAACACCACCGGCAGATAGATATAACTGCTGAACATCACCCGTCTCGCAGCCTGTACCGTCATTTCCCGGTAGAGCCGCACGCATTGCCCCACCATGAACAAGTTGGCAATAAATACAACGACCAGGCTGATCAACCCGCTCATGCCGGCAAAATACGGCAGTACACCCACCGGCAGCAACAACAGGGAGTAGATGATCGCCTGTATGGCGGAATATTTGGTCGGCCCTTCATTGGACGGCAGCAACTTGAACCCCGCTGTGGTATAGTCTTTATGCGCAATCCAGGCAATCGCCCAGAAATGCGGGAATTGCCAGAAGAACTGTATAGCAAACAAGACCCATCCGCCGGCGCTGAGATCGTCATTCCCCGCAGCCCAGCCGATCAGACAGGGCAGACTGCCCGGGATAGCCCCGACCAGTACGGAAATGGAACTGACCTTCTTCAGCGGCGTATAGATAAATGCATATACGAACAGGCTGAAAGCAGCCAGCGCTGCCGTCAGGAAGTTGAAGGTCCAAAGGATCATCACTCCGCCAATGCCCGAGATGACGGCAAATGCAGTAGCCTCCGCTATGCTCATTCTCCCGGAAGCGACCGGACGGTTAGCGGTCCGCTTCATGAGGGCATCGGTATCTTTCTCCACGATCTGGTTGATCGTATTGGCACTGCCGGTGACCAGCAAACCGCCCAGGAAAAAGAGCCCTATCGCCGCCCAGTCGTATTCCTTTACTTTCGGCGCCAGCAAATAACTGATCAGGGCGGAGAACACGACCATGAAGCTGAGATTGAACTTGATCAGCAGTTTGTAATCCTGCAATTTGCCGGCAAATTTTAAAGAACTCGATTGCTTCACGGTCTCCTCCATATCTATATTTTTTGAATAAGGAACGCCTCCGGCGTTCCTTAAGCATATTTTTCTCTACATCCGGCAGTTAGTGTTCATTCTCATTACTGCCCAATGGCTCTGTCTGGGGAATGAAGTCCCGTCCATCCTTCGCATAGTCATACGGCCAGCGGTGAACTTCAGGAATCTCTCCAGGCCAGTTGCCGTGTCCGGGACGGATAGGCGTAGTCCATTCGAGCGTTGTCGCATCCCAGGGGTTCCTGGTCATTACCCTTCTACCCTTGAAAATAGAATAGAAGAAGTTGAAGACAAATAACAATTGAACGGCGAATACGATCATGGCTACCGTCGAGATAAACCGGTTGAGCCCGCCGAATTGATTGAATGAGATCCAGTTGCTGTAATCCAGGTAACGGCGTGGCATACCGGCAAGACCTTCGTAGTGCATCGGCCAGAAGATCAGGTAGGCGCCGATAAGCGTGATCCAGAAATGAATGTAGGCCAGCGTATTGTTCATATAACGGCCATACATTTTCGGGAACCAGTGATAGATCCCGGCAAACATGCCGAGGATACCGGATACACCCATCACGATATGGAAGTGGGCGATCACGAAATAGGTATCATGCAGCGGGATATCCAGCGTGGAGTTACCCAGGAAAATACCGGTTAAACCACCGGAGATAAAGGTGCTGACAAAACCAATCGCAAACAGCATGGCCGGGGTGAACCGGATATTACCGCGCCACAAGGTGGTCAGCCAGTTGAATACTTTGATGGCCGAAGGAACGGCTATCAGCAGGGTCAGCAACACGAATACAGAGCCCAGGAAAGGGTTCAGACCCGTTACGAACATATGGTGCGCCCATACCAGGAAGGCCAGGATCGCGATAGCGAACAGGGAACCGACCATGGCCATATAACCAAAGATGGGTTTGCGTGAATTTACAGACAAGACCTCTGATACCAGACCCATCGCGGGCAGGATAATGATGTATACTTCCGGATGACCCAGGAACCAGAATAAGTGCTGGTAAAGGATCGCGCTGCCGCCCTCGTTGGGCAGAGCCTTACCGGTAGTGGCAAGGAAGATGTCGGAGAGATAGAAGCTGGTACCGCCATGACGGTCAAACAACAACAGGATGAACCCAGACAACAGTACGGGGAAGGAAAGCACGCCCAGGACAGCCGTGAAGAACAGCGCCCAGATGGTCAGCGGCAAACGCGTCATGCTCATGCCCTTCGTACGCATATTCAGAATGGTAGAGATATAGTTCAGACCGCCCAGCAGGGAAGAGACGACGAACAGGGCCATGGAGACGATCCAGAGATCCATACCCGTCTTGGAACCTTCCGATGCATCGCCCAGCGCAGACAGCGGAGGGTAAGAGGTCCAGCCGCCACTGGCGGGACCGGTCTCGATGAACAAGGAAGACATCATCACGACGCTGGCCGTCAGGAAAAACCAGTAGGACAACATATTCAGAAAGGGAGATGCCATATCACGGGCTCCTATCTGCAAAGGGATCAGGAAGTTTGCAAAGGTACCGCTAAGACCTCCCGTCAACACGAAGAACACCAGGATGGTACCGTGCATGGTCACAAGGGCATAATAGAATTCCGGCTGTATCTGGCCGCCTTTGGCCCACTTGCTGCCCAGAAGATCTTCCAGGAACTGGAAGTGCGCATCGGGATAACCCAGTTGAAGACGGAACAGTACGGACATCAAACCACCGATGATAGCCCAGATCATCCCCGTGATGAGGAACTGCTTGGCGATCATCTTATGATCCTGGCTGAACACATATTTCGTAATGAAGGACTGATGGTGATGATCGCCATGCTCACCATGATGCGCATCATGCGAGATTCCCACTTCAGGATGGCCGTGTAATGTTGCTTCGTTGCTCATTAGAAAGAATTTTGTCTACTACTGTTATTTTGTTGCCACGCTTGCCGTTACTGCCGGGGCGGGCGTTACGATCGCTGCCTTTGCACTGTCCGTTTTGACCGGAGCCGCCGGGCCTGCCGGGCTCTTGTCAGGAAATGCCTGCGCATAGTTCGGTTGCTGTTTAGCCAGCCAGAGCACATACTCCTCATGCGTCACCACTTTGATGATACCCCGCATGGTATAGTGACCCCTTCCGCACATCTGGTCGCAGGAGATCTCATATTCAAAGTCCGGATTGCCGAGCTTCTTTTTCATTTCCTCCGTCGTAAACTTAGGCACGAACCACAAAGTGGTAGGCGTACCGGGTACCGCGTCCATTTTCTGACGGAAATAGACCAGGCCAACGTCATGGATAACGTCACGGGAGTTGATGATCAGTTTCACTGGCTTGTTCACCTCGATATACATTTCGTTGCCCACGACCACGTCATCATGCGTATTGGCGTCATCCCAGATGAGACCCAAAGAGTTGTTGTCCTTATCGCTGATATTCTGATAGTATTTCTTGCCGAAGGTCTTGTCCTTACCCGGATAGCGGAAGATCCAGCCGAACTGCTTGCCGGTGACTTCGATCGGGTTGGCATCCTGCGGAGCTTCCCCCGTGATACGGAACCAGTAGAAAAGGCCGAACCCGACCAGCACGGTCAGTGCGATGGCAGGCACTACCGTCCAGATAACTTCCAGGCGGTTGTCGTGAGGGAAATAATGCGCCTTCCTTTTTTCAGAATACTGGTATTTATAGGCAAACCAGAACAGCAGTATCTGGGTTATGACAAACATCACACCAGTGATCGCGATCGTAATGTACAACATGGTGTCGATCTGCTCGCCGTGTTTGGAAGCAGACTCACCCAGGATCTTTCCCCTGTACATCTCGTTGCACCAGTACACTCCGATGAGCCCCAACACGAGGAAGACGATCATCAGGAAACCATTGACACGATTGTTCTGCTCGAAATTTTTCTTTTCGCCCTTCAATACCCCAACATATTCACTTGCCTTAGCGATCTGGAAGGTGATCAGGAATCCGAAGAACAGGATCAGTAAAACAAAAAACGTTGACATGATAATTAAAAGAGTTTAAGTATGATGGATAATACTTTCTTTCAGGAAAGGGTGGTTTTTCGCCAGCAGAGGGAATTTGCTCAATACCCTTCCCGCCTGCCACATGATCAGCCCTACAAAACCCAGCGCAAGCCCAAAGTCAAACAGGTTCAAAGGGACTTGTTTGGGACTGGTTGAGCCGAAAACCATCTGGTAAAGATCCAGCCAGTGACCGAATATCAAAAGTACGGACATAAAAGTTACCGTAGCATAGTTCCGTTTGGAGCTGCGTTTCATGAAGATCAGCAGGGGAGCCAGGAAATTGATCACCAGGTTCAGATAGAATATCCCCATATAGGCGCCTTCGAAACGCGTCTTAAAATAAATGGTCTCTTCAGAAATATTCGCATACCAGATCAGCATGAACTGGTCGAACCAGAGATAGGTCCAGAAGATAGAAAAGGCGAACTGGAATTTACCCAGATCGTGCAGATGTTCGTAGTTGACATATTCCAGGTAACCCTGGTTCTTGAGATACACGACAAAAATAGAGATCAAAGCTATCCCGGCTACGAAAGTACTGGCGAAAGTATACCAGCTGTACATCGTGGAAAACCAGTGTGCGTTAATGCTCATCAGCCACAGCCAGGGTGTGACGGAGGCAACGGTCAGCGCAAACCATACGATAAATACAGCCGCCCATACCGTGTTTTTAAAGATATATTTTTTTGCTTCCGCAAGAGACAGCGCCGTGTCATCGATACTGCGGGACAACTGACGCAATTTATATCCAAGGAACGCCCAAAGACCAATGGTCAGCGCGGTGTATACGGTAAAGAAGGCAGGGCTGAGAAAACCGCTCTTCCCTTTCAGCGCTTCATCGTGGGCTACAAGGTCTTTATCCAGCCATTCATAAATACTCGTTTTGTGGCCAAATACAAGGCACATCAGGATGACGAAGGTGATGCCACCGATAGGAATGACAGAGGCAGCGATCGCTTCGGTCACCCGGCGGAAGCTTATCTGGAAACCACCCCATGCGAGCGTGGTTGCAGCAAAGAAGAACATAGCCGCGTTCACGATCAGCAGGAAATACACGCTGTTCTGCAACAGGGCACTCCAGAAACGGACGCCCTGATTTTCGGAGCCATATAGTATAAATCCAATGATCAGGGAAAGTACACCGACTCCCATCAACCCCATTGACCACTGCTTGTATCGGCCGGGTATTTCAAAATGTTCTTTAATGGATGCCATTCGACAATGATTTATATATTCTTTAATCCTATTGGTTCTCTTTTGTTATTTTTTCGCCGTAGAATCAGATGCTGCTGCCCCAGATGCACCGCTCTTTCCGGCCGCCTGTTTGGATTTGATATAAGCGATCACCATCCAGCGCTGTTTGGTGTTTATCTGGGAAGCATAACTACCCATCTTATTCTTTCCATAAGTAACAGAATAGAACATCTGTCCTTCAGGCATGGATTCATATTTGGAGTCGCCTACCAGGGTTGCAGGTTTTGCCGGGAAGGGACCGTCGCCGCCTTTGTAAAGAGGGCCGTTGCCATCCAGTTTCGCACCATGACAGATACCACAGTTCACCAGGTAAAGACGCTCGGCTTCGACCGTGTCCATAGAGGTCAGCGGGTTTTTCACCTGCCGGGAAGAAAAGTAATTGGTGGTATCACCCTCTTTGTCTTTTGTCACCAGGAAAGGAAAAAGCTCTCCTCTCTTGATGGTGCCCGGTACCGGCATATTGCTATAGTGAATACCCTTTTTGAGCCATTCCGCCTTCTGTTCTTCCGTGACAGAGTAAGTCTCGATGGCCCGGCTATATGCCATGTCGGGCATGTATACTCTGCCGGGGTTGCGCTTTACATCACTGCAACTGACAGCAAGGCTTACTACTGCTACTATAGACGTTAAGATCAATACTTTTTTCATGCTATATATACTTAAGCTTACGCTAATACAGATCCTTTGTGTTCAAATGGTTTTTTGTCTTTATCGTAACGGCCCAGCCACCAGCCGGTCTCAGCTACCTGTACATTGATACCCGTGGCGCCTACGCTCTGCAGGAAAGACTGGACCTCTGTTTCGTTGGTCTTTTCCGTGCATTCGATCACCATCGTAAACTGGTCATCCGTTGAACGCAGATTAAAATGATGTCTGCGGACAAAAGGCGCCAGCTGACACAGATAGCAAAAGGTCATCACCATCCCTACAGCAGAAAACAAAACGGTCAACTCGAATGTAATGGGTATCCAGGCGGGCAGATCGAAATGCGACTTGCCACCGACATTGATGGGCCAGTCACTGTTAAAGATCCAGCCAATGCCGCTTAATGCAGTGGTCGTTCCCGTGATCCCATATATAAAACCTGCGGTATGCAGGGAGGTTTCCCGCAAACCCATTGCCTGGTCAAGACCGTGTATAGGCATCGGCGTATATACGTCATGGATCTTATATCCCGCAGAACGAACTTTTTTGACGGCGGGGAACAGTACTTCCTCATCCGTAAAAACGCCAACAACAAATTTTTTAACTGCCATACTATTTAGCTTTTAGCTCTTGTTATTCAAATTAATGCGCATGTGCATATTTGTGCGCAAACTCTTCCACCGATTCCTTCTCGATGGGCCCGACTTTGTCTTTGTAGCTCTCGCCGGATTTTTTCAGGATATGCTTGATCTCGGCGATCGCGATCACCGGGAAGAATTTCGAGAACAGGAAATAACAGGTGAAGAACAACCCAAAGGTTCCCACATAAAAACCGATCTCCCAAATAGTCGGTGCATAATAGGTGGACCAGCTGCTGGGCAGATAGTCACGATAGATAGAGGTGACGATGATCACAAACCGTTCGAACCACATCCCGATGTTCACGATTACGGACATAAAGAAGGTGACGGTGATGTTACGCCGCATTTTGCGGAACCAGAAGATCTGTGGTGACAATACGTTACAACCCATCATCAGGTAATAGCTCCAGCCATAGGGACTAAAGATATTAACCCTGTTCTGTGCGAAAGCCCAGCCTTCGAACTTGTTCTGACCATACCAGGAGATGAACAGCTCGGTCAGATAGGCGACACCTACGATGGAACCGGTCAGTACTATCACTTTATTCATTACCTCGATGTGCTCGAGCGTAATATACTCTTTCAGATTTAACACCTTCCTGGTCACCAGCAACAACGTCTGCACCATGGCAAATCCGGAGAAGATGGCGCCCGCAACGAAGTAGGGGGGGAAGATGGTGGTATGCCAGCCCGGGATCACCGAAGTGGCGAAGTCAAAGGATACTATCGTGTGCACGGACAATACCAGGGGAGTACTCAAACCCGCCAACACCAGCGACAGGGCCTCATGACGCTGCCAGTGCTTGGTAGAACCGGACCAGCCGAAAGAAGCGATACCATAAAAAGCTTTTCTCCATTTCAGTTTGGCGCGGTCCCTTACGCTGGCCAGATCCGGCAGCAGACCGGAGTACCAGAACAATAGAGATACGGTAAAGTATGTCGAGATGGCGAATACGTCCCACAACAGCGGCGAGTTGAAGTTCGGCCAGAGAGGACCACGCGTATTGGGATAAGGCATTACGAAAAAAGCCATCCATACACGACCCATGTGCCAGATAGGGAATTGACCGGCACACATAACCGCAAAGATTGTCATGGCTTCAGCAGCACGGTTTACACCCGTACGCCAACCCTGGCGGAACAGTAAAAGGATGGCGGAGATCAGGGTTCCGGCGTGACCGATACCGACCCACCACACGAAATTGGTGATATCCCAGCCCCAGCCGATGGTCCTGTTCAGATTCCACTGGCCTACGCCATATATAACTTCATGGGTCACCGATATAATACCGAAAGTAAGACACGCGACAGAGATAAGGAAGCCGACCCACCAGCTCCTGCTCGGAGCGGCTTCGATCGGGCGTACAATATCTTCCGTAACCTGGTGATAATCCTTATGTCCATCTACCAGTGGGGCTCTTACCTGTGATTCGTACCTTAATGATGCCATATTATTTTAAGCTTTTGCTATTAGTATAACTGGTTCGTTACTATGAATGCTTTTCAGTTGTTCCTTCCTTAACGTCTTCCTTTTCCGCCTCCGCTCCGTACGCTGCTTCCGCGTGACGAACCTTGGCGAGATAGTTGATATTGGGCAGGGTGTGCACTTCTTCGATGACATGGTACAGACGTTGCGCATGTTCTGCACGGGTCTTGCTGATCAGGCTCTTGCTGTCATTGACGTTCCCGAAGACGATAGCGTCCGTCGGACAGGCCTGCTGACAAGCGGTCTGAATATCCACCATATCTTCGATCGTTCTGTTTTCCTTCTTGGCTTTCAGCTTGCCTTCCTGCAGACGCTGAGCGCAGAAAGAACATTTTTCCATCACACCACGGCTGCGAACGACCACGTCCGGGTTCAGCACCATACGGGTCAGGTCGTCGTTCATCTGGAATATGACCGGATCCAGCTTGCCCACCGTTGTCTGATCCTGGTTGTCCGGGAAGCTGTCGGCGCCGGTATAATCAGCCCAGTTGAAACGGCGAACTTTATAAGGACAGTTGTTGGCGCAATAACGGGTTCCGATACAGCGGTTGTAGGCCATCTGGTTCAGTCCTTCGGTGCTGTGGTTGGTGGCGTCCACCGGGCAAACGTTCTCACAGGGAGCGTTGTCGCAATGCTGACACAACATGGGTTGGAAGACCACCTGGACATCGTCCGGGTTATCCAGCTTGCCGCCTGGCGTGGAGTAGTAACGGTCGATACGCAGCCAGTGCATATCATGGAAACGCAGCACTTCGCTCTTGCCGACTACGGAAACGTTGTTCTCCGCATTACAGGCCACTACGCAGGCGCCACAGCCATAACAGGAGTTCATATCGATGGACATCCCCCATTTGAGACCGGGTTTATCGTAAATGGGATACAACGTGCCCTGTTCTTCGAATCTCTCTATGCCGCCAAAAGGCTTTAATTCCTTCTCGCGCTCCTCCCTGACAACATCCGGGTTCTTTTTGAACTCATCCAGGGTCAGTTCCTTGACCACTTCCGTACGACCTTCATAGCCGTTATGTGTCTGGGTCTGCGCTACTTTATATTTTTGTTTTAAGTCTTCAAAGCTGGCATCGATGCCAAACCAGTCAACCGTCGTACCGTTAAAGCTCAGCAGGGGGAAGGCATTCTTACCAACACCTGCGGCAGCCCTGCCGATATTTTCAGCCGTATTTTCGGCTTTGGCGCTCTGCCGGCCATAGCCGACGGCGATGCCGATGACCTCATTATGCGTACCAGGCACGATCACCGCTGGCAAGATTATTTCTTTACCGCCTACCTTCACCTTGATCAGCTGTTTGTCGGGGAATACTTCGTATCCATCGGACTGCCGGCGATCGGAAAGATCGAGGTTCCAGGTTTTTTTTGCAAACTCCGGCGATACGATAGCATAGTTGTCCCAGGTGGCTTTCGTGATCGGATCGGGCAGTTCCTGCAGCCAGGGATTGTTGGCCTGGGCGCCGATACCAAGACCCACTTTCTGATAAAGGACGACCTCATACGCGCCGCCTTTTTTACCCGCAGCCAGTGCCGTAGCAGCTTCGCTGACTTTTGCAGAGCTGAAAGTGGCGCCGGCGGCTGTTGCAGCGGCAGACTCGACCACCCCGTCCTGCAGGGCTTTTTCGTAGGCTTCGATGCCGCCCAGTTTGCTGGTCCAGTATTGTTTGAAATAGACTTCGTAAGTAGTGCCGTTGCCGCTGTATTTCAACAGACTTTCTTCAAAAGGTCTTGTCTTGAACAGCGGAGCGATAGTCGGCTGGACAAAAGCATAGAACCCGGGTTTGGGTTCTGCGTCACCCCAGCTTTCCAGGAAATGCGGCGCGGGAAGCGCAAACTTTACCAGCTCGGTCGTTTCGTCCAGGCGGTCGTTAAAGGAGACGGCCACCCGGGCTTTCTTCACCCCGGCTTTGAATTTTTCCGCGTCATAATAGTCGTACGCAGGATTCACCCCGTAGACCAACAGGGCGCCGACCTTTCCGTCATTGAGATCGCTCACCAGCGTATTCATCTCACTGTCGATGCCCTGACGGGTCAGGAGTGAAGAAGCCCAGTCAACCGTGGTACCGGTAGCGCCGATGGCTTCATTTATGGCATTGACGATGATCTGTTCGTTAACATTATTGCTGCCGCTGACGACAAGGGCCTTGCCTTTGTTCCCGCTGAGTGCTGCAGCCGCCTTTTTCACACCGGCCTTCAGTTTCTCCGGAAGGGCCGGGGCCGTTACAGAACCACCCAACTCAGCCAGCAGGGCCAGGGCGATCGCGCCAGCCTCGGAAGGACGATGGGTGAACCGTTCGTCAGCATTTGCACCGGTAAGAGAAAGCAGGCTTTCGAACTGGATGTGCTTGCTCATTTCCGGATTCTTCTCGTCTATTTTTCTTCCTTTGGCATACGCACGGCTGAATTGCTCCGGAGTGAGCCAGGTGCCGAGAAAGTCGGCGCCAAGACTTACGATCACTTTAGCGTTGTCAAACCGGTAGGTAGGAATTGCTTTTTTGCCGTAGGAGGCTTCACCCGCCAGTAACAGACCGCTATAAGAGTCGGCGTCATACTGTACATGACGGCTGCCGGGATATTTTGCTAAAAATTCGCTGATGATCTGTTTGGTCGTAGGAGAAGTAATGGTTCCGGTAAGAAGCACAAGGGGCGCTCCCGCAGCTGCGGCCAGAGCGTCTGTTACCAGTTTGTCAAAAGCTTCGAACGTGCTCACTTCCTGGACTTTTCCATCGGCGATCTGCACCGGGAAACGCAGACGGGCCGTATCGTAAAGATCCAGCACCGAAGCCTGTACACGGGCGCCGGTAGTACCCTGGCTGAAGGCGGAAAGGGTGTTGCCCTCCAGCTTGATGGGACGGCCGTCTCTTACCTTCGCTACGACGGGAACAACATCCCCGCCGACAGTATAGGTCGTCGCATAATAATCGGCTACGCCAGGAATGGTATTTTCCGGTTTGTTGAGATAAGGGACTACATGGCGAACAGGCATTTCGCAGCTGGCAGCCAGCGTAGCGGCAGCCGTGCTAAAGCCTAAATATTTAAGAAAATCCCTGCGGGGAGTTTTTGCGTCGAGCAATCCTTTTCCATCCAGGCCTTCCAACGGTAAACTCTCGTTGAACTCGTCTTCCGTTGATTTCTGAAACGCCTCACTGTTATTGCGCTCTCCGAAACTTTGCCAGTATTTTTTGTCGCTCATAGCTGAGAAATTAAACTAGACCTTAGATTCTCCGGGATAAGCACCGGATAGCTTTTAAGTGGCCTGAATTTTATATTTTATAGATTGTCTTCCAAATTGTTTTCATCCCCGCCAGCGGCGCGGGAGAATAGATTAGTAGTGGCATTTCTGGCACTCGGTGCCGCCAATGTTCTCTACCGTCACGCTATCCATCTTGCCGCTCTTTAAGTCCTTGTGGAATTTCTCATAAATGCTGTAGAACTTGTTGCCATTGTTTCCAGCAGAATCAGGGAAATTGACTTTTGTCGTACGGTGACAGTTGATACACCAGCCCATGCTCAGGGGAGCAAATTGTTTTACCTCATTCATTTCCTGAATGGGGCCGTGGCAAGTCTGGCATTGTACCTTGCCAGCCTTGGTGTGCTGGGCATGGCTGAAGAATACATGGTCGGGGAGGCTGTGGATCTTAACCCATTCTACGGGTTTGGCAGTGGCCGTATTGTAATGTTGAGTCTTGGGATCGTAACCGGTATAGCTGTATAATTTCTGGATCTCAGCCGTACCATCTACTTCACTGCCGTCTTCGCGGTATAATTTGGGGCCTTTGCTATAGTCGTTGATCGCGGCATGACAGTTCATACAAACATTCAGCGGCGGCACCGTGGCATGTTTGCTGTCCAGCGCATTGCTATGGCAATACAGACAGCTGATCTGATTGACGCCGGCGTGTACTTTATGGGAATAGAAGATCGGTTGCTCCGGCTGGTAGTTCTGCTGACGGCCCAGACCGATAGCGCCCTGTACCACCCAGTAACCACCCAGGACGAACAGGATGAGGATGACAAACGCGATATACGCTTTATTTCTGTAGAAAGGCACCGGCTCAGCCGTAGGAATGCCTTCTTTGTCGTCGGCAAGCTTTTTCAGACTGCTGTTCACCTGGAGCAGGACGAACATGATGACAGCAAGAATGAGGGTCAGGATACCATAGAGCAGCGTGCTGTCGCCTTCGGCAGCTTTTGCGCCGGCACTTTCCGCATCAGGAGAAGGCCCGGTGCTCGCCACAGGCGCCTGATACGTTTCCACATACTTGATGATCGCGTCAATATCCGCATCGCTCAACCCCGGGAAAGTACTCATCGGGGTTTTATTGAACTGGACGAACAGGTCATTAAAATACTTATTGCCCGTGGCCAGCACTTTCTGGTTATTGTGGATCCATTCGTGCAACAGCTTTTTGTCCGGCACCCTTTCTGAAACACCTTTCAGAGCAGGACCCGTGATCACCTTTACGGGATTATGACAAGAAGCACAATTTGAATTGAATAACGCCTTACCATCCTGAGCAAATGAAGTATTACCTAGTAGAACCAGAGAGGGAAGTAGGATACTGAAAATTAATGCTCTAACTATTGGTCTATGGTTGATCATATATACAATATGTTGTATAAATGTGGAAAAATCTCGTTTGGGCGCCAACGGCGCCAAGTCCGAAGGACAATCTTGGATTAATGTGCAGAAAATGCTCAATTTTGCTATAAAATGCATTTACTGCACATTAACAGGTTGCAAAAATAAGTCAGGATTTTAACAATATATCAACATCCAGAAAATTTTTTTTCCCGCGTGGGGCGTGGATTTCAGCGAATTACGCCAAATCGCGCTGACCTTCTGTCATAGTAATGTCAATCGACTCATCGAACAAAATTAGTCTTCATGTTTAGTCACACTGGCGTAGTTTTGGGCGATGAAGCAAATCGCTATTTTCGCCTCGGGCGCAGGGTCAAATGCAGAAAAGATCATCGATTACTTCCGTCACCACGCCGATATTACCATCAGTCTCATCGTTTGTAATAAACCCGGTGCAGGAGTGCTGGACATTGCGCACAAGGCCGGTATTCCCACCCTTCTTATCGAAAAAGAAACCTTTTTCCGGGGATCAGCCTACCTGGACGAGCTAAAGGAAAAAGGCATCGGGTTCATCGTGCTGGCAGGATTTTTATGGAAGATACCCGCGGCACTGGTGAAAGCCTACCCGGGCAGGATCATCAATATCCATCCGGCGCTGTTACCCGGATATGGCGGCAAAGGAATGTACGGCCGTTTTGTTCATGAGGCAGTAGTTAAGGCAAAGGAAACAGAGACGGGGATCACCATTCATTACGTGGACGAGTTCTATGATCATGGACAGGTTATTTTTCAGGAAAAAGTAGCCGTTACACCCGACGATACTCCGGAGACTGTGGCGCAAAAAGTCCATCAGCTGGAACACGAACATTTTCCAAAGATCATCGAACGCGTCATTGCCGATCTGTCAAATCATCGTTAAAAATGCCGGCGGGAGCCCGGTTATTTCCTGTTTTGGTAGTATGTTCACCTTATAAATTTTATAAAATACAGCCCATTGGCCTTTTCTACCCATAGGTTTTTACCGCTGCTGCCCTTATTTCTATTCCTCTTTTTCGAGACCTCGGGCCAGGTCACCGTTCATGGCACTGTTTATAATATGTACCGGACAAAACCACTGGACCGGGTCAGTGTCCTCAGCACAGCCGGCAGAGGCACCGCGACAGATTCTCTCGGCAATTATTCCATCACCGTCGACACGGACGACTCTATCTATTTTTCTTATCTCGGTCAGGAAACCATGAGGTATCCTGTACGATCGATCAATTATTATGCTGGCTTCGATATTGCTTTGCACGTTGACCCCGTGGAATTGAAAGAAGTGAAGGTAATGCCCCGGAACTATCACAGCGATTCCCTCCAGAACCGGAAGGACTATGAAAAAATTTTTAATTTTAGAAAACCAGGTTTCAAACTCAACGGACCCAGCCCCAACGGAGCCGGAGCAGGGATCGATCTGGACGAATTGATCAACGTATTCCGGTTTGCAAGGACCAAACGTATACAAGCCTTCCAACGAAGATTGCTGGACGAAGAGCAGGACAAATTCGTCGACCACCGGTTCAACCGGTCCCTCGTGCTGAAGGTCACCCACCTCCAGGGTGACGAACTGGACAGCTTCATGGTCCGCTACCGGCCCTCTTATGAATTTTGCCAGCGCGCCACGGACTATGACCTCATGGACTACGTCAAACTCGCTTTTAAAGAATACCAGAAAGACCGTAAAGAGCGGCCCTGACCCCGCCGAAGGGATTATATTTGCCAAAAACCCTACTATGGACCAATTAACGCTGGGCATCGGGACCCGTCTGCAACACACCCAATACGGACCAGGAGTCATCGTCGGCGTAAAATATGCCGTCTATCTTATTTCTTTCATTTATCATGGTATCAAAGAGATCGAAAAGACCGATTCGCATCTTGACGAGATCCTTCCGGAAAACGTCACCGAAGAAGTAGAAACACATTCGGCAACAGAAAAATCCTTGCTGGGGATTCTTCGCCTCTGGGGCGGTCTCACAGAAAATGTTCCGCTGGCCGATAAATGGAGAGGCGGCACCATGATCCTTCAGGCCGGCGATAAAACCATGAAACCAAAAGAAGTGCCCATCGACGTGTTCTTTCATAAGATCGTGATGGCCCGTGACAGACTTCGCGTATTGGAACAACAGCTCAACGGTCACAAAGGACTCAGTGATGAAGAAAAGGTAAACCTTCAACAATATATCACCCGCATCTACGGCTCTTTCACAACGTTCAATGTACTCTTCAAAAACAAGGAGCAGTGGTTTATCGGCGAGAAGGGTTCGGGCGAATAGAAGTAAGCATGCGGTCCCGCGAACCCTCCAAAATAAAAAAACCTCCCTTTGAGGGGGGAGGTCGCCCTAATCAGTTACCATAACCATTAAACCTTATCCTATTTGTACTAAAGATAAGTAATCTTATAATCAATTTCAAGTATTGTGCGAGAAACGTGCAAAACTTGACCGCACTAGTAACTCTCCAGTTTTTTTACATATTCGTCCAGCCGGGCGCTGGCCAGAAAGTTCTTTTCCAGCTGACCGTTAAAGGGTACCGGCGTATCCAGGGAAGCACACCGGAATACCGGCGCATCCAGCAGGTGAAAACAAAACTCGCTGATCCATGCGGCTATTTCTGCACCGATCCCGCCGGTAAGCGTATCTTCATGTAAGACCAGCACCTTCCCTGTACGGGCAACAGCAGCGCGGATCGCATCGTAATCCAGGGGCAGCAGCGTGCGCAGATCGAGGATGCCGATAGATAGCTCCGGACGGGCCGCCGCATAATCCAACGCCCAGTGCACCCCCGCCCCATAAGTGATTATGGAAATGTCCTCACCATCCTGTACTGTCCTGGCCTTCCCGATCGGCACCTCATAATAGGACTCCGGAACAGGTCCGCTGATACTGCGGTATAGCGCTTTATGTTCAAAATATAACACAGGGTTGGGGTCATTGATCGCCGCGATGAGCAAGCCTTTGGCATCCTGTGGCGTCGAGGGATAAACGACCTTCAGACCGGGAGTATGAACAAACCAGGCTTCGTTGCTTTGCGAATGAAAAGGGCCTGCCCCAACGCCAGCACCGGTAGGCATCCGAATGACCACGTCGGCTGCCTGGCCCCAGCGGTAATGTATCTTTGCCAGATTGTTTACTATCTGGTTGAAACCGGCCGTTACAAAATCAGCGAACTGCATTTCCATGACGCTTTTATATCCTTCCAGACTCAGACCAAGCGCACAGCCAACGATGGCGCTCTCACACAGCGGCGTGTTCCGGACGCGGTGTTTCCCAAAACGGTTCATCAGTCCTTCGGTCACCTTGAACGCACCCCCGTATTCGGCTATGTCCTGTCCCATTAAAATGAGATTGTCATGATGGCTCATCGACTGATGAAGTCCCTCACTGATGGCGTCGACAAGCCTTTTCTCCGGACCATCCGCCGGGGGGGCCTCCATAGGCGTCCCCAAAGGGCGCGCATATACGTCATCCACCTCCACCTCCGTATCAGGTGTAATATTTATGGGATCCTGAACACCGCTGAGCTCCGACTCGATATACTGCCGTATCTCTTCCTGTATCTGCTGATAAAGCTCTTCAGTTAATGCCCCCTCCTCCCGGAGCCAGGTCTCGTAATTTATAACAGGGTCTTTCTTTCCCCAGTCTTCCAGTAGTTCGGCGGGGACATATTTGATCCCGCTGGCTTCCTCATGACCCCGCATACGGAATGTCATACACTCCACCAGGTAGGGCCGCTGATATTTGATGCAATACTCTCTTATCCCCCGCAGCGTATCATAGACTGTAAGGATATTATTGCCGTCGATACGCACGCCTTCCATGCCATAGCCTTCCGCCTTATAGACCAGGCTTTCGCACCGGTATTGTTCGGAAACAGGCGTACTCAACCCATAACCATTGTTCTCGATAAGAAAGATCACCGGCAGGTCCCAGACCGACGCCACATTCAATGCCTCATGGAAATCGCCCTCACTGGTGCCGCCATCTCCCGAAAAGACCAAGGCTGCACGATTTTTTTTCTGGAGTTTGTAGGCCAGGGCAACTCCATCTGCAATACCCAGCTGAGGTCCCAGGTGCGAGATCATACCGCAGATGGCATGTTCGCGGCTGCCAAAATGAAAACTTCTTTCCCGGCCCTTACTATAGCCTGCCGGACTTCCCTGCCACTGAAGGAACAGTTTGGATAAGGGCATCTTCCGGCTGGTAAAGACACCAAGATTACGGTGAAGAGGAAGTATCCATTCTTCAGGACTCATCGCCAGGGTGGCGCCGACAGCGATAGCTTCCTGTCCGATGCCGCTGAACCATTTGCTGATCCGGCCCTGACGCAACAAGACCAGCATCTTTTCTTCGACCATCCGGGGCAGCAAAATGCTTTTATACAAGCGTAGCAACTCTTCATTACTGAAATCTTTTCTGTCGAAATACATAAGACCTGGCGGTTTTGCAAATATTATCAATCTGTCTCTTTGTCTTTTTCCTTGTAGAGAAGGGATGTCAACAGGGACAGAAGCAGGCTGAACAACAACGCCCATCCAAAACTTTTCACATTGAATCCCCTCACAAAATGACTGGCAAGCAATACAATGACGGCATTAATAATAAAAAGGAAGAAACCAAAGGTAAGTATGGTGATCGGGAGGGTCAGGATAATGAGTACCGGCTTGAGTAAAATATTCAAAATAGCCAGCACCAGCGCCAGTACCAGCGCCGTCCAGAAAGTATCGATATGAATGCCCGGAAGAACGTATGACAAACCAAATGCAACTACCGCTGTGATCACCATGCGGAGCAGGAAATTCATGAGATTGTTTTGTCCAATTTACGGGATATTTACACCACCACCAACTCGAAGAAAGCAGCCGGGTCCAGGTATTTTATGGCCAGGTCCTGCAGTTCCCCGGGAGTAATGGTCTTAACGATCTCAATACCTCTCTCGAAATATTTCTCGTCCAACCCGTTCAAAATAATATTTTTCCACCTGCCGGCCACATGGAAGGGGCCATCCAGGTCACCGAGGACGGTTCCGATGGCAAAATTGCGGGCCATCTGCAGCTCCTCGTCGTCGATAGGCTCTTCTCTGAGATTGTTCATCTCTTTATACACTTCTTCTATCGTTGCGGCACATACCTCTTTTCCGGCTTCCGTACTGATGAGTAGCCCGCTTTCCTGGATATTGTTCACCAGGTAGCTGTAGATGCCATACGTATACCCTTTTTCTTCCCGGATATTGGCCATCAGCCGGGAGCCGAAATAACCACCGAACACATTGTTCAATACCTGCACTTTCTGGTAGTCGGGATGATGCCGGTTGGGGAAATTACGGGCGATACGGATAGACCCCTGTACACCATTGGGATCGTTGGTAATGGCATACTTCTTCTGTTCCGCAGGCAGGATCGCCGGTGGAGTATTGATATCTTTCACCGGCGCATGCATGGGCAAATGGCCAAAAGATGCCTCCAATTGCGGGATGAGGTCTTCAGGCAAACGCCCTGCAGCTATTATCCGGCAAGCGCCGTTCTGATAGTGGCTACGGTAAAAATCCAAAAGGTCCTCCCGTTGCAGAGACTGATAATCTTCCAGCACGCTATACTTGCCATAGGGATGCCCGGCGCCGTACAAATAGGCATCGATGAGCCGGCCAGCCACAAAATCGCTTTTCTTCAGACTCACTTGCAGACGCTGCTGGGCATTCTTTTTATAGATATCCAGCTCTTCCACGGGATAGATGGAGTCGGTAACCAGCTCGGCTACGACGGGCAGCAATTCCCGGACATGTTTGTTCAGACAGTGCAGCGTGATCTCTGCCGTCTCATGCTGGGTGCTGCGATTGAGATACGCACCGTAATATTCAAAATGCTCGTTGATATCGAAAGCCTTACGCGTGGATGTTCCGTTTTTCAGAAGGGCATTGACGGTGGCGGCGACACTATTCTTTTTCTCATACCAGTTGCCGGCATCAAAGATCCAGTTGACCATCATGGCGTCTACATTCCCCAGGTCTATTGCATAGACCTCTACGCCATTTGACAGGATATGTTTCTTATAAGGAGGAAGGATCAGTTCGAATTCTATTGCATCCTTGATGGGCGGAGCAACCTTTCTATTTAGCTTGGTCTTTTGTTGTGTGGCCATTCTTAACTCATTTTTCACTGTGGTAGTACATGGTGTTGCTGTTCCGGACATCGAAGATCTCCTGGCTTCCTGTTAGAATTTCTTCCGCCGTAACGGCGCGGTATTTATCCAGCTCGGTATTCATCATATTGACGTCCCCGAGCAGCTCGTAGATGGCCAGGCTATTCGCACGGTTCATGACACTCATATCCTCAAATACAATAGCCGACTCCGTCTTATTCTTGATCTTGGTCAGCTCCTTTTCCGAGATGAGACCAGACTTCAGTTTTTCCAGCTCTTCTTCAACGGCCGCGTCGGCAGCCTCCAGGCTCACGCCTTTGATAAGCTTGCCTTCGATGACGACGAGACCCGGATCTACCGATCCCGTATGATAACACTCTATCTGGCTGAACAGTTTTTTCTCTTTTATCAGGGTCTGATGCAGACGGGAAGAAGCCCCGCCACCCAATACCTCTGTGATGAGGTCTGCCACATAATACCCCTTTTCTGTCCGGGAAGCCATGGGATAACATTTATAAAGGGCATCGAGGGGAACATCCGCCTTCACCTCCATCTTCCGGGCTTCCTTTTGCCGGGGCTCCCGGGGCAGGTTACGAACATATTTTTCTCCCGCAGGGATATCTCCAAACCATTTCTCCGCCAATTCCTGCACCTGCTGTGTCGTAACCTTACCGGCCACGACCAGGATCGCATTCACCGGGCGGTAGTATTTAAAAAAGAAGTTTTTGACATCCTCCAGCCGCGCGTCCTCGATATGCGATAACTCGCTGCCGATGGTCATCCAGCGGTAAGGATGTTGCGTGTACACCATTTCGCGCATTTTAAACCAGACATCCCCATATGGCTTGTTGATATAATGCTCCTTGAATTCTTCCATCACTACCTTCCGTTGCACTTCCAGACTTTTCTCGCTGAAAGCCAGGGACAACATGCGGTCGCTTTCCAGCCAGAAGGCAGTTTCTATGTTTTCAGCGGGCAGCTGAATATAATAGTTGGTGAAATCGTTGGTGGTGTAAGCATTATTCTCCCCCCCGGCCAGTTGCAGGGGCGTCTCAAAATCCTCGATATGCACCGAGCCCCCAAACATCAGGTGCTCGAACAAATGGGCAAACCCCGTTCGTTTGGGGTCTTCGTCCCGGGCCCCGACGTCATAGAGAACGTTTACCACAACCATCGGCGTAGAGGCATCTTCGTGTACCAGGACCCTTAATCCATTCGCCAGTTGAAATTTTTCAAATTTTATCATAGTTGCAATCCTTTCAAGGGAGTGCAATTTAAAGAAAGTTGGCGAGGCGGTCTATTTAATACTTTTTACCCGCATATACAATTCCTGTAACTCACCCTTCCTTTTGACAATAAGCTTGACCCTTTCCCCTGGATTTTGAAGTAAGTTCTTGTAAGTCTGAATGTTATTGCTGAAATTATTGCCAATTGCCAGGACCACATCGTCCTCTTTCAGCCCCGCTTTTTCGGCGGGAGAATCTTTCATGACGTCCCCGACCCGTATCTCCCCGTCGATCCAGTAAATACCCAGCCCCGTATAGGAATAGTCGAACTGTTCGCGGTAGTGGGAATTGGGGGTCAGGAAGATGATCCGGCGATCGTAATTGAGTATCACGTTAAATCTCCTTAGGATATCATTACCGATGAGCCCGCCCAGATTGGGGTAAGAGGTGACATTGTATTGATCGTCAAAGATATAGGTAGGGACTTTTCGAAACCTGTAAGGCCCCAGCCGTAATTCCCGGAGTGTCGTCAGCCGCATGGTCGCCTTGCCGCCCAACCCCTGCGCCTGCGTAAAATAGTCCTTTTTCCGGCTGTCTATCAAACTGCTGTCGGAAGCAAAATCCGAAGACAACAGGGCGCAAAGACCCGCACCGGTGTCAAAGTAAAATCGGCTGGAGAGTTTTTTTGCATCGGACACCTGCGCGCCGATTATCGGAAGACTGGCTATGACCGGCCTTATCACATAACCGCCCTTCGGATACCGGAAGGACCCTTTGGAATAGATCGAGATCTTCAGACTGTCATAATTGATCTCGACGATATACCTTGTAAAAAAACTGTACCCGATGATACCATCTACCTTTTCTCCATATACGCTGGTGAGTATATCGTAATCATTCACGTGAAAGTTCAGGCTGTCGATGCTGAGACCCGGCAAATGCAGTGTTTTGTTATACAGGAATTTCACCTGCCGCACCCCGGCAATACCCAGGATGGTCCGGTCGGAAGGCTGGGGCGTCAACCGCAGCCGAAGACAGGTCATCGAATCCAGTGAGATGCCCCCGCTGCCGGTATCCAGAATAAAATTCAGACTATCGGAAAAATCATCCAGCCTGGCTTTGAGCAAAATGACCCCTCCTGTAAACAGCGTAAAGGGAAAAGTGGTGATCAGCCTCGCTGCAGGCTGGACAAATGTTTCCTGTGCGCCGGCAGACCGGCCCGTCAGCAATATGAGACATGCCAGCAAGCTAAAACAAAGCCTGAAGGCCCGGATTATTGGATAGAACAGTGAACGGCGTTTTTTCTGGCTAAGCATAAGTGGTTAGTAGTGTGATCGATCTATTAAATATAGACCGTATTTGGGTTGATTCAAAACGCTTTTTTGTAATATAGCGCTTTCCATCAACGAACGGTTGCCGGTCAACCGCCGGTTGCGTACATTTGCAGGTATGAATTTGTCTCAACTATACGAAAAGGCATTACAATTTGGGTTCCTTACCGTCGAAGAAGGGGTATTCTTATTTGAAAAAGCGCCCCTGACAGAATTGATGTTCATCGCAGACGAGTTGCGGAAAAAACAGGTCCCGCATGGGAAAGTCACCTGGCAGATCGACCGCAACGTCAACACCACCAACGTCTGCATCGCCAATTGTAAGTTCTGCAATTTCTATCGCATACCTGGCCATGCCGACGCCTATATCACCGACATCGACACTTACAAAAGAAAAATAGAAGAGACCTTCCGCTGGGGTGGCGACCAGCTGCTGTTACAGGGCGGACACCACCCTGAATTAGGACTGAATTTTTATACCAGCCTGTTCCGCCGCCTTAAAGAGCTTTATCCCACCCTCAAATTGCATACGTTAGGGCCGCCCGAAGTGGCGCATATCTGCAAATTGGAAAAGATGAGCCACCACGACGTGCTGGCGGAGCTGAAAGCGGCCGGTATGGACTCCCTGCCGGGCGCCGGCGCAGAGATCCTGGTAGACAGGGTGCGGCGGCTGATCAGCAAGGGAAAATGCGGTGCACAGGAATGGCTGGATATCATGCACGAAGCACATAAACAGCATATCACCAGTTCCGCAACCATGATGTTCGGGCACGTCGAGACCCTGCAGGAAAGGATGGAACACCTGGTAAAGATCCGGGAAGTGCAGACCAAAAAGCCAGCCGGTGCCAAGGGATTTCTGGCCTTTATCCCCTGGACCTTCCAGGACGTGGATACACTGCTGACCCGCATCCGTGGCGTACATAACCTTACGACTCCCGAAGAATATATCCGCATGATCGCCATCAGCCGTATTATGCTGCCCAACGTTAAGAATATCCAGGCGTCCTGGCTCACCGTGGGCAAACAGACCGCCCAGTTATGCCTCCAGGCCGGCGCCAATGACTTCGGCAGTATCATGCTGGAAGAAAATGTTGTCAGCGCGGCAGGAGCCCCCCATCGCTTTACCGCCCGGGGCATCCAGGAAGCCATCCGGGAAGCCGGTTTCGAACCCCAGCTGCGCAATCAGCAGTACGAATGGCGCGACCTGCCTGTTTCCATCGAGGAACAGGTCATAAACTATTAAATCCCAATATATAAGTATTTACCCTGGTTTTTTTTGCAGCTGCAGAAACTTAAAATCCCGATTTTGCGTTGTTAAGCGAAGACGTTTTACATATTCATGAAAAGCCGTTTTCGCAAACTAATACGCATATCGGTAGTCTTACTGGTATTGGTGCTCCTGTTCAATTTCTTTGGATATTATTTTAATCACATAAAATCCCAGGAAAACAAGGAACTGATCGAAGCGATCAACCGGTCAGGCCATCAGCAGGCACTTAGTCAGCGTATCGCCAAAGAATCGATCCTCCTGTTAAACAACCCCGGTCTGGACAATACTGAGGTTTTAAAAGCCCAGCTGGAAGCCTTTCAGAAAAACCAAACAGCCCTGCAGTTACAGGCCAGTTCAACACCCTCACCCGTTCCGCAACAGATATTCCAGATAAAACTATTACTTTCCTCCTCCCAGCCTTATTTCCAGTCGATGATAGCCATCGGCCAGGAATTGACCCAGGCCGACTCCGGCCTGTTGATGATGAACAGAAAACTCTATCTCCGCGACCTGCTGTACAATGAGGAAAAATTCAATGCCCTGATGGGGGATATTAACCAGCACTATTCGGAGCTGGTCCGGGAGAAGAACAGCGAAGTAGCCACTATAGATACGGGAAAACTGATCTCACTGCTTGTCGCTATCATCGGGTTGATAATCCTGGTGCTGGAACCCGCTTTTAAAAAGGGCGAAAAAAACTACAAGGAACTACAGAAGGCCCGCAACGAGATCCTGAATGAAAAAAAGTTTTTGGCTTCTATCCTGCGCTCGCAGACCAACTATGTCATCCGTATCAACCGGGCCGGCGTTTTTACCTATGCCAACCCCGCTTTCCTGAGAACCTTTGGTTACACGGAGCAGGAGATACAAAGCGTCCTTTTTTATACGACGATCTTCCCCAAAGACCTTACCCGCTGTCAACAGGTCGCCAACGAATGCTGGAACAATCCCGGAAAGGTGTTCCGTCTGCTGATCCGCAAACCCATTGGCCATTCCCGGGAATTTCTCTGGACAGAATGGGAGTTCCTGGCGCTGACAGGGGAGAACGGCCAGGTAAACGAGATCCAGGGCATCGGTCTGAACGTGTCGGAAAAATTGCAGATGGAACAGGGGAAGGAAGAAGCGATCCGCACGCTTTCCTATGCCATGACCTATGCCAAAATGGGATCCTGGAAACTGGATTTTTTCACCGGCGAACTTTCTCTCAGTAAAGAGTTCAAGGCGCTGCTGGCCATGGACGAGGAAGACACGGACAAGATACTTATGGACAATTTTCTCCATTTGTATGTGGTGCCGGAAGATTTCAGCCTGGTGGCGGAAGAATTTGCCAAAGCCATCCAGCATAAAGAAAGCACCGGTTATGAGACCTCTTTTTCCTGCCGCATTATCACCAAACAGGGCTGGATGCGTTACCTGTCCGTAAAAGGAAAGGTAGTGGACGAACAAATGGAATTCGGCATCGCCCAGGATATCACCTTCCAGAAAGAGGCGGAAAATGCCCTGCTGAACAGCGAACAGAAATTCCGGCTCCTGGCAGAGAACTCGGAAGATATCATCAGCGTTCATGCTACGGATGGGACCATCTGGTATCTTTCCCCGTCTGTGACGACGGTGCTTGGTTATGAGGTGGACGATGTCATAGGCCGGCCCTTCAAACACTATGTTCATCCCGACGACCGGTACAAATTTCTGCCGATGGACCAGGTGCCCGCCTTCGAAGCCTCCCTGCAGTTAGCCAAAGAAAGCAGCATCACCATCCGTTACCGGATCCTTCGCAAAAATGGCACCTACATCTGGCTGGAAAGTATCATCAAACCCATTGTGGATGAAGCAGAGCTTGTCAAACTGATCTGCACCTCCCGGAATATCACCGATCAGAAGATCGCCCAGGAAAAACTGAAGAAAAAAGACCATTTGCTGCACGCCGTGGCGCAGGCGACCCATTCCCTGCTGATCAATACCGACTTGAACCAGGCCATTACGGAATCTATAGAAGCGCTGGGAAGTACGGCAATGGTTAGCCGTGTCTTTATTTTCCAGAATCATTTCGATCCCGAAATTCAACAGTGGTTTACCTCTGAGACGCACGAATGGACGGAAAAACCGGGCGATTTCCGTCTGCACAATCCCGTCGTTAAAAATATCCCGTTTGACAATATCAGGAAAATAGTCGAACCCTTGCAGGACCACCTTCCTTTTGTCAGCTATAAAAGTTCGGAAGAAGACCCGCAGCTTCGGGCTATCTATGACAGAACGGAGATCCTGTCAAGTGTTGCGCTGCCTGTTTTCCTCAAGAACGGCACTTTCTGGGGATTTGTCGGTTTTGATGAGCTGAAGGAAGAAAGAGAATGGTACGAATCCGAGTTTGCCATCCTGCGTTCCTATGCCTCTTCCATCGCTGCCGCCATCGAACGTAAACAGATCGAGGTCGAGCTGGTCCAGGCTAAGGAACTGGCCGAGTCCGCCAGCCACGCAAAAAGTGAGTTCATGGCCAATATGAGCCATGAATTACGTACGCCCATGAATGGCATCATCGGTTTTACCGATCTGGTACTGACCACAGAATTGCAAAAAGCGCAACGCGACTATCTGCAGAATGTAAAGAAATCCGCTTACGGACTGCTGGAGATCATTAACGATATTCTCGACTTCTCAAAGATCGAAGCCGGCAAACTGCTCATCGATCACACGCTGTTCAAACTGGACGAGCTCATCGAAGAAACGATCGATATGCTCACGCTGAAAGCTTTTGAAAAGAAACTGGAAATGTTGTACCGCGTTGACCCCACCATTCCCTCCCAGTTCTTTGGCGACCCCGTCCGCATCCGGCAGATCGTCGTCAATCTGCTTGGGAATGCCATCAAATTCACCGGAGACGGGGAGATCCTGGTCTCTATCCGGAAGGGTAGCGGCAGCTATCAATCCAACGGAAGATCCTTCATCAAACTGGCTATCGAAGTAAAAGACACGGGCATCGGCATCCGTAAGGAGAAACTGCAGAAAATATTTGAAAGCTTTACCCAGGCCGACACATCCACCACCCGTAAATATGGCGGCACCGGTCTTGGTCTTACGATCTCGAAAAGCCTGGCCGAGTTGATGGGCGGACATCTCACCGTGGAAAGCGAACCCGGCAAAGGCAGCGTCTTTACCCTGCACCTGGTACTGGAAATAGCTAATGAACAACCGGAAATACAGCTGCCGCAAAAAGCGCTGCTGAAAAAAGTGTTGATCGTGGATGACAACAAGACCAACCTGCACCTGATGCAGGAGATCTTTGGTCATTTTAATATTCCTGCCGAACTGGCGGCCAGCGGCGAAATGGCCCTGGCCAGGATCAAAGAGGCGCGGGCAGGAAAAGAGCCTTTTAGCCTCATCCTCACCGACCATCTTATGCCCGGCATGGACGGGATCGCCCTGGTGAAGGAGATCAAAAAGTCTTACCCCATCATCAGCGGCCAGCCCTTTATATTAATGCTTTCGTCTCTCGAAAAGAATATCTATCAACACGAAGCGGCCAAGGCCGGCATTACAAAATTCCTTTCCAAGCCGGTGAAAATGCACGAGTTGTACGGTGCTCTGCTGTCCCTTTTTGAAATGAATCTGCAACAGCCCAACCCCCAGATCGCAAGACCCAACGGCACCATCGAAAAAGCGGCGGAACCGGCCAGTATCCTGGTGGCGGATGACGACCCGATCAACATGCTGCTTATATCAGAGGTATTACGCCGGATGGGATTCGAGGTCATACAGGTAAGCAATGGGAAAGAGGCGCTGGAAAGACTGCCGCATTGCGATCCCGTCATCATCTTCATGGACGTGAATATGCCCGAGATGGACGGCTATACCACAACCCGGTTTATCCGGCAAATGCCCGAACCCTGGTGCAGCCTGCCCATCATTGCCCTGACAGCAGACGCGATGAAAGGAGACAGGGAAAAATGTCTGGAAGCCGGTATGAACAAATACATTTCCAAACCCTTCCGGCTGGAAGAGATCGACGAAGTGCTCCGCAACTATACGTTGATGGTGTAAACGCCGCCGGCCCGCCGTCCGGATGCGGCCACCCGCCGGCCCGCCCGCGCCTAATTGCTGGTCATCGCTCCCTGCGCCTGTTCTTTCGCATCTTTAGCCTGTACGCTGAGGATGATCCTCCATACCTTTTCTTCCTCGTACAGGAAAAGATCGACCTTCAGGTTTTTCATGTCGCCGACTCCGGGCAGCAGGGCAAAAACAACATGCGTGGATTTGTGGTCCTCGGCAGGCGTTTCATACTGTCCGCTGAGGATAAAGGTCTTTTGATTGCCGGAAGTGATAATGCTGTTGCTTAACTGCGCATAGATCTCCGCATAACGGCTTTTGGCCGTTTCGAAATTATCTGTCTCGAGGACCGTACAGGCCCAGCCGTTACTGGCCGCATTGGAAGTATTGAGGGTGATCGTGCTGGAAGAAGAGCCGGGCAATTGCAGTGTCGACCGGTAACGCGTCGTTTGCGTAGCCTGGCTGATCTGCTCGCCTTTTATATTGTAAAAATGGTTGGGATAATCCTGGATTACTTTTTCCAGTACGGTTTGGGTCTTATTGGAGAAAACCCCCTGCGCTGTAAGGGTGGCTGTAAACAGCACCGGCGTCAACGAGAGAATCATATTTCTCATGGTAAGGATTTGCCGGTAAGATACGGCGGATCGCAGCCCCTTGCAATAGCAAAACTACGCTCCGGTTTTAACAACATCTTGTAAAATAAAACCGTAAATTAGACGTTAGAACCGCAGGAAGACAACCATTACCCCTTAATTTCAATACATCCATGAAGAAAGACCATCTCCACTACGACGCGCGTAAAACGAAGATTTACAAGGATATTTATCGCCCTTCGTCTAATCCTTCACGTTTTTTAGGCACCCTTCTTTCCGTTATTCTGCGCGGGCACTCCCAGGTGGGAAGCACTGAAGCATTTTTAACCCGGAAAAGTAAATAGATGAGCCGGCTGCCAGCCAGCCGGGCATTGACTGCCTAGTTCAGGGGATACAATCCACCGCCGCCGCCTCGCATTCCACCTCCACCGCCGCCACCACGGAAACGGCCCGGGAACATCCCTGGCATGCGCCGCTGGTTCGCCCCTGCGAAATTATTGAGATTATACGTAAAGGTCAGCATGGCATAACGGGTCAGCACGTTCGTCCGGGAATAGGAGATCGCGCCATTCGTGCCTACCGTCTTGGACACCGATGTATTCTGACCCAGTACATCGAATACCGTCAGACGCAGTTCGCCATTCTTCTTTTTAAAAAGCTGTTTGGCAATGCTGGGTGACCATAACGGCACACTGGCGTTGAAGGTCGTCGAGTTGGTATAGGTATAGGTGTAATCGAAGTTGGACGCGAACAGCCAGCCGTTGTTGGTATAGGCTGTAAGATCCACAGATACCGCCTGCGAAAAAGTATTCAGGTTGTTGCTGCCCCCGGACCCGGACCCCGTCTTGCTGTTATTGGTAAAACCCGACCGCCCGTTGATCGTGTAGGAAGAGGTCGAGCTAAGATTCATATCAAAATTCTTTTTGATGTTCGTCGTCCAGGAGATAGTTTCGGTGAATCCCGTATTCCGCACATAGATATGCGCAAAACGATCATTGGCGGCGTCTGCGGAATCCGTCGCCTGCAGACTCTGGCTTTGAGCATAGGAGATATTCGTTATCAGGTTCATATTGGATTTGGGCGTCTTCAACGGGAACCCGTAATTGAAATACCCGGACAGGTTATAGGTACCATTCAGATTGACATAGGTTGTCGTCTGGCCTCCTTTTTGGTTATAGGCGATCTTCGTCTGTATATCGTTGACGATGGTGCTGGCATTGATGGTCGCAAACAACACCTTTTGCGTACCGGGGTCAAATGAGGCATACAGGGCGCGCACACTATGGGTGAATTGCGGCCTGAGGTCCGGATTACCTACCGTATAACTGATATTGTCGGTAGTGGTGGTAAGGGGCTGCAGTTGATTGGGAGTAGGTGTTCCTGTCCTTCCATTATAGAAAAACCGCAGGTGCTGGGTGCGCGAGAACTGGTACTGAAAATTCACCGTCGGAGTAAGGTTTACATAATTGTGCGCCACGACGATGTTTTTGGTCGTGTTGTCACTGTTAAAATTGGTAAACTGAACACCGGAGCCGACCGACAGATTGTATTTCGGGTTCTGTATCCGGTAGTTCAATGTAAACCTGTCCGAATTGGAAACAAATTTATAGGAGTTGCTGAACAGACTGTCAAATTTTGCATACCCATGCAGGGAATCCACAAAATCATAGGTATTGTTCACCGTCGTGCTCTTGTTATAGGTATGGTTATAGTTGAATTCCAGTATCTGGTTCTTGCCAATGGGTTCGGTGTAGGAAAGGGTAGGGCTTATCGAAAAAGCATGCGTGCTGTCATTGTAGAACTGATTCAATGTCTGGGTGGAATCCAGTCTGAAAAACCGGTTGACGGAATAATTATACCCTGTGCCATTGTTGATATTAGCGGTCGCATTGACGTCCAGCGATATGGTCCGGTAAGGCTTTTTAAACTTATGCCGCAACTGCAGATTGGTGCCATTGATGGAAAACCCGCTATTCTCGCTCCACGCGGTCCCGACAGAACTGTTTATCGGCTGACCGTCGATATTGTCGATCGTCCTCGAGTCGGATGAACTATTGGGGTTGCTGTGCTGGAACGTGATGTTCGGGCGGAAGATGAGGGAATTGCTGCTATCGAAACGATGTTCCAGGTTGAGAAAAACACGATGGTTTTCAGTCCGGGAAATGCCTGAGCTGTGACCGCTCTTCAGGTTGGCGGAGTCATTAAGCACCCCTTCTTTTGTAATAGGCGTTATCGAACTGTCCGTGCTTTTGGTGGACACATGGGAATTGTTGTAAAAATAGCTTCCGTAGAAATCGGTTTTGGGACCAAAGCTATTGCGATAATTGGCTCCGCCCGCCCAGATGCTTGTCACACCAGTGGAAGAAGGACTCGTGCTGAAAGACGTCCCGCCGCCACCGCCTCCGCCGCCCCCCCGGCGGCCACCCCCACCCCCGCTGTTGCCAAAGATGTCCTGCGGCGTAAAATTCTGCTTGTTGACATCATTGGCCTGGCCCAGGATGGATACCTGCTGGTCGCCGTCAAAACGGTGCAAATTAATGCTCTCATCATAGTTCTCATTGGTGCCGGCGCCGGCCACCAGTTTTCCGAAATACCCCTTGCGCGTGTTTTTCTTGGTCACGATATTGATGGTTTTTACCCGGTTGCCATCATCGAACCCGGAAAATTTGCTCTGGTCGCTAAGATCATCAAATACCTGTATCCTGTCGATGACATCCGGCGGCAGATTGCGGGTAGCCAGCTTTGGATCGTCGCTGAAAAAACGTTTGCCATCCACCAGGACACGGGAGACGGTCTCGCCCTGGGCAGTGATATTTCCGCTTTTATCGACCTGTATGCCGGGCATTTTCTTCAGCAGGTCTTCTGCGACAGCATTGGGTTTCACGGCAAATAGGCTGGCATTGTATTCCACGGTGTCTTTTCTAATGCCCATCGGAGGCCGCTGGATGATCACCGCTTCCAGCAATTTGTCCGCGCGAAGCATATACAAGGTGGCAACATCGACATCGGTGTTGGTTGCAGAGATAGTAAAGTTCTTAACGATGGGCTGATACCCCTCAAACGTGATGGTCAGGTGATAGTCGCCCGGCTTCAGATTTCTTACAAGAAAGGCTCCCTTTTTATCAGAAACGACAAATTCTGCGTCATTTGAATCCGCTGCAGCCTGTACGCCAATGGTGGCATTGGGCAGCGGTTGTTTTCCCCCAACGGAATCGATCAGGACCCCTTTCACGGTACCCCTCACTTTGGCTGGTACGGTTGCCGGTGGATTAGTTTGTGAGAATGAGTGTGTTGTGAAAAATAGCCCGCTTATTAGTAATAATAGTACATACTTTTTCATAGCCGATCATTGACTGCTAAAATAATAGCTCGTTTACTCCGGGCATATCAGAGAATTACCAGTGGCAAATTTGGATTGCCGGTAGGGTGAAGGCGACGGCAGCCTAAGGGGCCTGTCGGTGAATTCTAAGAGAACAGGTATTCTACGTCCGCGCGGGTCAGGCTCTTCACGAATCCATCGTCGTCCGCAATAAGGTCTTTGGCCAGGATCCGCTTCTTTTCCTGTAACTGCAGGATCTTGTCTTCAATAGTATCCTTACAGATCATGCGATAGGCGAAAATGTTTTTCGTTTGACCGATACGATGCGTCCGGTCGATAGCCTGTTGTTCCACGGCAGGATTCCACCATGGATCCACGATGTAGACGTAGTCGGCAGCCGTAAGGTTGAGACCCACTCCGCCGGCTTTCAGCGAGATGAGGAACACACGGCAGGTGTCATCATTCTGAAAGCTTTGGATGGCCCGTTCACGCTCGATCGCGGACGTGCTGCCGTCAAAATATTCAAAAGGGATCTCCTGTTCTTTCAGTCTTTCCTTTATGAGAGCCAGCATACCCAGGAATTGGGAGAATATCAAAGCTTTATGATCACCGATGTTCTCGGAGATCTCCCTGGTGAGCTCATCGAGTTTGATGGAAGTATTGGGATATTTATCCGACTCATTAAGAATGGCGGGAGAATCGCATATCTGGCGCAGTTTCATCAGACCCTGAAGGATGGTCAGCTGCGACCGCTGGATACCCTGGGTTTCGATGGTTCCGAGAATTTTGTCCCGATAGTCATTCCGGTAGGCTTCGTATACCTTCCGTTGTTCGTCTTCCATTTCACAAAAGAGAATGGTCTCTGTCTTTTCGGGCAGATCTTTGGCCACCTGTTCCTTGGTACGGCGAAGAATGAAAGGATACAGAAGTTTACGGAGATGCTCCTTCCGGTCCTGTTCGCCGAATTTGTCGATGGGGACGGCGAATTCCTGGCGGAAGAACTCCAGACTGCCCAGCATGCCGGGATTGAGGAAGTTCATCTGTGCAAAAATGTCGAAGGTGTTGTTCTGCAGCGGGGTACCACTCATGCAAAGCCGGTGTTTCGCCTGCAGGAGACAGGCGGCCTTGGTGACTTTACTGCTGGGGTTTTTGATGGCCTGGGATTCATCCAGTACGGCGTAATCAAAATTAAGTTCCAGCAGCAATTTGATGTCGCTGCGCAAAGTGCCATAGGTGGTGATGATCACGTTGTATTGGGACAACACGTCTTTACTGCGTGTCCTGTCGCCGCCATGATGGATATGATAGGTGAGGGCCGGCGTGAATTTTTTTATTTCGTTCTCCCAGTTGAACATCAACGTGGTCGGGCAGACCACCAGGGCGCTCAGCCGGCCATTCTCTGTACAGAAATGATTGAGAAAAGAAAGGGCCTGGATGGTCTTACCAAGACCCATGTCGTCGGCCAGAATGCCTCCCCAGTTGACCTCCTGCAGATAGTTGAGCCAATGAAAACCGTGCACCTGGTAGGGCCGGAGTATCGGCATCAGGTGATCGGGCGGGGGAACTTCGCGGATGCGGTTGAACTCCCGCAACTGTTCATATTTTTCTTCCAGGCGGATGACCAGCTCTTCTTCATTACGGCCCTCATAGAGCTCGTCGATCACGCTCATATGATATTTCGACAACCGCAATTGATTGCTCTTTCCTTCCCCGACGCGGAAAAGGAGAGAATATTTTTTGATCCACTCTTCCGGCAGTACCCCAAGGGTCCCGTCATGGAGAGGAACGAACTGCTGGCGGTTGCCCAGCGCTTTTTTCACGTCGGCGATCGTCACTTTCTGGTCGCCAAATACGATGTCCACACGTGCGTCAAACCAATCGGTATTGCTGCTGATATGGATCTTCGTCTGGGGTTTTGCCGTATTGAAACGGAAGTTCTTCAGCGCATCAAACCCATATACCGGGACTTTCATTTCCTCCATGGCGTCCACGAAAAGGAAGAACCAGTTATTTTTCAGGACATCCGCACCTTTAAGGGCAAGACTATGCGAGCTCTCCGGGTGGATAAACTGGGAATGAAGCGATTCCAGCTTGCGGAAAAATTGAAGCTCCGCCTCCTTATTCCGATGTACGATGAGCACCTGGTCGCCATCAGGAACGATGATCTCGTCTTTCCCGCCAGACCTTGTCTCATATCCTTTATAGGAGAACAGCGGCTGGAATACCAGGTAATCGCCCTTTTCCTGTAATAGTAATTTCCTTTCGGGATCGCCGTCTCTCACTTCCCGGACCAGCCCGGATTCGAAATCAACATGATATTCCGTAGTCAATGGCAGTACAAGATCCTTTAGCCGCGCCGGCCAGTCTTCCCTACTGATCGCCCTCTTTTCCTTACCGGCGAATTTCTCTACCAGGGAAATGTCTTCGGGTCTGTTCCAGAGATAGAGATTATTATTGTAAAAAAATACCAGCGGGCTTTTGCATTCATTCCGGGAGATATCCACCGGCTGGCCGTTGATCTTTACATAACAGGTCAGTTCATAAACACCGTCCCCGGCAGCGACAGTAAAGAAAGGCGTTACCGTGTCTGCAGACAACCCTATAGGCTGGATATTACTCGTCTTAAACACCTTGTGCCCGTTGAGATAAAACACAAAGGGGTTGGCATTCAGCTCGGCAAACAGCTTTCTTAATTTAGGATGCAGGTATTCCACCATCAGCTTCTTCGTCTCTTCGGGCAGATCGTCCTCCTCATGATGAATGATATTTTCCCAGATGACGCTGAACGGAGAATTGCGGTTGAGGTATTTGTTGATCTCCGGTCCCTGCATTTTACGCAGCGAGGGGATCATCTGCCGGTCGAATTCATTAAAGGGCTCGCTGTTAATGAATTTAGCGAGATCCATTTTTTCTACCTTTCCGGCATAGGCCGTTTGTTCCTCATTGCTTTCCCCCGCTATCGCATCGAGAGCAAATCCGGGAAAGCTTTCGTGGTTGAAATTGAAGACCACTCCCAGTCGTTGGGCATTGCCCGCCACTTTCTCCTCTTCTGAGATAACGGCAGCGGGAACCTCGGCTTCGACCGGCCGGGGACGGCTGCTTGCCAATGGCGCTACCCGTTTGATCGAAATATCCAACACCCTCAAAAAGGGCTTGCCTTCTTTATAGGTAAATTCGAATTTCCCCTTGAGATCGTCCGAAAGGGAATAGCCATATGCTTCCAGCAGCTTGTTCTTTTCCTTGTCCCAATTACGGATGCTGTCGAAATAATAGGCTCCATGGGCATGCAGCAACTGCAGAAAGACGATCACTTTCGGAAGGGACAGCGGATGGACGGGATCCGGGTAGTCGCTGCTGGTGTCAAAATTACGTTCCTCATTTTTCCGCAGGACCACCTGGTATACCTGCCCCTCTATTTCAACGGAGGCTTTGACCACTTCATCTTTTGCAAATTCAATATGAGCCCTTTGCGTGCGGAGATATTTTTCGGCATCGGCCAGCGTCTGGGGAGAACAAAGCAGACGGATGCTCTTCAGATCGATGAACTTCATCTTCACGACGGTATGACGCTGGTCGTACTGTACCTCCTCCGCTTTCAGCATATTCCTGTCCAGCAGCTCCTGTAACTGTATCAGGGCGCCCGCCTCATGACGGCAGATATCTCCCAGATTGTAGGGACAGCTGCAGCGGATGGAAAGCGTTTTGGCATCCTTGAATTTCTGGACATACACTTTGTAATAGGTGGCATAGCTGTCATCCTTAACCCGGAAGGTAACGGACTCGAATAACTCGTCGTATTCGATAAGCTCTACGTAACCAATGGCGTGTATCTTTTTTCCCCGGCGAATCACTTCATCGGTTCCATTGGTATATACATACTTAATAAGGTGCGGTAGCGCCATATGTTTTTTTAACAAATCCCCTTTCCGTATCCGAGAGCTACAGCCTCAACACTGTTGAGGCCTTGCTCGTTAGCTTCGGGTTTCACCCTCGCTAATCCCCGTAGCCCGATGCGAAAAGGCCAATCTGCAAAACTAAAGGAAAAAAGGTGAGTGTAGAAAATAAATCCATCTTACCTTTGGACAGCCCGCCGGCGGTCTAGCGGCCGCTCGCCTGGCGGGCTACCTTGTTAAACCGGCTTTTATGATCTCCCGTATTATCTGCTTATCGCTTATCCTATCCCCGGCTTTTTTGACATCTTTCGCCCAGTTTTCCACCAAAAAATTAAAAAAACCTGACAAAATTACGCTTTCCAACCTGGAAGCCCATGTCCATTACCTGGCTGACGATAAGCTGGAAGGGCGGAGAACGGGCAGTCCGGGAGAAACAGCGGCCAGTGATTATATCAGCTCTGAGTTTGCCAGGGCCGGTTTAAAGGCCAGGGGCGACAATAACGGCTGGTTACAAGCCTTTTCCATCGATCAGGGCCGGACAGTCAGTGAGGGGTCCTTTTTTTCGGTGAATGGCCGGAATATGCAACTGAATAAGGAATATTTCCCCCTTGCCCTAAGTCCGGCCGGGACAGTAGCCGGCTCCCCGGCTATCGCCTTACAGGAGAGCGGAGTACCCTGGTTTGCCGATCTTCGGGAAATGCTGGAAGGTGCCGCCCGTAATCCTCATTTTGACCCCTATGGCGCCATCCGGGCTAAAGCGGAGGCCTGCGCAAAAAAAGGGGCCACAGCCCTTTTGCTCTACAATTCGTCCAGGATCAGCGATAATCTCATTTTTGATAGTCATGACCGGCCACAGCCTGCGTCAATACCTGTTCTTTATATGACTTCCGCCGCAAAACGGAAATACTTTAAGGACCAGTACGCATCGGTAGAGCTTAAGATCAATATAGCTTTTACCGAAAACCAGCGCACAGGGCATAATGTCGTGGGCTGGCTGGATAATGCCGCGCCTTCCACCGTCGTCATCGGGGCGCATTATGACCATCTTGGTTACGGAGAAGACAGCAACACCTTATACCTGGGTCCCGAAAAGGTCATATTCAACGGGGCTGACGACAATGCCAGCGGGGTGGCAGGAATGATCGAACTCGCCCGGCTGCTCGCTGGTTCCCGGCTTAAAGCCAATAACTATCTTTTTGTCGCTTTTTCCGGGGAGGAGCTGGGACTGTTCGGCTCCAAATATTTTGTGGAGCATCCCCCCGTCGATCTGCACTCGGTCAATTACATGGTCAATATGGATATGATAGGGCGGCTGAACGATACCACGCATACCTTGACCGTCGGCGGATACGGCACCTCTCCGGCCTGGAACACCGCCCTGCAGACTGTGCGAGACCAAAAATTCTTTACTTTACATTTGGATAGCAGCGGCACCGGCCCCAGCGATCATACTTCTTTTTACCGGAAAGATATTCCCGTACTGTTTTTCTTTACGGGCATCCATCCGGACTATCACAAGCCGGGTGACGACTATGATAAGATCAATTATCCGGGTGAGCTGCAGGTAATAAAATTCATTTACGCCGTAGTGGAAGGCCTTAATCCAAAAGGACGGGTAGCATTCACAAAAACCCGCGAGCTGCAACAGGGATCATCAGCCCGGTTCAGCGTGACATTGGGGATCCTGCCGGATTACGCCTTCAGTGGCAGCGGGGTCCGCGCCGATGGCGTCAGCGAAGGACGGCCGGCGCAGAGTGCAGGTATGCAGACGGGTGATATCATCGTACAACTGGGCGATTACCCGGTGACCTCCCTTGAAAATTATATGGAGGCGCTGGGAAGATTTAAAAAGGGAGACAAGACAATGGTGCGGTACAAAAGAGGGAATGACATTATCGAACGGCCGGTGCAATTTTAAGCATCGGCAATCACCTGATCAGGGACCAAAAAATGAAGCTGAAGCTCAACATAGAGGATATGACCGGGGAGTTCTTCGAGGACACCCGTCTGCTGGGTGTGGTAGCTCCTGTCAAAGACTACCAGTTCTGCTGGCAGCTGAACAATCGCTTGCGATTTGACTTTCGCATCAATAACGGCATAGAGATCCAGCTGACCAAACGGCAACGGAATTATTTTTTTTCTGTGTACGAATTTCAGGAGACCGGCAATTCGCAATCGCACTTTCTTTACAACAATCAGTTTGACGGGGAATACCTGCTCCCGGAATTCAAACATCTGGACTTTCTCTGGTTGCTGAAAGGAGATGTGGTAGGGGATGAAAAGCTCCAGCACCTCATGAGTTGTATCCGGACAGTGCCGGGCGTACAGCTGGTCATGGAATTGGCGCATGACAAGATCAGGAACAAAGGGCATCTTATCTTTTAGATCTCAACGGGGCCGATGTCCGGGGTCTCCCGTCCGGGAACCGGTAGATACCCTGGTCCGGCCTTTGCAACCCGACTAAAAACATCTTAAATATGTGGGAAGAAAAGAACAATACGCTTTACCGGAAATTCGAGTTCAAAAACTTTTCCGAAGCCTTTGCTTTTATGACCCGGGTGGCGCTGGAAGCAGAAAAAATGGACCATCATCCCGCATGGACAAACGTCTACAACAAAGTAGAAATAAGTCTATCCACGCATGATGCAGGGGACATTGTCACAGACAGGGACAGGAAGCTGGCGAAAAAGATCGATGCGCTGATTTAACGACGCGGGTGCTGCTGTTGCGGCCGCCCGGTCGGGCCGCTTCAGCCGTTCATGCTCGCCAGGAACTCCTCATTGCTCTTGGTGCCCCGCATGCGTTTGAGCAATTCGTTCATCGCCTCTTCCGCATTCATATCATTGAGATAAACGCGCAGCAGGTTCATCCGTTGCAGGACATCTCTTTCGAGCAGCAGATCGTCACGGCGGGTAGAGGAGGCGACCAGGTCGATGGCCGGATAGATACGGCGATTGGCCAGGCGGCGTTCCAGCTGCAATTCCATGTTACCGGTACCCTTGAATTCTTCAAAGATCACTTCATCCATTTTAGAGCCGGTATCGATAAGGGCTGTAGCTAAAATGGTGAGCGAGCCGCCATTTTCGATCTTACGGGCAGCGCCAAAGAATTGCTTGGGCTTCTGCATGGCGTTGGCTTCCACACCACCGGACAATAC
>Ga0105237_10000560_pt1 | contig 52008 bp, 35 predicted proteins | sample KBSC24metaG_FD_81520 | JGI IMG/M metagenome (GOLD analysis project Ga0105237, IMG submission 81520) | Corn rhizosphere microbial communities from Kellogg Biological Station, Michigan, USA - KBS C2-4 metaG | ecosystem: Host-associated > Plants > Roots > Rhizosphere > Soil | place: Michigan, USA... | reverse complement strand
GGCACGTTCGGCGTGCTCGCGGCATTCGGCTATTCGATCAACACGCTCACCCTGTTCGGCATGGTGCTGGCGATCGGCCTGCTCGTCGACGACGCCATCGTCGTGGTCGAGAATGTCGAGCGCGTGATGACCGAGGAAGGGCTCGATCCGGCCAACGCCACCATCAGATCGATGGAGGAGATCGGATCGGCGTTGATCGGGATCGCGCTGGTGCTCTCGGCGGTGCTGCTGCCGATGGCCTTCTTCGGCGGGTCGACGGGCGTGATCTACCGGCAATTCTCCGTGACCATCGTCTCGGCCATGATCCTCTCGGTCGTGGTGGCGCTGGTGCTGTCGCCGGCGATCTGCGCGACGTTGCTCAAGCCGGGCGACCACGACCCGCTGAAGCGGAAGGGGCTTTTCGGCCGGTTCAACCGCTGGTTCGATCGGACGACCCACCGCTACGTCGGCACCACGGAACGGGTGATCCACCGCCGGGGGCTCCATCTGGTCGTCTATGCCGTGATCGTCGCGGCGATGGCCCTGCTGTTCATGCGCCTGCCGACCGGCTTCCTGCCCACCGAGGACCAGGGCATCATGATGGTCATGTACCAGCTGCCCGCCGGCGCGACGAGCGAGCGAACGGACGCGGTGCGCCAGCGGATCACGCAGGACATGGCGAAGGAGGCCGACGTCGCCCAGATCATGGCGATCTCCGGCTTCAGCTTCAACGGCTCGGGCCAGAATGCCGGCCTCGGCTTCGCCAACCTGAAGCCGTTCGACGAGCGCAAGGGCAGCCAGCATGGCGCGTCGATGATCAGCATGCGCCTGATGGGGGCCTTCTCGGCCTTGCGCGACGCGCAGGTGTTCGCGCTGACGCCGCCGGCCATTTCGGGCCTCGGCCAATCCAACGGCTTCACCTTCGAGCTGCTCAACACCAGCGGCATGCCGCGCGCGAAGTTCGAGGCGCTGCGCGACACGCTGGTCGCCGCCGCCCAGAAGGATCCCGCGCTGGCCCAGGTGCGCGCCTCGACGCTGCCGGACACGCCGCAATTGCGGGTGAAGTTCGATGACGAGAAGCTCGCGGTGCTCGGCCTGAGCGACAGCGACGCGACCGGCGTGCTCAGCACGGCGTGGGGCAGCACCTATGTCGACGACTTCGTCGACCGGGGGCGGGTGAAGCGGGTCTACCTGCAGGCCGACGCCCCCTATCGGATGCTGCCGAGCGATCTCGACAAATGGTTCGTGCGGGTCGGCAGCGGCTCCGGTGCGAGTTCGGGCGGCTCGGCCGCGACGACGAGCACGATGGTGCCCTTCTCGTCCTTCACCGCCACAAGCTGGGAGAAGGGCCCGAACAGCGTGTCGCGCTTCAACGGCCGATCCTCCTACGAGATCGATGGCCAGGCGGCAGCCGGCTACAGCTCGGGCCAGGCGATGGAGAAGATGGTCGCGCTCCAGCAGAAGCTGGCACCCGGCACGAGCTACGCCTGGAGCGGCCTCTCCTATCAGGAGAACCAGTCGAGCGGGCAGGCGCTCTACCTCTACGCGCTGTCGATCGTCGTCGTCTTCCTCTGCCTCGCCGCGCTCTACGAGAGCTGGTCCGTGCCCTTCGCCGTGCTGCTGGTGATTCCGCTCGGCATCATCGGCGCGGTCCTCGCGGTCACGGTGCGCGGCCTGGAGAACAACATCTATTTCCAGGTCGGCCTGCTCACCACCATCGGCCTCGCCGCCAAGAACGCCATCCTGATCGTGGAATTCGCCGAAATGGCGCATCGTGGCGGGCGCGACCCGCGCGAGGCGGTGCTGGAGGCCGCCCGGGTCCGTCTCCGGCCGATCCTGATGACCTCCATCGCCTTCATCGCCGGCGTGTTCCCGCTCGTGGTGGCGAGCGGCGCCGGGGCCCAGAGCCGCATCGCGATCGGCACGGCCGTCTTCGGCGGCATGCTGACCGCGACGGCGCTCGCGATCTTCTACGTGCCGATGTTCTTCATCCTGGTCGCGAACCTCTTCCGTCGCGACCTGACCAGCCATTCCGCGGAGGACATCTGATGCGCCGGGCCTCGATCGCCGCTCTGTGCCTGGCGACTTCGCTCGCCGGGTGCGATCTCGCGCCCCATTATGTCCGGCCCGCCCCGGCCGCGCCCGCCGTATGGCCGACGGGCGCGTCCTACGGAGCGGAGCAAGGCGGGGCAGCGGGCCTGCCGTGGCGGACGATGGTGGCCAATCCGAAGCTGCGCCAGGTCATCGAGATGGCGCTCGCCGACAGCCGCGATCTGCGCGCCAGCATCGCCAGCGTGGCCTCGGCGCGGGCGCAATATCATGTCGAGCGTTCCTATCAGCTGCCCACCGTCGCGGCGGGCGCGAGCGCCACGATCCAGCGCGGCCTCAGGAGCTCCGCGCTCGATTCGAACAGCTATGATGCCGATGCCGGGATGAGCGGCTTCGAGCTCGATCTGTTCGGCCGGCTCCGGAACCAGACGAAGGAAGCGTTCGAGACCTACCTTGCGACCGAGTCCGGCATGCGCTCGACGAAGCTCACGCTCGTCGCGGAGACGGCGACCGCCTACGCCACGCTCGCCTCCGACAGGGACCTTCTCAAGATCGCGCAGGACACGGTGGCCAGCGGCCAGCGGTCGCTGGAGCTGATCCGGTCGCTTTTCGGCTCCGGCCTCGCCAGCGCCGGCGACGTGCAGAGCGCGATCACCATCGTCGAGCAGGCGAAGTCGGATGTCGCCAATCAGACGACCCTCGTCGCGCAGGATCGCAACGCGCTGGAACTGCTGGTCGGAGCGCCGGTGCCGGACGATCTGCTGCCGGCGTCGCTCGCCGAGCTCGACGGCAGCGTCGGCAACGTGCCCGCCGGCCTCTCGTCGGAGGTGCTGCTCCAGCGGCCCGACGTGGTGGAAGCGGAGCACAGCCTGAAAGGCGCGAATGCCAGCATCGGCGCGGCGCGCGCCGCCTTCTTCCCGACGATCACGCTCACCTCGGCCATCGGCGTCGCGAGCACCGCGCTGTCCTCCCTGTTCACGGGCGGGGCGCTCAGCTGGAACGTGGCGCCCTCGGCGAGCGTCCCGATCCTCGGCGGGACCAATCGGGGCAATCTCCAATATGCCAAGGCGCAGCGGGACTATTACACGGCCGAATATGAGAAAGCGGTCCAGTCGGCCTTCAGGGACGTCGCCGACGCCCTGGCGCGCCGCGGCACCATCACGGACCAGCGCGCCGCCCAGGATCGGCTGGTGGCGGCATCCGCCAAGGCCTATTCGCTCGCCGACGCGCAATATCGCGCCGGCACCGGCACGTTCCTCGACGCGCTCACGGATCAGCGGACGCTCTATTCGGCCCAGCAGACGCGGATCGGCGCCATGCTGACGGACATCGGCAACCGGATCGCGCTCTACAAGGCGATCGGCGCCGATTCCAGCCTCTGAGGCCCGCCGCGGCGGAGCGGGCGACCGGCGCCCGTCATGGCTCCCGTGGCGGGTCCGGCATGAGCCGGGATGGCCAGCCGATCCGGACGAGCAGCCCGTCGGGGCCGGCGATGCCGACCTCGTACAGGCCCCATTCGCGGTGGCGCAGGATGCCGCCGGGCCGGATGACGAGATCGTCGACCCGCGCGGCGATGGCGTCCACGTCGGGCGTGCGGATGAAGACGCCGAACGGGTTGTGCTCCTCGGGCACGCGCCACACGCCCGATCCCGCCTGGGTCAGGTGGATCTCGCATCCCCAGCCGGTCATGATGGCATAAGCGCCGTCGCCGCCCGTCCTCGCGAAGCCGAGGCGCTCCCAGAAGGGGATGGCGCCCGGAAGATCGTTGTGCGGGACGATGGCGAACGCGCCCGTCGTCTCGGGGATCGGCATCCAGCGTCTCCATCGTCCGTTGCCCTGTCCGCACTCTAGGGGCGGGTGCGGGAGCGTCAACGGCGGCTGGGCGGGCGCGCCACGATCGATCCCCGATCAGGGGGCCAGCAGGTCGCGCAGCAGGTCCATGCCGGCCGGGGGCAGGCATTGCGCGACGTTGAACCGCATGAAGCCGGGCGCCGACTGTTCCAGGCTGAACACGTTGCCGGGGGCGAGGATGACGTTGCGGGCGAGGCCGGCGCGGGCGCGCTCGGCGGCGTCCATGCCGGCGGGCAGGCGGCACCACAGGAACATGCCCGCGCGCGGCTCCAGCCAGGGGGTGATGCCGATCCCCTCCAGCTGCCCGATCACCTCGCGCCGGGCCCTGGCGAGGCGGGTGCGCAGCAGCTGGAGATGGCGGCGGTAGCTGCCGTCCTGCACCACCCGCAGCACCAGCTCGCTCGACAGCCGGCCGGCGCCGAACGCCGTGGCGATCGACAGATCGACCAGCCGGTCGAGCCAGTCGCGCCGGATCGCGACATAGCCGCAGCGGACCGCGGCCGAGAGCGTCTTGGAGAAGCTGCCGATGTGGATCACCCGCTCCAGCCCGTCGAGCGCGGCGAGGCGAGGGGCGGGATCCTCCTCGAAATCGGCGAAGATGTCGTCCTCGATGATGGTCAGTCCGTGCGCCTCGGCCAGCTTGAGCAGGCGGTGCGCCGTCGGCAGCGAGAGCGTCGCGCCCGTCGGATTGTGGATGCCGGAATTGGTGATGTAGAGGCGGGGCTGGTGCCGCTCCAGCGCATCCTGGAAGGCGGCGATGTCCGCCCCGTCCGGCGTCATCGGCACGCTGACGATCCGGGCGCGATGCGCGCGCAGCAGGGCGTGGAAGTTGAAGTAGCAGGGATCGTCGACCAGCACGACGTCGCCGGGCGAAACCAGCAGCCGGCACAGCAGGTCGATCGCCTGGGTGCCGCTTTCGGTGAGCATGATCTGATCGGGGCCGCAATGGATGCCCCGGTCGCCGAGGCGGCGGGCGAGCCACTGGCGGAGCGGCGGCAGGCCGAGCGGCGTGCCATATTCGGCCAGCGCGCCGTCATGGCCGCGGGCCAGGCCGCGGAGCGCGCGGCGGACGTCGTCGTCCGGCAGCCAGTCCGCCGGCAGCCAGCCGCAGCCCGGCTTGAAGGCCTGGCTCTCGCTCTCCAGCGACTGGCGCGAGACCCAGAAGGGATCGATCGCGCGATCCAGCCGGGGCGCGACATCGGCCAGCGACAGAGGCGCATCGGCGCGTGCCACGAAGAAGCCCGAACCGGGGCGCGATACGATGACGCCCTCGCTCGCGAGCCGGTCATAGGCTTCCACCACGGTCGATTTGGAGACCTGCGCGCTCTCGGCGGCGAGGCGGATGGAGGGCAGGCGGGCGCCCGGCGGCAGCGCGCGCGACGCGATCCGGCGCCGCGTATCGTCGATCATCCGCTGCACCAGAGTGCCGCCCGTCGGGGACTGGATTGCCAACCTTACTGCTCCTCGAACCAGTACAGTTCGCTCGAATCGTATGGGACTGTCCCTGTCGCCGATCCGGCCGGCCGGGGCAAGGCCGGCGCGACGGAGGGCGTATGGACCGATCGCTGGAAGGATGGCTGAACGGGTTTGCGGGCGTGCTGATCTTCAGCGGATCGCTGCCGGCCACGCGCGCGGCGGTGATCGGCCTCGATCCCGTGTTCGTGACGCTGGCGCGGGCCGGCATCGCCGGCACGATCAGCCTGCTCCTGCTGGTCCTGTCGCGCCAGCGCCTGCCGGGGCGCGGCGATCTCGCGTCGCTGGCGATCGTGGCGGCGGGGGTGGTGATCGGCTTCCCGCTGCTGACCGCGCTGGCGCTCCGCCACATGACGGCCTCGCCGTCGATCGTCTTCACCGGCCTCCTGCCGCTGGCCACCGCCGCCTTCGCGGTGCTGCGCGGAGGCGAGCGGCCCGACCGGCGCTTCTGGCTGTTCGCCGGCCTGGGCAGCCTGTGCGTCGCCGGCTTCGCCTGGTCGCCCGCCTCGCTGTCCGATCCGACCGGGGATCTGCTGATGCTCGCGGCGATCCTGGTCTGCGGCCTCGGCTATGCCGAGGGCGCCGTGCTGGCGCGGCGCCTGGGCGGGTGGCAGGTGATCTGCTGGGCGCTGGTGCTGGCGCTGCCCATGATGCTCGCCGGGCTCGTCCTCACCCCGCCGCCGGCCTGGTCGGCGGTGGGCGCATCGGCCTGGATCGGGCTCGGCTATGTGTCGCTCTTCTCGATGCTGATCGGCTTCATGTTCTGGTATCGCGGCCTCGCTCTGGGCGGGACGGCGGCGGTCGGCCAGCTCCAGCTCGTCCAGCCCCTGTTCGGGCTCGGGCTTGCCGCCGTCCTGCTGCACGAGCCGGTGGGCGGGGCCACGATCCTCGTGCTGCTGGCGGTGATCGCCTGCGTCGCCGGTGCACGCCATTTCTCGATGCGAAAGGCCGTCTGATGACCGATTATCCCTTCCAGATCGTCGATGTGTTCGCGGCCGGCGCCTTTGCCGGCAATCCTTTGGCGGTGGTGGCGCTCGACGCCGACCTCGATACCGGGCTGATGCTCCGCATCACCCGCTGGCTGAACTTTTCGGAGACGGCGTTCCTGCTGCCCCCCACCGATCCGGCCGCCGACTATCGCGTGCGGATCTTCACCCCGGCGCGCGAGCTGCCTTTCGCCGGCCATCCGACGCTCGGCACCTGCCATGCCTGGCTGCATGCGGGCGGAACCCCGCGCGACGAGGGTGTGATCGTGCAGGAATGCGGCGCCGGCCTCGTCCGCGTGCGGCGCGATGGCGGAACGCTGGCCTTCGCGGCACCGCCGGTGATCCGCTCGGGGCCGGTCGAGGACGAGACAGTGCGCGAGATCGCCGAGGTGCTGCGCATCCCGGTCGGCGACATCGTCGGCGCGCGCTGGGTGGACAATGGCCCCGGCTGGGTGGCGGTGATGCTCGCCTCGGCCGATGCGGTGCTCGCGGTCGATCCGGTGCGCTGGCATGGCGTGCGGATGGATGTCGGGGTGGTGGGGCTGTATCCCGCCGGGCATGCCGACGCCGCGGCCTACGAGATCCGCGCCTTCTTCAGCGATGCGTTCGGCGGGCTGGTCGAGGATCCCGTCTGTGGCAGCCTCAACGCCTCGGTCGCCCAATGGCTGATCGGGGAGGGGCGGGTCGCGGCGCCCTATCGGGTGAGCCAGGGCCGTCGTCTCGAGCGCGACGGCCGCATCGATGTCAGCCAGGATGCGGAGGGGCAGGTCTGGATCGGTGGCGCGACGGCGACTCTGGTGTCCGGCATGGCCAGCCTGCCCGGCTGACCGGCCGGGGACGCCTCACGGGAGGCGGCGCAGCACGAAGTCCGCCCGCTCCTCAACCCCGATCCTGGGAAGAACGATCGGCTCGTAGCCGAGCGCGCCATAGCCGGCCAGCAGGCGGTCATATTCGGCGATCGCCTCGTCCAGCCCGTGCCGCCGCTCACGGTCCCGGACATGGATGTCCGGCCAGGGCGGCGTCAGGAACACGCGGTCGTGATAGCGGGCGAACGGGGCCAGCGTGACGGATGCCGGCCGCCCGCCGGCGTGCTGGAGCGCCATCGCGGCATCCACCAGGCCGCGATCGAAGAAGGTCCATCCGGCCCCGTCCGGCGCCCGCTCGCGGTCCCGGCGCGCGACATCCATCGCCCGTTCGGCGAATGCGGCGAGGTCCACCCACGGCAATGCCGAGCCGTCGCCGCGCAATTCCTCCTCGACGATCCGGCGGCCGGGTTCGGCGACGGTCGCGAAGCCCCGGCGCGCCAGTTCCGCCAGCAAGGTCGACTTGCCGCCGCCGGAGCAGCCGGAGAGAATCACGTGGCGGGAGGAGGGGGCATCGGCGGTCATGACGCCCCTCTTTACGCGAAGTCGCTCAGACGACCTGCATCAGCGTGCCTCGCCCCATCACCCGGCACGCGCCATGGGCCATTTCGAGGACCAGCGCCGACCGGTCGATGAGGGCGGGCCGATGCGCGATGGCGATGCGGGTGATCGGCATCGCCGCGATGGCGTCGCTCACCCGGTCTTCCAGTTCCGGGTCCAGGTTGGCGGTGCCTTCGTCGAGCACCAGCAGGTCCGGCCCCCGGTGCAGCGCGCGGGCGAGCAGCATGCGCTGCCGCTGGCCGCCCGAAAGCGCCGCGCCCATGTCGGTGATCAGGCTCTGATAGCCCATCGGCATCTGGATGATGTCGTCATGGATATAAGCGAGCCGCGCCGCCGCCTCGACCTGCTCCTGATCGTAGCGCTGGTCGAACGCGGCGATATTGTCCGCGAAGGTGCCGGCGAAGAGCAGGTCGTCCTGCAGGACGGCGCCGATCCGGCTGCGCCAGCTGGCGAGGGTGTAGGAGGTGAGCGGCACCCCGTCGATCAGGATCCGGCCGCCGCTTGGCGGCAGGAGGCCCAGCAGGATCCGCAGCAGGGTCGTCTTGCCCGCGCCCGACGGCCCGACGATCGAGACGAGGCTCCCGGCCGGGACCGTGAAGTTGATGTCGTGGAAGAGCGGGCGTTCGCCGGGGCTGTAGGCGAAGGACAGGCCTTCGACCCGGATTTCGGGGGCCACGCAGGCCGCCGGCTGCGCGGGCAGGCGCCCGATCTCCTCCGGGGGCTCGCCGGTGATGTCGGCCAGGCGATCGAGGTGCAGGCGGGAGAGACGCCACTGCCGGACCTGCCCGACGAGCTGCGTCGCGCTGAGGTTGAAGCTCGTGCGATAGGCGAGGAACGCCAGCAGCTGGCCGATCGTCAGCCGGTCGCCGATCACGGCGGCGGCCCCCATCCAGACGACGGCCAGCAGCTGGAGGCTGAGCAGCAGCTGCTCGGCCAGCGTCATGCGGATCGCGATCATCTCGGCGCGGTAGCCGGCGGAGACGTCGTCGACCATGCGGCTGCGCCAGCCGGCCTCCCGCAGCGCCTCGCTGGTGCTGAGCTTGATCGTGCGGATGCCGCGGATCGTTTCCAGCAGATGACTTTCCTCGTGCGCGCGGGCGATGAGCTGCTCGTTGATCCGGCGCTGCCAGGCCGGGAGCATGACGAGGATGCTGCCGACATAGAGGCCCAGGAAGAGCAGCACGACGAGCGTCAGCGCGGGCGCGAGCATCGCCATCACGGCGATCAGGGTCGCGGCCAGCGCGGCATCCACCCCGGCATCGACGAAACCGTGGGTCAGCAGGTCCTGGATCGGGCGCACCGAGGCGACGCGCGACTGGATGTCGCCGACGTGGCGCCGCTCGAAGAAACTGGTCGGCAACCGGATCAGGTGGCGCACGACATTGCCGGCCAGCTGGTAGGCGACGGACTGGCCGAGCGTCAGCACCACCCAGCTGCGCAGCGCCTGGATCAGCGCGTTCAGGACGTACAGCGCACCGAATCCGAGGACGAGGAGATTGAGCAGCGTGAGGTCGCCCTGCGCCACCGCCTGGTCGATGGTAAGCTGCATGAAGAAGGGCAGAGCGAGCGCGGTCAGCTGCAGCACGACCGACAGCGCCAGCACCTGGCCCAGAGCGCGGGGGAGCCCGGTCATCCGGCTCCACAGCTGGCTGATCGCGGGGCGTTTCACCGGAGGCAGCGGCGCGAAATCGGCCGCGGGCTCCAGTTCGAGGGCGACGCCGGTGAAGAAGCGCGAGAGCTTGTCGATGGGCAGGATCCGCCGTCCGAGCGCGGGGTCGAGGATCGTGGCCTTGCCGTTGCGCAGGCTCTCGATCACCACGAAATGGTTCAGCTCCCAGTGGAGCACCGCCGGAAGCCGGAGCTCGGCCAGTTCGTCGAGCTCCAGCCGGAGCGGCCGCGAGGAGAGGCCGATGTCGGCAGCCACGCGGATCAGGTCGGTCAGCGTCGCGCCCTTGACCGAGATGCCCGCCCGCCGCCGCAGCGTGGCGAGATCGATCTGGTGGCCATGATGCCGGCCGACCATGGTCAGGCAGGCGATCCCGCACTCGGCCGCTTCCGACTGGAGGACGGGCTCGATCCTGGCGCTCCACGACCATTCCATCATCGTCATTGCCTCCAGGCCTTGAGGACGGGCTCGAGGAACAGCTCCCACAGGCGCCGCCGCTCGGTGATCATGTTGGCGGCGAGCGTCATGCCGCCGCGCAGGCGCGCGAGGGAAAGCTGCGGGGGAAGCCGGTCGATGCGGACGCGGACGCGGTAGACCGGCTCGTGGAAATCCAGCCCCGCGGCGATGGCGCCGGGATCGGTCGGCACGTTGGAGATTTCGGTGACGGTGCCGGTGCCGGCCCCGAAGGTCTGGGGCGGGAAGGCGTCGAACATCAGGCGCACCTGCTGGCCGGCATGGGCCTGCCCGATCGCGCGCGACGGCGCGTAGAGCCACACCTCCAGCCGGGCGTCGACCGGTGCGATCGTCATCAGCGACGTGGCCGGCTCGGCCCGCTGCCCGATGGCGGCGACCAGATCGTCGACGCGCCCGCTGGTGGGGGCGGTCAGGACGAGCCGGTCGAGACGCGACAGCGCCGCGCGCTGGCCGGCGATGGCCGCCCGCTGGCCGCTGATCTGGGAATGTTTCTGCGCGGCCTCGACGCGCGCCTGGGCGAGCAGGACGTCGGTGTTCCGGAGCGCCGCCTGCTGGTCGATGAGCCGCCCCTTGAGCGCCTCGATATCCAGCTGCTGCTGCAGCGCCGCGGCGGCGGCATCCTCGCTCTGGCGGGCCGAGGCCGCCCCCTGCGCGGCGAGCCGGGCCGTCCTGCCCGCTTCCTTCTGGCCGAGCTGCGACCTGCGGCTGCTGAGCGCGAGCTGGCGCTGGAGCGCGCCGATCGATTCCGTGAGGCCGGTGCGCTGGCTGACCAGGGCATCGACGCCCAATTTCCCGAGCGATGCGTTCATGTCCTGCTGGCGCGCGAGCTCGGTATCCTGGCGGGTGAGTTCCGCCAGCTGGCTCTGCACGCCGTCGCCCGTCGCATCGCGGCCCTGCGTCACCGAGACCACGGCGACCGGCGCGCCGGCCTGGACGATGCTGCCTTCGCGCACCATCAGCTGGCGGATCTCGACGGGGGAGGGCGGATAGATGCGCGTGACGCCCGCGCTGTAGCTGAGGATGCCGGACACCCGGATCTTGCTGGCGAAATTGCCGAAGATCAGCAGCAGGAGCAGCGCGGCCAGTGCCGCCAGCGCGAGGATGAAATAGGTGCGCGATCGCGGCGGCGTCGCGGCATTGATGGTTCCGACGAGACGGTCGCGACCGGCTTCGATCACCTCCTGGCGGAACAGCATCGTCGTCATGGCAAAAAAGCTCGGTTGGCCGGAAACGGAGAAGGCCTACCTGCGAACGATGAAGTGGAGGCTAAGTATTCCTCCGGAACGGAACCGATATGGTGTCAACAAGGGAGCATCGCCGACGCCCCCTTGTTGAGCGGGGGTCAGCAGTGGCCGCGGTGCGGCTGGCAGGGGCGCGGGGCGCAGGCCGGCGAGGCCTTCACCGAGATGCCGATGCCGAGGTTGAGCAGCGGCTTCAGATCGATGCCGATCGCGGCCAGCAGACCCAGGCCACCCGAAACCTTCTCGATCTCATTCTGGGAGAGAGTACGCATGATGATCCTCCTGTTCCAAAATGTCCGGCGATCCGGACGAGGACTTGCTCTCACTTGCACGGCGCATGATCAAGCGTGCCGAAGTGGCGGTATGGATTGCGTAATTTGCGCAATTTGATCACGTGATCCACCAATTCGGCCAATGATGGACAGGTTCGAATTGGATCATCTCACTTTCACGGTATCATAACGGCACAAAACCAATCTATTCTACGAGTGTTGTTTCCGGTTTTTTCACCTGAACACCCTATGGCCGCCTCATGCGTTGTCCATATGCGATCGTATCCGGCATGCTGCTGTGCATGTCCTGCGCGCCGACGCCCAAGCTGGCGGTGGTGCCTTCCCTCGCGACCCGGCAATGGCAGGACGCGCCCGCCACGAACGAAGCGACCCCGCGCGACGCCTTCTGGCATGCCTTCGGCGCGCCCGGGCTGGAGCAGTTGCTGCGCGAAGCGGATGCGCAGAATCCGGCCCTGGACGTCGCCCGCGCGCGGGTCGATCGGGCGCGGGCGGAACTCGGCATCGCATCGGCCAGCCGCCTGCCGACCGTCGACGCCAATCTGGGCTTCGAAAGCAGCCACGCGCGCCAGTCGGCATCGCCGGTCTATACCTATAACGGCGCTTCGGCCGGGCTCGACATCGGCTATGACCTCGACCTGTTCGGCGCCAACCGCGCCGCGCGCCGTGCCAGCCGGGACCGGCTGGGCGCCAGCGCCTTCGATGCGGATGCGGTCCGCCTGGTCACCGAAGCGCAGGTCGCGCGCAGCTACGTCCTGCTCTGCCTGCTCGACGAGCGCGTCTCGCTCGCCCGCGAACAACTCGCGGGCGCCCGGCAATTGGCGGCCATCATCGCGTCACGATCGCGCGAGGGGGCGGCCGGCGAGGCCGAGGTCAATGCGGCCGAGGCCAATGTCGCGGGCTATGCCGATCGCCTGGCGACCTTTCAGGAGCAGCAGCGCCACGCGCGCGTCGCGCTCGCCATCCTCGTCGGCGTGGAGCCGGCCGTCTTCACGGCGACCACGCTGCCCGTGTCCGCGCTCCGCGTGCCGGCGCTCGATCCCGGGCAACCCGCCGAGCTCCTCACCCGGCGCCCGGACATCCGGGCGGCCGAGGCGCGGATCACCGCGGCGCGAGGCGACGTCGATGCCGCGCGCCGGGCGTTCCTGCCCTCGATCAAGATCAGCGGCAGCCTGCTCGGCAGCAGCGCCGGCTTCCTCGGGCCGCTCGGGCTGACCAGCAGCGTCGGATCGTCGCTGCTCGCCCCGATCTTCGAGGGCGGGCGGCTGCGCGGCCAGCTGGAGGTGGCCAGCGCCGGCCAGCGGGAGAGCGTCGCCCTCTATCGCCAGAGCCTGCTGGCGGCCCTGGGCGAAGTCAGCGATGCGCTCATCGCGGTCGATGCCAGCCGGGATCGGGCCGCGCGGATGGCGGCCGCCACGGCCGGCGCGGCCCGGCAGCTGGGGCTGAGCAAGGCCCGCCTCGCCGAGGGCGAGGTCGGCGCCGATGCCCTGATCGACGCCCGGATCGATCATGATGCGGCCGCCGATGCCGGCCTGCTGGCCAAGGCGGATCGCTTGAACGCCGCGATCGACCTGTTCCGGGCCACCGGCGGGGCGCCGCGGGCCTCCGACGCGCAAACCGAGATCGCGCGGAGCCGATAGCCTCCGCACCGCGCCCGGAGGTCGATCAGCCTGAACCGCCGATGCGCAGGCGCGCCGATCGTTCGACGCGATCGAACCGCATCGATCGCGCCGACGGGGCGTCCCCGGGCACATGGACGAATCCGGCCGTGGCCGGGTCCTCCCAGTCTTCGGGTGTCATCGCTCCTCCGGCGAGACGCTGCCAGTCGCCGTCCGGCGGGAAGGTGGTGAAGGATGGCCGATGCCCGGCGCGCAGTTCGGCCAGCGCGACGGTGAACGCCTCGAGGTCGAGGTCGCGCGCCTGCCAGTCGATCCAGCCGATCGCATTGTCCTGCGCATAGGCATTGTTGTTGCCCTGCTGGCTGCGCCCGAACTCGTCGCCGGCGGTCAGCATGATCGTGCCGGTGGAGGCGAAGAGCGTCGTCAGCAGGGCGCGGAGATCCTGCCGGCGCCGGGCGATCACCGCCGGATCGTCCGTCGGCCCCTCGACGCCGTTGTTCCACGAGAAATTCTCGCTTTGCCCGTCCCGATTCTGCTCGCCATTCGCCGTGTTGTGGCGCTCGGCGTAAGCGACCGTGTCCGCCAGCGTGAAGCCGTCATGCGCGGCCAGGAAATTGACGCTGCGGCTGTGCGGGCCGAAGATGTCGGACGATCCCGCCAGCCGGGTGGCGAACGCGCCGACGCCGCCATCGCCTCGCCAGAAGCGGCGGACGTCGTCGCGGAAGCGGTCATTCCATTCGAGCCAGCGGGCCGGGAAATGGCCCAGCTGATAGCCGCCGGGGCCGACGTCCCACGGCTCGGCGATCAGGATGCGGTCGGCGAGCAGGGGATCGGCGGCGATCTCGCCGAAGATGGGGGCCTGCGGATCGAAGCCCGGGCCACGCGCCATGATCGGGGCGAGATCGAAGCGGAAGCCGTCCACCCCGCAATGGCGGACGAAGTGGCGCAGCGTGTCGAGGATCAGCGCGCGCACCGCCGGCTCGGCCGCGTTCAGCGTGTTGCCGCAGCCGGTGTCGTTGATCAGCGTGCCGTCCGCCGTGTGCGAATAATAAACCGGGCTGTCGAGCCCGCGCAGCGACAGGATCGGGCCGGCGACGTCGCTCTCGCCGCTATGGTTGAACACCAGATCGAGGATGACGCCGATGCCATGGGCGTGGAGCGTCGCCACCGTTGCGCGCAGCTCGGCCACGCCGCCGGGCGCGAGGCCGGGATCGAGGGCCATCATCGCCACCGGATTGTAGCCCCAGGCATTGCGGAGCCCCAGCGGCGGCAAATGACGCTCGTCGATCCAGGCGACCACCGGCATGAGCTCGACGGCGGTGACGTGCAGCCGCTTGAGATGATCGAGGATCGCCGGATGCGCCAGCGCCGCGATGGTGCCGCGCTGCGCCTCCGGAATGTCCGGATGGAGCATGGTGAAGGCGCGGACATTGATCTCGTAGATCAGGCCGCCCGCGACGGAGACGGGCGCGGCCGGCGGGCAGAGCGGGAGGAGCGGCGGGACGATCGCCTTGGGCACCAGCGCCGCGCTGTCCTCGCCGTACTGGCCAAGCCGGGGATCGTAGGCGAAGCGGCGGTCGAGCGCGATCGCATAGGGATCGACCAGCAGCTTGGCGGAATCGAACCACAGGCCCCGCTCGGGCTGCCACGGCCCATAGGCGCGATAGCCGTAACGCTGGCCCGGTTCGATGTCGGGCACGTCGAGCGTCCAGATGTCGTCGTCGCACGCCATGATCAGGCGGCGTTCCTGCCTGTCCTCGTCGAACAGGCAGAGATCGATCCCCTCGGCATGGCGCGACCGGACGGAGAAGCGCGCGCCCTCGCCGTGGAGGGCCGCGCCGAGCGTCTCGCTCACGTCACCACGTCGGGGGCGGTGCGGCCGGTGTGGCGCTGGATGCCGGCGAGGGCGTCGGCGGCCGCGATCAGGTCGCCGAGCATGTCGGGCGTCTCGCGGTCGAGATCGCCGTCGGCCGGCTCGTAGCGTTCGAGATAGACGCGCAGGGTCGCCCCCTCGGTGCCGGTGCCGGACAGGCGGAAGACCACGCGCGATCCGCCTTCGAACAGGATGCGGATGCCCTGGTTGCGGCTCACCGATCCGTCCACCGGATCGGCATAGGTGAAATTGTCGGCGTGCGAGACGGTCAGCGGGCCGGCGGCGCGCCCCGGCAGGGTGGCGAGCGCCGCGTCCAGCTCGTGCATCAGCGCATCCGCCTTGGCGGTCTCGATGCCTTCATAATCGTGGCGAGCATAGTAATTGCGCCCGAATCGCGCCCAATGCTCGCGGGCCAGCGCGTCGACCGGGATTTTCCTGACGGCGAGGATGTTGAGCCAGAGCAGGACCGCCCACAGCCCGTCCTTCTCGCGGATATGGTCCGATCCCGTGCCGGAGCTTTCCTCGCCGCAGAGCGTCGCCTTGCCGGCATCGAGCAGGTTGCCGAAGAATTTCCATCCGGTCGGCGTCTCGAAGCAGGGGATGCCGAGCGCCTCGGCCACGCGATCCGCCGCCGCGCTGGTCGGCATCGAGCGGGCCACGCCCTTGAGGCCGCCGGCATAGCCCCTGGCGAGATGCGCGTTGGCCGCCAGCATCGCGAGCGAGTCGGAGGGCGTCACGAAGCGGCCCTTGCCGATGATCAGGTTGCGATCGCCGTCGCCGTCGGACGCCGCGCCGAAATCGGGCGCGTCGGGCCCCATCATCTGATCGTAGAGCGCGCGGGCGTGGACGAGATTGGGATCGGGATGGTGATGCCCGAAATTCTCCAGCGGCGTGCCATTGTGGACGCTGCCCGGCGCGAAGCCGAGCCGGCGCTCCAGGATCTCGTGGGCATAGGGGCCGGTGACGGCGTGCATGGCGTCGAACGCCATGGTGAAGCCGGAGCCGACGAGCGACCGGATCGCCTCGAAGTCGAACAGGCTCTCCATGAGCTCGGCATAATCGGCCACCGGATCGATCACCGAGACGGGCATGGCGCCGACGGTGATCTCGCCCGGCGTGTCGAGGTCGATGTCGGCGGCCTCCACGGTCAGCCAGCGATCGATGCCCTGCGTGCGGGCATGGATGGCCTCGGTCACCTTCTCGGGCGCCGGGCCGCCGTTCGAGATGTTGTACTTGATGCCGAAATCCTCGTCCGGCCCGCCGGGATTGTGGCTGGCGGAGAGGACCAGGCCGCCGATCGCCTTGTGCTTGCGGATCACGCAGCTGGCCGCCGGGGTCGAGAGGATGCCGCCCTGGCCGACCAGCACCCGGCCGAAACCGTTGGCCGCCGCCATGCGGATCGCCTGCTGGATCACCGTGCGGTTGTGGAAGCGGCCGTCGCCGCCGATCACCAGGGTCGCGCCGGCCTTGTCCTCGACCACGTCGAAGACGGACTGGATGAAATTCTCCGAATAGCCGGGCTGCTGGAAGATCCGGACCTTCTTGCGGAGGCCGGACGTGCCGGGCTTCTGGCCGTCGAACGGGGTGGTCGGAACGGTTTGGATCGTCATGAGGGGCGCACCAGTCCTGCGTAGAGATCGGCATAGGTCTTGCCGCTTCTGGTCCAGGAGAAGTCGGCGGCCATGCCGCGCTTCTGCATCTTTCGCCAGACATCCGGCTGCCGGTGGAGATCGATGGTCCGCGCGATCGCCTGGGCGAGGCCGCCTTGGTCGATCGGGAGGAATTGCACGCCGGTCGCGACCTCGGCGGCCAGCGCCGCGACATTGGCGTCGATCACCGTGTCGGCGAGCCCGCCGGTGCGCGCGACGACGGGCACGCAGCCATAAGCGAGGCCGTAGAGCTGGGTGAGCCCGCACGGCTCGAAACGCGAGGGGATCAGGATGGCGTCGCCGCCGCCCTGCAGCAGATGGGACAGGGCCTCATCATAGCCGGTCCGCACGCCGATCCGGCCGGGATGGCGCGCGGCGGCGGCATGGAAGCCCGCCTCCAGCCCGGCATCGCCCGAGCCCAGCAAGGCGAGCCGGCCGCCGAGCCCGACGAGATGGTCGAGCGTGTCGAGCAGCAGGTCCATGCCCTTCTGCCAGGTCAGGCGGCTGATCACGACGAACAGGGGGCCGTCGCCGCGATCGAGGCCGAACGCCTGCTCGATCGCCTTCTTGTTGGCGCGGCGCGCGCCGAGCGAGCGCGCGGAATATGGCGCGGCGAGGCTGGGATCGCCGTCGGGCGACCAGACCGCGGTGTCTATGCCGTTGACGATGCCCGACACGGCACCGCCCCGGCTGACGATCAGCCCATCGAGCCCCATGCCGAAGGCGGGCGTCCGGATCTCGGCGGCGTAGCCGGGGCTGACGGTGGTGATCGCGTCGGCCGCCTGCAGGCCGGCCTTCAGGAAGCCGACACCGCCGTGATATTCCACGCCGTCTATTCCCCAGGCGTCCGGCGGCAGACCGAGATAGGGGAAGATGCCCGCGTCGAACCGGCCCTGAAAGGCCATGTTGTGGACCGTCGTCACGCTGCGGACCGGCCGGCCGTCCGGCGGCGCATAGCGCAGATAGGCCGGTGCCATCGCGGCCTGCCAATCATGGGCGTGGAGGATGTCGAACCCCTTGCCCTTGACGATGCCGCCCGCGACATCGGCGGCGGCGCGCGCAAAGGCGGCGAACCGGCGCCAGTTGTCGTCCCAGTCGTGGCCGGCGGCATCGCTGTAGGGATGGCCCTCGCGCACGAACAGGCCCGGCGCGTCGAGGACGAGGAGGGGGGCGTCGCCCAGCTTCGCCTTCAGGATGCGCGCCTTCTGGCCGAACAGGTCGTCATAGCGATGGACCGCCCGCGCCGCGCCGACCGCCTTGAGCACGGCGGGATAGCCGGGCACGAAGGTCGTCATCGCCACGCCGTGCGGCGCGACGGCGCCGGGCAGGGCGCCGGCGACATCGGCCAGCCCGCCGGTCTTGACCAGCGGCACCGCTTCGGACGCGACCGAGAGGACGGAGAGGCTCACCCCTGCAGCCTGTCGATCATGCTCTTGGTGATCAGGCAGACGCCATTGTCGGTGCGGCGGAAGCGCTGCGCATCGAGCTCGGGATCCTCGCCGACGACGAGGCCCTCCGGGATGCGCACGCCGCGATCGACCACCACCCGGCTGAGCCGCGCGCCGCGCCCGATATTGCATTTGGGCAGGATCACCGCCTCGTTGAGGCTGGAATAGCTGCCCGTCTTGGTGCCGGTGAACAGCAGGCTGCGCTTCACCGTGGAGCCCGAGACGATGCAGTCGCCCGCCACCAGCGAGGAGATCGCCACGCCGCGCCGGCCATCCTCATCATGGACGAACTTGGCGGGGGCGGTGATCTCCGAATAGCTCCAGATCGGCCAGTCGCGATCGTACATGTTGAGCTTCGGCACGACGTCGGTGAGGTCGATATTCGCCTCCCAATAGGCATCGAGCGTGCCGACGTCGCGCCAATATTCCTCGATCTCCTCCGCCGCGCGGATTCCCGAGGAGGAGAAGCGGTGCGCCACCGCCTTTCCGTGCTTGACGATATAGGGGATGATGTCGCCGCCGAAGTCGCGCTTGGAATGGGGATCGTCGGCGTCGCGGCGCAGCTGGTCGATCAGGAAGTCGGTGTTGAAGACGTAGATGCCCATCGAGGCGAGCGCGGTGTCCTCGCGGCCGGGAATGCCGGGCGGATCGGCCGGCTTCTCGACGAAGGCGGTGATGCGATCCTCCTTGTCCACCGCCATCACGCCGAAGCCCGTCGCCTGCATGCGCGGCACTTCGAGGCAGCCGACCGTCACGTCGGCGCCCTGCGAGACATGCTGCTGGAGCATGATCTCGTAATCCATCTTGTAGATGTGATCGCCCGCCAGGATGACCATGTACTTGGGCGCGTGATCCTCGATGATGTCGATATTCTGGAAGACGGCGTCGGCCGTGCCCTCATACCATTGGAATTCGGAGATGCGCTGCGACGCGGGGAGGATGTCGAAGCTCTCGTTGCGTTCGTGGCGCAGGAAGTTCCAGCCCCGCGTCAGGTGGCGGATCAGCGAATGCGCCTTGTACTGGGTGGCGACGCCGATGCGGCGGATGCCCGAATTGATCGCGTTCGAGAGGGCGAAATCGATGATCCGCGTCTTGCCGCCGAAATAGACGGCCGGCTTGGCGCGCGTGTCGGTCAGTTCGTGCAGGCGGCTGCCGCGTCCGCCGGCCAGCACATAGGCCATCGCGTCGCGCGCCAGGGGCTGTATTCGTTTTTCCGCCATTTATGGCCTCTCCCGGTTCGTGAGGATCATTGCCCCGCGCCTTGATACTCGAACATGATCGTCGACAATGGCGGCAAGGTGACAGCCGCCGCACCGCCCAACGCATCGATGCCGCCCATGTTGCCCATGCCGCTGCCCCCATAGGTCGCGGCGTCGCTGTTCAGGATCTCGCGCCAGCGCCCGTCATGGGGCAGGGGGATGCGGTAGCCGGGATGCGGCACCGGCGTCATGTTGCAGACGATCGCCACCGGGTTCGCGCCCGGCGCCTTGCGCAGCCAGGCGAAGACCGAGGTCTCGGCCTCGTCGGCGAGCAGCCACTGGAAGCCTTCCCCCTCGCAATCGCGGGCATGGAGCGCGGGCATCTCGCGATAGAGCCGGTTCAGGTCGCGGACCAGAGAGCGGACGCCTTCGTGCGCGGGCGTGCCCCGCAAATCCCAGTCGAGCGCGCGCTCCTCGCTCCATTCGCGGCGCTGGGCGAATTCCTGCCCCATGAACAGCAGTTTCTTGCCGGGATAGCCCCACATCAGCCCATAATAAGCGCGCAGGTTGGCGAATTTCTGCCAGTCGTCGCCGGACATCTTGGCGAGCAGCGAGCCCTTGCCGTGGACGACCTCGTCATGGCTCAGCGGCAGCACGAAATTCTCGGTGAAGGCGTACATCAGCCCGAAGGTGATGTCCTGGTGATGGAAGCGCCGGTGGACCGGATCGCGCGCCATGTAGGCGAGCGTGTCGTGCATGAAGCCCATGTTCCACTTGAAGCCGAAGCCCAGCCCATCGGCATCCACGGGGTGGGAGACGCCGGGCCAGGTGGTCGATTCCTCGGCGATGGTGATCATGCCGGGCCGATCGCCATACACGCTGGTGTTCATCGCCCGCAGGAAGGCGACCGCCTCCCAATTCTCGCGGCCGCCCTGCTCGTTCGGGATCCAGGCATCGCCGGCGCGGGAATAATCGCGGTAGAGCATCGAGGCGACGGCATCCACGCGCAGCCCGTCGACATGATAGAGCTCGCCCCAGAACAACGCGTTGTTGACCAGGAAGGACGAAACCTCGCGCCGCCCGAAATTGTAGATGGCGGTGTTCCAGTCGGGATGGAAGCCGAGGCGCGGATCGTCATGCTCGTAGAGCGCGGTGCCGTCGAAGCGGGCGAGGCCGTGCGCGTCGGTCGGGAAATGGGCGGGCACCCAGTCGAGCAGCACGCCGATGCCGGCGCGGTGCGCGCCATCCACGAAGCGGGCGAAGCCGGCGACGTCGCCGAAGCGCGCCGACGGCGCATAGAGGCCGGTCGTCTGATAGCCCCAGCTCGGATCGTAGGGATGCTCGCTGACCGGCAGGAACTCGATATGGGTGAAGCCCATCTCCACCACATAGGGGATCAGCCGGTCGGCCAGCGCGTCCCAGGTCAGGAACCAGCCATTCTCGTCGCGGTCCCACGATCCGGCGTGGACCTCGTAGATCGCGATCGGCTGGCGGCGCGGATCGACCGAGGCCCAATAGGCGCGATGGGCGTCGTCCTGCCAGTCGGCCTTGCCCGGCGTGGCGACGACGGAGGCGGTGGCCGGCCGCAGCTCCGACGCGAAGGCGAAGGGATCGGCCTTGAGCGGCAGCACGGTGCCGTCCGCTGCGATGATCCGGTATTTGTAGGCGTGGCCGTTGCCGATGTCGGGGATGAAGATCTCCCACACGCCGATATCGGCGCGGCGCCGCATCGGGTGGCGGCGGTCGTCCCAGTCGTTGAAATCGCCCACCAGGGCCACGCGCGCGGCATTGGGCGCCCAGACCGCGAAATGGACGCCCGACGCGCCCTCATGCTCGATGGCATGGGCGCCCATCTTGTCGAACAGGCGGAAATGCGCGCCCTGGGCGATCAGCAGATCGTCGATCGGGCCCAGCACCGGGCCGAAGCTGTAGGGATCGCCGACCCACCAATGCGCCCCGCCACCCGTGGCGAGATAGCGCACCGGCTGCGGCTTCTCCTTGATCGTCCCCTCGAACAGCCCGCGATCGTCGGTCCGCGCGAGCATCCCGAGCGACCGCCCCGCGAGGCTGAACGCCTCCGCGGTCTCGGCCCCCGGAATGATCGTGCGGGCGAACGAGCCCTTCGGGCCGGCATGCACGCCCAGCAGCGAGAAGGGATCGGCGTGAGTGCCGTCGAGCAGGGCCTCGATGGCGCTCGCGCCGGGCTTCACATCACCTTCCAGATGTCGCGGGCATATTCGCCGATCGTGCGGTCCGACGAGAACCAGCCGACATGGGCGATGTTGTGGATCGCCGAGGCGCGCCACGCGGCTTGGTCGGCCCAGCGGGCATCGACGGCGCGCTGGGCGGCGGCGTAGCTGTCATAATCGGCGGCGACCATGAACCAGTCATGGTCGTAGAGGCCGCCCATCAGATCGGCATAGCGCCCCGGATCGCCGGGCGAGAAGACGCCGGACGCGATCGCTGCCACCGCCTGCCGCAGCTCGGCCGAGGCTTCGATGACGGCGCGGGGATCGTAACCCTGCTCGCGCTTCTGCGCGACCTCGTCGGCGGTCAGGCCGAAGATGACGATATTGTCGTCGCCCACCCGATCCTTGATCTCGATATTGGCGCCGTCGAGCGTGCCGATGGTGAGCGCGCCGTTGAGCGCGAACTTCATGTTGCCGGTGCCGGACGCCTCCATGCCGGCGGTGGAGATCTGCTCGGACAGGTCGGCCGCGGGCATGATCCGCTCGGCCAGCGAGACGTTGTAATTGGGGACGAACACCACCTTCAGCAGGCCGCTGACCGAGGGATCGGAATTGATCCGCTTCGCGATGTCGTTGGCGAGTTTGATGATCAGCTTGGCGTTATGATAGCTCGACGCCGCCTTGCCGCCGAAGATCTTGACCCGCGGCGTCCAGTCGCGCTCGGGATGGGTGGCGATCTGGTGGTAGAGCGCCACCGTCTCGATCAGGTTGAGCAGCTGGCGCTTATATTCGTGGATGCGCTTCACCTGCACGTCGAACATGGCGTCCGGATCGAGCCTGATGCCCATCAGCGACTTGAGATGCTGGGCGAGCGCCACCTTGTTGGCGCGCTTCACCGCTGCGATCTTCTCGCCGAACGCCGCGTCGCTGGCCAGGCCGGCGAGATCGGCGAGCTTCTCGGTGTCGTCGAGGAAGCCGTCGCCGATCGCCTCCTTGATCAGGCCGGTCAGTCCCGGATTGCACTGCTGGAGCCAGCGGCGCGGGGTGACGCCGTTGGTCTTGTTGTTGATCCTGTCCGGATACAATTTGTGCAGGTCCTTGAAGACGGTGGTCTTCATCAGCTCCGTATGGAGCGCCGCGACGCCGTTGACGCTGTGGGACCCGGCGAAGGCGAGGTTGGCCATGCGGATGCGACGCTCGCCGCCCTCGTCGATCAGCGAGATGGCCGAGACGGCATCGCCGTCCATATGCGCGCTGTTGCGGGCTTCGCGCAGCAGCTTGGCATTGATCGCGAAGACCAGCTGCATGTGGCGCGGCAGCAGCCGCTCGAACAGGGGCAGCGGCCAGCTTTCCAGCGCCTCGGGCAGGAGGGTGTGGTTGGTGTAGCTGAAGGTGGCGCGGGTGATGTCCCACGCTTCGTTGAAATCGAGCTTATGCTCGTCGATCAGCAGCCGCATCAGCTCCGCGACCGACACGGCGGGGTGGGTGTCGTTGAGCTGGATGGCGACCTTGTCGGGCAGCGTGCGCGGATCGCCATGATATTGGACGTGGCGGCGCAGGATGTCCTGGATGGAGGCCGACGAGAAGAAATATTCCTGGCGCAGGCGCAGTTCCTGCCCCGCCGGGTTCGAATCCGCCGGATAGAGCACGCGCACCAGCGTGTCGGCGCGGACCTGCCCGGCCAGCGCGCCCGCGAAATCGCCCGCGTTGAAGGCATCGAGGCGCAGCGAATCGATCGCGCGCGCGGTCCACAGCCGCAGCGTGTTGACGCGCTTGCCGCGCCAGCCGACGACGGGGGTGTCGACGGCCATTGCCTCGACCTGCTCGCCCGGCTTCCAGACCACCTCGCCGTCGGCATCGCCCTCGACCTCGCCGCCGAAGCCGATGCGATAGGCGCTTTCGCGGCGCTTGAACTCCCAGGGATTGCCATGTTCGAGCCAGGTCTCGGGCAGCTCGACCTGCCAGCCGTCATCGATTCGCTGCCGGAACATGCCGTTCACGTACCGGATGCCATAGCCATAGGCCGGGATGTCGAGCGTCGCGAGGCTCTCCATGAAGCAGGCCGCCAGCCGCCCGAGGCCGCCATTGCCGAGCGCTGCATCGGGCTCGCATTCCTCGATATCGGCGAGGTCGACGCCTTGTCCGGCGAGCGCGGCGGTCAACTCCTCCTCCAGCCCGAGATTGCTGATCGCATCGCGCATCAGGCGGCCGATCAGGAACTCAAGGCTAAGATAATAAACGCGCTTGGCGCCGGCGGCGTGGGTGGCGCGGGTCGATTCCATCCAGCGATCGATGATATGGTCGCGCACGGCCAATGCTGCGGCCGCGAACCAGTCATGCGGCTTGGCGACCCGTTCGTCCTTGCCGATCCGGTGGACCAGCACGTCGAGGATATGGGCCCTCTCGGTCACAGGCGACATGGCGTCTCGATCGGACATTCGGCGGGCTCCCGGATGAGGTCTCGAGGACCAATCTGAACACACCTCGGGATATCCGCAAGCGCACGGCAAAATAAGTCCATCCAGTGTGGATAGGTTCCCGGATACAGAGATTTACCGCGGTCGTTCGGTGCGCAGCAGCGCCGATCGGTGTGCCGTCGCGGGCTCCGCGAGCAATCCGTCGGCCGTGTCCGGCAGGCGGCGGCGCCAATTGGGATGCTGGTCGATCGTGCCGGGCAGGTTGGGGGCCTCCTCGAGCCCCACCAGATCCTCGATGGCGACGATCGCCACCTCGCAGGCGGAGCGGGCGACTTGCCGCACAGCAGCATCGACGGCCGGCTCCGGATCGTCGGGGGCGGGCATCGCGCCGGCCCCGGTCGCATCCCAGAAACGCTGGCGATCGACGGCACGCTGCGCCGGCGTGTCGCCTTCGAAGCCGAGCCGGTCGCGCCATGCGATGTCGATGCCCCGCCACCAGCCGGCGATCGGCGTGAGGTCGTGGGTGCTCGTCATCGCTGCCGCTGCCGGGGTCCAGTAAGCGGAATCGGTGAACATGCCGGCGCCGTCCCGCTCGAACGGCAGGACGCGCATGCCGAGCAGGTGGCGCTCGGCCAGGCGCTCGCGGAAGCCCGGCGGCACCACGCCGAGATCCTCCGCGATGACCAGCGCCTGCGCGCGGTGCGCCTCCAGCGTGACGAGGCGGATCAGATCGTCGAACGGCTGGCGCAGATAGACGCCGTCGAGCGGCGTGGCGCCGTCCGGGATCACCCAGAGCCGCCCCAGCCCCAGCGCATGATCGATGCGCAGCCCGCCCGCCGGGCCGAGCGCCGCGCGCAGCGTGCGCAGGAAGGGTTCGTAGCCGGATCGCTGCAGCGCCGTCGGCGAGAGGCCGGTGATGCCCCAGCCCTGGCCCGCCGCCTGGAAGGCATCCGGCGGCGCGCCGAGGATCAGGCCGTGGAGGAGCTCGTCGCGCCGGCTCCAGGCGTGGCTTCCGCCCGAATCGAGGCCGACCGCGAGATCGGCGACGAGGCCCACGCCCATGCCGGCGGCGCGGGCGGCGGATTGCGCCCCGGCGAGGCCCCGCGCGGCGCGCCACTGGAGGAAGAGATGGAAGCGGACCTCGCGGGCATGCTCGCGGGCGAAGGCCTGCACCGCCGGGCTCGCGGGATCGTGGTAGGCGGCCGGCCAATCCGGCCATCCTCCGGCGATACCCCGCGCATGGAAATGGCCGTGCAGCGCCTCGAACAGCGCATGGCCGGCGAGGGGCGCGCCGCCCTCTGCCACGAAGTGATCGAAATCCCCGTCGCCCTCGAAGCGATCGAAGGCGGCGCGCAGCCGGGCGACGCGCGCCGCCGACGCCCGGGGCCAGTCGATGAACGGGCCGCCCTCCGGCTCCCGGCCGATGCCGGGATCGGCGAAGAGCGGATTGAGGAAATCGCGGCTGGACGGCGAATAGGGGCTGTAGCGCTGCGGGTCGGCCAGGAAGAGCGCATGGATCGGGCTGATCGCGAGGATGTCGGCCCCGGCGCGCGCGGCGGCGCGGGCGGTATCGGCGAGGGCCGCGAAATCGCCGAAGCCGGCCGGCTGGGGGCCGCGCAGCGCATAGAGCTGGGCCGACAGGCCCCACATCCGGGCGCGGCCGGTCAGGCCGGCTATGCCGGGAAGCCTCCCCGGCGCGACGGCGATGGTGACGATCCGGTCGTCGCATTCCAGCCGGTGATAGCCGGGCCGGTAGACGAGCAGCGGCCCGTCCCCCGCGACATCCCGGACGTCGCCATCCTCCAGCAGCAGGCGGCGGCCCGGTAGCGCGATCTCCGCCCCGACCTCGGCCACGACGAAATCATCGCTCGCCGGCATCCGCAGCCGCTGGCGGCTTTCGGCGATGTCGCCCGCCGTCGCGCAGGGCAGGCCGAGCGCCCGCAGGGCCGCGCGCAGCGTTTCCGGCGACACGACGCGGGCCGTCCCGCTGAAGTCGAACCAGTCGACCAGCAGCCCGGCCTCCTGAGCCAGTGATGCCAGCGCTACGTCCTGCATGGCCGGGAACCGTCAGGTCGCGTGCGGCAGCATGTGCACGCGGGCGGCAGGAAGGAGCGCTGGATGATCACAGGCCCCTTCTTGACCGGATTTTATTTCGGGCGCGATGGCAAACATGTCCGATTGTGTGCCACCAGCTTGGCCTCCACGATTCTCTGGAGGTCGTCATGGCGAAAATCGTTGCGGGAGTAGGGCCTCAATATCCGCAGGTCGTGGTGCTGTTCGGGGCGACCGGCGATCTGGCGCGGCGCAAGCTGCTGCCGGGCCTGTTCTACCTCGCCACCAACGGCTTCATCCCGCAATGCCGGGTGATCGGCATCTCGCTCGACAGCATGGACCGCGCGGCCTTCGTCGCCTTCGTCCGCGAGGCGCTGCGCGAGTTCGGAACCCGCAAGGTGGACGAGGCGGACTGGGCGGCGTTCGCCGGGCAGCTCGATTATGTGCCGCTCGATGCCGGCCCGGCCGCGCTCCGCGCGGCGGTCGAGCAGGCGGAGGCGGCGATCGGCGTGGAGAGCCGGCGGCTCCACTATCTCAGCGTGCCGCCGAGCGCGGCGCTCTCCGCCGTCCGCATGCTGGAGGAGGCCGGCCTCGTCGAGAATGCGCGCGTGATCATGGAAAAGCCGTTCGGCACCGATCTCGAAAGCGCGATCTCGCTGAACGCCAACCTGCATGAAGTGTTCGCCGAAGAGCAGATCTTCCGCATCGATCATTTCCTCGGCAAGGAGCCGGCGCAGAACATCCTGGCCTTCCGCTTCGCCAATGGCCTGTTCGAGCCGATCTGGAACCGCAACTTCATCGATCACGTCCAGATCGACGTTCCGGAGACGCTGGGGCTGGGCAATCGCATCGGCTTCTACGAGAAGACCGGCGCCTATCGCGACATGGTGGTGACCCACCTGTTCCAGATCCTCGCCTTCATGGCGATGGAGCCGCCGACCGCGCTCGAGCCCGGCTCGATCAGCGAGGAGAAGAACAAGGTCTTCCGCTGCATGCAGCCGATCGACACGCGCGACGTCGTGCGCGGCCAATATACCGGCTATCGGGAGGAAACGGGCGTCGATCCGGAAAGCGACACCGAGACGTTCATCGCGCTCAAATGCCATATCGACAATTGGCGCTGGGCGGGCGTGCCCTTCTACCTGCGCACCGGCAAGCGGCTGGCGGAAGGGCAGAGGATCATCTCGATCGCCTTCCGGGAACCGCCGAAGAGCATGTTCCCGGTCGGCTCGGGAGTCGGCGCGCAGGGCCCGGATCACCTGACCTTCGATCTCGCCGACGCCGCCAAGACGTCGCTCTCCTTCTACGGCAAGCGGCCCGGCCCGGGCATGAAGCTGGACAAGCACAGCCTGCAATTCGCCATGCACGAGACGGGGCGGATCGCCGAGGTGCTGGAGGCCTATGAGCGGCTGATCCTCGATGCCATGCGCGGCGATCATACCCTGTTCACGACGGCGAGCGGGATCGAGCGGCTGTGGGATCTGTCCCGTCCGCTGCTCGAATCCCCGCCGCCGGTGCGCCTCTACGAAGCCGGCTCGTGGGGGCCCAAGTCGATCCACCAGCTCATCGCGCCGCATTCGTGGCGCCTGCCCTTCGAGCGGGCGTGGCGCGATCCGAACCCCAGCGGGAGCTGAGGCGGATCGGGGTTCTGAATGGCAAGATCGAAATCCTCCCCCGCCAGGGGGAGGTGGCGCCGCAGGCGACGGAGGGGGAGGGCGGCGGCGCGCTACAGGTAAGGCACCGCCGTCCGCCCCCTCCGTCACGCTTCGCGTGCCACCTCCCCCTGGCGGGGGAGGATTGGAATGCCCTCAGGGTTCTTGCATAGGCGGGCACATCCCGCCGGCCCCCTCACCACACCCGGACGCGCTTCTCCGGCGGCAGATAGAGGGCCGATCCCGGCGCCACGCCGAACGCCGCATACCAGGGATCGAGATTGCGCACCGTCTGCGCGCGGAAGCGGGCCGGAGCGTGGACGTCGGTCGCGATCTGGGTACGCAGCGCCTTGTCGCGCTGCTTGGAGCGCCAGCTCTGCGCGAAGGCGAGGAAGAAGCGCTGGTCGCCGGTGATGCCGCCGATCACCGGCGCGGGCCTGCCGCCGAGCGAGGCGTGATAGGCCTCGTAGGCGGCGGTGAGCCCGGCGAGATCGGCGATATTCTCGCCCAGTTCCTGCTTGCCCTTCAGGTTGAGCCCCGGCAGCGCGACATAGGCGTCATATTGCGCGGCGAGCGCGGCGCCGGCCTGCTCGAAATGCTGGAAGTCGGCGGGCGTCCACCAGTTGCGCAGGCGCCCTTCGGCGTCGAAGTCGGCGCCGGTATTGTCGAAGCTGTGGCTGATCTCGTGGCCGATCGTGGCGCCGATCGAGCCGTAATTCACCGCCGGATCGGCCTTGGGATCGTAGAAGGGCGCCTCGAGGATGGCGGCCGGGAAATTGAGCGCGTTCTGCAGCGGCAGGTTGACCGCGTTCACCGTCTGCGGCGTCATCCACCATTCGGCGCGATCCACCGGCTGGCCGATCTTGGCGATCTGGTGGCGATATTCGGCGAGCTGGGCGCGGCGGAAATTGCCCATCGGATCGTCGGCACGGATCTCCAGCCCGGCATAGCTGCGCCACGTCTCGGGATAGCCGATGCCGACGCGCATCGTCTCGATCTTGCGGCGTGCCTCCGCCTTGGTGGCGGGCGCCATCCAGTCGAGCGCGGCGACGCGCTGGTCGAAAGCGGCGAGGATGCCCTTCACCATCGTCTGGATGTCGGCCTTGGATGAGGCCGGGAAATAGCGCTGGGCGTAGATCCGGCCCACCGCATCGCCGAGATCGCCATTCACCTCGGCCAGCGCCCGCTTGTCGCGGGTGCGCTGCTGCGGCGTGCCGTTCAGCGTCTTGCCGTAGAAATCGAAATGGGCGTCGTCGATCGCCTTGGGCAGCGCGAAGGTGACCTGGTTGATGCGGTGGAAGGCGAGCCAGTCCTGCCAGCTTTGCAGCGGCTCGCTCGCGACCAGCGCCGCGATCCCGCTGATCGCGGCCGGCTGCCAGGCGATGAAATCCTGCTGGGTGCCGAGGCCGGCGGCCGCGAAATAGGCGTTCCAGTCGAGGCCCGGCGCCTTGCTGGCGAAGTCGGCCCGGGTCCAGGGATTGTTGGACTTGTGGATATCCTGGCTGGTTTCGATGTCGGTGTGGACGGTGGCGATCTTGGTCTCCAGCGCCACGATGCGATCGGCCCGCGCCGCCGCGTCGGACAGGCCGGCCAGCGTCAGCAGCTTCTCGACATAGGCGCGGTAGGCGGTGCGCGTCTCCGTCATCTCGGCCGTCTTGGAGAGGTAGTAATCGCGATCCGGCAGGCCGAGCCCGCCCTGCATCAGATAGGGGACGGTCCGGCCCGGATCGCTGAGCGCCTGGGTGACGAACAGGCCGAACAGATTCTCGGTCGCGAAATTGGTGTCGTTGATGGGATCGGTGTCGGATCGCATCGTCGTGCCCAGGAAGGCGGCGAGCGCGGTCTTGTCCCTGATCGCGGCGATCTGCGCCAGTTCCGGCTGCAGGGGCGCGAGGCCGCGCGTCTCGATGCCGGCCGTGTCCATGAAGGCGGCATAATCGTCGGCGATGCGCTGGCCGTCGGTGCCGGCGGCCGGCTTCGCCCTGGCGAGATCCTCGACGATCGCGGCGGTGCGCGCCTCGGCCTTCTTGAACACGTCGAGGAAGGTGCCGGTGCTGGAGCGGTCCGCCGGAATCTCTGTGCGGGCGCGCCAGCCGCCATTGGCATAGGCTTCGAAATCGTCGCCGGGCTTGGTGCCGGTGTCGCGCCCGGCGAGATCGACGCCGCCGGCGGTCGGGGCCGCGAAGGCCATTGTCGCGGTAAGGCCCATCGCAGTGGCGACGAGCAGATGACGCATGCGCATTCCAAGGCTCCCTGAGGCTATGTTCTATGGCCTCGGGCTAGCTCCCAACCTGCGGATAGGCCAGCGATTTTGGCGACGTCGCGCGGTCTATCCGGCCATGCTCCGGAACACGCCGTCCCGCCGGATCAGCCCATGGAACAGCGCCGCGCCGAGGTGCGCGAGGATCAGCAGGAAGAAGGCATAAGCGAGCAGGCCGTGGGCGAAGCGCAGCCATCCGTAAAGCTGCACCGCGTGGGGCAGGATCGGGAACAGGACGACGCCTTTCCACAGGATCACGGGATAGCCGCCCGCCGACTGCATCGCCCAGCCGATCAGCGGCGTCGCGATCATCAGCGTGTAGAGCAGGTAATGCGATCCCTTGGCCGCCGCGACCTGGATGGCGGGCAGATCGGCCGGAAGCGGCGGCGCGCGATGCGTCAGGCGGACGCCCAGGCGGACCAGCGCCAGGATCAGGATGGCGAGGCCGATCGGCCGATGCCAGGCGAGCAGTTCGGGGTAGCGGGCCGTGGTGGTCGAGATCATGCCGGCGCCGATCAGCAGCATCGCGAGGATCAGCGCGGCCATCGCCCAGTGCAGGATGCGGGCGGGCAGGGCGAAGCGGGCCGGGGTCATTGGACGCCTCCCTGCGTCTGTGCGGTCGAGATGGCGTCGGGGCGCGGGCCTTCGATCGCCCGCCTCCGGAACGAGGCCGAATAGACGGCCGATCGCGCCGCGGGCAGGGGGTCGTCCGACAGGCCCACGCCCCTGGGCAGGATCGTCGGATCGAAATTATAGTCGCGGCAATCGCCCTGCGCTTCGGTCGCCGCACGATCGAGGACGAGCGTGCCGACGTCGATCCGCTGGTGCGGCCCCGTCCAGCGGATGGTGGCATTGTCGGTGCGATCGTCGGGATTGGCGACGACCACGACCATATGCCATTTGAGCGGCCCCTTGCGGATCCGCGCGAGCAGATCGTCGAAGAGGAAGTCGCGCGGCTGCTTGTCGAGCGTCGCCGGATCGAGCGCGGCGAACGGCGTCTCCGGCTCGAATTGCCAGCGCACGGCGCGGCTTTGCCCGTCGGCGGCGATGAAGCGGAAGGCGTTGATGCTGTAATAGGTGCCGTTGGCGAAGCTCGAGGGCAGGGGCGCCGTCTTCATGTAGGCGAGGAAAGCCGCCGTCTCCGGATGGCTGGCCGCGAAGGCCTTCATCCGGGCGGGATCGGGCTTGTGCGTGGCCGGGTCCGGCACGGAGGCTTTCTGCAGCGCGACGAAATCCGCGACGTTGGAGACGATGAAGATCGGCGTATGGTCGATCGCCATCCGCCATTCCTCGCCATGGGGCAGGGCGAAGCGCAGACCCAAAGCGTGGAAGACGGGGCGGCCGTCCGCGGACATCGGATCGCCGCCGCCCGTCGAGAAGCGGCCGGTCACGGGCACCGAGCCCTTCGGGAAAAGCGCCGCGCGGGAGAGGGCCGTGCCCGCCCCATTGGCCTCGAACGCGCCGGAGACGCACAGGCCCTTCGCATGCGCGCGGCGGAAGCCGGGATGGGCCTTGCCGTTCGCGGCCTGCATGACATCGGCGATGCCGCCGCCGCTGACGCGCGCGGGCGTCAGGAAGCCGCCGACCCAGGCGAAGACCGCCACGGTGGCGGCCAGTATGCCGGCGATGAAACCCAAGCGAAGCGGAATGGCGAATGGCATGAGCGTATCTCCCGGCGACCCAAGACTATCACGCCTTGTTCGCCGCATGGCCATCTATTGTTACGGGGCCGAACGGGCGGGGCCGTCGCCGGCCGGCCGCCGTGGCGGGGCGTCACGCGCCCGGGGCGCGATGCTGCTTCTCCCCGCCGCTCTTCGCGAGATATTCGGCATAGTCCGGGTGATAGTACATGCACCGGAAAATATAATCGGCCTCCTGCAGCACCCGATCGCGATCGATGCTTTCCTCCGACAGCATCTCGTCGAGCGAATAGGCGATCTCGACGGCCACCCTTGTTCTCGTCCTGATCGTGTCCTCCGGAATGTCAGGCAGATAGGGCTGATACATCTCCGCCAGAAGATCGGTGACATGGTTGTGCGAGGCGAGGCGGATGTGGGACAGTCGCGGCACCGCCCGCAAGGCGCGCATGATATGGGCGGCGCCCGGCTGACCGCTCGCGATCGTGTCCCGCTCGCGCAGCAGGTCGATCACGTGGCTCACGATCACATGATATCCGGCGTCGCAATAATAAGCGATCCAGCCCTTCAGGGCCTCGTTCTGGCGCGTGATCAGCCGTTCCGCCAACGCCTCGATGATCGCGTATTTATCGTCGAAATAGCGATAGAAAGCCGGCGCCGTCACCTGCGCGCGCTGGCAGATTACATGGGCCGAGATTCGTTCGATTCCAATCTCTTCCAGCAGGGCGCCGGCCGTGTCGAGCAGCAGATTGTAGGTCTTGCGCGATCGTTCCTGCACGGGCTTGCGATGACCGTTCGCCCCCTGTCCATCCCCCATCAAAATGTCGCGCTCATCCACGGATCGCTGGTCCTGTCATAAAAACGATACTAAATCCTATCATTGGACGCCCCGCCTGTCAGCTAGGGGTTTCCCACATGTTTCATCGTCTTTCCGTCTCCACTTTGCTCGCTGCGACCGCGCTCGCTTCGGGTACGGCCCATGCCGCCGATGCGCCAGCCGATCCGCAGGATCAGAGCACCAGCATCGTCGTCACCGCCCGCGCCGGCAATTCGACCCAGAAGAAGGTCGAGGCCAGCTACGCCATCTCCACGATCTCGGAGCAGGAACTGAACATGAAGGCGCCGATCGGCGTCGGCGAGGCGCTGAAGAGCGTGCCCGGCTTCTGGGTCGAAAGCTCGTCCGGCGAAGGCAGCGGCAATATCCGGGTGCGCGGTATCCCGACCGATGGCTATTCCTCGCTGGCGATCCTGGAGGACGGCATCACCATCCAGCACGATGCGGGCCTGGGCTGGCTGAACGCCGACCAGTCGCTGCGCATCGACCAGACCGTGCAATCGATCGAAGTGGTGCGTGGCGGCCCATCCTCGATCTTCTACGCCAATGCCCCGGGCGCGGTGGTGAACTTCATCACCCGGCGTGGCGGCGATCATCTCGAGGGCGAGATCCGCTACGAGGGCAGCGACTATAATTCGCAGCGGGTCGATGCGTGGATCGGCGGCCCGATCGGCAGGAGCGACTGGCGCTATCTCGTCGGCGGCTATTACCGCCTGTCCGACGGGCAGCGGCACAGCGGCTATCTGCAGGACAAAGGCGGGCAGATCCGTGGCACCATCTCCCGCGACTTCGATCACGGTTCGATCATGTTCGGCATCAAGCGGATCGACGAGCGCACCGGCAATGCGATGGACACGCCGTTCGTCAACGACAAGAACGGCAATCCGGTCGGCGTCCCCGGCTTCAACGCGCTGACCGACACGATCGCCGGCCCGGAGACCCGCCGCTTCGACTTCCTGACCCCGAACGGCACCTACAAGTTCGACGATGCGGTGGGCAACACCATCCGGCTGACCCAGCTGACCGGCGAGTTCAAATACGACCTGGGCGATCGCTTCACCGTGCAGGACGACATCCGCTATCGCGACAGCTACACCAAGCGCAACAGCATCACGCCGTACAAGGTCGCCGCGGCATCGGATCTGCTCGCCGGCCTGTACGGCAGCGCGATCAACCCCGCCGCCGGCCAGAGCCTCGGCTTCGTCTACACCAACGATCCCAGCAAGCCGTTCAACATGGCCAACCAGAATGGCAACGGCCTGGCGCTGGTGAACCTGGCGCGCTCCTTCACCGTGCCCGAGAGCGAGTTGGTCAACGATTTCCGCATGCTCAAGACCGCCGATTTCCTCGGCAAGCACGATCTCGCGTTCGGCGCCTATTTCGCGCACGTCCACGAAACCTACCAGACCGACTCGGCGGCGGTGCTGACCGACGTGAAGGACAATGCCTCGCTGCTGGACGCCTACATCTTCCAGGGCGGCAAGCCGATCTACAAGCTGAGCGACAACGGCATCGCGAGCTATGGCTCCGAATATAACAATGCCGAAGGCTCCTCCAATTCGATCGCGCTCTATGCCACGGACGAGTGGAAGATCACCGACAAGCTGCGCATCGACGGCGGCTTCCGCTGGGAGCATATTCACTCCTATGGCCAGGTCGAGGGCAAGAAGACCGTCAACCTGAACCAGTCCGCCACCGCGGCCGACGATGCCGTGCTGGTCGGGAACGGCATCTTCACGCCTTTCTCGGACGGCGCCAGCCACACCGCCTGGACGCTCGGCGCGAATTACCAGTTCCAGCCCAAGCTGGGCCTGTTCGCGCGCTATACCTCGACCTATCGCCTGCCGGGCGCGTCCGACTTCATGGACGAGGATCCGAGCGATCCCACGTCCCGGCCGGTCACGCAGACGATGGATTTCTTCGAAACCGGCCTGAAATATTCGCAGCGCACGTTCGAAGCGTATCTCACCGGCTTCCGCTCGATCTACAAGAGCTGGGAAATCGACGACTTCAAGCCGAACGCCACCAACCAGCTCGAACTGCACAAGACCTACGGCAACACCGAGACCTGGGGCATCGAGCTGGAGGGCACCTGGCGCCCGGTCAAATGGTTCGACCTGCATGCCAACTGGACGTGGCAGGATCCCAAATTCTCGAAGTTCAAGTTTACGGACGAGAATGGCGTCAACTTCGACTATTCGGGCAATCGCCTGATCCGCGTGCCGACCGACAGCTTCCGCATCACGCCGGGCCTCAATCTGGCCCACAGCCGGCTGCGCATCGAGGCGGATATCGCGTATTACGGCCAGCGTTACGCCGACGTCGCCAACCAGATCAATCTGCCGGCCTATACGACCCTCGACGTCAACGCGCGGTTCGACGTCACGCGCCGCCTGTCGGTCAACCTGTTCGTCGAGAATCTGACCAACGAGATCGGCCTGACCGAGGGCAATCCGCGCCAGGGCACCATCCAGAATGCCGAGGTCGGCGACTCGGTCTACATCGCCCGCTCGATCTTCGGCCGGTCGATCCGCGGATCGGTCGCCTACCGCTTCTGATGTCCATCCGGCCCCCGGTGCTGGTCCGCCGGCGCCGGGGCGCCTCTTCCTGCAGGGATTTCGACATGATCACTTTCCGATACATGCGGCGGGCCGCGCCGTGGCTGGCGCTGGCCCTCGCTCTGCCGATCGCCGCGCCCGTCCAGGCAGCCGCCAGCGACCAGCCTCCGGCCTGGGACGAGGTGCCGGCCGCGATGGGCCGCGCCAAGCCCGATCTCGTGCTCACGGGCACGATCGACGGCAAGGATTTCCAGCATAATATCGCCGTGCCCTTCGACGTTCCGAAGGATGTCGAGCAGATCGGCGTCGACCTCGAATATACCAAGCCCGACGGCAAGACCGTCATCGACCTCGGCCTGTTCGACGGTGAGCGGTTCCGGGGCTGGAGCGGCAGCAACAAGCACGCCGTCGTGCTGGGCGAGACCAACGCGACGCCGTCCTTCCTGCCCGGCCCGGTCGGCGGCCGCCACTGGGCGCTCGATCTCGGCATCTCCTATGCCGGCGAGGGCGTGACCTCGCGCTACACCGCGAAGATCTGGTTCTGGCGCCATGGCGACCGGCCGGCCGTCTCCACCTTCTCGCCCGCGCCGCTGGAGAATGACGCGCGCTGGTATCGCGGCGATTTCCACATGCATACCGGCGAGAGCGACGGTTTCTGCGCCAGCCGGAAGGGGCGCGACGTGCCCTGTCCGCTGTACAAGACGGTCGAGGCGGCGGAGAACGCCCATCTCGATTTCATCGCCATGACCGACCACAACAATGTCGCCCACTATAACGCGATGCGCGAGCTGCAGCCCTATTTCGACGACGTGCTGCTGATCCCCGGCCGCGAGATGACGACGTTCCAGGGCCATGCCAACATCTTCGGCACGACCGAATATGTCGATTACCGGCTGGGCAGCCCGGCGGCGCCCGACATGGCGGCGATCTTCCGCCAGGCGGCCGAAGCGGGGGCGCTCATCTCGATCAACCACCCGACCTCGCCGACCGACTTCAGCTGCCGGGGATGCGGATGGAGCGCGCCGGACGACGCCACGCGCTACGTCTCCGCGATGGAGGCGATGAACGCCAACAACCTGTGGAAGCAGATCGCCGGCGGCGATTCCGGTGCCGACATCGCGCGCTGGGAGCAGGAACTCGCCAAAGGCCGGCGCCTGACCGCGCTCGGCGGCAGCGACAATCACGACGTGCAGCTCGGGCATCTCGGCATCGGCTTCCCGACCACCCTGGTCTATGCCGCCAATCTGTCGGAGCGCGCGATCCTCGATGCGATGAAGGCCGGCCACGTCTGGGTCGACATGACCGGCGCGATGGGCCATTCCTTCGACCTCCGGGCCCGGTCGGGTGCGCAGGCCGGCATCATCGGCGACAATTTCGCGGTGGCCGCCGGCCAGAAGCTGAGCCTCGCCATCCATGTCGGCGGCAGCGAGGGCGCCGCGCTCGTGGGCATCGTGGACGGCAAGCCGGTTCCAGCGCTGTCCATGGACAGGATCGGCAGCAATTCGGCGGATATCGGCTTCGACTGGAACGGCGACGGCGGGCGGCACTGGATCCGCTTCGAGGTGCGCCACGGCCGGCAGAAGCTGCTCTTCACCAACCCGGTCTACGTCAACTTCGCGTCGTAGATCGAACGGCGAGGGCGGCGGCTCCGGTCGCCGCCCTTTCCAGCAGGCTGTCGCCGATACGGACGTAGAAATCGCATATCCACGCCAGATCGGCCGCGCTGAGGGACAGATGCTCGCCAATCTGGAGTTCGCGCGACAGGCCCCCGCGCGCTTCGCTCGGCCAGCCCAGCGTCAGGGTCGTCCCGTGCCGGCGATCGCCCCGCCGCACGATGCCGTTGCAATGGAACAGCGTGTCCCGGCACCGGCCCAGCGCGCGCAGCCTGACATCGTGACCGGCCGGGATGTTCATGCGGAGGGAGACCACCGCCAGCTTGTTGGGCGTGTTCCTGGTTCGCGCCAGCGGAGCGAGGTCTTCCGCGCTCCAGCCGGCCCCGGCGGCCACCTCGTCCAGCAGGATGTTGAGGAAGCGGTCGAGCTCCCGCAATCCATTTCCGAGCACCTTGGCCGGATAGCGGGCCCGGCCCGGATCGGAACCCGGCGATGATGGCCCGGCACCGAAGAACAGGGCACCGTTGCACAAGGTGCGATACGCTTGATCGATGCCGATGGATGTCGTGTGGGAGATGACGATGCCCTGGGGAGCAGAATGCTCCCGTCCGCCGATAGCATGATCGGTCGCTTATCCCTATCCGGGCGATGGCGGCCCGCTCAGCGCAGGTCCTTCCGCAATTCGCGCACGCCGCGCCCGAGGCGGTCGCGCAGGAGCGTCCGCAGCGTCGCGCCGTCCACATAGCCGACCTCGGCGGCGATTTCGTCGAGGCTGAGAGGGCTGCCCTGGATGAGGGAACGGGCGCGCTCGACCCGCAGATCCTGGAAGAAGGCGAGGGGCGACTTGCCGAGCACGGCCTGGCAGCGCCGTTGCAGGGAGCGGGGGCTGGTCGCCAGCGCGGATGCGGCCTCCTGCAACGAGAAACCGTCGCCGAGATGATCGCGCGACCAGCGTTCGAAGCGCGCTATGAGCGGATCCGCCTGCGCGAGCTGGTAGGGGATGATGTACGGCGCCTGCGACGAGCGGACGTCGGCGACCAGGCAGCGGGACACGAGGCCCGCCAGCTCCGGGCTGGCCTGGCCCACGAGCCACAGGGCGAGATCGAGATGCCCCATCGCCGTGCCCGCGGTGATGCCCACGTCGGTCGGCACGAGCATGCGCGTCTCGTCGAGATCGACGGACGGATAAAGCTGGCGGAACAAGGGCGCGACCGACCATGTGCATGTCGCCGCGCGGCCGTCGAGCACGCCGGCTTCCGCGGCCAGGAAGGCGCCGATGCAGGCGGCCGCGATCCGGGCGCCACCGGCCTGCCACGCGGCGATCTGCGCGATGCCCTCGCGCACGTCGCGGCGTGCGAGCGCCGGGAGCAGCGTGTCCGGCGTCACCGTCTTCAGCGCGGGCACGATCACCCAGTCCGGCTGCGCATCGGCCTGCACGGCGGTCACCGGAATGGTTAGCCCGAGGCTCGTGCGGACCGTCCGGCGCATGCCGACGACGGAGATGTCGAAGCGGGTCGCGCCGCCCAGCAACGCCGCCGAGAGCGAATTCGCGGTCGAGAAGACGTCGAGAGTCGCGGTGAGGCCGGTGTCGAACACCCCCTCCAGGGCCAGGATCGATAGCTTCATGGCGTGAATGGCCTTAAAATTGTCATTTACGTCGATACCGGATGATCCGCCGGATGGCTAGATCGGTCCGTGCCGGAGGCCCCCTTCCGGCGGCATGAGGAGAAGAATCATGAAGGTTTTCGCCATCGGCGCGATCGTGAAGCCCATTTCGGAGCAGCAGCGCGATGACATCCTGAAGCATGAGGTGCCCCATACGCTGCAACTCTATCTGGACGGCCCGATCGAGCAATTCTGGTTCCGGCAGGACCGGCCCGGTCCGATCTTCCTGATGGAGGTGGAGTCGATCGATGCGGCCAAGGCGGTGATCGACAAGATGCCGATCGTGGTCGAGGGCATCGCCGCCTACGAGTTCATCCCGGTCGGCCCGCTGGCGCCGCTCGGGCGCCTGATCCAGGGGCAGTGACGGTGAAGCCCGGCCCGGTGACGGGCCGGGCCGCTATGCCGCCGTCCTGCGCATCGCGCCGGGGCGCATCGCGAACCGGCGGTGGAAGGCGCGGCTCAGCGCGGCCTCGGATTGATAGCCGACGTCGGCCGCGATCTGGGCGATGGAATCGGATGTCTGCGCCAGGCGGTTGCGCGCGATGCCGAGGCGCAGCTCGGTCAGGAAGGCCTGGGGCGGCATCCCGCTGATCTTGCGGAACGCGCGGACCAGCGTGGCCCGCGACACCGCGGCGATCGAGGCGAGCTCGTCCAGCCCCCAGTCGCGCGCCGGCTCGTGCAGCATCGCGGCGGCGGCCTTCCCGGTCTCCCGGGCGTTCAGCAGGACCAATATGCCTTCGGCGGGCGGATCGGTCGCCAGATAGCTTCGCAGCAGCATGACGAAGAGCGCGCTGGCGAGATCGCCGGCGACGGCCGCGCTGCCCGGCCGCGGGCGGTCCAGCTCGTCGCGCATCATGGCGACGAGGCCGCTGCAGGCTTCGCTTCCGGCATGGTCGAGCACGATGGCGTGGGGCAGGGCGCGGAGCAGCAGATTCTCGCTCGCGCTCTCGAGATGCAGCCGGCCGCAGACCAGCTCGGTGTCGACGTCGCTGCCCTCGGTCTGCTTGATCCGGATATAATCGCGATAGGTGTAGCTGATCTCGCGGAAGGCGGTCCGCCCGCCCCCGTTGCCGTAGACGACATGGCCGTCGCCATGGGGCAGCAGCAGCACGTCGCCGGCCTTCAGCGCGACCGGGGGCTGTCCGGTCCGCTCGATCAGGCAGCTCCCCTGGGTGACGATATGGAAGGCGGCCCAGCCCCGCTCCTCCGGATCGTGAACGGCTCGCCAGTCGCCCCCGAAGCGGCAGAAATCCTGCAATTCGGGACGAACCCGCAAGGCCGGCGCCAGGATGGTGAGTGCGTCGCGATCCCCTGACATGATGGCAGCCCCCCGCTGAATGATCCGCGCGGTCATGCCTCAGCACCGTCCGGCCATCAACTCGGGAGCGGCGTCGCGTCATTCTGCGCCCACAGACACAGGAGACTTCCGATGCACATGGTGGACCCGAAAACCTATCGCCAGCAGGCCGCGCCCGGCGTGGTGGAAACTCTCTACGGCAACGCGCTCCGGCTGGTGGCCTCGCCGGTCTCCGGCCGGTTCGGCATCGCGCTCATGAAGGTCGCGATCGCCGTCATCTTCCTCTGGATCGGCTGGCTGAAGTTCCAGCCCTATGAGGCGGACAGCATCACCGTGTTCGTCGCCAACAGCCCGTTCATGCGCTTTTTCTACGCGCATCCGCACGAATATGCGGCGCATCTCACCAAGGAGGGCGCGCTGGTGCCGCTCCAGCGGGCCTGGCAGGCGGCGAACAACACCTACGCCTTCTCGAACGGGCTCGGCACGGTCGAGCTGTTCATCGGTGGCCTCACGCTGTCGGGGCTGGTCTCGCGCCGGCTCGGCATGATCGGCGCGATCCTCGCCTTCCTGACCCCGTTCGTCACCCTGTCCTTCCTGGTCACGACGCCGGAGGCGTGGGTGCCGGCGCTGGGCGATGCGCAGCATGGCTTCCCTTACCTGTCGGGGCCGGGCCGGCTGGTCCTGAAGGACGTCGTCATCCTGGCGGGTGCCTGGATCGTGATCGTGGACACGGCGCGCCAGCTGCTCCGCAAGCGGGAGGGCGCGGGCGCCGCCTGATCCGGCCCGAAGGCGGGCAGGAGGATAGGGACCGGGCGTCGCCGAGAGGCGGCGCCCGGTCGATTCGGCGAGTCTTCCTAGAAACCGAAATGGCTGAGGCCGGGATGATCGTCCGGCCGGCGACCGAGCGGCCAGTGGAACTTGCGATCGGCCTCGGCGATGGGCTGCTCGTTGATGCTGCTGTGGCGGAAGCGCATCAGCCCGTCCTCGTCGAACTCCCAATTCTCGTTGCCATAGGCGCGGAACCAGTGGCCGCTATCGTCATGATATTCATAGGCGTAGCGCACGGCGATGCGGTTGCCGGCGAAGGCCCAGAGTTCCTTGATCAGCCGGTAATCGAGCTCGTGATTCCATTTGCGGGTCAGGAAGGCCTCGATCTCGGCGCGGCCGTCGAGAAACTCGACGCGGTTCCGCCAATGGGTGTCGAGGCTGTAGGCCAGCGCCACCTTGGCGGCATCGCGGCTGTTCCAGCCATCCTCGGCGAGGCGGACCTTCTCGATGGCGCTCTGTTCGTCGAAGGGCGGGAGCGGGGGACGGGACATGGCATGGTCTCCTCATGGACGCGGCGAAGCCGGGCGGTCCTGGCGGACCGTCCGTTCCCGTTCATCATGATCGCATATCCGGCGCCAGGCTACCGTCCGGTCGAGGATGTCGGGGATAACCGGCGCCATTCCGTCGAGCCTGTTCCCGAGGGCGGAGCCAGTCGCGGATCCGCATCGGAAAGGGGCGCGCGGGATATTATTCCGCGATATTCAAGGATGGCGCCGCCGTGTCGCCGGCCAGCAGCGCCAGCAAGGGACGGCGCAGCAGCAACGCAGCGATCACACCCGTCGCCGCGATCGCGGCCTGGCCGGCCCAGAAGCCGGCATGGCTCATCGTGGCGTAGAAGCGCGCCAGCCAGCCGCCACCGATATTCGCCACGAACAGCCCGGCATAGGCGATGCCCATCAAGGTCGCGACGAGGCGCGGCGGCGCCGCCTTCGAGACGAGCGCGAGCAGGATCGGCATGGTGAACAGATAGGAGGACGACGAGATCAGGAAATAGAGGAAGCCCCAGCCGAAGAAGAGACCGTGCGGCCGGGGTGAGAGGAAGGAGAAGGCGGCGAGCAGCAGGTCCGCCAGCGCCATCATCGCGCAGCCGATCGCGATCTTGGTGATCTCGCTGGGCTCCACGCCGCGCGCGGCCTGGCGGCGCCATAGCGCCAGCACGATCGGCGTGCTCGCCACGGTGATGAGGCCGTCCGACGCGAGATACCAGGGCACCGGCATGGTGAAGCCGCCGACATGCAGGTCCGCCGCCTCGCTGATCCACAGCGGGAAGACGTTGTAGCCCTGGCCGAACGGCAGGTTGTAGGCGAGCAGCAGCAGGATCGCGATCAGGATGCCGATCACCCGCCGCCCGTCCGCGCGGGTCAGCGGGGTGGCGCCCGTCGCGGCATCCGCGGCGCGCTGCGGCCGGTCGGCGGGGAGATGGCGCAGGCCGCCCAGGTAGATCAGGATGCCGATCAGCATGCCTAAGCCGGCGGTGGCGAAGCCCCAGTGCCAGCCGACCTTGTCGCCCAGCGTGCCGCACACCAGCGGGCCGGCGAAGGCGCCCAGGTTGATGCCGAGGTTGAACCAGAGATAGGCGCGGTCGCGCCGCTCGTCCTCGGGCGCGTAGAGCCGGCCGACCTGGGCGGCGATATTGCCCTTGAGGCATCCCGATCCCAGCACCAGCAGGCCGAGCGCGATCAGGAAGGAGGCGTCGAAGGCGAGCAGGAAATGCCCCGCCGCCATCAGCCCGGCGCCCAGCACCACCGTGCGCCGCCCGCCCAGCCAGCGATCGCCGAGCCAGCCGCCGAGGATCGGGGTGAGATAGACCAGCCCGGCATAAAGGCCGAAAATCTGCGAGGCGAGCGCCTGGTCGCCGATCCGGCCGACCACCGCCTCGATCGCGGCGCGGAAACCGGCGAAGCCCCAGACATGCGCCTCGGGATGCGCGGGCAGCAGCGCCTGCGCCATGTAGAGCACGAGCAGCGCCTGCATCCCGTAGAAGGAGAAGCGCTCCCACATTTCGGTGCCGGCCAGCACGACGAGGCCGCGCGGATGCCGCCCGCCTTCGGTGGCGCCTGTCGTCATCGTCCGCTCGTCTCCCAAACCCGTCTCATCCCGCATTGACATATCGTGGTATGCGATAAAGTATACGAAAAAGAATGGAGGGCTCTACCATGCGGCGACTGGGGATGTTCGGCGGCACGGCGTTGTTGGCATGGGCGGCAACCTCGATGGCGAACGCCGCGCCGCTCACGCTGGAGCAGATCTATGGCGAGAACGCCATCAAGCTCGATCGCAATCCCGAGAGCAAGTGGCTGAAGGGCGGCGACGCCTACACCACGATCGAGCCTTCGAAGGACAAGGCCGGCGGCTTCGACATCGTCGCCCACCAGACGGCGACGGGGGCGGCCTCCATCCTGATCTCGGCGCGCGATCTCACCCCGGCGGGGGCGTCCGCGCCGCTCGGCATATCGGGCTATCAATGGTCGGATGACGGCCGCTACGCGCTGATCGCCACCAACACCCACCGCCTGCGCCATCCCGACGACATCGGCGATTATTGGCTGCTCGACCGACAGACCAGGGCGCTGCGCCAGATCGGCGCGAAGCGGCCGGCGGCGAGCCTGATGTTCGCCACCTTCTCGCCGGACAGCACGCGCATCGCCTATCTTTCCGGCAACAACCTCTATGTCGAGCGGGTGGCGGACGGCGCCACCGTCCAGCTCACCACCGACGGATCGGAGCAGATCCTCAACGGCATCGGCGATCCGGTCTACGAGGAGGAGTTCGAGCTCGCCCAGGCTTTCACGTGGAGCCCGGATTCCCGGCATGTCGCTTATTGGCGCTCGGACACGACCGGCGTCGGCACTTTCCACATGATCAAGAATACCGACACCATCTATCCGCAGGTCATCTCCTTTCCCTATTCCAAGCCCGGCACCACCAATTCGGCGGTGAAGGTGGGGGTCGTCGCGGCCGAGGGCGGGCCGACCACCTGGTTCGCGCTGGAGGGCGATCCGCGCGAGAATTACGTGCCCAGGATGAGCTGGGCGGACAGCCCGACCGAGGTGCTGATCCAGTACGAGAATCGCGCGCAGAACACGAACCGGGTGATGATCGGCAAAATCGCCGACGGCAGCGTCCGCACGGTCTTCACCGATCGCGACGATGCCTGGGTGGATGCCAATGCCGATCCCAAATGGCTCGACCATGGCCGCTTCTTCACCTGGCTGAGCGAGAAGGACGGCTGGCGCCACCTCTATCTGATCGCGCGGGATGGATCGCAGGTGCAGCTGCGCACGCCCGGCGATTTCGACATCGTCAGCGTCGAGAATATCGATGCGGCGAGCGGCACCGTCTATTACGTCGCCTCGCCCGACAATGTGATGCAGCGCTACCTCTACCGCACCAGCCTGTCGGGCGCGCCGAAGCTGGAGCGGGTGACACCGGCGAGCGAGCCCGGCTTCAACGCTTACGACGTGGCGCCGAGCGGGCGCTGGGCCTTCCACACCGTCTCGCGCTTCGACCAGCCGCCCGTCACCGACGTGGTGAGCCTGCCCGATCATCGCAGCGCGCGGGGCCTCACCGACAACAAGGCGATGCGCCAGCTGATGGCCGGCACGGCGCATGGCGAGGAGAGCTTCTTCAAGGTGACCGTCGACGGCACCGCGCTCGACGGCTGGATGATGAAGCCGCCGGGCTTCGATCCCGCCAAGAAATATCCGCTGCTGGTCTATGTCTATGGCGAGCCCGCCGGCCAGACCGTGCAGGATAAGTGGGGTGGCGACCGCTATATGTGGCATCTGATGATGGCCCAGCGCGGCTACATCGTCGTCAGCATCGACAATCACGGCGTCGCCTCGCCGCGCGGGCGGGCCTGGCGCAAGAGCATCTACCGCCAGATCGGCATCCTCGCCTCGGCCGACCAGGCCGCCGCGGTGCGCGCGCTGATCGCCGAGCACAATTATATCGACCCGGCCCGGATCGGCGTGTGGGGCTGGAGCGGCGGCGGCGCGATGACGCTCAACGCCATGTTCCGCTATCCCGATCTCTACAAGACCGGGATCGCGGTGGCGGCGCCGGCCAACCAGCGGCTCTACAATTCCATCTACCAAGAACGCTACATGGGGACGCCGCAGAACAATCCCGACGGCTACAGGAACGGATCGCCCATCACCTTCGCGGGCGATCTGAAGGGTGATCTGCTGGTCATCCAGGGCACCGGCGACGACAATGTTCATTATCAGAATATGGAGCAAATGACGGACGCGCTCATTGCCCACAACAAGCAATTCTCGATGATGGCCTATCCCGATCGGACGCACGGCATCTTCGAGAAGAAGAATACCCGGCTGCACCTGTTCACGCTGATGACCAATTATCTGGCGGAGCATCTGCCGCCAGGGGGCGTGGCGCGGTGAGTGCGGGGCGGGTTCGGATCCCGTCCGGCATCGCCTATGGGTGGTGATCATATTCCTCCGTTCGTCCTGAGCGAAGTCGAAGGACGGGCTGCAAGCGCTGCGTGTGGGGCCCGTCCTTCGACTTCGCTCAGGACGAACGGGCAAGGGGCCCCGCGTCTCCTGATTTTCGGGGCCTGATGCCCCCAGTCTCACGAATTGGTCTGGGTCGCATCCGTCGGCCCCTGCTGGGCGGGCGGCACCGGCGGTCCCTTGGGGTGCGCCTTGCGGTAGGCGAGATAGGCGTCGATGTCGGGATCGGCGCGCAGCACCCGGGAATGCGGATCGATCGTGACGAGCGCGCCGGCCGGCACGGTCAGCGACCCGCTGCCGTCCGTCATCGGCAGCGTCGTGACGCGATCGCCGACCTTCACCTCGATCGGCATCGGGAAGGGGCCGTCGCGCCCGGTCTTCCAGCGGAGCGTCAGCCGGTCGCCTTGCCGGTCCTGCTGCAGCACCGGCAGGCTGGCGCTGCGCATGTAGGCGTCGAAGAACCAGTGGAGATCGCGCCCGCTCACCCGGTCCACGATCGCGATATAATCGTCGGTGGTGGCGTAGCGCGGCTGGAAGTTGCCGGGCTTCGGATCGGGCCGGCCGTAGACGAGCTCGGTCAGCGACTGGAAGAAGGCCTTGTCGCCGATCATCCCGCGCAGCGTGTGGAGCACCCAGGTGCCCTTGAAATAGATGTCCTCGCCCGGTCCGCCATGCTTCTGGTCGTCGAGCGCGGTGCTGGTCATCGGCGCGGGCGGGGCAGAGGGGCCCTTATTGTGGATGCGCAGCCGGGCATTGTGCATCCAGGTGTCGTAATCGACGTCGCCCTTCAGATATTGGGAATAGAGCGGCTGCAGATATTGGGTGAAGCCTTCGTGCAGCCACATGTCGGCCCAGTCGCGGTTGGTGATCTGGTTGCCGAACCATTCGTGGCCGAATTCGTGCTGGAGCAGCCAGTCATAGCCCCAGGGATCGACGGGATAGCCGTCGCCATAGGCGTTGATCGTCTGATGCTCCATGCCCTGGAACGGCGTCTCGACCATGCCGATCTTCTGGTCCCACCAGGGATAGGGGCCGATCATCGCCTCGTTGAAGGCGACCATCTTCGGCACGGTGTCGAACAGCTTGGCGGCCTGGTCGCGACGGCCCTTGATGTACCAGAATTCCATCGGCACGTCATTGCCGTAGCGCTGGCTGTGATAGCGCGTGCGGATCACGTCATAGGGGCCGACGGTGATCGCGACCGCATAGGTGTCCGGCTGGCGCGCGCGCCAGTTGAAGGTGCGCCAGCCATTCTCGGCCGGGGTGATGCCCTGGAACACGCCGTTGGCGGGGGCGGCGAGGCCGGGCGGGACGGTGACGTGGATGTCGACCGTCCCCGGCTCGGCATCGGGATGGTCGATGCAGGGCCAGATCAGGTCGCAGCCCTCCGATACCACCGCCGATCCGACCCACGGCTGGCCGTCCTTGGTCTTCGCCCAGACGAAGCCGCCGTCCCACGGCGCCTTCTTGGCGACATGGGGCCTGCCGCCATAGACGATCTCGGCGGCGACCTTGCCGCCGGCGGCGACCGGATGGGGCAGGCGGATGCGCAGCCAGCCGTCCGGATTGCGCCAGGCGGACGCCGGTAGCGCCTGCCCGTCGATCTTGACCGCGCGGATGGCATATTCGGGATCGAGATCGAGCAGCAGGTCCGCGATCGGTGCCCGCACGCCGAATTGCAGCGTCGCATCGCCCTCGATCGAGCGGCTGTCCGGCTCGACCCTGAAGCGCAGGTCGGCATGCTGGAAATCCAGCGCGGCCTGTTCCGCCGGCTTCGGGCCGCCGGACTCGAGCGTGTGCGGGGCCAGGGGCTGGGCCGAGCGATCGGGTGCCGCCACCGGGCGGGAGCAGGCGGATATCAGCAGGGCCGGGCTGGCGAGCAGAAGAAAGCGCGCCGTGGCGAAGGACCGGTTCTGCTTGCTACGCACCTGAGGCTCCCCTGTCGGACACGGATCAGCCCGGATGAGGCGGCAATGGCTGCCCGTCCCCGGCCGTCCGATCCCCTGAAAATTGCGTCGAATTTAAGACTCGACACCTTTTGAAGATAGTATACGGTATAACTCATAATAAGCAGATGCAATAGGGGGTTCTCGTGATGGGATCTGTTCGCACCATGCTTCTTGCCGGCGTCGCCATGATGGCGACGACAGCCGCGCAAGCCCAGCAGACCAACGCACCGGCCACTTCGCCGACAGCCGACGCCAGCGGCGGGGAGATCGTAGTGACGGGCTCGCGCCTGCCGAGCACGAGCCTCACCTCCTCGGCACCGGTCAACGTGCTGAGCAGCGCCCAGATCAAGGCGACGGGCGCCACCAACGTCCGCGAATTGCTGCGCGTGCTGCCCGCCGCCACGGCGACCGCCGGCGAAAGCGCCGGGCGCGGCAACAACGGCACCGCGACGGTCGCGCTGCGTGGGCTGAGCGCGGTCAACACGCTGGTGCTGATCAACGGCCGCCGCGTGCTGGCCAGCTCGGCCGGCGGCACGGTCGATCTCAACTCCATCTCCTTCGCGGCGGTCGATCGCGTCGAGGTGCTGCAGGACGGCGCGTCGGCGATTTACGGCTCGGATGCGATTGCCGGCGTGGTCAACCTGATCATGAGGCAATCCTATGATGGGCTGGACCTCAAGGCCTATTACGGCATCTCCAGCCGCGGCGACCTGCCGAACCGCCAGTTCGACGCCACGTTCGGCCACAGCTGGGATCGCGGCGGTTTCGTGATCAGCGGCAGCTATCGCAAGGCGGACGGCAACCATATCGCGGACCGCCCGATCAGCCGCGATGTCGACTGGCGGAACCGCGGCGGCCGCAACTTCCGCGATCCGCTGCCCGTCGTCAGCGCCTTCGCCGGCATCAATCCGGCCAATCCGGATGCCCAGTACATCATCAAGTCGGGCGTGCAGCAGGTCACCTCGACCGCCGATCTGCGGCCGTTCGTCTTCCCCGATACCGATACGCCGCTGAGCTCGGGCAATGACGGCATCAACTTCTGGCAATATGAGACCAGCTCGGACGCGATCGACACCGCCAACGTCTATTTCAACGGCCATTACGACGTCACCAGCGGCATCACCGCTTATGTCGAGGCGTCCTACAACCACCGCCATTCGCTCGGCTATCTGGCGCCCGATTATATCGGCGCGGTCTACGGCAACCCCGTCATCGTCGCCGCCGACAACATCTACAATCCCTTCGGCCAGGCGCTCAGCGTCGCGCGCTCCTTCACCGAGGAGCCGATCCGCGATCGGCGCCAGAGCGACGTCCACGACAACACCTATCGCATCATCGCGGGCCTGAAGGGCGATCTCTTCGCCAACTGGAAGTGGGATGCGTCGTTCAACTACCAGCATCTCGACGAATACACCTTCCTCGGCCACGGCATCGTCTATTCCAAGATCCAGGAAGCGGCGGGCGGGCCCGCCACCTGCAACCACGCGGTCGACGGCTGCGTGCCGATCAACCTGTTCGGCGGGGTCGGTTCCGTGACGCCGGAGATGCTCGACTTCATCACCGCGGATTCGAGCAGCAACGGCTCGTCGAGCCTGAAATCGGCGGTGATCAACACCAACGGCTCCCTGTTCGACCTGCCGGCGGGCCCGGTGAACCTCGCGATCGGCGGCGAATATCGCGAGGAGACCTATGCGCTCTCCTTCGACGAGCTGTCGCAGCAGAATGCCTTCGTCGGGCGCACGCTGGAGCCGAATGCGTCGCCGCCGGCGCGCAAGATCGGCGAGGTCTATGCCGAGCTCGGCGTGCCGATCCTCAAGGATCTGCCGCTCATCCGCAGCCTCGATGTCGAGGCCGCCGTCCGCTACTCGCACTACAATGCCTTCGGCGGCACCACCAATCCCAAGGTGGGCATCAAGTGGCGGCCGATCCACGATCTGCTGGTTCGCGGCACCTGGGGCACGGGCTTCCGCGCGCCGACCTTCACGGAGGCCTATGGCGGCCAGACCAACGGCTTCCAGCCGGTCATCGATCCCTGTGTCGGCACCGATTATGCGAGCTATCCGGGCTGCGGCGGCCGCCGGGTCGTCAGCACCTCGACCGGCGCCTTCGTGCTGACCGGCGGCAATCCGAACCTGAGGCCGGAAACCGCCAGGAATTTGACGATCGGCCTGGTCTATACGCCCAGCTTCGTGCCCGGCCTCGCCGTCACCGTCGATTATTACCGGATCAGGAAGAGCAACATCATCGGTTCGCCGAACGTCAATTTCATCGTCGCGCAGAATGCGCTGAACGGCAGCTTCCCGGGCGACGTGATCCGGGGCAGCGACGGCGTGATCGCGGACGTCATCGCGTTGCGCGACAATCTCCTCACCGAGCAGATAAAGGGCATCGACGCGGAGGTGGTCTACGCCACCGGCACGCACAGCTGGGGCAAGCTCAACCTCCAGGGCAATCTGACCTATCTGGACAGCTTCAAGCTGCCCCCCGCGCCCGGTGTGGCGGCGGTCGAGCGGGTCGGCACCTACGAGCAGCAATATGGCACGCTGGCCCGCTTCCGCGCCAATGCGCTGATCACCTGGACGCTCGACAAGGTCAGCGTCTCGTACAATGGCCGCTTCGTCGGCGCCGTGCGCAACGAGGATGGCCTGCAGGACGTCGACGGCCGCTATCCGCGCGCGAAGAGCTACATCCAGCATGACGTCCAGGTGAACCTGGCCATCGATCCGGGCGACATGACCTTCACGCTGGGCGTGCGCAACCTGCTGGATCGAATGCCGCCTTTCCTGGAGGGCAATTACGCCAACGGCTTCGATCAGACGACCTTCGATTCGATCGGCCGCTATTTCTACACCAGCGTGCAGAAGAAGTTCTGAGGCACGCCGGGGGCGGCGCCGTGCGTCGCCCCAACGAACAGGTTCGGGGAGAATGAGGATGGCGTTGCCCGGCAGGGGAATGAGGTGGACGTTCGGCGCGGGCCTGCTGGCGCTCGCCGGCACGGCGATGGCGGCCGGCTACGTGACGCCGCCGCCGGGCGATCCCACCGCGCCGTTGACGCCGGTCACGCGCCAGCAGGGCGGCGTGCTGCCGCCCGAGGAGATGGCGCTGGCCTTCGAACATCTCGATCTCACCATGAAGATCATCCCCGATGCCCGCCGCATCGAGGGCGATGCCACGCTGACGCTGCGGCCGAACGTGCGGATCGCCCGCATCCCGCTCGATCTCTATTCCTATTACGCCATCTCGGCCGTCTATCTCGACGGCCGCAAGCTGCCGACCAGCGCCTACAGCAATCCGCAGGGCAGACTGGAGATCGTGCCGCCCAAGCCGATCGCGGCGGGGCAGAAGGTCGATGTGCGGATCGTCTATGGCGGCATTCCCCATGTGGCCAAGCGCCCGCCCTGGGATGGCGGCATGGTGTGGAGCACCACGCCGGACGGCAAGCCGTGGGTCGGCAGCTCGCTGTGGGGCGGGGGGTGCGACATGCTCTGGCCGTGCATCGATCATCCGCGCAAGAAGCCGCAATGGGCGGACCTGCACTATGTCGTGCCATCGCCGCTGGTCGCGCCCGCCAACGGCGCCTTCATGGGGATGACCGAGAAGAATGGCTGGAGCACCTGGAACTGGCGCGCGCGCAGCCCGCATACCTATGGCGTGATCGTCAATGTCGGCCCGTTCAAATTGCTGTCGGCCGATTACAAGAGCCGCTTCGGCAACACGATCCCGCTGCGTTACTGGTATCTGCCCGGCGAGGAGGAGAAGGCGCAGGGCCTGTTCAAGGAATTCCCGCTGATCCTCGATTTCTTCGAATCGCAGATCGGGCCCTATCCCTGGGGCGACCAGAAGATGGGCGTGGTGGAGACGTCCTTCTCCGGCATGGAGCATCAGACGATCAACGGCTATGGCAGCCATTACGCCAAGACCATGTACGGCTACGATACGCTGCTCCAGCACGAGTTCAGCCACGAATATTTCGCCAACCAGTTCCTCGGCAATTATGACGACATGTGGCTGCACGAAGGCTTCGGCTCCTACATGCAGCCGCTGTTCGGCCAGTATCTCCATGGCGACATGGATTATTATTCGATCCTGATGCAGCAGCGCGCCGGCATCACCAACGAGCAGCCCCTCGTCACCGACCGCGAGCGATCCGAGGAGGAGGTGTATGACGATCACGTCACCGGCCCGACGTCGGACGTCTATGGCAAGGGCAGCGTCGTCATCCACACGCTGCGCCAGCTGATCGGCGACAAGGCCTTCTTCACCGCGGTGCGCGAGCTGGTCTACGGCCGGCCCGATCCCCGGCCCGGCAATTTCACCACCCGCTTCGGCACCAGCAAGGAGTTCGAAGGACTCGTCAACCAGGTGACGGGCAAGGATTATGGCTGGTTCTTCAACGTCTATCTCTACAAGGCGGCGCTGCCCAGGCTGCAGGTGACGCGCAGCGGGGACCGGCTCGATCTGGCCTGGCACGCCCCTGACGGTCTGCCGTTCCCGATGCCGGTCGACGTGCGGGTGAACGACCGGATCGAGACCGTGGCGATGACGGACGGCCATGGCACCCTGGCATTGCCGGCGGATGCGAACTTCACCATCGACCCCCATTCGAAGGTGCTGCGCCAGTCGGATGCGATCGATGCCTTCCAGGCGTGGAAGGCGACCCAGCCGAAGGAGGCCCGGCACGCGGAATGACCGGCCGATAACCGCCTTGCGCTCAATATTGTCCTACAGTATACGATTTTCATAAGGATAATGGATCTGCGTGGAGGAGTCGTCGTGGCGAGCGAATGTTGTGCGAAGGAAGGCGCCACCGCGCTGGTGATCGGGCGCCGGCGATTCCTGGCGGGCGCCGCCGGTGTCGCGATGGTGGCGGCCGGCTCGGGCGCCGGCAGGGTGTTGGCCGCCGTCGCGCCGGTCGCGCTCAATCTCGCCAAGGTCGCCAGGCCCTCGACGTCGCATGTCTCGGGCGACGCCAAGATCGGTGCGCTGAACGACGGCTTCGCGCCGGAAAATTCGGCGGACGCGGAAAAGGGCAGCTACGGCAACTGGCCGCGCAAGGACACCCAGTGGGTCCAATATGACTGGGCGAAGCCGATCCGCACCGACCGGATCGACGTCTATTGGTGGATCGACGGCGGCGGCGTCGGCGCGCCTGCCGCCTGCCGCCTGCTCTACTGGAAGGACGGGCAGTGGGCCGAGGTGCCCAACGCGCAGGGCCTGGGCGTCACCGGCGACCGCTTCAACACGACCAGCTTCGATCCCGTCCAGACCGATAAGCTGCGACTGGAGATGGTGTCGGACGGCGAGCGTTCGACCGGTATCCTCGAATGGAAGGTCTATAGCAGCGGCGCGGTGCCGTCCTTCGC
>Ga0105237_10000559_pt1 | contig 52078 bp, 35 predicted proteins | sample KBSC24metaG_FD_81520 | JGI IMG/M metagenome (GOLD analysis project Ga0105237, IMG submission 81520) | Corn rhizosphere microbial communities from Kellogg Biological Station, Michigan, USA - KBS C2-4 metaG | ecosystem: Host-associated > Plants > Roots > Rhizosphere > Soil | place: Michigan, USA... | reverse complement strand
GGACAGCGGGGTTCCCTCCCGAGGGGCCTATGAGGGCGCTCCGGCCCCGTCTGCGGGGCCGGATGCCAGCCCGAATAGGAGGGCGAGACGTGTCGCCGGAGCGCAGGGTCCCGCCGCAGGCGGGACCCGAGCACCGCCGACGTAGGAGCCCGACCCGAGGGGGGGGAACCCCGCTGGCGCCGCCCGCCCTCGAGCGTAAGCGGAATGCAGTGACGCGACCTCCCCCTCGCCGCGACCACGAGGACCGACCGCCCGACCTCAGAGCCCCAGGACGCAGAAACGCGGCCGCCCCCGAGAAGAGGAGAACGGCCGCGTCGTTGGACCTTCGCTGAAGAAGGATGGGCTAGTAGCGGTAGTGGTCGGGCTTGAAGGGGCCTTCGACGGGGACGCCTAGATAGTCGGCCTGCGTCTTCGTCAGCTTGGTCAGGTTCGCGCCCACCTTCTTCAGGTGCAGGCGCGCCACCTTCTCGTCCAGCTTCTTCGGCAGCACGTAGACCTTGCCGGGGCTGAAGGACATGCCGGTCGTCTCGTCCTTGCCCTTGGTCGCGTTCTCCCACAGCGCCATCTGGGCGATGGTCTGGTTGGTGAAGGAGTTCGACATCACGAAGCTGGGGTGCCCCGTGGCGCAGCCCAGGTTCACCAGGCGACCGCGCGCCAGCAGCGTCAGCCGCTTGCCGTCGGACAGGACGAACTGGTCGACCTGCGGCTTGATGTTCTCCTCCTTCACCTCGGGGTTCGACTCGAGCCAGTTGACCTGGATCTCGCTGTCGAAGTGGCCGATGTTGCAGAGAATCGCCTCGTCCTTCATCACGCGCATGTGCTCGGCGCGGATGACGTCCACGCAGCCCGTGGCGGTGACGAAAATGTCGCCCAGCGGGGCGGCCTGCTCCATCGTGACCACCTCGTAACCCTCCATCGCCGCCTGCAGCGCGCAGATGGGATCGATCTCCGTGATCAGCACGCGCGCGCCCAGGCCGCGGCCGGCGTGGGCGCAGCCCTTGCCGACGTCGCCGTAGCCGGCCACCACCAGCACCTTGCCGGCCACCATCACGTCGGTGGCCCGCTTGATGCCGTCGAACAGCGACTCGCGGCAGCCGTACAGGTTGTCGAACTTCGACTTGGTCACCGAGTCGTTGACGTTGATGGCCGGGAACAGCAGCTGGTTGTTCTTCGCCATCTCGTACAGGCGGTGCACGCCGGTCGTCGTCTCCTCGGAGATGCCCTTGATCTCCTTGGCCATCTTGGTGAAGCGCTGGCCGTCGGTCTTCAGGCTCTTGCCCAGCAGCGTCAGGATGACCTTCATCTCATCGACGTTCGTGGTCGAGGGATCGGGCACCTTGCCGGCCTTCTCGAACTCGGCGCCCTTGTGGACCAGCAACGTCAGGTCGCCACCGTCGTCCAGGATCAGGTTCGGCCCCTGACCGTCCTTGAACGCCACCAGCTGCAGCTCGATGTTCTGCCAGTACTCGGGCAGCGTCTCGCCCTTCCAGGCGAACACGGGCACGCCCGCCTTGGCGATGGCGGCCGCCGCCTCGTCCTGGGTCGAGTAGATGTTGCAGGACGTCCAGGTCACCTCGGCGCCCAGGGCGACCAGGGTCTCGATCAGCACCGCCGTCTCGATGGTCATGTGCAGGCAGCCAGCGACCCGCGCGCCCTTCAGCGGCTTCTTGGCGCCGAACTCCTCCCGCAAAGCCATCAGGCCGGGCATCTCCTTCTCGGCCATACGGATCTTCTTCCGACCCAGCTCGGCCAGCGAAAGATCCTGAACTTTGTATGCGGGAAACTCGGTACGGCTCTCCATCGTGCTCTCCTTGTTGCGGTCGGTTCGGCGCCCAGCGGTGCGACCAGGGTCCTACATATAACCCACAAATGGTGTCAGACCCGCCCGCGGCAGACAAACCGAAACGTCCCGGAGGGTTCCGCCAGCGGTTGCGGGCGTCAGGGGCCGCCCCCCGGGCAGGTGCCTACTTCTTCTCCTTGCGGCCGCCCTTCCCCTTTTGCCCGGCGCGCCGATCGGCCACGCCCCCGCCCTGTTCCGCGCCGTGACCGGCTGCCCCGCGGCCGGTCACCAGGTGCAATGACCGCCGCATCACCCGCTCCATCACCTCGACCTGCGCCAGCCTCGGCTCGGCGCCGTCCTGCGGCAGGCGCTGGCGGTAGTCCCCCTGCACATCCATGTCGTAGGCACCGTTGTCGGGGGCCAGCGCCGGCTCGACCACCTCGTGACGGATGCGTTCGCGCAGCTCCGGGGCCTCGACCGGGAACAGCGCCTCCACCCGGCGATGCAGGTTGCGCGGCATCCAGTCCGCGGACGACAGGAACCACTCCTCCTGCTCGGGCGGGCCGAACAGGAAGACGCGCTCGTGCTCCAGGAACCGCCCCACGATCGAGAACACCCGGATGTTCTCCGACACCCCCGGGACACCCGGGCGCAGGCAACATACGCCGCGGATGCACAGGTCGACCGGCGCGCCGGCCATGGAGGCCCGGTACAGCGCCTGGATGATGGGCGCCTCCACCAGCGCGTTCATCTTCGCGAAGATGCGGGCCGGCTTGCCGGCCCGGGCGCGCGCCGCCTGCGCCTCGATCTTGGCCAGCAGCGTGTCCGACAGCGTGGTGGGCGCCACGGCCAGCTTCCGGTAGCGGGCCTGCTTCGAGAAGCCCGACAGGCTGTTGAACAGCTCGCTCACGTCCTCGCCGATCTGGGGATCCGCCGTCAGCAGGCCGATGTCCGAGTACAGCCGGGCCGTGCCGGCGTTGTAGTTGCCCGTCGACAGGTGCACGTAGCGGCGCAGGCCGTCATCCTCCTGCCGCACCACCAGGGCCACCTTCGCGTGCGTCTTCGAGATGACGTGCCCGTAGAACACGTGCGCGCCCACCCGCTCCAGCTCGCGCGCCCACAGGATGTTCTTCTCCTCGTCGAAGCGGGCCTTGATCTCGATCGAGACCGCCACTTGCTTGCCGTTCTCCGCAGCGCGCATCAGCGGCTTCACCGCCTCGGCGTTGGAGCCGGCGCGATAGAGGGTCATCTTGATCGCCAGCACACGCGGGTCCTCGGCCGCCCGCCGCAGGAACTCCAGCACGGGGACGAACGACTCGTAGGGGTGGTGCAGCAGGAGATCCCTTGCCCGCACCACGTCGAAGAGATCGGCGCCCTCCGGCAGCTCGACCAGGGCCCGGGGCACGAACGGGGGGTCTCGCAGCTCGGGCCGGTTCAGCCCCGTCAGCTGCATCAGGGCGGACAGCCCCAGCAGCCCCTCGGACTGGTAAACGTCCTCGTCGTCAATCTCCAGCTCGTCGACCAGCAGGTGGCGGACCCGCTCGGGCACCGTCGCGTCGATCTCCAGGCGCACGCAGGCGCCGAAGCGTCGCTTGCGGATCTCCCGGTCCACGATCGAGAGCAGGTCGTTCGAGTCCTGCCCGGGGATCTCCATGTCCATGTCTCTGGTGACCCGGAACATCGAGCAGCCGAGGATCTCCATCCCTGGAAACAGGTCGTCCAGGTTGGCGGAGATCAGCTGCTCGAGGGGCAGGAACTCGTGGCTGGCCTGCCCCTGCGCCTGGGTGGCACGGGCCGGGTCCAGCTCGCCCAGCGACACGAAGCGCGGCAGGATCTCGGGCACCTTGACCCGGGCGAACTTGCGCTCCTTCGTGTCCGGATCGCGCGCTTCGACGGCCAGGGACAGCGACAGGTTCGAGACGAAAGGGAAGGGATGCCCCGGGTCGACGGCCAGCGGCGTCACCACCGGAAACACGGCGCGCCGGAAGTATTGCCGCGCCAGGTGGGCCGTTCCTGCGTCCAGGTCACGCCAGTTGCGAATGTGGATGCCCGCCGCGGCGAGCGCCGGCAACAGGTCCCCGGACAGTACGGTGGCGGCCGCCCGCAGGTGATTGCGGATCAGCGGTATCACCAAATCCAGCTGCTCGCGAGCGCTGCGGCCGTCCGATGCGGGATCACCGATGGTCTGGTTCTCAAGCTGTTCGTGCAGCCCGGAGATCCGGATCATGAAGAACTCGTCCAGGTTCGACGCCGAGATGGCCAGGAACTTCAGACGCTCCAGCAGCGGCCACCGCGGATGGCTCGCCTCGGCCAGCACGCGGGCGTTGAAGGCCAGCCATGACGTCTCCCGGTTGACGTACAGCGCCGGTTGCTGCAGGTCCACGGCGCCGGGTTGCGCCGCCGGAGCTGCGGGGCCGGCCTCGGCGAAGGCCGGTGCTTCTGACTGAGCTGGAGGAATCATGATGATGGCTGCTTTCGAGGTCCCGGGATGGCGCTGCGGCCCCGGAGCGACAGGAAGGATCCGCACCGTATCCCGGCCGTCGCTCCCGCCAGTCGCGTTTCGGTGACGAGCCGTCGACGTCCAGGTGACGATTGGGTGAAGGTGGCCTGATCGCACTCGCTGGGCGGCCGGACGACCGCGCGACGTCGAAAGACGCGCGTGAGCGGCCCGGCAGGGGTCGATCACGTCAAGTGGTGGCCAAAGCGTTTCGGACTGTTTTCGAAGCTGGCATTTTCCGGACCGGGCATCGATGTACAAGGGGCGCCGCATGAGCGTCCCGGGCAATTCCGACGTCGTCGCCATCGCACGTCGTTGCTCGCAGCGGCGCGCGGGAACCGGTCCGTCCCGATGAGGGCGCGCCGATTCGTGGTGGCGTTGCTGGCCTTCGCCGCCGCCGCGCTGGGTGCGCGGTCGGCGGGGGCCTTTCCCCAGTGGCAGTTCTCGGCGGGCGCCGCGCGGTGCGATCAGTGCCACTTCGCCCCGGCCGGCGGGGGCCTGCTGACCGGCTATGGGCAAGACGCGGCCGGCGAAGAGCTGGCGACGTTCGGCGGCAACGGCGCCTTTCTGCACGGGGCCGTGACGTTGCCGGCCGCCCTGGGTCTGGGCGGCGACTTCCGGGGCGCCTTCGTGGCCGAGGACGTTCAGGATCCGGCCGGCACGAAGCTGGCCGTGTTTCCCATGCAGGCGCAGCTGAACGCGCGCTTCTCGCTGGGCGACTTCTCGGTCTACGGCAGCATCGCCGATCGCGGCCAGCTCCGCCCCAACGAGGACATCGTCCCTGACCAGAACTACCAGCCCATCTCGACCTCGTGGCTGATCTCACCCGAGCACTGGTTGATGTGGCGTCCCAGCGCGGTGGGCCCCTACGTGCGCGCTGGACGCTTCTTCGCGCCCTTCGGGCTGCGCTTCGCCGAGCACACGCTGTTCGTCCGCCGCGACACCGGCTTCAACCTGATGCAGGAGACGTACAACGTCTCGGGCGGGTACCTGACGGATGACCTCGAGCTTCACGTCACCGCCTATGCCCCGGATTTCGTGCGCCACATGGGCAGCAACGAATCGGGCGTGGCCGCCTCCTTCGAGCGGCGCATCCTGGGCGGCACCGGCTCGATCGGCGTGCAGGCCCGGTATGCCGCCATGCCCGGCGCGGGGCGCACCATCGTGGGGGCGGTCGCCAAGTCCTGGATCGCCCCGGCCCGCACCATGCTGCTGGCGGAGGGCGACCTGCTGCACACCGAGGCGGGCGCCGCCGGAGGCAGCGACGGCATGGTCAGCGCGGCCGGCGTGGCCTTGCTGCCCGTCAAAGGGCTGATGGGCACGTTCCTGTGGGAGCGAAAGCAGACCGATCTGAGCGCGCGCGACACCACCACGAACGCGGCCACGGGCTTCATCAGCTGGTTCCCGTTCGCGCACCTCGAGGCGCAGCTCTACGGACAGCTGGCGTCTCCCGCGGGGCAGCCCACAGCCAAGATCTTCCTGGCACAGCTTCACTACTTCTTATGAGGAACGCGATGACATCACGACAGGCGAGGCGCGGGCCAATGGCGATCACGACCACCACCCGGGATCTCTTGACCAGATCCCGGCGGCCGTCACCTTCCGCGAGATCCTGGCAGCCGTCCGCTTTCACGGGTACCGCGCTGGTCTGGGCGCTGCTGCTCGCGCTGCCGGTGTGCGCCGCGCGCGCCGACCAGGCGGCACCGGCCGCCGACGCGCCGCCCGCCGGCGCCAGCGACGAACCGGCGCCCCCCCCTGCCGCGGAGGACATCCAGATCGAGGCGCCGCCCCCGCCGCCCGAGGCGCCGCCCGCCCAGGCGGCGCCCGTGGCACCGGTCGCGCCGGCGCCGCCTGCCCCCCCCGCGGCGGTGGGCGCGGCGCCCGCCGGGTCGACTCCGGCGCGCGTGGGGGTGACGGCCAGGTACGCCGCCGAGCTCTACGGCTTCGTCGAGTTCGACACCATCCTGGATTCGACGCAGGCGCTGAACGAGACGCCCGGCAACAGCGTGCTCAACAAGACCGGCACCTTCGCGGGCGGTCACAGCCGCCTGACGTACACCGGACGCAACTCGCGCATCGGCCTGAAGCTGAAGGGCCCGGAATCCGAGCTGCTGCGCACCTCGGCCATCCTGGAGATGGACTTCCTGGGCAACCAGCCGTCGCCCGTCTCCGAGGCGGCGCTGTTCACGAACCCGACCTTTCGCTTCCGCCACATGGCGTTGAAGATGGAGACGCCCGCGCTCGACATCCTGGCTGGCCAGTACTGGGAGCTGTTCGGCTGGCAGTCCTACTTTCATCCGAACACGGTCGAGATCCAGGGCGTACCGGCGGAGATCTATTCCCGGGCGCTGCAGCTGCGCCTGTCGCACGCGTTCAAGGGCGACAACGCCACGCTGGAACTCGCCGTGGCCGCCTCGCGCCCGCCCCAGCGCGACGGCGCCCTGCCCGACACGCAGGCCGGCGTCCGGCTGGTGTTCAACCACTGGAAGGCGCTGCACACCGGCGGCTCCACGGGCACCGCTGCCGATCCCGGCGGCATCGGCATCTCCGGCGTGTACCGGCACTTCCGCGTGGACGAGTTCTCGTCGGCTCCCACCGCCACGAAGGGCAAGGACGCCGGCGGCATCTCCATCGACGTGCTGATCCCGCTGATCCCCGCCAGCCTCGAGCACCGCGAGGATGCGCTGACCTTGACCGGATCGTTCGTCCAGGGCACCGGCATCGCCGATCTGTACACAGGGTTGACCGGCAACATCGGCTATCCCAGCCTGCCCAACCCGACCATGGCCAGCCCGGCGCCCGCCTACACACCGAACATCGATCCTGGCCTGGTGACGTATTCCAGCATGGGCCAGCTGCACTCGATCGACTGGCGGTCGTTCATCGTCGGACTGCAGTACTACCTGCCGCCCTCGGGACACGTCTGGTTGTCCGCGAACTTCTCGATGTTGACCTCGCACAACATCGACCTGTACGCGACGGGCAGCATGGCCGGCGCCGTGTTCAAGCGGTCGCAGTGGGCCGACGGCAACCTCTTCATCGATCTGAACCCGGCCGTCCGCCTGGGCTTCGAGGGCGCGTGGTTCAGCCAGAAGTACGTCGATGACTCCACCCGCAAGAACTACCGCCTGCAAGCCTCCGCCTTCTACCTGTTCTAGGACATGCGCACGCTCTCGACAGGCTGGTTGACGTCGCTCGTGTTCGCGGGGGCGTTGGCAGGGTGCGGGACGGACAACCGCCCCCCGACCTGGGAGTACGTTTCGCCCATCATCTTTCAGCCGAACTGCGCCACCGCCAGCTGCCACAGCCGGGCCGCCGCGGTCAGCGGCCTGGACTTCTCGGATCCCGACCGCGGTTACGTCAGCCTGACGCAGCTGTGGGTCTGGATCGTCGACCCGACCGGCACGCCGGACAACGGCTGCATGGTCATGCGGGGCACGAACGTCTGCCAGCGCAACCAGAGACCCCTGGTGGTGCCCTTCGTGCCCTCGCAGTCGGGCGTGGTGAACGTGCTGCGGGCCCAGGGCTCGCCACGCATGCCGCCCGACCGGCCGCTGGCGGAGGGCGACATCGAGCTGGTGGAACGGTGGATCCTGAGGGGCGCGCCGAAGGTGGCGGGCGGACCGCCGGCCGGCAGCGCGCCGATGGACGCCGCCTCGGGGCCGCCCGCCGACGGTGGCGTGGGGGGCGCCGGTGGTGCGGGCGCCGGTGGGACCGGCGGCGGCGCAGGCGCGGGCGGTTCCCGAGGGGCCGGCGGCGCCGGGGGAGGGGCCGCCTGATGCGCCCGTCGTTGACAGGACACCTGGTCAGCGGGTGGCGACGGGCGCGGCTCGGCGCCGCGCTGGCGACGGGCGGCCTTGCCATCGCCTCCTGCGGGGAGCATCCGGTTTCGCAGAACCCGACCTGGGCCGACGTCGAACCCATCCTGCGCGGGACCTGCACGCAATGCCACGGCGCAGACGCGAACAAGGCCGGCATGACCTATCGCTTCGACTTCTACGAGATGACACCGGACGTCTGCGGCGACGCGGCGGCCGCCCTGAACGGCCAGCTGATGGCGCACGGACTGGCAACGCAGATCGGACAGGACGTCACGCCGCCGGGCAGCGGCTGGCGGCCCAAGATGCCGCCGGCCCCCACCCATCCCCTCGCCGACTGGGAGCGCGAGACGGTCCAGCGCTGGGCGCTGATGCCCGAACGGGGCGAGCCGAAGGGCACGAACCGTCGTCCCGTCATCCAGGTCGACGCCACGTCGGGCGTCGTCGACAAGTCGCTGCCCTTCTCGGCCATCGTCAGCGATCCGGACGGTGAGTCGGTGGTCGGCGTGCTGAAGATCGGGGACCAGACCTTGGTGATGGATCGTCCAGGCCTGTTCAGCACGACGCTGGACACGTCGAAGTGGACCGAAGGGGTCCAGCCCATCAGCGCCACCCTGTGCGACGGCTGGAACAGCATCACCTATCAGCTGGGCAACGTGCAGATCAGCCACGCCCCACCCCCGGGACCAATGGGCGGTGGAGGCATGGGTGGACACGCGGGCGCCGGCGGCGCAGGCCCGGGTGGAAGCGCCGGCGGCTCTGGGAACGGCGGGACCGGCGGCACGAACTCAGGAGGTGGCGGTGCCGGCGAGCCCAGCGCCGGCGTTCGGTGAGGGCCCCGCCCTTACGACGCCGACGCCGCCGGTCGCTGGCCCCGCTTGCGCCAGAACACCAGCGCCAGCAGCGCCGCGCCGAACACCGTCACGGCGAACACCCCCGCCCTGACGACCCGCCCGGTGACCCCGGAGTCCAGCGCCAAGGTGGCCTGCTCCATCTTCTGCAGCCCGGCCAGCTGCATGCCGCTCACCCGCGCCCGCTCGACCAGACGGCGCGCCTCCGCGCCGTTGCCCGCCCGCATCGCCGCCGCCCACTGGAACGAGATCGCCTTCGGATCGTTCGGCGCCAGCGCGGCCAGCTCCCCCGAGCACTGCTGCAGCAGCGGCAGATCCGAGCTGTGCATCGCCAGCTCGCACTGAATGTGGATGCCCGCGGCGCGGGTTGCCGGATCCTTCCGCAGGTGCTCGACGATGGTGTTCAGATCTTCCAGTTCGTCGTTCGCCAGCGGCCCCTTCTTGCCCAGCACCAGCGTCGCGTAACGGACGTAGTCCGTCACGTCGATCCCCGGTCGACCCAGCGCGTCCCGGCAGGCCGTCATCGCTTCCTCGCGCTTGCCGGCCTTCTGCAGTGACTGGCACAGCTTCTGGAACGCGATGCTCTCGTCGGGCACGGCCTTCGCGAACGCCCGATAGTAGCGCGCGGCGCCCAGGTGATCGCCCGCCTTGTCTGCCGCCATCGCGAACGCGATCAGGTCTTGCAGGTAATAGCCGAACTCCAGCGGCTTCGCGTTCTTCTCGGCATCGCTGGGGACGGTCGATTCGGGATCGGCGTGGTTGATGTGGAACTGCGTCGACAGCGGCTCGATGCCGGTGGCGCGCGCCGCCCGCGGCGGCCCCAGCACCAGCGCCAGGACCAAGGCCAGCATCGACGAAACGAGGACTCTGCGCATGAACATCACTCTCCGGCGTGGTGGACGCGGAACCCTACAGCAGGCACGCTCGCCTCCCCCGAAACGATTCGGCGTCCGTTTCGCGTCGGAAAAAGGGGCGTCGCGCGCCGCAGGGGTGACCCTCCGGAATCCGGAGGGTCGCTCTCCGCAAACCGGAGACGGCATCCCACCGCCCCACCGGAAACCCGGGGCCGATCAGCAGCACGCCCGTGGCACGAGAGTTGATTGGCCGGGCCGCGAGACACCATGCGCCGACCCAGTTCAATCGTCCAGATCTTGGCCGTATCCGTGACTGCGCTTGCCCTCGCGTCGTGTGACGACGCCGGCAACGTCGCGGACACTGACGGCGGACCCTTCTCCAACATTCATACGGACGGCGGCGGCGCCGCCGGCGCGGGGGTCAAGGACGCGGGCGCGGGCGGCAGCGCCGGCTCGGGCCCCACGGACGCCAAGGTGGATGGCCCGGCGGGCAGCGGTGGCGCCGGCGGCGCAAAGGACGGCGGCACCGACGCGGCCACCGACGGCCCCAGGGGCAGCGGCGGGTCGAGCCCGACGACGGGCTCCGGTGGCATCACGGGCGGCGGTGGTGCGGGTGGCATGGCCCCGCCGGCGCAGACGTGCGCCGAGTGCGAGGCGGCGAACTGCAACAAGGGCACGACGAAGACCGCCTACAAGAATTGCTATAGCCCGGTCGACGATCAGGGCAATCCCGCCAAGGCGGCCGGCGGTCCCGCGATGGGCATGCTGCGCTCCGATCTCTGCAGCGCGGTCCTGTCGTGCGTGCGGACCAACAGGTGTGAGGTCCAGTGCGATCCGAACGGTCTGCTGGGGAAGGACTACCAGGGAAATCCACTGCCCGACGGACCGGCCTGCCTCAACCCGATGTCCTCCACCGGGGACGCGCTCGGCATCGGTGACACCTTTCCGGGCTGCTACTGCGGCCTCTCCACGGATCAGAGTCTGTGCAGCTCGGCGATGGGCTATCAGAACGGCCCCTGCAAGGACGCGTACGAGAACGCCGCCGAGGTGTCTTCGCCCTCCACCGCTCCCAGCGAGGTGGGGATGGCCCTGTCCGATCCATCCACCACCCTGGGCGCCGCAGCACGACTGCTGGAGGTCTGCGACTGGGGCGCCTGCCGGGGACCGTGCTACGGGCTGCCACCACTGCCGGGCTCCGGTGGCTCGAACGCGGGCGCGGCAGGAGCGGGCGGGACGCCCGCCGCCAGCGGCTCCGGCGGCACGACCGGCTCCGGCGGCCTGACCGGCGGCGGCGGTGTCGCCGCCAGCGCCAGCGGCGGCAGCGGCGGCGCCGGCAGCACGGTCACCTACTATCAGTGCACGGCCTGCGAACAGATGCAGTCCGGCGGCTGCAAGGTCCCGCTGCGGAATTGCTCGACCGCGACCGGAACGGCGGCGGCGGGCCCTGGAACCGGCATGAACAAGAGCGATCTGTGCATGGCGGTGGTGACGTGCGCCCGACAGACCGGCTGCGCTCAGCCGGACGGCGACATCGCCAAGTGCTACTGCGGAACGGCGATGCAGGAAAACGGCGACTGCTTCACGAAGGGCCTGGGAAACGGCGCCTGTCGCGCTCAGATCGAGGCGGCCAGCGAGACAGCCACCTCGACGCAGATTCAGGATCGGCTGGTCAACGCGGATCCCAGCATGCCCGAGCCCTACGTGATGGGGTTCGCCAGCACGCTGGTTGCCTGCGACATCGCCAAGTGCAACGACACCTGCGCGCAGGGCGACCCACCCGGCTACATGCCCCCGGGGTCGGGCGGGGCCGGCTCCGGCGGCGCCGGTGCCGGTGCCGCGACGGGGTCGGGCGGCGTCACCGCGTCCGGCGGGATGACCGCCTCCGGCGGGGTGACCGCCTCCGGTGGCGTCACCGCCTCGGGCGGCGTCAGCGCCTCCGGCGGGGTCACGGCCACCGGCGGCGTCACCGGCTCGGGCGGTGTGGTGGGCGGCGGCGGCACTTCGCTGGTTGTCAACCCTGACTTCGCCACCAGCGGCAGCTCCTGGTCGGCCGATTTCAGCATGCTCGCGTCCTGGACCGGCTCGAAGGACGCCAACGCCGACGCAGCCTCCGGCGCCCTGCTGGTCACGAACGTCGTCGTGACCGACGTCGACGGAACCACCCAGGGGGGTGCTCGCCAGTGCGTCCCCGTGCGGCCGGCCATCGCCCTGTCGCTGTCCACCCAGGTCTTCATCCCCGGCGGCCAGAACAGCTCCGGCTCGGCCGGCGTGGAGATCGATTTCTATCCCACCGGTGATTGCACCGGGCCCATCGCCGGCCAGTACACCTCTGCCCTGATCGCGGACACCGATACCTGGAAGACCATCCAGGGTGGCACGGCCACGCCGGCGAACGCCCAGACGATGGCCGTGCGACTGGTCGTCTCCAAGCCGTTCCGGAACATGGCGCTGGGCGCCTACTTCGACAACGTGCTGGTGAAGGGTCCGTAGGCGCTCCGAACATCCGAGGTTGAAGCACGGCCGATGAAGAAGACGCAGCCCGGTCCCCGCATCGACAGTTGGTTTCCTCGCGCGGCGCTGGCACCGCTGGGCGCCGCCGGTCTGGCGGCGGCGCTCGCGGGCTGCTCCGCCCCCGGCGGTCCCGGCGCGGCGGGCAGCGCCTGGAACTGGGGGCCCGACGGGGGCGCCGGGGACGTCCCCACCCTGCCCATCGGGAACACCTCCGGGCCGCTGACCTGTACGCCCGCGCAGGGCTCGGAGGCGATGCCCGCGCGCTCGAGCGTGATGTCCGCCGAGGCCAGCGCGAACAGCACGACCACCGTTTACACCGAGAACCTGATCAACCTGTTCAGGGCGAACTGCGGCGGCTGTCACGTGGAGAGCAGCCTGGGAAACTTCCACGTCACGCCGTTGACGTTCGGAAAAGTCATCGACCAGTCGGTGATCGATCGCATCACCTCCGACGATCCTTCTCTGTACATGCCGCCGGCCGGCACGCCCGGCAGCGGCGCCTATTCGCAGCGGCAGCCGTCCGACCCCATGGTGGTCCTGGCGAACCTGCTGAAGCAGTGGCTGGCGCAGGGCCGGCCGGACGAGCTGTTCACCGTCGCCTCCATGGACCCGGGCGACACGAACTCGTTCCTGCTGTCGCCGCAGGTGGGCATGAACCTGACGAACATCGGCGACTGCATCCCCAGCAAGAGCGGCGTCAGCACCAGCAGCAGCACCATGGATCAGATGGACGCGTTCTTCGCGTCCGCCACCGCGCTGCCGACGTCCCTCTCCGCCACCGACCTCACCACGCTGGACAGCACCAGCCTGGCCCAGGTGGGCGTGTTCGCGTACGCGCCTCAGTATCCCCTGTGGTCTGACAGCTCGGGCAAGCTGCGGTACATCCGCGTGCCGCGGGGTCACTCGGTCACGTTCCACAAGGACACGCAGACCTGGGATATCCCGCCGAACACCCGTTTCTACAAGACGTTCCTGAAGGAAGTGCTCGACAGCGACGGCAACGACCGGTTCCGCAAGATCGAGACGCGCGTGATCGTCACGCGCCCCGACACCACCCTGCCCGACGGAACGGTCCAGCAGAACGCCCTGTTCGGCACCTACGTCTGGAACGACGACGAGACCACCGCCACTCTGTCGCAGCTTCCCCTGCGCGACGGCACGCCCTTCACGGACAGCCTGTTCGAGTACACGCTGGACGAACCGAAGGAGCAGATGATCCGGGACAGCATGCCCGCCAACCTGAAGTACCAGCTGGAGGTGGCGAACCCCGGTCTGAAGCGCCACTACGCCATCCCCGGCAGCCAGCGCTGCGTCCAGTGTCACATGGGCAGCCCCACGCAGGACTTCGCCCTGGGCTTTCTCCCCCTGCAGATCGCGCGGCGGGCCAGCGGCAGCGGTGGCGCCTACGAGGTGACCGGCGCCGACGAGATGACCCAGCTGCAGCGTCTGATCGACTACGGCGTGATCACCGGGATGGCGTCAGCCGCCGACGTGCTTCCCCTGGAGCAGTCCCAGGGCACCCGCACGGCCCGCAATGACAACGAGCTGAAGGCCCAGGCCTATCTGCTGGGCAACTGCGCCCACTGCCACAACCCCCGCGGCTTTCCATCGCTGAAGAATCCGGAGCTGAAGGACGTGCTGAACTTCCTTCCCGGCGCCAGCAGCGGTGTGTTTCAGTTCCCGCTCGAGCGCTACAGCCCGCTGCGGGCCCGGGGCATCCAGGGCGACGTCCGCATCCCCTACATCACCCCGTCCCTGCGCGAGTACCCCGTCGACCCGTCGGTGTCGGGGAACAACTGGGCGACCAAGTCGGTGAAGACCTGCACCAACACCTCCGATCCGGTGGCCCTGTTCATGTGCCAGGGACGGACAGACTCCCAGCCGGCGACCATCCCGGCGCCCTGGCGCAGCCTGGTCTATCGCAACGTCGATACGCCGTTCATGTACGCCGACGACTTCGTGGTCTACCCGCACATGCCGATGAACTCGGCGGGGTTCGACTGCCGGGCCCCCCACATCATGGCCGACTGGATGGTCAGCATCCCTGCCGTCCGCAAGATGCCCCAGGTCGACGAGAACGCGCTGTACGGGAACAAGGCGTATGACGACAGCGAACAGCCCTACGTCGAGGTGCCGCCGACCGATCCGGCCTATCCGGACGCCCAGGCGGCAGCGCTGGCGCGGCTCGACGAGTATCACAAGGGCGGTCGGTACGACTTCTGCCCGCACACCTCGGACATCGTCGATCCGGCGGTGGTGGCCGCCGGCGGGAACGATCCCATCGTGCCCACGTCCGCGCCCCTCTACGACCCCAAGAATCCCTCCAAGCTGCTGCAGCCGGACATCGGCGTCCCGGATCGGGCCCACTGGGTGGTGACCGACCTGACGGAGCGCCCCGGAGACTGGGGTCCGCGCCGACCGGACTGGAACAGCTTCCTGCTCGACAACACGGTCGACATGGGGGACCTGCCGCCCGACGCCGTCCTGCGGGCGCAGGAGCTGCTCGAGAGAGCCAACGTGCTCGCCGCCGTGCGCTCGGTCTCGCTCACCCAGTCAATCAAGGACCTGGTCCTGACCGATGCGCCGTTCGGGCTATGGCAGCTGAAGGACGGCTGCAACTTCTCGGGGATCTGCAAGGTGTCGGACGTCATGGCCGGCAAGTCCGGCTGTGGCAGCGGGACGCCCCCTCGATGGTTGACCGTCAACGGGGCGCCGCCCGCCGCGGACGCCCCCGTGTACATGCTGGCGCCCGGTGCCGCGGTGTTCACCAACATCTGCATCAACTGTCATGGGCCGCAGGCCGATTCGCACGGGCTCTTGTCGGACGCCATCTCCAACATGACGGGCGGCACCGCGCGCGTCGCCGACTTTCGCGACGGCCTGTTCGGCCTGGTCAGCTCGCCCGGTTCGAACCGCGCGGCCATCTTCGGTCCGGGCAACGACCAGGTGGACGCCGACGGCAAGACCACCATTGGTGCGAAGATCATGGCCAGCGGTCTGACAGCCGACGACTGGGGAGCCCGCTACATGTCCTGGATGGCGCTGGGGGGAACGCGGGCGAAGATTCCCGACGCCATCCTGAACATCGTCGGCACCACCCGCGTCCTGGGGGTCCCCCGTGGCGCGCACGCCATTCCCAGCGCGTCGCCCAACATGCTGAAGCTGGCGCAAGCGCTCTGCGCGCAGGTGATCCCCCAGGTGGTGGGCGGCGTGAAGCTCGACGGAATCCTGGAGACCGGCACCCTGCCCTGGAGTGACATCTCCGCGCTGATCGACAGCAACGGCGACGCCGAGATGTGGCAGAGGCTGTGCAGCGCCGGCAACCGCCCCATCGTGCGGGTGCCCGTGCCCGGCGCCGGCACCTGGACCAAGGACGGCCCGGTCTACATCTTGCCGGACCAGTCCCTGTACTGGGCCGACGATCCCGATCATCCGGGCCCCGCCATCTTCCCCGCCGACGCGCCCGTGCTCGACGACAGGGGACGGCTGGTGAACGGCATCCAGCCGGACAGCCTGTTCTCGCTGTGTGTCCAGAGGCCGAGCGACCCGGCCGAGCTGGCCGGGCTGGAGACCTACCGGACGCTGCATCCCGTGGGCGGCTCCGGCGGACCGCTGCTCCCCTACTGCCCGGACTATCTGTTCCAGAACACCAAGTACAAGTTCGCCACCCCGCTGAACGACAACCAGCAGTTGACCTATCCGGACGCCGATAAGTGGGCCACCCGGGGCGCCGTCAACGCCGGGCTGGCGGTCTTCCTGTACCTGGACCAGCTCGAGCGCGGCAACGTGCACCCCAAGCCGCAGTACAACCACTGCGAGCAGCTCACGTCCCCCTGAGCGAGCGGCCACTCGGCCGCGGGACCTGAATCCCGGGCTGCCTGGACCGATCGCCACGGGACGGCAGGGAATGCCGGGCAGGCAGCCCGATGACGGACTGGCTCGGGCGGCGCGGCCGCCGGCGCGTCGGCTCCGCCGACGTTGCTCGGAGACTGCTGGTGCGCGGCTCTGGACGGCGTCGCGCCGGATCCGAGACGTCGATGGGCCCCATCCGGGCGCCGTCTGCGTCGTCCGGTCACGACGATCACAGCCGTCCCGGGCCATGACACGGCAGGCGCAGGCGACGAGCGTCGCCACCGTGCCAGCCCCCGTGAGGCGCGGCCCATCGTCCCTGACACGCTACGCATTGAAGGCATCTTTCCGCTACGAGCCCCCCGCCGGATTGATGCCAGCTCTCGCCTCGTCTCGAGGCAAAGCTTTGGTTGCGATTCGAATCCCCATGACCACCGCCTCCTGTGCCGCGGTCCCCCCCAAAATAGCGAAAGCAGGCGCCGGTCTGAATTGACCGGCGCCTGCCTCATCGGAACATTCCCCACCCCTACCCGCCCTCTCGTGCGGCCCTGCGAGGTCCCCCGTGCGAGATCGACTCGCGCGGGAGCCCCGCAGCCCGAACGCCCTACCCCTCCCCCTTACGAACGATGGCTTCCCTGCCGCGGCCTAGAACTGGCCCGCGCAAGGGGTGACGCACTTGACCTGGTCGCACAGGCCGATCTGACGGCCGGACAGGCCGACCGGGTTGGTCGGGTCGGACAGATCCGAGAGGACCTGGTTGGCGCGCGTCGAGGCCGACGAGCCGGCGACGACGTTGGGGTCCGCCATCTCGAACGCCGTGGAGCACGGACCGTCCGGCATGCCATTGCCGCAAGCGCCGCTCTCCTGAGCCGCGCGGCTGCAGTAGCAAAGCGAGTTGTCGCCGCCGACGGCGCAGTGATTGTCACGCATGCACTTCAGGGCCGAGTAGCACTGGGCCTTCAGCGTGGCGTCGGTCAGCGAGTCGCACCGCTGGTTGGCGGCGCAACGGGTGCCCGTCGTGCTGTTCGTGCCGTTGTCCTCGCAAGCGACGCAGGCCAGGGTGGCGCCCGACGGATCGGTGCCGCCCGACATGCCGCCCGCGCCCGTCGAACCGCCAGCGGCCGAGCCGCCAGCCGCCGAGCCGCCCGCGGCGGAGCCGCCGTTGCCGGTGACGCCGCCCGTGGCCGTCACGCCGCCCGTGCCGGTGACGCCGCCCGTGGCCGTCACGCCGCCCGTGCCCACCGTGCCGCCCGTGCCGGCCGGGACGATCTGGCAGGTCGCGGTGCAGACATTGGTCGTGCCCGCGATCGGGCCGGGAGGATCACACTGCTCGCCGGGCTGCACGATGCTGTTGCCGCAGACGACCGGGATGTTCTGGCAGGAGGTGCTGCAGGTCGTGCCGTTCGGCGGATCGCACTGCTCGCCCGCCTGCAGGATGCCGTTGCCGCAGACCACCGCGATGGTGTGGCAGGAGGTATCGCAGGTCGTGCCGTTCGGCGGATCGCAGGTCTCGCCCGCCGCCGTGTCCGTGGTCCCGTTGCCGCAGAGGCCGCAGTTGACGACGACGGTCGCCGGGGTGCTGCACTTCGGGGCGTTCGAGGCCGCGTCGATGTTGTCCGACGCGGTGATGGTCAGCGTCTGCTGGCTGGAGGCCGCCGGGCAGTGGTACTTGGTCGAGGCCGTGCCGGCCGCGTCGAAGGTACCGGCCGTCGCCGTCCAGCGGTAAGTGACGGTGTCGCTGGGATCGGAATCCGTCGCGGCGGCCGCCACGTCGATGGCGCCACCGGCCGAAACGGCCAGGGGCGAGACGATGTAAGACGTGATGATCGGGCAGTTGTCGACGATGCCCGTGCCATTGATGGTGCCCGTGGTGCCGGTGGAGCGGCAGAGCAGCAGGACGGTGACGGAGACGCTCTGGTTCGCCACCACCGTGAACGGGGCCGAGGTGCCCATGCAGCCCGTGCCGTCGCTGGCCGTGCCGGTCAGCACGATGGTGTAGCCCGAGCCGGCGGCGATGCCACCGACCACCAGCGAAACCGTGGCGCCCGGATCGGAGGTATTGATGTTGCCGGACGACACCTCGACGTTGGTGCCGTTCTTGATGCTGTAATGAACGGTCGAGACCGTCGCGCCCGAAGGCAGGGTGATGGCCAACCCGACCGACCCGATGGCCGAGCCCGGGCCGTCCGAACTATCACGATGGGAACAGTTGACGGCCACGGCGCCCACACTGAGCGTCACAGCCGCCAGAAGAAACGCTTTTCTGGCTGCGGTTCGAATCATCACAATGTCCTCCTGATTTTCTTTCTTTAGAGAATCGATTCCCCTTGCCTCGGAAAGCCGCGCTTGGGCGGTGATCGGCAAGGGACGGCCAGCCCACCATCAAAGTCCGCGCCAAGCAGGCAGCGTCTGGAGTTCCGGCGACAGGGCCGCGGATTCCCCGGCAAAAGCACCCAGGCGTTCGAGGTGGCCCTGCCCGGCGAAAGCTCTGCCTGACCGAAAATCGGAGACGGGCCTTCGATTCCAGGACGGTCTTGCGGAATCGAAGACTGCCTCTTTGATTCCCGGATGATCGACCGCGGACCGGTAACGAAGATGCCGGACGCCGTGGTCGCCCATGCGCGCGAAACACCACGACAAAGCGGGCCAGCGCGCAAAGACGCCGCCGCCGGGACGCTGTTGGCCCGGTCTTTGTTACGGCGGTGGCGGGCGCATCGGTCGGCGCGGGTCGCGAGGCCGATCCCTTTTCAAGTCAACCGGAGGATTCTAATGAGGACCATTTTCGTAGGCGCTACTGTTTTGCTGGTCGGCGCAGGGGCGCCGATGGCTTGGGCGGCCACGCCCCCCGATACGAACGGAAACAACATTGCCCTGCAGGGCTCTGACACGCTGGAAGAGGTGACCAAGGCGATCCTGGCGACGTGCACGGGCGCCACCTCGGCCGGCATCACGTACTCGGGCGGCGGTTCGGGCACTGGCGAGACCGCCATGTCCACCACCCCTCCCACGCAGAAGGAGGCGCCGATGTCGCGCTTCTTCAACGCGAGCGCGGCGGTCTGCGCGTTCTCGTCGACGATGGAGGGCCTGGTCATCGGCCTCGACGGTCTGGCCGTCGTCGGCAGCCAGGCGAACGCGGGCTCGGCCTGTGGGGGCGCGCTGGCCAGGAACACCGTCTCGTTCACGGTCAGCGGCTCGTGTCCTGGCTGCGATGCCGGCACCAGCACCTACACCATCGGCAACGGCAACGGCGGCTTCGCCGGCTGGAAGGACGTCCTGAAGCTGGTCTACACCGGCCTCGATCACAGCACGTCGACGACGCCGGACTGCGCCAGCCCCACCCGCAAGGCGCTGGTCGCCAACTACGGCAAGCTGTTCCAGACCGGCTGCACCACCGGCACCTGTCCCCAGGGCCTGAAGCACGCCTGGCGCCGGGGCGACGCCTCGGGCACCACCGACGTCTTTCTGGCGGCGCTCGGCTCGCCCCTCAAGGGCCTGGCCTCGGCGCAGATCGCGAACGGCAAGCCGGCCAAGAACTGGTTCTGCAACGCCACCCCGCTGAACACGGTGAATCCTCCTCCCTTCCTGAACAGCGACGGCACGGTCAACAGCGGCACGACCAGCACCGGCCTGTCGTTCGGCGGCGCCTCCGACTACCTGGACGGCGACCCCATCCGTGTCTCGTGCGACACCACGCTCAGCGACGACGACGGCAACCTGGTCTCGGGTGACAACGTCTGCAACTACGGCGGCGCCGGCGCGCTGGGCACGCCGGGCACCCTGGGCCTGGTCCTGCCGGTCGAGGTCCCGACCAACCTGGACGCGAACGCGCTTTACAACATCCCCGCCTGCACCGCCGGCAAGTTCGGTCTGGCGCCTCCCCGCTTGCTGTCTCCCGGCCCGCTGCCGAACTACATGACCCCCTGCCCCGGTGGCGCGACGTCTTGCCCCTGCCCGAACGGCGGCAAGCTGGTCGGCACCTCGTGCTGGCAGCCCTACCAGGACCTGGGCGGCGGCGCGCGTAACTACAACTGCCTGAATCAGCAGCAGTACGTCCAGGGCGCCGTCAAGAACGGCACCACCGATGGCCGCACCTACAACCTGTTCGCCAAGAACGCCAACGGCACCTACGCGCTGGACGGGTTCAACGTCCCCGAGGATCCCTCCTCGTTCGCCAGCGGCGACGACACCGACCTGACCCAGCGCTACATCACGGGCGCCTTCTACCGCATCCACATGGCGAACGTCTCGACCGGCTCGGCCGGCACCACCTGCCAGAAGGCCGACTCGACCGCCCAGATCGGCTGCCTCACCCAGGCCGATCCCTGCTCCATCGGCTACGCTGGTCGCGAGGCCGACACGGTCAACGCGAACATCGTTGCCCTGACGGTGAACGGCATCGCCGACTCGGCCGCGAACATCGCCAAGCTGCTGGGCCCGACCGATCCCACGACCTACCCGCTGTCGCGCAAGCTGTTCTTCAACACGCTGCAGGGCTTCCAGAGCCTGCAGGGCGGCGAACTGGCGCTGGCGCGCTGCTTCGGCAACAGCGGCAGCAGCAGCGCGAACACCGGGACGAACGGCGTCATCAAGAGCAAGGGCTTCATCCCGATGGACGACCCGACGGTCATCCCGTTCAACGCCAGCGGCAAGGTCGTCTGCCAGAGCGCCGCGAACAGCATCTGCACCGCGGGCGCCTCGGGCGACAACGGCGCGTGCGCGAGCATCCCGGCCGGCCTGATCCAGTAGCGACTGGCGGCGAGCGCGCTCGCCGCTGCTTCACTTAGCGAAAGGGCGCGTCCCCACCGGACGCGCCCTTTTCTTTTGCCCTCGCTCCGATTCTCGGTGGCCGGTCATCGGAGCCGCGTGTGCGAACCGCCAGGCCGGCGGTACCAACGCGCGTCACTCATGTGAACTGCCGGGTAACCCCGGCCGCTTCCGCCTGATCCGGGCCGCTCACCGACGGACACCGGCCTTCGCGACACCCGGGCGGGGCGCTCGCACTCCGAAAATCGGAGACCCTCTTTGATTTCCGCAGACCGGATTCCGTACGGATTCTGAAACGGAACAGGTCCGGAGTTGTCACACCGGCCCCGATCACGGTCCGGTAATAGCGAGGGGGCTCGGGACGCGCCGATGGCCGTCCGGACCGGACGGCCGCCAGATTTCATCACCACACTTGCCTCAACCCGCCGCACACCCAGGAAAACCTGAATGGACACAATCCCAGCCCCGTCGGGCCCCAGCGCGGTCGTGCTGGGCCTCGGTGCGCCCTCACTCGCGTCGACGAGGATTTCCGGACACCCTGCGGCCACGCGGCCGCTCCTCTCGCCCCGCGCCAAGCCTGGGTCGCCGAGGCCGAGTCTGTCTCTGACCCCTACCCCCACTGGCCTGGGCACCTCCGCCGCGCCGCTGTCGCAGGCGATGTCCGAGGTCTTCTCCGTCGTGGGGCGCCTGGCCCCCACCGATGTGACGGTCACGCTGATCGGCGAGACGGGCACCGGCAAGGACGTGTTCGCGCACCTGACGCACGATCTCAGCCCGCGCGCGCAGCAGCCGTTCGTGGTGTTCGATTGCGGCGCGGTCCCCCCCAACCTGGTGGAGAGCGAGCTGTTCGGCCATGAACGCGGGGCCTTCACGGGCGCGCACGCCGAGCACGCCGGTGCCTTCGAGCGCGCGGCCGGCGGCACCCTGTTCCTCGACGAGATCGGCGAACTGCCCCTGGACCTGCAGCCCCGCCTCCTGCGCGTGCTGGACAACCGCCTGGTGCGCCGGGTGGGCGGCACCCGCGACCGCCGCGTGGACGTCCGCATCGTCGCCGCCACCAACCGCGACCTGGGCGCGCTGGTGACCGCGCGCCAGTTCCGCCAGGACCTGTATTTCCGGCTGGCGGCCGCCATCGTCAACCTGCCTCCCCTGCGTGAGCGCCTGCCCGACCTGCCCTACCTGGTCACCCGGCTGCTGTCCGATCTGGGCCGTCCCGACGTGGTGGTGGCGCGCGAGACCCTGGACGTCCTGCGCGCCCACCCCTGGCCGGGCAACGTGCGCGAGCTGAAGAACGCGCTCGCCTGCGCGATCGCGTTCGTGGACACCGGCGTGCTGGAGCCGCGGCACCTCCGCTTCGCGGATCCGCCGGCCGAGCAGACGATGCTGGACCGCCTGCCGCTGGGCGGCCACGCCCTGCACAGCATCGAGCGCGCCGCCATCAAGCAGACGCTGATCCAGGTGGCCGGCAACCGCGTTCACGCCGCCCGGGCGCTGGGCATCGCGCCGTCGACGCTGTACGAAAAGCTTCGCAAGTACGGACTCTAGACATGAAGCCCCTGGTTCTTCGCCTGGGCGCGGGCCTGGCCCTGTCGCTGCTGTGTGCGCCGGAGGCGCGCGCCGACGGGGTCCTGTGCGCGCTGGGACCTACCTCGTCCAGCTACGTCCCGCTGACCGACCAGGCCGCTTCGCCCACCGCCACGCGCGAGACGAAGCGACTGTTCACGCTGGTCTGCCCCAGGGACTGCGGCCAGCTGGGCGTGTTTCGAAATCCCAGCGCGCCGAACGCGCTGACCATGTCCGTCGGCAATCACATGACGAAGATCGTCTACAACGCGGCCTTTCTCGAAGGCGCCGTGAAGGCGTACGGTCCGGGCGCCAGCCTGGGGATCCTGGCGCACGAGGTGGGCCATCACGTCGATGCCATCGTGCCGCCCCCGCCCTGGATGAACGTCGACTGGAGCCCCGAGCTGCGCGCCGACGCCTGGGCGGGCTGCGAGCTGGCGCGCGCCGGCAACAAGCCGGCCGAGATCAAGGCGGCCCTGCAGGCCATTGCCATGTCGCCCTCCCCGTCGCACCCCGCCTGGAGCGTCCGCGCCGAGGCGCTGCAGAAGGGCTTCTCGGGCTGCGGGGGCGGGACGCTGGCGGCGCTGGACGTGAAGAAGGTGGGCGGCCCGGGACGCGGCGGCTGTACGGACGACAACGAGTGCAAGGCGGGCCGCGTCTGTTACGAGAGCCGCTGCCAGGATAAGTCCGCGCGTCCGAACTTCTGCGCGAAGGACGTCGACTGTCCCGGCAATGAGCTGTGCAGCGCCGCCGGGGTGTGTCAGGGCGCCCAGCCGGCCGGAGGGCCAGCGGCCGGCGAGCGCGTCGCATCGGCGGGACCGACCCAGTGCCGCGATCGGTGCGGCGACGACAAGGATGGCTGCAGCGGGCGCCACGACGCCTCCCTGCGCGCGTGCAAGGCCGAGCTGGTCGCCGATCCCCGTTACAAGGAATGTGGCTGCCCGCGCTGGCCCACCGGGCGGATGGACTGCTACCAGTTCTGCAAGGACACGTATGAGAAGGCGAAGGCGTGCGAGGCCACCCACGACGCCGCCGTGACCGCCTGCACCTCGATGGCCGCCCGCTGCGTCTCCGACTGCCGCTGAGCGGCGTCAGGCCAGCGCCTGGCGGTAAGAAACTTCTCGGCCAGGGGTGCCGACGAGCGATTCCTTGCCGCCCTCTGGTGTGCGGCCAGCGAGATCCTGCGCCCAGCGGACGGCAGGGGGTTTGCTCTCCCGGGAACGCTTGCCCGAAGTTCCGCTGGTCTCTTGGCCCCGGGGCCGGCAGCCCGCCCGGTGGTCCCGTCTTTGCCTCGTCACGTGCGGCATCGCCACGTGGGGCGTCGCCCTGTCGGCGCGGGCCGCGGCCGCCGACGACACGCGCGCGGACGTGCCCCAGATCGACGCCGGCACCGTCGTCCTGTTCGCGGATCAGGGTCGTCTGGAGCTGGGCGGCCGCCACCTGGAAGGGACGCGCCTGCGCTGGCAGGCCGGCGCGGACGGCAAGAGCGGCGCCGCCCGCCTCGGAGAGGACGTGTGCTGGATCCCCCGGACGACCAGCCGCGGCCAGCAATGTGTGTTCGGGGTCCCCCGCGACCTCGGCATGAACACGCCGTTCGACCTGCTGCCGCCCCCCCCAGGCGGCAGGCCAGCGCCCGACGCCGCCCACGCGCCGGCACCGGTCGCCACGGTGCAACCGGCCCGGGTCGTCCTCGACCGCCTGCTCCCGGCGACGGCGGCCATCGATCTGACCAACGGCGCGGGCCGCCTGGTGGTCCTTCACCCCGAGGCGGTGGCGTCCGCGGACTGCGCGCAGGCACGCTGCGAGCTCTCCTCCGGCGCTGTCCAGGTGGGCGCCGTCTCCGGCTCGGCCACCTCGCTGACGGTGCGGCTGCGCCTGGCGCCTCGTTACTTCGTGCTCGGCCACGACGACGCCCAGGAGACGGTGCTGACCCGCACCATCTCGGTCGTGCACTGCCAGGCCTCGATCATCTCCGGGCCGCCGCCCCGCCACGCGGAGGCCACGCGCGTCATCGTGCGGATGGACGCGCGCTGTGGGGCCGGCGCGCGCGAGCTGCAATGGACGATGAACGGAGAGCGCGTCCGCGTCGAGCGCACCGTGAAGGAGAGCGGCCGCGACGACGCCGCGGTCGACGTGCAGCTGGCGGTGGGCGACATCGAGGACGCCCAGGTGACCCTGACGGCCAGCCGCCCCGAACCGGACGGGTCGGTGATCGCCGTCGCCCACCAGGAGACGCTGCCCGCCCTGCAGCCGCACGCGGCGATCGAGCTGCCCGGCTTCGGCAAGATCGACTTCGTCCCCACCAACCGGGAGGCCGTGCTGCGCACCGGCCCGCCTGGTCCTGGCGCCCGCCTGGTGCCGATCCCGGTGGAGGGCGCCTACCGGGTGCGGCTGTCGACCGACGGCGCCCCGGTGCACGTCCAGGCGGAAGAAGGCGCAGGCGGCTTCGTGGCCCTGCGCTTCGGCTACCGCGTCGAGGACCTGCCGGCCGCCTTCGCCGCCACCGACCTGGCGGTCGTCACCGAGCCCCTGCAACGGCCCATCCGCGAGGCCAGCGTGCCCGCGCCTCTCGCCTCGTCGCTGAATGGCGCCGAGCCGCTGCTGGAACTGCTCTGCGTGGATGCCGCTGGCAAGCTCCAGCGCATCGCGCCCGGCGCCGAGACTTCCATCCCTTTCGGCCAGCGCGACAGCTGCCGCCTGGTCATCCACCGCGAGCGCCTGAAGACCGAGGACGGCACGCAGGACGTCGCCGTCGACGTGGGCATCACCAAGGTGGACGACAGTCCCCGGGCCGACTCCCACCAGCTGGAGCGCATGGTGATCCGGGCCGGCAAGCAGCCGCGCACGTTCTGGATCCACGGCATCAAGGCGCCGTTCGATCGGGTCTCGGTGCGGGTGTCGCACGTGATCGACGAGGACCACGACGTCGGCGGCAGCGACCTGCACGTCAACCTGCCCGCCGCGCAGTGGGCGGTGGTGGCCGGCCAGGCGCGCTTGCGCTTCTACGCGACCGCGGCCATCCCGACCGGCCTTTACCGCATCACGGCGCCCAGCGACGTGCTGACGCTGAACTTCGGGGCGCTGTCACGGCTGACCTGGCTGGACCGCGAGGGTCACGAGGGGCTGATCGGCCTGGAGGCGGGCGCGCTGGGCATCGGCCTGGCCGCCACGCCGGGTTTCCCGCGCACCCTGGCCATCCTGGGCGGCCTGGGGGTCGCCGTTCCCATCGGCAACCGGGGCGACACCTCGCAGGCGTCCGTGAACCTGCACGCCTGGATCGCTTACGAGCTGCGCGGGCCCTACCCCTATGCCCCCGACCCCGGCAACCCGAACGACATGCGCGTGGCCAGCCACTGGTCCTTCCTGTTCGGCCCCAGCATCACCATCGGCAACGTCGGCACTGACATCTGATCAGCTGTCGAGGATCTCGCGGACCTTGCGTAGCAGGGCGTCGGGGGTGATGGGCTTCTGCAGGAAGGCGACGCCTTCGTCCAGCACGCCGTGGTGAACGATGGTGTTGTTCGTGTAGCCCGAGACGTACAGGACCTTCATCGCCGGTCGTGACTTCGCCGCCTGCGTGGCCAGCTCCAGGCCGTTCATCCCCGGCATCACCACGTCCGTGATCATCAGGTGGATGGGGCCGGACTCCTCGGCGCACCGGGCCAGCGCGTCCGCCGGGCCGTCCGCGGCGATGACGCGGTAGCCGCTCTTGGCCAGGATGGTTCGGCTGACCACGCGCAGCTGTTCGTCGTCCTCCACCAGCAGCAGCGTCTCGGAGCCGCGCAATCTGCCGGCCGCCAGCGGCGGCCGCGTCTTCACGTCGGGCGCCAGGTCCGTGCGCGGGAAGTAGATCTTGAACGTCGTTCCCTGCCCCGGCTCGCTGTAGACCCAGATGTGGCCCCCGCTCTGGCGCACGATCCCGAACACGGTGGACAGGCCCAGGCCGGTGCCCTTGCCAAGGTCCTTGGTCGTGAAGAAGGGCTCGAAGATCTTGGCCTGCACCTCCTTCGACATCCCCGCGCCCGTGTCCGTCACGGCCAGCATGACGTGAGGTCCGGGCGTGACGCCCACGTGCATCTCCGCGTAGGTCTCGTCCAGCTCGACGTTCGCCGTCTCCAGCAGCAGCTTGCCGCCCCCCGGCATGGCGTCGCGGGCGTTGACGGCCAGGTTCATCAGCACCTGCTCGATCTGCCCCGCATCGACCCGCACCCGTCCCAGCGCTGGTTCGGCCGTCCAGCGCAGCTCGATGTCCTCGCCGATCACCCGGCGTAGCATCTTGTCCATCTGCTGAACGACGTCGTTCAAATCCAGCACGGTCGGCTCCAGCACCTGCTGGCGGCTGAACGCCAGCAACGCCCGCGTCAGATTGGCAGCGCGCTCGGCGGCGCCCTGGATCTCGCGCAGATCCCCGGCGTGCGGCTCCGAGACGACGCCCGCCGACAGCAACATGTCGCTGTAGCTGAGCACCACCGACAGCAGGTTGTTGAAGTCGTGCGCGATGCCGCCCGCCAGTCGCCCGATCGCCTCCATCTTCTGCGACTGCCGCAGTTGATCCTCGGCGGCCCGCAAGGCGTCCTCCAGCCGCACCCGCTCGGTCACGTCCATGACGACGCCGCGAACCCAGCGCCCCCTGACGCCGCCCGTGTGCAACGTCAGCTGCCCCCGGCGCTCGATCCACCGCGTCTCCCCCGTGTGCGGCAGCACGATGCGAAACACCCGATCCAGCCTGGGCACACCATCCGGCGCGGTGGCCAGCTCGACCTCCGTCTTGTGGCGGTCCTCGGGATGGAACAGCGCCATCCAGTCAGCGCGCGTCTCCAGGGGAACGTCGGCCGGCAGCCCCAGCACCTCTCGCGCGTTCTCCGAGGTGTGCACGCGACCGCTCTCCAGGTCGCTGTCCACCGTGACCATTCGCCCCGCCTTCAGGGCCAGCCCCAGATCGTGTTCCTTGCGGCGGTGCTCTTCGTAAGCGCTCTGCAGCTCTTCCTCGAACGTGACGTCGTGAACGGTCACGCCCACGTGGCTGAGGACGCCAGCGCCGTCGAACAGCGGGAAGAACGTCGTGCGCAGCGCGATCCGCTTGCTGCCCGTGGGGTTCGCCCGCGTGAGATCGCTCGGGTTGTACCACTGCGTGGGCAGCCGCACCGTCTCACCGGCGAAGGCGCGCGCGATCTGCTCGCGCAATCCCATGCGCTTCACCATCTCGTCCTGCAGGATGTTGAAGCCGGCGGGCGGCGCGGCGCCGAACAGGGCGCGAAAGGCCGGATTCACCACCAGGCTGCGGCCGTCGGCGGCGTAAAGATGAAACGCGACGGGGGCGTGGAAGAACAGTCCTTCCAGCAAGGCCCGCGCGTCGGAAACACCGCCTAGCTGAGCGGCGATCGAGCTCGCGTCGTCCATCGAAGCGCCCAAGGATTGCGCCGGTTTCGTCCGATCGCAAGGCGACGTGCCGTCGCCGAAACCGTCCGGCGTGATCGCGATCGAACCCGAAAAATGACCAACCGCGCGACCTCGAGACCAGCTCGAAGGCGCGCGGAGGCGGGTGAAACTATCTTCTGTGGCGGGTGCTCAGGCTGCGGCGACCGGCAGGTCGCGAACGCCGGTCCGGGGATCCAGCAATCGTTCCGCGTCGATACCTCCGGCCCCGGAGCCGGTCACCAGCTCGGACCAGCCGTCGCCGATGGTGGCGCGATCCAGCTTGCCCGAAATCAGGAAGAACGCGGTGTGACCATCGGGAACCTGGATGTCCAGGGTCAGCGGGAAATCTCCGGCGCGGGTGGTCAGCCGTCCGTTTGCGCGATAGCTGGCGTCGCCGGACGAGGCGACCTCGTGGCTGGTGAAGGAGAACAGGTTCTGTTCGTCTTCGTGCGCGCCGGAGGTCAGGTTGTCCGGGCTGGTGGCGTCGATGGCGATCTGGGCGACCAGCTGGTCCAGATCAGATCCCAGGGCCACCGTGGCCTGCCAGCGATGGAAACGTCCGGACACGAAGAAGTCTTCGCCTTGCAGGCGAAGCTCGATGGGAGAACGAAGCCGCGGCGTCGCGGCGAAGGTTGCGGGAGCGATTTGGTTGGCCATTTGTCAGCTGCCTTTCGAGCGGCGAACGTAAGCACCGTCGCAAAAGCGTCCAATCCCGCCCCCCCCCTGCGCGGTTCGAAGCGCGCAGAACCACTACGTAAGCCTCGATGCCGCGGCGGCAAAAAGGTTTCACGATCAATGTGGGTCGGCCCGGTCCGCGCGCTAGGTCAGCAGCAACTCGAGCAGCGCCTTCTGGGCGTGCAGGCGGTTCTCGGCCTGCTGCCAGACCACGCTGGCCGGTCCGTCGATCACCTCGGCCGTGATCTCCTCCCCGCGGTGCGCCGGCAGACAATGCAGCACGATGGCGGAGGGATCCGCGGCCGCCAGAAGGCGGCCGTCCAGGCAGTAGCCCTCGAAGGCCTTCAGGCGCTCCTGCGTCTCGGCCTCCTGCCCCATCGAGGTGAACACGTCGGTGGACAGCACGTGACGGCCGGCGGTCGCCTCCAGCGGCGTCTTCGTGAAGGTGACGCTGCCGCGGCCCGTGGCGCGCGCCTGCGCCACGATGCCGGCGTCCGGCTGATAGCTCGGCGGGCAGCACAGCGCCAGATCCAGGCCCAGGATGCCGGCCGCCTCGATCCACGAGTTCGCCATGTTGTTGCCGTCGCCGATCCAGGCGTACTTGACCGAGCGGAGCGTGTCGCCGACGTCGGCCCCGGACTTCTGGAACCGCTGCACCACCGCCTGCAGATCGGCGAGCACCTGACAGGGGTGCAACAGGTCGGTCAGGCCGTTGATGACGGGCACGCGGGCAAAGCGCGCCATCTCCTCGGCGCGATCCTGGCCGAACGTGCGCAGCATGATGGCGTGGCAGTAGCCGGACAGCACCCGCGCCGTGTCGGCGATGGGCTCGCCGCGACCGATCTGCGAGCCCTTCGCGTCCAGGGACAGCGCGTGCCCGCCCAGATCGAACATCGCCACCTCGAAGCTGGCGCGGGTGCGCGTCGAGGCCTTCTCGAACACCATGCCCAGCACGCGCCCGGGCCGCGTGGCGTGAGGCTGGCGCAGGTTGCGCAGCAGGCGGAACTCCTCGGCGCGGCGGAGGACCGCCTCCAGCGTCGCCTCGGGCAGGTCGCCCATCTTCAGGAAGTGCCGCGGCTCAGGCATCGGCCAGCACCGCCTCCAGGATCTCGATCGCCTCGTCGATCTCCGCCTTGCCGACCACCAGCGCCGGGACCAGGCGGATCACGTTTCCGCCCACCGCCGAGATCAGCAGGCCTCGCTCGCGCGCCTTGGCGACGACCGGCGTGGCATCGCCGTCCAGCACCAGCCCCTGCAGCAGGCCTCGGCCGCGGGCGCCGCGCGTCCGGGGCCGCCGGCGCTCCGCCAGGCGGGTCAGGGAGTTGCCCAGGTACGCGCCCGCCTCGCGGCAGCGCTCCAGCAGGCCCAGCCGATCGATGGCGTCCTGGATGTACAGCGCCGCCGCCGTGGCGAAGGGGTTGCCGCCGAACGTCGAGGCGTGCGTGCCCGGCTCGAAGCCGCGCGACACCTCCTCGTTCGCCAGGATGGCGCCGATGGGGACGCCGCCGCCCAGCCCCTTGGCCAGGCTGATCACGTCGGGCAGCACGCGCTCCTTCTCGAACGCGTAGAAGCTGCCCGTGCGGCCCACGCCGGTCTGCACCTCGTCGAAGATCAGCACGGTGCCCGTCTCCGTGCAGCGGCGCCGCAGCTCTTGCAAGTAGCCGGGGGGCGGCAGGTGGATGCCGCCCTCGGCCTGCACCGGCTCGACGATCACGGCGCAGGTCTCGGTGGTGACGGCGCTGCGCACCGCCTCGACGTCGCCGAAGGGCAGGAACCGCACCGGCCCGAACAGCGGGCCGAAGCCCTCCCGGTACTTCGCCTGTCCGGTCACGGACAGCGCGCCGATGGTGCGGCCGTGGAAGCTGTTCTCGAAGGCGATGATCTCCAGCCGGTTCGGCTTCTTGCTGGTGGTGACCTGGTAGCGGCGGGCCAGCTTCAGCGCGGCCTCGTTCGCCTCGGCGCCCGAGTTGCAGAAGAAGGCGCGGCCGGGGAACCCGCGGTTGATCAGCGCGTCGGCCAGGCGGATCTGATTCTCGACGTAGTACAGGTTCGAGGTGTGGATCAGCCGGTTGGCCTGCTCGCTGATGGCGTGGGCCAGCCCCGCGTCCGCGTGACCCAGCACGCAGACCGCGACGCCCGCCGTCATGTCCAGGTAGCGATGGCCCTCGCGGTCCCATAGCTGGCAGCCGAACCCGCGATCCATCACCACCGGGGCCTGCCGGTAGTTGTTCATGAGCACGCGCTTGGCCACCGCGACGATCGGATTCTCGTCAGACATGAGGCGGCGACTCTATCAAATATTCCCGTGCGCGCGCGGCGCTGGCGTTTGCAAAAAAGCGCCGCGCTCACCGCGACGCGCGCGTGTCAGAACGCGCCGGAAAGTGACAGGCCCGTGCCCTGCCCCGCCGCCCGTAGATCCAGACGCGTGTGAGCGATGGAGGCGCCGGGGGTGCCGCTGGCGGTGGCCAGCAAGTAACCGCCCACGCCCGCCACGACGGCGCCCACCCCGATGCCGACGTAGCCCAGGGTGCGCTTCAGCTTCGCGGAGTTCACCGCGTCCTGATCGGCGGACTTGATCTCACCGCAGCGGGCCGCCGCGTACGTCCCCGGGTCGTAACCCGATCCGGCATAGCACAGCTTGCTGGGATCCTTTTCGATCAGCAACTGGCCGTCCAGCACCGACTGGGCGTTCGAGACGTCGCTGTGCGTGGCGATGACGTAGATGGCAGAGCCGGCGGCGATGGCCAGTCCGCCGCCCAGCAGCGACCCGGCCAGCAGGCGCCGGCCGTGGAGCGCCTCTTCGTCGCGGGCGCGTGTCTCCAGCGACGGCGTCAGGCTCACCGCCACCGTCGTGGTCCGACCCACGTCCACCTGCACGCCGCTGGCGAAGGGCTGGTAACCGGCGCGCTGCACCCGCAAGGCGTGCGGACCGGCGGGCAGCGACAGCCCGTCCGGCGGAACGGCGCGCGGCGCGCCGTCCACGCTGATCTCCGTCGAGCTGCCCTCGATCATCGTCAGGCGCAGGATGCCCTTCGCGGAGGCGGGCGCGGCCGGATCCTCCTCGGGCGTCAACTCGACCTTCGCGCTGGCGCCCGGGTCGACGTGAAGGCTGCGGGAGGCGGGACGATATCCGTCGCGCTTCAGCTCGACGCGCACGTCGCCCGGCGTGACGGCCACGCTGGCCGGCAGCGGCGTCGTGCCCATCTGCTTGTCGTTGATCCACACCATGGCGCCTGGCAGCGGCGACGAGACGACCAGGTGCGCGGCGCCCGTCTCCGTGGGCAACATCGCCAGCGTGACCGTCTCGGTCACCTGGCCTGCCAGCGTCAGCGCGCGCCGGGTCGGCTGGTAGCCGGGGGCCAGCGCCGCGACGGTGTGCGCGCCGCTGGCCAGCCGCAGCGGTTCGGTCATGGGGGTGCGGCCGGCCTCGACGCCATCGACCTCGACCGTGGCCGGGTGATCCGTCACCACCATGACGCGCGCGACGCGGGCGGCCTGCTCGTCGCGCACCTGGGTCGCGTGGCGGCGCTGCTCGGCCGACGCCTTCTCGCCGGCCTGATTCAGATAGCGGTCCAGCGTGTCGGCCGCCTCGACGGGCCGATTCATGGCCGCGTAGACCAGGCCCATGTTGTAAAGGACCACCGGGTTCGGGATCAGCTCGTAGGCGCGCTTGAACTCGGCCAGGGCGGCGGCGTTCTCCCCCCTCTCGAACAGGCCCAGCCCGCGATCGAACCGCTCGCGCGCCTCGGCCTTCGCCGCGTCAGCCGGCGCGGAGGACGATGGCGCGGGCGTGGCGGCGCGCGCCGCCTGCCCCCCAAGAAGGACTGCAAGAACGACCGAGACAGACGCCACCAGCCCCAGCGCGAACCATGACCTCATGCGCCCGCGACCTTACTGAAAGGGGTTGTCGGTGACCAGGCCCGTATCGGCGGCGCGCTCGTGCGGCTTCTTCGCTGGAGAGGCCGGCTGACCCTCCGACCTGCCGGCTGAACGTTTCGCTGTGCCAGGGGCCCGCGCCGGGCGCGCGCCGCCAGCCGCGGCAGGCTTTTCGACCGCCGGCGGCGCGGCCGGGGCCACCGCCGCTGGCGGCGATGGCGCGGCCACCGGCGCCGGGGGCGAGGGCGCCGCCACGGGGGCCGGCGCGCTCTCCCTCACCGACGCGGCGGGCGCCGGCGACCGGGAAGGGCGCAGCGCCACCCAGGCCGCCACGCCGGCGGCTGCCAGCAGCGCCAGTCCCACCACGGCGCGGGCGAAGACCTTCTTGTGCGTGGACGCGCCCGACGACACCGGCGCCGTCGTATCGGCGAACGGGGCGGCCGCCGCGGCCGTGGGGGCCGAGGGCGAGACCGGCTGAACCGCCGCCGGGACCCCCGCCTTGACGGGGGACGACACCGGCAGGGTGGCCAGCCCCGCCGAGCCCATCGACAGCGGCCCGGACACGGCGTTCGGCAGCCCGAAGATGGCGGCCAGGGCCGCGTTCAGCTCGCCCGCCGTCTGCGGCCGGGCGGCCGGCTCCTTCGCCAGGCAGGCCATGATCAGGCGATCCAGCGCCGGTGGCAGCGGCGCCAGCGTCGACGGCGGCTGCGGCATGACGACGATCTGCTTGGCCAGGATCTCGGCGTAGGTCTGCCCCTGGATGGGCAGCTGCCCCGTGAACAGCCGGTACATCAGCACGCCCATCGCGTAGATGTCGGTGCGGTGATCGACGCCGCGGCCGTTGCACTGCTCGGGTGACATGAAGTGGGGCGTCCCCATGACCGCCCCCACGTCGGTGATGGTCCGCTCGCCCGTCTCCAGCAGCTTGGCGATGCCGAAGTCCAGCAGCTTCACCCACGGCCGGCCCTTGCTGGACGCGCTGATCCAGACGTTCTCGGGCTTCAGATCCCGGTGGACGATCTTCTTGGCGTGCGCGGCCTCCAGCGCCTCGCAGATCTGGGCCAGCACGTTGGGGAAGTCGCTGGGCGACAGATCGCCCCGGTTCAGGCGGGCGGCCAGCGTCGCGCCGTCCAGGTACTCCATCACGAAGTACTGGCGTCCGTCGGGCAGCTGCCCGAACGAGAAGATGTCGATGATGTTCTCGTGGCCGATGCGGTTGACGGCCCGCGCCTCGTCCACGAAGCGACGCACCAGCTCGCGATCGGACGAGAGCTGGGCGTTCAGGACCTTGATGGCGACCTTCTTCTCGATGACGGGCTGGACGGCCGCGTACACCACCCCCATGCCGCCCCGCCCGGCCACCCCCTCGATGCGGTACTCGCCCACCGCGAAGCCGGCCGGCAGATCGCTCGACGACGCGTACCCGGGCGCGGTGGCGGCCGAACGGTGCGCGTCGTCGCTCATGCCTGCCTTGGGTCCTTCAATGCGTGCAGAACGACGCGGTCACCTGGCCGGCGTGGTTCGCCGCCTCGAAGATCGAGACGCTGAAGCTGCCGTGATAGTTCGTGATGGCGGTTTGGGTCCCCACCGCGGAGCTGATCACGGTGCCCACGGAGTAGTGCTTGCTCCCGTCCGCGGTCACGTACAGGAAGCTGGCGCCGTTGGTCTCCAGATACGCGCTGCCCACGCCCTGGGCGCCCAGCTCGTCGCCGATGGTGAACGCCCGGCTCGGCGAGGCGTCCGTCGAGGGAAGGGTGAACGTCGTCCAGGTCCCGCTCTGCCCCCCCGCCCCATCAGCGCCGCCGGCACCGCCCGCGCCCGCAGGGAGCTGGACGCCCAGCCCGTCCGCCGTCTTCGGGATGAACGTCTGATAGGCCGTGCTGCCCCGCTGCGCGAGAACGGAGAAGCCCATGCTGGTTCCCCCGACGGTGATCCAGCGATCGATCCCCGGCGCACCCAGATGCAGAGGCACCCCGACGGTATTCCCCGTCGGGTCGAGCAAGGTCAGGTAGGGGTCGCCCGTCGAGGCGTCGCGGTAGGCCACACCGACAAGCTGTCCGCTGACACCCACCCCGAACGAGAAGTCGCTGCCGTTCAGGCCGAACGGGGTCGCTACCGAGTTGGTGTCCCCGCCCGCGGGCGAGCCGCCCGGCCGGAACTTCTTCGTCCGGATCGCCCAGCCGTTGGTCACGTTCTTCCACGAGAACACGAACTCGGAGGTCGCCTCGGACCACAGCGCGTTGACGTCGCCGAACTGCGCGCTCTCGATCGTGGTGGTGTGTTCCAGTTGCAGGGTGCCGCCCGCCGTGGTCAGGAAGGAAACGTAAAGCTGGTTGTTGTCGTTGTTGAGGGGCCCTGTGCCATGCAGCAGCGCGACCTCGCCGCTGCTCGAGACCGCGACGTTGTGGAGGTACAGGTTCGTTCCGTCGGCCACCTGAAACAGGGGCGCCGCCGGCCCCGCCGCCACGCCCGTCATGGGATCGAACGCCTGCACGAAGATGTAGTTCGCGGTCGCCGCGGCGCCGCCCGCCCCGCCCGCGCCGCTGGCGCCCGCCGCCCCGGGCAGCGCCACCGGAGGACCGGCGTAGCCCGTGAACAGCAGCAACCGGTCGGCGACCCGCGCGCCCACGCCCGAGGTGAAGTTGAGGTTGGACGTGCCCTGCACCGCCATGACGAAGGCCGTCTGGGGCGTCGGGCAGGCGCTCATCCCCTTGCCGCCCGCCCCCGAGCCGCCCTTGCCGCCGCCACCGGCGCCCCCCGCACCGGTCGCGCCGCCGGCGCCCACGTTCGGTTTGAAGTCGTTGGTCGCTGGATCGTAGTTGCTCGCGTCAGCGATGGGATCGACGCAGAAGTGGCTGACCGTGCACCTGGCGGGGCTCTGCGAGCTGACGCCACCCAGGCAGTCCACGTCCGCGTTGCACATGTTGCGGCACTGCAGGTCCTTGGCGCAGAACAGGCCCGGCGTGCAATCGCTGTTCAGGGCGCAGGTCTTGATTTCCGGCACCTGGCAGATGTTCCCCGAGGCCACCGGCACCACGGCGACGCTCATACCGCCCGCGCCTCCCCCCCCAGCCGCGCCGCCTGCCGCGGTCCCGTCCGAGTACTTCACGCAGCGCTGGCCGGAGGGGCAGTCCTGGGACGTGGTGCACACGCCGACGCAGTAGCCCTGCACGCATTGCTTCGTCAGGTCCTTGCAGTCGCTGGCCAGGATGCACTGGATCGTCGGCGGCGCCTTGGCGGAGCTTCCACACCCGACCGCCAGCCCAGCGGCGGTGGCCCCGGCCAGGATCAACATGACCAGGACGGACCTGGACCAGCCCCGTACACCACGCTCGGTTCTCATGAAAGCTCTCCTATGTTCTCCGCACGACGCCGCGGGCCGCTTGCGGCCTGGGCCAACAGCGCCCCATTTTCGGCGAATCTGCTGGGCCGTCAACCAGCGCGACGTCCCGCTGTGTGGGGCACCTCACGCAACAGTTCGATGGCGCCCCTTGGCACGGGGGGCACAAGAACGTAACGTCCTCGCTGTGACAGCCCTCAATCCGCCCGCCGGCTTGCTTCGCCGCAACCGGGGAAAGCTGCTTTTGTCTCTGGTCGTGGTGGGTCTGGCGGGGGTCGCCAGCCTGTGGACGCTGATCACGCTGACGTTCAGCTACTCGGACGGCGACCGGGTCGGGTACGTACAGAAGTTCTCGCACAAGGGCTGGATCTGCCGGACCTGGGAGGGCGAGCTGGCGATGACGCCGGTGCCCGGGGCGGCGCCCGAGATCTTCACGTTCACGGTGCGCGACCAGGCCTTGGCCAACCGGATCACCAGCGCCGAAGGGAAACGGGTGGCCCTGCACTACAAAGAGAAGCGGGGCGTTCCCTCCTCGTGCTTCGGGGACACGCGCTACTTCATCTCCGACGTGCGCATCCTGGGTCAGTAGGGCGCGGCCCGTCCCCGGGGACGCCGGCTGCGCTCACTCCTCCCCTTCTTCATCGGCCTTGGGCTTCTGCTTGCCTCGTCGCGCCCGCGGCTTCGGCGCCTCGTCGGCATCGGACGGCAGGTCCGCCGCCTTCGCTGAGAAGTCCGGCTTCTGGCGGGGGTCGCAAGACGCCCGCTCGAACGCGGCGCTCGAGAACTCGTGCTCGACCGCGCCGTGGACCTCCTTGGTCTGGACGCGCAGCTCGACCGTGTGGCTGGTCTTCTTCTTCGACTCGGCGGCGGGCTTCTGCAGCGAGCAGTAGGCGAAGACCAGGTCCTCGTCGTGCGTCGCCTCGATCCGGTCGGCCGCCTGTTCCAGCGGCTTGCGCAGATCCTTGAACTTGTCGGCGAAGAACGCATCGGGCCGCGCCAGCTGCCGCAGCTCGGCCTGGTCGATGGCGTCGCCCAGGCCCACCACGAACGAACTGGACTTCGACGCCTGCAGCTTCTCCTTCGCCTCGTCCAGCGTGTGCTTGCCGGCCTTGTCGCGCCGATCCGTCACGAAGACCAGCTGGGCGGTGTGCTCGGGCGCGGTGGCGTGGCTGGCCGCCTCGTCCAGCGCCTCCAGCGCCGCCACATAGCTGCCCCACAGGTCGACCGTCCGGTTGTGGGGACGGAAGCGCCGCAGCCCCGCCAGGCCCGCCTTCGGATCCCCGTCGGCGAAGTTCACGAACGGCTTCAAGCCGTCGCCGTCGAACGCCTGCACGGCCAGGTGCGTGTCCTTTCCCACGCGCGCGACCAGGCTGCCGATGGCGTCGTGCAAGGTCGACAGATACTCGCTGTCCACGATGGGCCCGCTGAGGTCGACGGCGAGCAGCACGTAGCGGTCGACCACGGACGTGGTGGGCAACAGCGCCCGCTTCAACTTCTTCCCCGGGATCGGCTTGCCGTCCTCCAGCACCTTGAAGTCGGTGGCCTCCAGGGTCACGGGCTCACCATCGGCGCGGGTCACCTTCAGGTGCAAAGCGACGTTCGCCGGCGGCGCCACCGCCACATCGACGACCTTCATTTGCAACGTCGGCGTCGACGCGCAGCCCAGACCGCCCACCACCAACGCCGCCATGGCTGACGCGACGACCGCCCGGGCGCTTCCTGGCACGCAAGCAGGCATCGAGGCTTCTCCTTGGGAAAGGGGCCGCATCATACCGGCGGCGGCCCCGCGCCTACAACCGACCCAGCGCGCCCGCCATCCGGCCCCCGTCGACCGTTATGACGGAGCCCGTCACGTAGTCGGCCGTGCACAGGTAATGCACGGCGCGCGCGACGTCCGCCGGCGTGCCCACCCGCCCCAGCGGGATGCGCGCCACGATCCGCTCCCGGTCCGCCGCCGGATAGTCGTCGGGGAACGCCACGGTTCCCGGCGCCACGGCGGCGACCCGCACGCGCGGCGCCAGCTCGAGCGCCAGGATGCGCGTCAGCATGGCCAGGCCCGCCTTGGCCGTCCCGTAGTGCGCGTAGCCCTTCCAGGCCTGGAACGCCGCCACGTCCAGGATGTTCACGATCACGCCGCCGCGCCGGCGCAGGTGGGGGGCCGCCGCCTGCGCCAGACGAAACGGCGCCTCCAGGTTCAGCGCCAGCATGTTCCGCCAGGCCCGCTCGTCGATCTCCTCGAAGGGGCGGCGATCGAAGCCGGCCGCGCTACAAACCAGCACGTCCAGCCGCCCCGCCCACCTCACCACATCCTTCACCAGGTCGGCCGCGTTCGAAGGCGTCGACAGGTCGGCCGCGAAGGCCCGCGCCACGCCACCGGCCGCCTCGATGGCGCGCACCGTGCCGCGGGCGCCGTTCGTCGACCGCGCGTAATGCACGGCCACCCGCGCGCCGGCCCGGCCCAGCTGCAGGGCGATGGCCCGCCCGACGCGGACGCCGGCCCCGGTCACCAGCGCGGTCCGCCCTGCCAGGTCGCCGCCGCTGGCTGCGGGCCGGCCCGGACGCTTCGTGCCCGTTCGTGAAGGCATGGCCGCGCCAGCATAGCCCAAGGTCCAACGTCCAACGTCCAACGTCCAGCGTGGGGCGACGGCCCGCGCCGTTTGCCTCGTCTCGGGCGTGCGATAAGGTAGTCCCATGTCACGACGACACTTCGCGGTCAGCGAGATCGAGGCGCTGATCCCCGAGCTGGAGACGACGTTCTCACGCATCCTGCAGCTTCGGGCCGGCATGCGCGGCTTCGAGCAGAAGCTGGAGGCGGCCGGGGTGGACGTCGATCTGGACCACGACGGGAACGAGGGCGAGAGCCCCGAGATCGCCGAGCTGCGGGCCCGCTTCCGGGGCTATTACGAGGCGCTCTCCGAGAGCCTGGAGGGCATCCGCTCGCTGGGCGGCGACGTGAAGGATCTAGATCTGGCGCTCGTCGACTTCCCCTCGCGGCGGGGCGATCAGGACGTCCTGCTGTGCTGGCGCCTGGGAGAGAAGCGCGTCCAGTTCTGGCACACGGCCGAAGAGGGGTTCGCGGGCCGGCGGCCCATCGACAGCGGCGTGTCGAACACGCCCCAGCGCCTGGACTGACGTGGCAGCCGCCGACGGAAGCAAGCCGGGCTCTCCCCGGGCGCCGGATGCCACGGCGCCCGGAGAGATCGCGGCCGCCGTCGACGCCTTCCTGCGCGCCTGCGGGCTGGACCCGTCGACCTCGCCCGACCTGCGCGACACCGCCCAGCGCGTGGCGCGGCTGTGGCGCAACGAGTTCCTGGCCGGCTACCAGATGTCGCCCCAGACCATCCTGGCCGACCCGGTGGTGGGCGAGGCCGACCCCGACGTCATCGTGGTGGGCGGCCTGCGCTTCCACGCCATGTGCCCCCATCACCTGCTGCCGTACCGCGGGATCGCGCACGTGGCGTACATCCCCGACGGCAAGCTGGTGGGCTTCGGGCGCCTGGCCGAGCTGGTGGACTGCTTCACCAAGCGGCTGACGCTGCAAGAGCGCGCCACGCACCAGATCGCCGAGGCGCTGTGCGCGAACCTGGGCGCCAAGGGGGCCGGCTGCGTGATCGAGGCCGAGCAGCTGTGCCTGGCCTTGCCCGGCGAGAAGCACGACGCGTCCGGCGTCGTCACCAGCGCCTTCGTGGGCGACATGCGCGAGCGGCCGGACCTGAAGGCGCGGCTGCTGGAGGCGGCGAACCTGGGCGGGCGGGCGCGATGAAGCTGGCGGGCAAGACCGCCGTGGTGACCGGCGCCTCGCGCGGCATCGGGCAGGCCATCGCGGCGCTGTTCCAGCGCGAGGGCGCCCGGGTGGCCGGCTGCGCCCGGCACGCCGCCGCCGGGGTCGACGTGTGCGACGTGGGCCAGGCCGCCGACGTGGCCCGGTTCGCGGCGGCGGCGCAGGCCCGTCTGGGCGTCCCGGACATCGTCGTCAACAACGCCGGCACGGTGGTGCGGGCGCGCCTGGACGATCTTTCCGAGACAGACTGGGACGCCGTGATGGGTTCCAACCTGAAGGGCACGTATCTGATCACCCAGGCCTTTCTGCCCGGCATGCGGGCGCGGCGGAGCGGCCGCATCATCAACATCGCGTCCATCTCGGGTCGGCTGGGGACGGCGGGCCTGGTGGTGTACTGCGCCGCCAAGCACGGCGTGGTCGGGTTCACGCGCGCGCTCGCGGAAGAGGTCCGCGGCGACGCCCTGGCCGTGAACGCGATCTGCCCGGGCTCGGTCGACACCGAGATGTTGCGGGTGGGCATGCCCGGCGCCAAGCCCGCCATGACCGCCGACGACATCGCGCAGACCGCGCTGTTTCTCGCCACCGACGCGCCCCTGGCCCTGACCGGGTCGTGCGTGGACGTGTTCGGATGACCTCCCGCTGGTGAAAGACATGTCCGACACGCCACCGCCCGAATCGCCGTCCGAGCGCCTCTTCACCGAGGCGCTGCAGCGCCTGCCCCTGTTCCCGCTGCCGGGCGTGGTGCTGTTCCCGCACGCGCTGCTGCCGCTGCACATCTTCGAGGAGCGCTACAAGAAGATGGCGCGCGACCTGCTGGCCAGCCACCGCCACCTGTCGGTGGCGCTGCTGGAGACGCCGGCGGACGCAGCCCGCACCGACAACCCGCCCGTGCGTCCCATCATGGGCGTGGGCGAGGTGGTGATGGCGCACGAGCTGCCCGACGGCCGGTTCAACCTGGTGGTGCGGGGCCGCGCCCGCATCGAGATGCAGCGCGAGCTGCTGACGGACGAGCCGTACCGGCTGATCACGGGGACCGTCCGCCAGGACCTGCCCGTGCGCAACCCGGCCGAGCTGACCGACGCCGATCAGTCCCTGCGCGCGCTGGTGGGCCGTCTGGCCGACAGCATCCCCGAAGGCGGCGAGCTGCTGCGCCAGGTGGTGGCCTCGCAGGCCACGCCGCACGAGCTGGCCGACGTGCTGGCGGCCGCGCTGGTGGTCGACGTGCACAAGCGGCAGCGCCTGCTGGAGAACCGCGATCTGATGAAGCGCATCGAGCGCGTCACCGCCGAGGTGGTGGCAATGACCGGCCGCATCGGCCCCACCGGCCCCGCCAACTGAACCCGGGGCCCGCGTCCCCTGCCCCGCGCGCAAAACCTATCGCTACGGCGATTCCCCGCTGGCAGGCTCCGCACCCTCGACCTGGTCGCCGTCTTCCCCGCCGCCTTCCCCGTCCGACATCGCCGACACCCGGCTCAGCTGGCGGAAGCGGATGGCGTGATGGCTCCACACGCCACACAACGCCAGCGACGCCGAAAGCACGGCAAAGGCCGCGGAAGGCGCGCCGTGACCGATCGCGATCGCCATCCCCACGATGACCATCGCCGACCAGACGACGTTCAGGCCCAGCAACGCCCGGTAGACATCGAGCCCCGCGTTCCGGCTGCGCCACGCCTGAACGCCGATGGCCAGCAGCGCCGCCCCCACCAGCCGTGACATCGCGGGATCGACCACCGTCCAGCCCAGGCGTGGCAACAGCCACTCCGGGCACAGCAGCAGCGGCAGGCCGCACACCACGTCCAGGGCGGCGTGGGCGATGAACCAGTGGCGCAGGGAGGCGGGGATTTCCATGTCGGCTTTCTTCACGCTCGCTCCGCCCCACGTCGTGAATCCGTCGGGCGATGGCCGGGCAGTTATGCCCCACGGTCCGCGACAAACCAAGCCGTGACGCCGGTCGGGGGATGAAATTTGCGCCCGGCCCGCCGAGTCCCGTACGGTGACGGCATGCGGCCGTCCAGCGTGCTCGTCCTGGTGCTCCTCGCCCTGACCGGCGCGTGCAACGTCGACCTGGCCCACGACGACGCCGGCGCTTCCACCGGCGGGACCAGCGGCGCTGCCGGGGGAGCCGGCGCAGGCGGCGCGGGCGGCGTCACGGGCGTCGGCGGCACGGGCGCGACCGGAATGGTGATGGGATGCTCGTTGTTGCAGGCCAGCTGCCCCGCGGGCCAGGCCTGCTTCCCCTATCCGTTCGAGGCGCCCAGCCCCACCACCACCGCCTGCGCCTACCCGGGCACCGGCGACGTCGCCATCCCCTGCCAGACCCAGCTGGAATGCGACGGCTCGTCCATCTGCTCGAACCCTGGCGATCCCGCCTCCCTGTGCCTGGCCCGCTGCGATCTGCGGCTGCCCTATTGCGGTCTGGGGTCCTACTGCATCTCGCTACGGGCCTTCCCCGGCGTGGGCGCCTGCAGCCTGTGAGGCGTGCGGCGCCGGCCTGATCGGCTGGGCGCACGTTCCGGTGGCCAGAAGGCCGGAGATCTCTCTCGCTTCCGTCCTGTTCAGGAACCCTTGCAGGGCGCTCCCCCAGAGCGCGGCTTCACGGCAGTGGCCCGTGTTCATCAGCGCTTCGAGGTGAAGCACCCACACGTCGTGACGAAGGGCCCCGTCGGGCAAGATCTCGTTGGTGATGGCCAGCGTCTCGTGCCACCGGCTCTGCAGTGCCAGATCCCAGGCGTGGGCTTCCAGCGGATCGGTGGCGAGCGGATTCAACTGCAGCGCACGTTCGACGGCGTGGTAACGCGCGGTCGATCCGTGATCCGCCACCTCGGCCGCCAGCCACCAGGCCATCCAGTGCTCCGGGTGCACCTCCAGCGCCCGCCGCGCCAGCTGCGCGCGCGAAAGCCCCGGCGCCAGCCGCGGCTCGTAGAATGGCAGCACGAACGCCTCGATGGGCGGCCGGGGGTCCTGCAGGGCCTCGGCGACGTCGGCCCGCGCCGCGGTCACCCAGCCAGGCCCCTGCGCATAACCGGCCCCCACCATGGTCGCAATCACGGCGCGGGAGGCGTGGACCTCGGCATCCGACAAGCGGCGGCTCTGGTACCGGCCATTCCAGGCAGGCAAGGGCCGCGTCAGCACGGTGTACTTGCCGGAGAAAGCGTACGTCTTGAGGACGGTCTCCAGGCGGCCCCCGGCCAGATCGGGAAACTCCGCGCGAAACGCCTTGGCCGCCGGCTCCAGCGCCGCCAAGCGTGCCTGGAATGCGTCGAGCTGGTGGGGACGCGCGTTGATCAGGTAGTGAACCAGCATCCAGCTCGTCGCATAAAACCGGTCCTGCTCATCCTTCGTCTTCGGTACCGGTCCCAGCAGGGTATCGAGCGACACCACCCCGAAGACACGGACGACCACGTAATCGTCGACCTGGGCATCGCCGGCCACGACGGCTCCGTGGTCGCCATGTTCGCGGTGAATGGTCGACAGGTACTCGGCCGTCCCCTCGGCAAACCAGGCCGGCTGCAGCGGCAGCAGCTGAAGGCTGAGCGCGTGAGCCAGCTCGTGATTTCCCACCAGCTCGCTGGCCCGTTCTGCTCCCGACAGCAACACCGTGGGCGGGAACGGCGGCGTTCGCAGATGAAGTGCCACGAAAGACGGGCCGGTATAGAACGCCACTTCTTCCTGCGACGCGAGCGCAAAGACCTGCACGCGTCCAGCGGGATCGGGCGCGTGCCGCCAGACCATGGCCAGCATTGCCGCGCGCGCATCTTCCATTCGCCGCAGCACCACCAGCGCTGCGGGCTCCTCCATGTCCGTGCGCATGACGAAGTGGTCGCTGGTCAGCTCGAGCCAGGCCGGTCCCCCCTTGGCCGGGCAGGCCGGCAAGGTCGCGCACCCGAGCTGCGCCGTCACCAGGAACGCCAGACCCCACAGCGCTCGACGGCGTCCGCACGACACCGGGCCATTGTATCAACGGCCGGACGGCCTCGGTGGCGCTGTCGCCACCAGCGCCGGCCGACCATCGACGTCAGCCTCCCCGGTGCTGCTGGCCGGTGACCGTCTCCAGCGGCTCGGCCGGACCGGTCGCCGAGGGGCGGGTGTCGTTTCCTTTCAGCTCGCTGGCGTGGCTCCGTTGCTCACGGCCGCAGCAGCGTCTTGATGGCGCGGCGCTCGTCCATGGCGCGATACCCTTCCGCCACCTGGGCCAGCGGCAGCGTCAGATCGAACACCTTGCCCGGATCGATCTTCCGCGTCCAGACGAGATCGATCAGCTGCGGCAAGTAGCGGCGCACCGGGGCCGGCCCGCCCATCAGCCGCACGTGCGTGTAGAACAGGTCCTGCAGATCCAGCTCGACGTCGTGCGGCAGGCCCACGAAGCCGATCGAACCGCCGGGGCGGGCCGACTTGATGGCCTGTCTGATCGACTCCCCCGTGCCCACGCACTCCAGCACGCAGTCGGCGCCCACACCGTCGGTCAAATCCTTGATGCGCTCGATGCCGTCGTCGCCCCGCTCGGCCACGATGTCGGTCGCGCCGAACTCGCGCGCCAGCTTCTGCCGGGCGGCCTGCCGGCTCATGGCGATGATGCGCTCCGCGCCCATCTGCTTGGCCGATAGCACCGCCAGCAGGCCCACCGCGCCGTCACCGACCACCACCGCCGTCTTCCCCGGCTTCACGTCGGCCGCCTCCGCGGCGAACCAACCGGTCCCCATGACGTCCGACAGCGCCAGCAGGCTGGGGACCAGCTCGGGCGGCGGGTCTCCCGGCGTGGGCACCAGCGTCCCGTCCGCCAGCGGAACCCGCAGCAGGGGGGCCTGCGCGCCGCCGACCAGCTCGCGGTGGACGCAGGACGTCTGGTAGCCGGCCCGGCAGTGCGGGCAGCTGTTGTCCGACGCGAAGAACGATCCGATCACGAACTGACCGGGCTTCACTTTCTTGACGGCCGAGCCCACCTCCTCGACCACACCGCAGTATTCGTGGCCGAACGGCGTGGGCGTGTCGATGTGGTTGACGCCGCGGTAACTCCACAGGTCGGACCCGCAGATGCATGTCGCCACGGTGCGGATCACCGCGTCCGTCGGCTGGGTGATCTTCGGCGTCTCGCGCTCCTCGAACCGCACGTCGCGCGGCCCGTGAATGACAGCTCCCTTCATGACGGTCTCCTTTTGGTTTCTTCGCGACGGCGAGCCCACCCCTGCCCTGCGCGCGCGCGCTGATGATGACTCGTCTGCCGCTGGAGCGCTAAGTCCGAGTGGTGCGCGAGTGTTGCCCGAGTGACGGGGAGACTACTTCGATGATGCGCGCCCCGGGTCGATCCGATCGGCCATGGCGGCCACGTCGGCGTAGGTGAGCGCCAGGGCCAGCGCGTGCTCCATCAGCGGCTCGGATTCGATCATCTTGCGGGCCACGTAGCCGCTCTCGTCGAGGCGCGGCTGTTCCGAGAGGACCGCGAGCGCGGCCTGGCCAGGCAGGCCCGACGGGGGCGCCGGAAACACCTGCCATTGCAGGACGGCGCCCTTGGTGGCGCCGGCGATCACGGTGGCGCCCGCCGACGGGCCGTACTTCACGTCCCAGGTGGCGTCGAGATCGACGAACGCCACATCGTCCTCGACCGTGATCTTCAGCTCGTCCTGCCGCTGGGGCGGCGCCAGGCGGGTGACGGATTTCCAGCCGGGAAAGGCGGTCCAGCTCTCCGGGGCGTCCACCCGCGCGGCCACCTCGGTGGGGTTGCCGGCGATCGACACCGCGGCCGAGACATGGGCCAGCCTCCCGCGGCGCGTGCGGTGGATCGTCGCCACCACGCCGGCCTTTCGCAGGCCCCGGAAGGTGGGGCCGGCCAGCGTGGACCCATCCAGCGTCGCGGCCGCGGGCGCGGTCATGGGGCCCTCGGGGCGCGCCGGACCGCGCCCCGCCTGGTGAGGAACCGCCACCTCCAGGGCGACCGCGCGCGCCAGCACCATCGCGGCGGCGGCGGTCATCGCCGTCTCGGACCACGGATCGTGGCCGGCCACGCGCCGGAAGATCCAGTTTGCCGAGCGCGGCTCGAGCTGCGCCTCGCTCACCAGGATCGTCGCCCGGCCCCCGTCGGCGGGCGCCATGCGAAAGCGCACGTGGCCGGGCGCGAAGGCTCCCTCGACCAGCGTCAACTCGATGACGTCCGCCTGACGGGTGAGCCAGGCCTTGCCCTTCAGGTTGAACAGCGGGATCTCCAGCTCCCAGGCGAGCAGCCGATCGGGCCCCACGCTGGGCAGCGAACCAGCGCGCGTCGCGACCACGTCGGCGCGCACCAGCGACGGCAGGGCCGCCCGGTAGCGGTTGGGGTCCAGCAGCACGGCGCCGACGGCACTGGGCGTGCCGCGCACGCGCGTGGCCACCGTCACGACAGGCCGCGAAGTCGGTCGGCGTGCCGCGGGGAAGAGGACGACGTCGGTATCATCGTCCAGGGCGCCGGCGAAGGCGGCCGGAGGGGGCGGGGTCGCGCCCTCACCCGGCGCTGCCGCGCCGACCTCTCCCGCCAGCGGGAGAGGTTGAATTGATACCGTGACCGACGCTGCTGAGGGCGCAGCGGGCGCCAGCAGCCACACGGCGGCGAGAACGGCAGGCCCGCGCAGCCGGCCGATCGCGTCTCTCTTCCGCTTGCCCGATACAACGACGGCGCAGGGCCCGCGGGGGCCTTCTTCTGCTTCCCTCGTCCCCTTCGCGGAGGCAAAACCCTGCCCCCGCGCGCGTCCCGCCGCTCCCCCCTCCCGCTTGCGGGAGAGGGTCAGGGTGAGGGCACGCGGGCGCACACGCCGGTCGCTAGACGCGGGCTTCGGCGGCCGGTGCGGACGAGCGCGCGCTGCCGCGGCCCACGCGCGCCATCACGCTGTCGACGCCGGCCATGGCGCTGCCGCGCAGCTTCGTGCGCAGCTTCTCCACCACGATGGGACGCTGCTCGGCCCACTCCTCGCGGACCTGCGCGATCAGCTCGGGCGACTTCTCCAGCCACTTGGCCCGCATCTCGGCGATCTTGCCCGGGGCGGCGCGCAGCGCCTTCACCGTGCCGACCACCACCGCCTTGGCGCGCGCCACCCGAATCTCACGCTCGCTCATCTTCAGCAGCGGCGCGATCTCCGCCAGGCGATCGGCGGCCGTGCCCGCGGCCGCGTGCGGCGCGCGGTGCAGGCCGCTGGCCAGCCGCGGGTGCGACGCGTAGAACGCGTTCACGTCGTCGGCCGTGATGCCCAGCTTCTGCAGCATCTCGGCGTACTCGCGCTGCGCCGCCAGACGCGCCTTGAACAGGAACATCTGCACGCGGCTCTGCACGTTGACCTTGCCGTCACCCGACGTCTCGATCGCGCAGAAGATGCTCTCCGGGTACAGGCCCGTGATCATGCTCTGCACGCCGTCCGACACGCCCGAGGACGGCATGCACCCGAACGGCTTCACCGACAGCGTCATGTGCGACTTCTTGTGGAGCACGTTCAGGATGAACTTGCCCACCTCCATGTGGCCTTCGCCGCCGCGGATGTTGTTGTTGTAGAACTTGTGCGCCGTCTCGGCGATCTCGTCCATCATCGGCAGGTGGTAGCCGGTGTAGCCAATGGCGCCGCCGAACAGGTGGAACGCGGCCCGGATGGCCAGGTCGGCCACGAACAGCCCGCCCAGCTTCTTGCCGGTCTTCTCGTCCTTCAGGCCCTTGCGCGCCGTCTTGTCCAGGTCGCGCAGCTCGCCACGCAGCTTCGTGTCGTAGCGGCCTTCCCACAGCATGAACAGCAGCCAGTTCGTCACGAACTGGATGTCGCACTCGGCGCCCTCCTGCTCGAGGAACCGCTGCAGCTGGTAGTTGCCGTCGCCCTCGGTCGTCATCGCCCAGAACTCGCCGATGATCGACACGCGCGGCGCCGGGCGCGTCCAGTCCAGCTGGATCTTCCCGAACTCGCGCCGCCCGCGGATCAACGCCGCCAGCACCGACTTGCCGCTGGCCAGCGCGTCGTAGACGTACTGCTTCGTGTTGGCGATGGCGCGGTCGGTGGCGCCGGCCTCGACCTCGAACGGCCGCAGGCGGTAGCCCATGCCGTTGATGACGTCGCCGGCGATCAGCGCTTTCAGCAGCCCGATGAAGAACTTCGGGTTCATCTCCAGGCCGGCTTCCTCGCCCGTGGCCTGCTTCAGGCCGCCCGTCTGCTGGAACAGCATCACGCGGAAGCCGTCGAAGCCGGCGTCACGCAGGGCCTTGCGGTACTCCGTGGCGTACATGCCGAAGCGGCAGGGCCCGCAGGCGCCCGCCGTCAGGAACACGTACCGCTTCACGATCTCCTCGTATGTCGACCCTTCGGCGGCGGCCCGCTCGGTCAGGAACTTCACCAGGTTGCCCACCGTGAAGTAGGTCGGGTTGCACTGGCCCCGGTTCCCGAACTCCTTGCCGTAGCGCAAGGCCTCGTTGTCGGGCATGTCGATGACCTCGACCTTGTAGCCGATGCCCGTCAGCGCGCCCTTGACCAGGAAGTCGTGGGCGGCCGTCAGGCCCGACACCAGCAGCGTGGTGGTCTCCCGCTCCTTCTTGGTGAACTGCGGGTTGATCATCGGATCGAACCAGTGCTCGATGTCGACCTTCTTGTTCGACGTCAGGCCGGCGGCCTCGGCGTCCAGGCGCGCCAGCTCGGCGTCCAGATCCTCCGCAGACACAGGGGCCGCGGCCGAGAGATCCTCGACCACCATTTTCGAGTCGACGATCGGTAGCTTGAAAGGATGGCTCTTGTCGGTTCCCATGTATCGCTCTCCCGTTTTCGTGTCCCGGTCCGTGTTGCTGCCGGTTCCGTTCGTTTCTTCGGTTGTTGGTTGGATTGCGTTCGTGCTTCTACGACGCCGTCGCCGGTGTGCCCGGCCCGTCGCCCAGCTTCTGCACCTGATCGCCGCGCTTGATGCCCAGCTTCATGATGCCCGCCTTCTTCATGTCGTCCGCGGCGCGCGACCGCAGCTCCGCGTCGCTGGGAGGCTGCCGGGCCGCCTCGTAGGCCGCGACGCGCATGGTGATCTCCTCGATCATGCGCTCCACCGACTCGTCGCGCTGCGCCCGCTCGGCCAGCTGCTTCCGCTTCAGCGACAGCAGCGCCAGCCGCTTCTTGTCGATCTCGTGCAGCATGTCGTTCTTGCTGCTGCGCACGTCCTCCAGCCGCTCCTTGTGCAGCGTCAGGCTGTGCGCGTAGGTCTTCACGCGGATCTTGATCGACCCGCCCGGCTTGTTGGCGTCGATGTCGTGCAGCGCCGAGTAAGGCGTGCCCGCCTTGCCGATGATGCTGTCGATGATGCCGTAGGTGGGCGCGTCGTGGCCGCACTTGAACGACGACAGGTCCAGCACAACCACGTTCGGGTGGTGGGCCGCGAACTTCGCCGCCCACACCTTCATCGACGAGTTCGACGAGTAGTTCTCCGGCCACACGTCGCCGATCTCCAGAGGCGTGCTGATGCGCCCGGCCTTCAGATCGTCCTCGAAGAAGCGGGCCAGGTACTGCTCGTCCTTGGGGATCGACCGGATGGACAGCACCGGATACCCCAGCACCTGGAACTCCTCCAGCACGCTGTGGTTCATGCCGGGATCCAGGTGGTAGGGACGGCCCAGCAGCAGGATGGCGATGCGGTCCTCCGCCTCGACCTGATCCAGCACCGCCCTGCCCCGCCGCTCCATCTCGACGTCCAGCAGGCGCAGCGCCTCGAACGCCTCGGCCACCGCGAAGTCGGACTCGTCCTCCGTGATGTCCAGCAGGTCCTTGAACGCCTCGAACAGCTGGCGCCGCAGCAAGGTCGGCTCGATCAGCGTGGCGGCCGTGTCCACGTACTTGATGCCGCGCTCGGCGAAGAAGTCGACCTCCTTGGTGAAGGCCGCCTTCAGCACGTTGGGCGCGCCGGCGACGATGGGACACGACGCGTAGTCCATCGCCTTCTTCACGAACGACGGCACGTGCGTCAGCGTGGGGAAGAAGATGATCGACAGCGGCTTCTCGGCCGAGTGGTGGTGGAACAGCAGGTTGTGGATGTGCGCCTGGCCCACCTTCGACGGGTAGCAGGGATCGATCGATCCGTACTTGCCGCCCTCGGCCCACAGCTCCTCCGACGTGTCGTCCGAGAACACCACATGGTGCTTCTGGATGCCCAGCGTCTCGAAGTACGTCCGCCAGAACGGCGCCGTCGACCAGATGTTCAGGATCTTGGGGATGCCGATGCGCATGCGCTTGCGCTTGTTGACGGCCTCCTCGCTCGAGCGCTGGAAGGGCCGCTCGACCTCGACGCGCTTGGCGCCCAGCAGCGTCTTCTTGACCTCGACGTCCTGCTTGATCGTCCCCGCCTCCGGCAGCGGCTTCTGGTCGTAGTAGTGCCGATAAAGCAGCTTCGCCTCGGTGTCGACGAGGTTGGGAAACTTCTTCATCAGCTTCTTGCGCTCGGCCGTCAGGGCCAGCATCGCGTCTTCCGACTCGACGGTCCCCTTCTCGCACGAGAAGCCGCTGATGTAGCGGGCCGTGTCCCCCGCCGGCGTCACCGTGTCGATGAACGTGCGCGCGCACAGGTTCGGGCAGAAGTGGCAGCGCGTGGTCTCGTCGTTCGTCGACGTGAACGTCAGCGCGATGGCGCTGTCGATGCCGATGAACGTGGAGTACCCGCGGCGCTTCACCACCCGCAGCGTCTCGAACGCGGCGCCGATGGCGCCCGCCTCGCCGCAGTGGGGATGGACGTACACCTCGGCGCCGGGAACGCGCTCCTTGATGTAATCGACCTGCGCCTTGACGGCGGCGAGGTTGTACTGCGTGCCGCCCTGAAGCACGTACTTCGTGCCCAGCGCCGCCATGCGCGGGATCTGCACCACGTACTGCCAGACGTTCTTCGGCAGCACCTGCGCCAGGCCAGAGAGCAGCTCCTCCTTCGAGTAGCCCTCCTTCTGGAAGTTCACGCGATCGCTATCAAGGAAGACGGCGCAGCCGTAGCTGAACTTCGGCGACAGCTCGGCGCCGAACGCCGTGTCCGCGTACTCCTGGATCTTCACGCCGAACTGATCCGCCATCGCCTGCAGCAACATGCCGTTGCCGGCAGAGCACTGGTTCGACAGCCGGAAGTTCTTGATGTCGCCGTTCGCCATGAACAGGACCTTGATGTCCTGCCCGCCGATGTCGCAGATGACGTCCACGTCGCCGAAGTAGCTGGTGGCCGACATCATGTGCGCGACCGTCTCGACGATGTTCACGTCGGACTTCACGGTCTTCTCCAGAACGTCCGCCGCATAGCCGGTGGCGCCGAAGCCCAGCACCTCCAGCGTGCAGCCCTGGTCCTCGACCCACGTCCGCAGGCGCGCCAGGATCTCGCGCACGTCCTGGATCGGGTTGCCCTTCGAGAGCTGGTACTCCTTCTTCAGGATCTTGCGATCCTCGTCGACCAGCACGGCCTTCGACGACGTCGACCCCCCGTCCATGCCGATGACGGCGCGGATCTTCGTGCCGGGCTCGAACTTCGCCGGCTCGAACTTCGGGATCTTGTACTGCTCGCGGAACGACTCCAGCTCCGTCATCGAGCGGGACAGCGGCGGCCCCGCCGTGTCACCCAGCTTCGACTTGCGCCCGCTGCTGATGAACTCCTTCAGCGGATCGAGGCCGCGGTACACGCCGACGTTCGCCGGCTCGTACATGCCGTACATGACCGCGCCAAACGCCGCGTAGTACTGCGCGTTCTCGGGGACCATGATCAGCTCTTCCAGCGGCACGTCCTTCGGGTACTTGTAGCCGCGCGACGCCCAGGTCTCCGGGATGCGCTTGCGCCAGCAGTCTTGCAGGAACGGCAGGTACGTGTTCGGCCCGCCGAGCAGCAAGACCTTGTGGCGCAGCGTATTGCCGCGCGTGAGCACCGACAGGTTCTGGTTGACGATGGCGTCCGCCAGCGAGCACATAATCTCGACCGACGGGATCGACGACTTCACCAGGTTGACGATGTCCGTCTCGGCGAACACCCCGCACTTCGCGGCCACGTGGTGCAGCTTGCTGTCATCGAAGCGCAGCTTCATGGCGTCTTCCGACGGCATGCCCACCTTGATGAAGCACTTGTCGATGGTGGCGCCCGTCCCGGACGCGCACTTGTCGTTCATCGACGCGATGGCGGTCTTGTTCCGCTTTTTCGAAGTGGTCGCTTTGATATCCACCCCCGACCCCAGATCCCCCTCCGCGTGCCCCGTCGTCTCCCCCTCCGCCGTGACCTCTTCAGGGGCCGCCTTGCCCTCCTTGAAGATGATGATCTTCGCGTCCTGCCCCCCCAGCTCGATGACCGACCCGACATCCGGGTGCAGCTCCTCGACCGCCAGAGTGACCGCGTTGACCTCCTGCACGAACTTCGCCCCGATCGGCCCCACCATCGGCGAGGCCCCCGATCCCGTGATGAAACACCGGATCGCCCCAGGCGGTAAGTTCGGAAAATCCTGCCCGATTTGCGTCAGCAGCTCCGCGACCTTTTCAGCCTGCTTCGTCTGGTGCCGCTGGTAGTCCGACCAGATGATCT
>Ga0105237_10000556_pt1 | contig 52272 bp, 39 predicted proteins | sample KBSC24metaG_FD_81520 | JGI IMG/M metagenome (GOLD analysis project Ga0105237, IMG submission 81520) | Corn rhizosphere microbial communities from Kellogg Biological Station, Michigan, USA - KBS C2-4 metaG | ecosystem: Host-associated > Plants > Roots > Rhizosphere > Soil | place: Michigan, USA... | reverse complement strand
TGATGCGTGCCCGCGCAGTCAGCGATGTCGGCAGCGACCGGCTGCGCGCATACGACGTCAACTGCGCCCGCTCGTCAACGCTGAGTACCAGTTCAGCCTTCGGCCTGCCTCTCGCCATTGCGGAATCTCCGGTTGAAAGATACCGCTCCAGCATGCAATATTTATGCCATCAATTTACGGGACAGCACACTAGCTTCACCCTTTACGCGGGCCGGGCCGGGGCCAGAGTCGCCGGCGACCCGTCATGCTTCAATCAGCATCGGTCCGGCTGCTGCCCGGCGGAGGCTCCTCGCGCGACGATGGGCAAAGGGCAAATGCGGAACACCGTGCGGAACAGATGCGGAGCACTTTTCTCTATGTTAGTGGGCGCTACTGTCGGCCCTCATGCATTCCCTGTGGTGCCCGGGGCCGGACTCGAACCGGCACACCTTGCGGCGGGGGTTTTGAGTCCCGCTGCGAAATGAGCGCTTCGGCACGCGCAACCATTGATGTGGCGCACGGCGACGGGCGGCCCAGCAGGTCTTCGGCGCGGTGGCTCAAATCAGCGCCGGCAGCAACGCCCGTCTCGCAGCCGAGGGGGACTCGCCAGATCGGCGTAGGCGACGGAGGCCAGCTTGGGAACCGTCGCGGACGGCAGAGGGGGAAGGCGATCGACACGCCTCCAGCGTACTGGATATCAGACAACTGTCTGATATCCGCGTCCTCTGCAGAGGCAAGAATGGTCTAGCATCGCTGCTAAGCCCTTGATTTATTTGGTGGCGCTTCAGGGACTCGAACCCCGGACCTGCGGATTATGATTCCGTCGCTCTAACCGACTGAGCTAAAGCGCCTGAGCCGAAGATTATAGCTTGGCGGCGCGCACTGGCCAGCGTGGCGGCGTGTCCGCCGTTCCCCACCAACGCCAAAGCCCATGTTCAGTTTTTTCAAGAAGAAGCCGGCTTCCGCCGAGCCGGCCGTTTCAGCTCCCTCCACCGAGGCCCCCGCCGAGCGCCGCAGCTGGCTCGACAAGCTGCGCGGCGAGCCGGCGCCTGAAACGCTCGAACCCGAGACTCCCGCCTCCGAGCCCTTGCCCGACGTAGCGCTCGAACAAGAGGCGCTGGCCGCGAGCCCGGTCGACGAGGAAGCCGAGGCCGAGTCCGAAGCCGACCGCCGCGGCTGGCTCGACAAGCTGAAGCTCGGCCTGCGCAAGACCGGCTCGAGCATCACCCAGGTCTTCACCGGCACGCAGGTCGACGACGCGCTGTATGAAGACCTGGAAGCCGCGCTGCTGATGGCCGATACCGGCGTGAAGGCCACGCAATACCTGCTCAGCGACCTGAAGCGCCGTGTCAAGGAAGCCCGGGCGACGAACCCGGCCGCGGTGCGCGCGCTGCTCGCCGACGCGATCACCGACCTGCTCGAGCCGCTGCAGCGCAATCTCAACGTCGGCCGTTTCGCGCCGATGGTGGTGATGGTCGCCGGCGTCAATGGCGCCGGCAAGACGACGAGCATCGGCAAGCTGACGAGGCACCTCGCCGAAGCCAACTACACCGTGCTGCTGGCCGCAGCCGATACCTTCCGCGCCGCGGCGCGCGAACAGCTCGCGGTCTGGGCCGATCGCAACAAGGTCGAGATCGTCAGCCAGGAAGGCGGCGACCCTTCGGCGGTGACCTTCGATGCGGTGCGCGCCGGCATCAAGCGCGGCCGCGACGTGGTCATCGCCGATACCGCCGGCCGCTTGCCGACGCAGCTGCACCTGATGGAAGAGCTGAAGAAGCTGCGCCGCACGATCGTCAAGGCCATGCCCGGCGCGCCGCACGAGGTGCTGCTGGTGATCGACGGCAACACCGGCCAGAACGCGCTGACGCAGGTCAAGGCCTTCGACGAAGCGCTGGGCCTGACCGGCCTGATCGTCACGAAGCTCGACGGCACGGCCAAGGGCGGCGTGCTCTGCGCCATCGCGCTGTGGGCGAGGGAACGCGCGCGGGAATCGGTCTCGCAGGAGCCGACGGTGCCGGTCTACTTCATCGGTGTCGGCGAAAAGCTCGAGGACCTGCAGACCTTCAAGGCACGCGAGTTCGCGCAGGCCTTGCTCGGTTGAGAGCCGCGGTCAACGGCTCGTCATCTGCCGGCTGGGCTGGATGCTCTCGGGCAGTTCGCTGTCCGGACCGAAATCATCGTCGTCGAACCAGGTCGACGGCGGCGGCTCGCGCAGCACCACCGCATCCTCGACCGCATCGGTGATGATCGGCGGCCGGCGCGCAGGCGGCGGCGGTACCGTCGCATCGAAATCGGAGAGGCGCATCGCGCGCGCCTTGGTCGCTGGCGTCGCTGCGGCCGCCGCCGAAGCCGCAGCGGCCGATTCCGCCGCCTCCTTCGGCAGGATTGCTTCGCGCGCGGCTTGCGTACTCGGCAGCTGGCCTTCGGTCCAGATGTGCAGCGGGATGCCCGCTGCCTTCAGCACGCGGCGCATGCGCTCCAGGCGCCGGCTGGCGCGCTCGCTGACCTTGCCGTTGGGGCGCGAAACTTCGACGGCCGCGAGCACCTGCGTGGTCGGATCGCAGACGAGAAGATCCGGGCTCAGCTGGCCGACCCGGCGCAGCCACTCGGTATACGAATGGCGCTGCGGCACGCGGATGAACCGAGCGAGCGGGACCTGGGCCAACACGACGTAGTCGGGCAGCGCACGCGAGAGCACCACCATCGCGAGCTGTTCACCGGGCCGCAGCACGCGTGTCGGCTGAGGTTCCCAGGAGCTCAGCGTGTCGAGATCCTCGGTTCGCCTGCGCTGCGCGGCAGCCAGCGCGGCCAGGCGGCGCTTGCGCCAAAGCGAAAGGCCGGCAATCAGCGCGGCGAATGCGAGAACGAGAACGATCCACAGTGCAGACATCGGCATAGTGTCCACTCGAACACGATTGCCAGGGCCGACGCAAGCCCCGGACCAAGCCCGGCATGGCGCTCGTGCGCTCAGCGCCCCGGCAGGCCCTTCATGCCGCCGCCCATGCGCTTCATCATCTTCATCAGGCCGCCGCCCTTCATCTTCTTCATCATCGCCTGCATCTGCTCGAACTGGTTCAGCAGGCGGTTCACGTCCTGCACCTGCACGCCGGCGCCGGTCGCGATGCGGCGCTTGCGCGCCGCCTTGATCAGCTCGGGCTTGCGGCGCTCGAGCTTGGTCATCGAGCAGATGATGCCTTCCATGCGGCGCACGTCGCGCTCGGCCTTGTCCATCTCGGCGGCGCCGGGCTTCGGGCCCTTCGGCGCCATGTTCGACGGCAGCTTGTCCATCAGGCCGGACAGGCCGCCCATGCTCTTCATCTGCGTGATCTGCGAGAGGAAGTCGTTCAGGTCGAAGCCATCGCCGGACTTGACCTTCTCGGCCAGCTTCTGCGCCGCCTCGATGTCGACACCCTTCTGCATCTCCTCGACCAGCGCGACGATGTCGCCCATGCCGAGCACGCGGCCGGCATGGCGTTCGGCATCGAAGACTTCGAGGCCGTCGATCTTCTCGCTGATGCCGGCGAACTTGATCGGCGCGCCGGTCACCTGCCGTACCGAGAGCGCCGCGCCGCCGCGCGAGTCGCCGTCGAGCTTGGTCAGCACGACGCCGGTCAGCGGCAGCGCGTCCTTGAAGGCCTTCGCGACGTTGGCCGCGTCCTGGCCCTGCATCGCATCGACGACGAAGAGCGTCTCGATCGGGTTCAGCGCCGCATGCAGTTCGCGGATCTCGGCCATCAGCGCTTCGTCGATCGCGAGGCGCCCGGCGGTGTCGACCAGCAGCACGTCGATGTAGTGCTTGCGCGCGTAGTCGATCGCGGCGAGCGCGATGTCGCGCGGCTTCTGCTCGGGCGTCGACGGGAACCATTCGGCGCCGGCCTGCTTCGTCACCGTCTTCAGCTGCTCGATCGCGGCGGGGCGGTAGACGTCGGCCGAGACCGTCAGCACCTTCTTCTTGCGCTTCTCGATCAGGTGCTTCGCGAGCTTCGCGGTGGTGGTGGTCTTGCCGGCGCCCTGCAGGCCGGCCATCAGGATCACCGCGGGCGGCTGGGTCGCGAGGTTCAGTTCGGCCACCGGGCCCTTCACCGGGCCGGCCGGATCCGGGCCCATCGTGGCGGCGAGCTCCTTGTGCACGATGCCGACGAGCGCCTGCCCGGGCGAGAGCGAGCCCACCACTTCGGCGCCCAGCGCCTTCTCCTTCACGCGCGCGATGAAGTCGCGCACCACCGGCAGGGCCACGTCGGCCTCCAGCAGGGCCATGCGCACTTCGCGCAGCATGTCCTGCACGTTCGACTCGGTGATGCGGGCCTGCCCCCGCATCGTCTTGACGAGGCGAGACATGCGATCGGTGAGGGAGGAGGCCATGCGTGGGGTGTTCGAGAAGGGCAGAGGGACGTGAACGTTCGCGACGGAGGCGAAAGTACACTGTGAAAATGATTCTATCGTCGGGCTCCGCAGCGTGTCCCCAAGGCCGTGCCAAGCGCGGCGGGGCACGGCTGCCGCGCCGCTGGGGATGAACCCGGCGCTGCTGTCCGTGCCGGCCTGGCTGGCGCTCGCCGCCTATCTGCTGGCCGCGCTGCCGGTCGCCGGCACCGAGCGCATCGCCGGCAAGGCCTTGATCGTCGGCTGGCTCGCGCACGGCATCGCCATCGTGCTTGACATCAGCGGCGCCGGCCGCGCGGTGGCCGGTGCGCGCTTCGGCTTCGCGCCAGCCCTGTCGGCGACCTTGTGGCTGGTGCTCGCCGTCTATGGCGTGGAGAGCCGGCTGGTGCCGATCAAGCAGGTGCGCCGCGTGCTGGCGGTGCTGGGGGCTGTCGTCGTCGGGCTGGCGATGGCCTTTCCCGGCGAATCCTTCGCGCAGCACGAGCGCTGGGCGCCGGTGCACTGGCTGCTCGGCATCGTCTCGTATGCCTTGTTCGGCGCGGCGGTGCTGCATGCCGCGCTGCTCGCCGCCGCCGATCGGCAGATGCGGCGCCACCGCGGCCTCCCGGCAACTGGCGCGCCGGCCGGGCTGCCGCTGTTGCGGCTCGAGCGCCTGACCTTCCAGTTCGTCATCGCCGGCTTCATCGCATTGAGCGCGACCCTGGTGTTCGGCTGGTGGTTCAGCGCGGTCTGGCACTGGGATCACAAGATCGTGTTCTCGGTGCTGGCCTGGATCGTCTTCGGCGCGCTGCTGATCGGCCGCGCCGCTTTCGGGTGGCGCGGCAAGCGGGCCACGCGCTGGGTCTACTCGGGTGCGGCGCTGCTGCTGCTCGCCTATGCCGGTTCGCGCTTCGTCTTCGAAGTGCTGTTGCACCGGCCGTTTGCCTGAAGCAGTTGCCGCGATGAAGTTCCTCGTGCTGCTCGCCGTGATCTTCCTGGTGGTCTGGCTCGTGCGCCGCGGCGGTGGCGTCAGCGAACGCCGCCCGCCGGCGCCTCCGCCCAAGCCGCCCGCGCTGGAAGACATGGTGAGCTGCGCCCACTGCGGCATCCACCTGCCGCGCAGCGATGCGCTGCCCGGCCGCGGCGGCCTCTACTGCGGCGAGGCGCACCGCACGCTGCATGAGCGCGAACTGGCGGGCCGATGAGCACGCCGGGCCGCCCCAAGTGCTCATGCTCCCGCTTGGCGAGAGTGCGCCTGGACGTGTCCCGTCCCGGCGGACGGGACACGCCTGGCGCACGCCTGACCCCTCCGTGGGTCAGGCCGGCCGCAGGCCGCAGGGTGCGCCAGTGAGCACTACGGCGCCGCGTTTTGATCGGCGCAAGTCCGACCGACGGGATCGGGCGCGCGTGCAGCCGCCGGACGAATCCTGGTTCGGCGCGCTGGGCTTGTCGACGAGCTCGACCCCATCGATCGAAGACGGCTGGGCCGAGGCCGAAGAAGCGCATGCCGATGCGGGCTGGCCGACCGAGACTGCGCAGGGCGATGCGCACTTCCTGTCGCGCGAAGCTCGGCGCATCGTGACCTCGGGCGTGAGCGCGTTCGAGCGCATCTATGCCGCCTTCGTCGCGGCACGCGCGGCGCTCGGCGTGGCGCTGCTGTCGACGCAGCTGGTCTCGGAGCTGCTGGGCGTGCGCCCGCGGCTGCTCGTCACGCTGATCTGCCTGGCCTATGCGGCCGAGACGCTGACGCTGTGGCTGCTGCCGCGCTTTCGTGCCGGCACGGCGCCGAGCGACAAGCGCAGCCGCGTCTCGCGCCTGAGCACGGCGCAGTGGCTTTCCACCATCGGCTGCGACGTGCTGTGCTTCGCCGCGCTGCACCTCGTCGCGCCGCAGTCGGGGCTGAACTACGTCGCGCTCTTCGTGCTGCCGGTGCTCACCGCCGGGGTGCTGACCTCGCGCCTGGCGGCATTGGCTTGCGCCGCGACGGTCGCGTTGATCCTGCTCGGCAACGCCTGGTTCGGCATGGTCGCGGGCGGTGATGCGGCGCTCGGCATCACGCAGGCGGGGCTGGCCGGCAGCGGCTTCTTCGTCATCACCTTGCTCGCCGGCGAACTGGCGAGCCGTCTCGCGCGCGAAGAGCTCACCGCGCGCGGCAGCCTCGAGTTCGCGCGCCAGCAGGCGCAGCTGAACCGGCTGGTGCTGGAGGAGATGGAAGACGGCGTGCTGGTCGTCGACCGCAAGGGCAAGGTGCGTGCCGCGAACCCGGCCGCGCGCAGCCTGCTGGCGCCGGCCGGCATGGCGCGCCCGGCGCCGTTCCAGCTGCGCGGCGTCGAGGCCTGGGGTCCCTTGGTCGATGCGGTCGAGCGCGCTTTTGCCGAGGCCGTCTGGCCCGAGGCCGGGCGCGACGTGCTGCTGCCTTTTTCGCCGACGATGCTGCGCACCTTGCGCCTGCGTGTGCGTTTCACGCGCAAGCGCCGCGCCGAGGCCGACGAGGATTTCTGCGTGCTCTTCATCGAAGACGTGCGCAGCGTGCAGGCGCGCACGCGGCAGGAGCGGCTCGCCGCGATGGGGCGGGTCTCGGCCGGCATCGCGCACGAGATCCGCAACCCGCTGGCCGCGATCGCCCAGGCGAATGCGCTGATGGCCGAGGATGCGATCGATCCGGGCCAGCGGCGCCTGACGCAGATGGTCAGCGACAACGTCGAGCGGCTGAAGCGCATCGTCGACGACGTGATGGAGCTCGCCCCCGGCGATGCGCAGGGCGCCGCGGTGATCGACGCCACCGCCACCGTGCTCTCGATCTGCGGCGAATGGGCGCGCACCGCCAACCTGGTGCCGGGCGAGGCCAGCCCGCTGGTGATGGACATGCCCGGCGAGGCGCTGGGCGCGGTGTTCGATCCGGAACACCTGCGTCGCGTGCTCGTCAACCTGCTCGACAACGCACGCCGCCACGGCCGCGAAGTGCCAGGCTCGATCGTGCTGCGGCTGTCGACGCGCGACGACGGGCCGGTCGTGCTCAGTGTCGCCAGCGGGGGGCCGGTGATCCCGCCGGAGATCGAGCGGTATCTGTTCGAACCCTTCTTCTCCTCGCGCAGCCGCGGCACCGGGCTGGGCTTGTACATTTGCCGCGAACTGTGCGAGCGCTACGGTGCGAGCATCGAATATCGCCAGCGAGCCCAGTCTGAAGTCAACCGCAACGAGTTCGTCGTGATGATGCGCCGTGAGACCTTGCAGGCGCCCTATGGCACGCCCTTGCGTTCTCTCTTCACCTGATGAAGGGTAGGCTGCACCATGACCTCGTCCGCCAATTACAGCCTGCTCGTCGTCGATGACGAGCCCGACCTGCGCACGCTCTACGAGCTGACCCTGCTGCGCGAGGGCTACGACATCGAGACGGCGGGCACCGTCGAAGAAGCGCTGCTGCAGCTGAAGGAGCGCAGCTTCAACCTGGTCATCACCGACATGCGCCTGCCCGATGGCAGCGGCCTGGATCTGCTGCGCCGGCTCGAAGAAGGCGGCCGGCGCGAGAAGGCGATCGTCATCACTGCTTACGGCTCGGCCGAGAACGCGGTCGAAGCCTTGAAGGCCGGCGCCTACGACTACCTGACCAAGCCGGTCGACCTGCGCCAGTTCCGTGCGGTCGTGGCTTCGGCGGTCGGCCGCGGGCCGCAGATGCCGGTCACCGATCCGGCCAGCCTGCCGTCGTCGCAGCCGCGCGCTGCGGCCGCGCCATCGTTGCGTCCCGAAGCCGCGGCCCCGGCGGCCGCGCCGGTGCAGCCTGCGCGGCCGGCCAGCGTGGCTTTGCAGCGGCTCGCCGGCACCTCGGCGGCAATGCGCGAGGTGCGCAGCCTGATCGACAAGGTCGCGCGCAGCATGGCGCCGGTGCTGGTCAACGGCGAGTCCGGCACCGGCAAGGAACTGGTGGCGCGTTCGATTCATGAAGTCAGTGCGCGCGCGGCCCAGCCCTTCATCGCGGTGAACTGCAGCGCGATCCCGGAGCAGCTGCTGGAGGCCGAGTTCTTCGGCTATCGCAAAGGTGCGTTCACCGGCGCTGCCGAGGACCGCGCCGGGTTCTTCCAGGCCGCCAACGGCGGCACGCTTTTCCTCGACGAGATCGGCGATCTGCCGCTGTCGATGCAATCGAAGCTGCTGCGCGCGATCCAGGAGCGTTCGGTGCGGCCGGTGGGCGCGGTCAGCGAACAGCCGGTGAACGTGCGCATCCTCAGCGCGACGCACCGCGATCTCGGGTCCGAGGTCGGGCTCGGGCGTTTCCGGCAGGACTTGTTCTATCGCCTGAACGTGATCCAGATCCGCGTGCCGCCGCTGCGCGAGCGGCTGGAAGACCTGACGGCGATCAGCGAGCGCGTGTTGCAGCGCATCGCGGCCGATGCCGGCGTGGCGACGCCGCCGAGCCTGACGCCGGCCGCGCTCTACCGGCTTTCGCACTACGCCTTCCCCGGCAACGTGCGCGAGCTGGAGAACCTGTTGCATCGGGCGGTGGCCTTGACTGTCGGCGACACCATCGACGCGGCCGACCTGGGCTTGCCCGAGTCGGCGCTGGACGATGCCGACGAGATCGAGACGGTGCGCGACGATCTGCGTGCCGACACCTCGGCCACCGCCTTCGGCGGCTTGCCGGGCGACAAGCTGCCGGAGCTGCCGAGCAACCTGGAGGCCTATCTCGACGAGGTCGAGCGCGACATCCTCGTGCGCACCCTGGCACGCCACCGCTACAACCGCACCGCGGCCGGCGCGAGCCTGGGCCTGTCGCTGCGCCAGATGCGCTATCGCATGGCGCGGCTGGGGGTCAACGTCGCGGACCATGCGTTCGGCGGCGATCCGGATCGCGAGCCTTCATGAGTCGAGAGGATTCGATCGCGCCCGGCCCGGCCGGTCGCTGGGCCGAGGGCTGGTTCGACGCCGCGCGCCGCGTACCGTCGCCGAACCAGGGCCCGCGCCCCGAGGGCAGCGAGGTCTGTCTGGCGTTGATCCATTCGATCAGCCTGCCGCCGGGCGAGTACGGCGGCGATGCGATCGAACGCCTGTTCACGAACCGCCTCGATTGGGCGGCCCATCCTTATTACGAACGGATTCGCGGCCTCGAGGTCTCGGCCCATTTCGTGATCCGCCGCAGCGGCGAATTGCTTCAGTTCGTGTCCTGCGACCGGCGCGCCTGGCACGCCGGGGTTTCGTCGTGGCGCGGACGCGAGAATTGCAACGACTACTCGGTCGGCATCGAGCTCGAAGGGCTGGAAGGCGAGGCCTTCGACTCTTCGCAGTACCACCGCCTGGTGAGGCTGCTGCGAGCGCTGCACGAGCGCTATCCGCTGGCCGGCGTGGCCGGTCACGAGCACGTCGCGCCGGGCCGCAAACAGGACCCGGGCGCGGGCTTCGACTGGCCACGGCTGATGGCCCGGCTGGGCTGGCCGGGAGCCTGGTTTCCACCCTCCGGGAGCCGCGCCGAGGGCTGATTCCGGAGGGCTTCGCGAGGGCCTTGTCAAGCCCGGCTTCCAAGCCCAGGTCGATCGTAGAAACACTATCGGTAGTGCTTGTGGGCGGCTACAGCCCCAGATATAGTGTCCTTCCGTGGTAAACTCCCTGTGCGGCATCCACCGCAACACTCACCGCAGAACAAGCCCTGGTGCGAGCCGTCGAGCGTGCTTGGGCCGCCTGCTCCAGGCCGGCATCCGCGCTGGCTGGAAAGCCTGCCGGGGCCTGAAGAACGGCAGGCTTCGCGGCTTGCCGAGACGCCGCGCCGAAGGCCACGTGGCAGCGGCATCGAGCCGGCGGCAGAGGTTGCCGGCGCGAGTCGCCATCCCGCTGTTTCCACGGTCGTCCGCATCACGCCAGGTCATCGGCGCGCTGGGGTTCGATTGAACGTTTCTTCGGCGAGCTCCGCGCTCGCCGGTCGCCATCCTCGACCTAGCGTCGACATCACAAAGAGGGAAAGACATGCAAGCAGTGCCGATGAACGCCCCGACCACCAACACCCCGCCGCGCAGCCCCGCCCCGGCCGCCGGCAGCGCCACCTCGATCTACCAGGGCTACCAGGTCATCCGCCGTAACGGCGCGGTGGTCTCGTTCGAGCCGAACAAGATCGCGGTCGCGCTGATGAAGGCTTTCCTCGCGGTGCATGGCACGCAGGGCGCGGCCTCGGCCAGCGTGCGCGAGACGGTCGACGAGCTGACCGAGAACGTGGTGCGTGCGCTGCTGCGGTCGCGCGCGGGCGGCGGCAGCTTCCACATCGAGGACGTGCAGGACCAGGTCGAGCTCGGCCTGATGCGCGGCGGCCATCATGAAGTGGCCCGCGCCTACGTGCTGTACCGCGAGCGCCGCGCGCAGGAGCGTTCGAAGCACGGCGAAGCGCCGGCCGCGCCGAGCACCGCGCTGCACGTCACCGACAACGGCCAGCGCGTGCCGCTCGACAGCCGCAAGCTCGCCGCCTTGATCGAATCCGCCTGTGCCAACCTCGGCAGCGAAGTGCAGCCCGGCCCGATCCTGGCCGAGACGCAGCGCAACCTGTACGACGGGGTGCCGATCGACGAGGTCTACAAGGCCGCGATCCTCGCCGCGCGCACGCTGATCGAGAAGGACCCGTCCTACACCCAGGCCACCGCGCGCCTGCTGCTGCACACGATCCGCAAGGAAGTGCTGGGCGAGGAGGTGGCGCACGAGGCGATGGTCGAACGTTATGCGGACTACTTCGGCGACTTCATCAAGAAGGGCATCGCCGCCGAGCTGCTCGACGAGAAGCTGCTGCAGTTCGACCTGCGCAGGCTGGGCGAGGCGCTGAAGGCCGAGCGCGACCTGCAGTTCGACTACCTCGGCCTGCAGACGCTCTACGACCGCTACTTCCTGCACGTCAAGAAGACGCGCATCGAGCTGCCGCAGGCCTTCTTCATGCGCGTTGCGATGGGCCTGGCGATGGGCGAGATCGACCGCGAAGCGCGCGCGATCGAGTTCTACGAAGTGCTGTCTAGCTTCGACTTCATGTCGAGCACGCCGACCTTGTTCAACGCCGGCACGCGCCGCTCGCAGCTCTCGAGCTGCTACCTGACGACGGTGGCCGACGACCTCGACGGCATCTACGAAGCGATCAAGGAAAACGCGCTGCTGTCGAAGTTCGCCGGCGGCCTGGGCAACGACTGGACGCCGGTGCGCGCCTTGGGCTCGCACATCAAGGGCACCAATGGCGAGAGCCAGGGCGTGGTGCCGTTCCTGAAGGTGGTGAACGACACGGCGGTGGCGGTCAACCAGGGCGGCAAGCGCAAGGGCGCGGTCTGCGCCTACCTCGAGACCTGGCACCTCGACATCGAGGAGTTCCTCGAGCTGCGCAAGAACACCGGCGACGATCGCCGCCGCACGCACGACATGAACACCGCCAACTGGGTGCCCGACCTGTTCATGAAGCGCGTGATGGAAGGCGGCCAGTGGACGCTGTTCACGCCGTCGACCTGCCCCGACCTGCATGACAAGTTCGGCAAGGCCTTCGAGGAAGCCTATGTCGCTTATGAAGAGAAGGCGGCGCGCGGCGAGCTCGGCGGCCCGTTCAAGCAGCTGCCGGCCGCCAACCTGTGGCGCAAGATGCTGACGATGCTGTTCGAGACCGGCCATCCCTGGATCACCTTCAAGGATGCCTGCAACGTGCGCTCGCCGCAGCAGCACGTCGGCGTCGTGCATTCGTCGAACCTCTGCACCGAGATCACGCTGAACACCAACGAGCGCGAGATCGCGGTCTGCAACCTCGGCTCGGTCAACCTCGCCCGGCACCTGATCGCGCCCCCAGGTGCCGGCGATGCCGGCGCCGCCCCCCGAGGGGGTCAAGGCAATTTGGGGCGGCCCGGCATCGCCTTGGACGGCCAGATCGATCACGCCAAGCTGAAGAGGACCGTGTCGACCGCGATGCGCATGCTCGACAACGTGATCGACATCAACTACTACGCGGTGAAGAAGGCGCGCGATTCGAACCTGCGCCATCGCCCGGTCGGGCTCGGCATCATGGGCTTCCAGGACAGCCTGTACCAGCTGCGCGTGCCCTACGCCTCCGAGGGCGCGGTCGAGTTCGCGGACCGTTCGATGGAAGCGGTCTGCTACTACGCCTACTGGGCCTCGACCGAGCTTGCCGAGGAGCGCGGCCGCTACACCAGCTACCGCGGCTCGCTGTGGGATCGCGGCATCCTGCCGATCGATTCGCTGGAACTGCTGGCCGAGGCGCGCGGCGGCTACGTCGAGGTCGACCGTTCGATGACGATGGACTGGGACGCGCTGCGCGGCCGCATCAAGGCGCACGGCATGCGCAACTCCAACTGCGTCGCGATCGCGCCGACCGCGACCATCTCCAACATCATCGGCGTCGATGCGTCGATCGAACCCTGCTTCGGCAACCTCTCGGTCAAGTCGAACCTGTCGGGCGAGTTCACCGTGACCAACGAGTACCTGGTGCGCGACCTGAAGCGTCTCGGCCTGTGGGACGACGTGATGGTGATGGACCTCAAGCACTTCGACGGTTCGCTGCGCCGCATCGACCGCGTGCCCGAGGAGATCAAGCAGCTCTACGCCACCGCCTTCGAGGTCGAGACGCAGTGGCTGGTCGAAGCCGCGGCGCGGCGCCAGAAGTGGATCGACCAGGCCCAGTCGCTCAACATCTACATGGCTGGCGCCTCGGGCAAGAAGCTCGACGAGACCTACAAGCTCGCCTGGCTGCGCGGCCTGAAGACGACCTACTACCTGCGCACGATGGGTGCCACGCATGCCGAGAAGTCGACCGTCAAATCGGGCCAGCTGAACTCGGTGCAGAGCGGCTCGTCGGGCGGCGGCCTGTCCGCGCTCGACAAGGTCGCGGCACAAGCCAAGGCGCAGATGGCGACGGCCTCGTCGACGTCGATCGCATCGAGCGCGACGCCGGCCACCGACATCAAGTTCTGCGCCATCGATGACCCGAGCTGCGAAGCTTGTCAGTGATGCCGCGAAGGCCTTGCAAGCGATCGATGGCACGCGCTTCGATCGCTTGCGTTGAAGGCCTCGTCGACGCGATGCGATGCAGCAACAACGCATGCGCCTCGATGTCAACAAGTGCTTGGTGTTTCAACACAACACTCTCATAATTCGACGCCATAGGAAGTAGACACATGCTTGTCTGGGAAGACGAAGTCAGATCCACAGCGATCCCCGCTCCGAGCGGGCAGATTGGCGGCACCTCCGGCGCGCTGCCGGGCAGTCTTCGCGATGCGGCCCACTTGTCTAGTCAAGTTGAACCAACGGCGGAAGCGCCGCTTCAGCCGCTCCCCCGCGAAGCCAGGCCCGACGCGGCGCGCCGCGTCAACGTCGCCGAGAAGCGCATCATCAACGGCGCGACCGACGTGAACCAGCTGGTGCCCTTCAAGTACAAGTGGGCCTGGGAGAAGTACCTCGCGACCTGCTCCAACCACTGGATGCCGCAAGAGATCAACATGTCGCGCGACATCGCGACCTGGAAGGATCCGAACGGCCTGACGGACGACGAGCGCCGCGTGATCAAGCGCAACCTCGGCTTCTTCGTCACCGCCGATTCGCTGGCCGCGAACAACATCGTGCTCGGCACGTACCGGCACATCACCGCGCCCGAATGCCGCCAGTTCCTGCTGCGCCAGGCCTTCGAGGAAGCGATCCACACGCACGCGTACCAGTACATCGTCGAATCGCTCGGCCTGGACGAAAGCGAGATCTTCAACTCGTACCACGAGGTCCCGTCGATCCGCGACAAGGACGAGTTCCTGATCCCGTTCATCGACGCGATCATGGATCCGAACTTCCACACCGGCACGCCGGCGGACGACCAGAAGCTGCTGAAGAGCCTGATCGTCTTCGCCTGCCTGATGGAGGGGCTCTTCTTCTACGTCGGCTTCACGCAGATCCTCGCGCTCGGCCGTCAGAACAAGATGACCGGCGCGGCCGAGCAGTACCAGTACATCCTGCGCGACGAGTCGATGCACTGCAACTTCGGCATCGACCTGATCAACACCATCAAGCTCGAGAACCCGCAGCTGTGGACGGCCGAGTTCAAGGCCGAGATCAAGGCCTTGTTCCTGAAGGCCGTCGAACTCGAGTACCGCTACGCCGAAGACACCATGCCGCGCGGCGTGCTGGGTCTGAACGCATCGATGTTCAAAGGGTATCTGCGCTACATCGCCAACCGGCGTGCGACGCAGATCGGTTTGGAGCCGCTCTTCCCGAACGAGGAAAACCCGTTCCCATGGATGAGCGAAATGATCGACCTGAAAAAGGAGCGCAACTTTTTTGAAGCGCGTGTCATCGAGTACCAATCGGGTGGCGCGCTGAGCTGGGACTGAGGCCGGACATGCGACTGCGCCTGCGCGCAGTCGCGTGCCTGCCGAAGGCCTTTGCGCCTACGAGCGCGAAGGCTGAGTCGTAAAAGATTCGGCCCACATTTGAAGAGATCAAGGATTGGCGAGACCTGACACGCCGACGCAGAAGCGGTGTGCAGGGTTCGCAGATGGATTCACCGTACCGGGGACGTCCCTCCTGGGCAGACCTTGGACGGTGAATCACTGCGTTGTATCGATCAACGCGGTGTTTTTTGCAACTTGATCAAGGAGAAACGTAATGGCAACTGCAAAGAAGGTCCCGGCCAAGAAGGCGGCAGCGAAGAAGGCGGCACCGGCCAAGAAGGCGGCGCCGGCGAAGAAGGCCGCTCCGGCCAAGAAGGCCCTGGCCAAGAAGGCCGTGACGGCCAAGAAGGTGCCTGCCAAGAAGGCGCCGGCCAAGAAGGCGGCACCGGCGAAGAAGGCGGCGCCTGCCAAGAAGGCGGCTGCGAAGAAGGCTCCGGCGAAGAAGGCGGCGGCTCCTGCGAAGAAGGCTCCGGCCAAGAAGGCGGCGGCCAAGAAAGCAGCGAAAAAGCCGGCTGCGCCTGCGCCGGCTGCGGCAAAGCCGGCATCGCCGGCTGCCAAGACCGCGCTGAGCCCTGCAGCGGCGTGGCCTTTCCCGACCGGCAACAAGCCCTGAGGCTTGACAGCCTGAACGACAAAAACCCGGCCTCGGCCGGGTTTTTCTTTGCAGCGCGCCGCTGTTGACGTCAGGCGAGATTCGGCGGCCGCACGCACATCGGCAGCGTGTCCGCGAAGCCGTTGCCGACCGCGGGTTTCGGCGCGTCGATCTGCGTCGCCTGGAAGCCGTCGCTCGACGCCGCCCGGGTCGAGGCCCAGGCATTGGCCTCGCGCGTCGCGGCCTCCTGCTCGAGCGTGGCTTCCATCGCCTCGCGATTGCGCGGGCTGCCGTGCGAGCCCGAGACGGTAGTCCGCCCCTCGCGTTGTGCGGCCAGTTCCTTCTGCAGCGCTTCGACCTGCCTGCGCGCCTGTTGCGCGTGCTGCATCGACGTCTGGCGGGAATGTTCGAGCTTTTCCATGCGGGCCATCGCCGCGCGCATGCGCCGCCCGAAATGCCATCGGCAGCCGGCGAACGTCGCGCCGGCCAGCGTCAGGCCAAACAGGCCGACGCAAAAAATCGTTGAGACATCCAAAGGGGCACCCCGATGTTGTTGGATTCGCCGGGACTCCAATCGGATCCAGGCTTCGCGCACGATAGCGCGGGCCCGGCAACACCCCCGTGAACGAATGCTCGACGCGAATCGCAGCTGCGTCAGGCGCTTCCGGTCAGCGTTCGATATGTCACACGCCGAACGCGGCGCGGTCGATCACGTGGTTCTGTCCGCCGCGGGTCGCGATCTTCAGTGCGCCGAGCCGGTTGCCGAGCGCGACGCACCGCTCCAGCGGCCAGCCGCGCTCCAGGCCGTAGAGCAGCGCGGCGCGGAAGGCGTCGCCGCAGCCGGTCGGGTCGACGACTTCGGTCGCGGCCACGCCGGGCACCAGGCTGCGCTCGCCCTGCACCCAGACTTCGCAGCCCTCGGCCGCCAGGGTCACGACGATGCCCTTCAGATGCGAGCGCGACAGCTGCTCCAGGCTCATGCCGGTGCGGTCGCACAGCATGCGGCCTTCGTAGTCGTTCACCGTGACCCAGGTCGCCTGCGAGACGAAGCGGCGCAGATCCTCGCCATCGAACATCGGCAGGCCCTGGCCCGGATCGAAGATGAACGGCACGCCGGCAGCGGAGAGCTGCTCGGCGTGCTGCAGCATCGCGTCGCGGCCGTCGGGCGCGATGATCGCGATCGCGATGTCGCTCTGCTTCGGCACCGCCGTCAGATGCGCCGATTGCATCGCGCCGGGGTGGAAGGCGGTGATCTGGTTGTTGTCCTGGTCGGTGATGATGATCGCCTGCGCGGTGTAGCTGTCGTCGATGCGGCGGACCAGGTCGGTGCTGACGCCCCAGCCGTCGAGCCGCGCCAGGTACTCCGCGCCGTCCGAGCCCAGCGTGGCCATGATGCGCGGCGTGCCGCCGAGGTGATGCAGGCTGTAGGCGATGTTGCCGGCACAGCCGCCGAACTCTCGCCGCAGCGTCGGCACCAGGAACGAGACGTTCAGGATGTGCAGTTGCTCGGGCAGGATCTGCTGCGCAAAGCGTCCCGGGAAGGTGCTGATGGTGTCGAAGGCGAGCGAGCCGCAGATCAGTGCAGACATGAAGATTCCAGTTGAAAGAGGAGGTCAGGGATAGAAGACTTCGACGGTGTAGCCAGAAACGCGCCGGCCGCTGGTCGACATCAGCAACTGCAGTGTCGTCTCCACGGCCGGCGGCAGCGTGGTGTCCGCCACATGGAAGTCCGCGCTCGACAGCGCGCGGCGGGCTACCAGCTCGCCATTGGTATCGGTCAGGCTCAGTTCGATCGTCGGCATCGCCACCGCGGCCGCGCCGCGGTTGCGCAGCACGATCGAGAGGCGCATCGCGTCGCTGTCGGGATTCGTGTCGGCGCGGGTCAGCGTGCTGCTTTCGACGGCGATGTCTTCGATGCGATGCGGCGCTTCGATGCGGCAGCCGGTCCAGGAGCACAGGCCGGCGAGCAGCGGCCGCGTCCACGGCCAGTCGGCCGCGAGCGCGTCGCGGTTGCGGTAGCTGGCCTGCACCGCGAGCAGCAGCACCAGCAGCACGATGGCCGCGGCCCACATCGAGTCGAGCGCCGGCAGACGCGGCCGGCCGCGGCCCGTTTCGCGCAGGAAGGCCGGCGACTGCCCGTGCTGCAAACGGTCCGCATCATCGGCCAGCGCGTCCTTTCCGAAGGAAGACGGCAGCGCGCTGACGGCCCAGGGAGGTTCGACGAAGGGCTCCTCGCGGGCCGCGGGATCGATCGGCAGATCGATGTCGGCCGATCGATCGAAGCGGGACGGCGTCGGGGCCTCCGGTTCGTCGGGCGCGGAGATCGACGGGAAGCTCAGCGGCGGGACCGTGGCCACCGGGTTTTCGAGTTCGCCGCGTGTTGCCGCCTGCGCTCTCGGTCGCCATTCGGGCGGCGACTCGCGTTCCAGATCGAACAGGCCTTCGAGCGCATTGAACACTTCCTTGCAGCGCCCGCAGCGCACCCAGCCTTCCGAGATCTTGAGCTGGTCCTGCACGACACGGAAAACCGTGCCGCAGGCGGAGCAACGAGTGGCCAGGCTCATGCGGGAATCATGCCATGACGGATGGAGCCCCCCGGCCGGCGGGTACGCCGGCCGGCTTGGGGCGGCCCGGCGCTCGGCCCGCCTGCCTCATGCGGCGGCGCGCCCGGTCATCAGGATCCAGCCTTCGATCTCGTCGCCGACCTGCAATGCGCACCAGGGTGCATACGCGGCCTTCAGCTCATCGGCCTGGCGCGACAGGATGCCGGCCAGCACCAGCGGCGCGCCGGGCGCGAGGTGGCCGCAGAGCAGTGGCGCCAGCAGCTTCAGCGGCGTCGCGAGGATGTTGGCGAGCACCAGGTCGTAGGCGCCGGTGGCGGCCTCGGGCAGGCCGGCCTGCAGGGTCACGCCATTGGCGCTTGCGTTGGCCCGGGTCGACTCGACTGCCACCGGATCGATGTCGACCGCATCGACGACGCGCGCGCCGTGCAGCGCGGCACCGATCGCGAGGATGCCGGAACCGCAGCCGTAGTCGAGCACACGCGGCCAGGCCGACGCCTCGCGCGCGATCCAGCGCAGGCACATGCGTGTCGTCGGATGCGTGCCGGTGCCGAACGCAAGGCCGGGGTCGAGCCGGATCACGCGCCGCGCTTCGGCCGGCGGCTCGTGCCAGCTCGGCACGATCCAGAAGTCATCGGTGATCGAGACCGGCGCGAACTGCGACTGCGTCAGCCGCACCCAGTCCTCGTCGGGCACGGTATCGATCGAGCGCAACTGCGCGCCGGCGGCCCACTCCTGCGCGAGCAGCAAGGTTGCCGCTTCGGTCGCCTGCGCTTCGTCCGCGAACAGCGCCTTCAGGACCGAGCGCTGCCAGCCTTCGCGCGGCGGCGGCATGCCGGGCTCGCCGAAGAGGGCCTGCTCGGCGCCGGTCTGCGCGTCGGCATCCTCGACCGAGACCGACAGCGCGTCGAGCTCGCCCATCAGCGCGTCCGAGACCTGTTCGACCAAGGCCTCGGGCGCGATCAGCACCAGCTCGATCATCGCGGGTGGGCGGCCATCCAGCCTTCAAGGTAGTGGATGTTGGTGCCGCCCTCGACGAACTTGGCGTCGACCATCAGCTCGCGATGCAGCGGGATGTTGGTCTGGATGCCTTCGACCACCGTCTCCGACAAGGCGGTGCGCATGCGCATCAGCGCCTGGTGGCGCGTATCGCCGTGCACGATGATCTTGCCGATCATCGAGTCGTAGTTCGGCGGCACGAAGTAGTTCGCGTAGGCATGCGAGTCGACGCGCACGCCCGGGCCGCCCGGCGGATGCCAGGTCGTGATGCGGCCCGGCGACGGCGTGAAGCGGTACGGGTCCTCGGCATTGACGCGGCATTCGATCGCATGGCCGCGGCGCTCGATCGCACGCTGCGTGAACGGCAGCTTCTCGCCGGCCGCGATGCGGATCTGCATCTGCACGATGTCGATGCCGGTGGTCATCTCGGTCACCGGGTGTTCGACCTGCACCCGGGTGTTCATCTCGATGAAGAAGAACTCGCCGGCTTCATAGAGGAACTCGAAGGTGCCGGCGCCGCGGTAGCCGATCTTCTTGCAGGCCGCGGCGCAGCGGTCGCCGATGCGCTCGATCACGCGGCGCGCGATGCCTGGGGCAGGCGCTTCTTCGATGATCTTCTGGTGGCGGCGCTGCATCGAGCAGTCGCGCTCGCCCAGCCACACGGCGTTCTTCTGCGTATCGGCCAGCACCTGGATCTCGATGTGGCGCGGGTTCTGCAGGAACTTCTCCATGTAGACCTCGGGATTGCCGAAGGCCGCGCCGGCTTCGCCGCGTGTCGTCTGCACTGCATGGATCAGCGCCGCCTCGGTGTGCACCACGCGCATGCCGCGCCCGCCGCCGCCGCCGGCCGCCTTGATGATCACCGGGTAGCCGATGGCACGCGCCTGGCGGATGATCTCCTTCGGGTCGTCGGGCAGGGCGCCTTCCGAACCGGGCACGCAGGGCACCCCCGACTTGATCATCGCCTGCTTGGCCGCGACCTTGTCGCCCATGATGCGGATCGATTCCGGCGTCGGCCCGATGAAGGTGAAGCCGCTTTTTTCGACACGTTCGGCGAAGTCGGCGTTTTCGCTGAGGAAACCATAGCCGGGGTGGATGGCTTCGGCATCGGTGACCTCGGCCGTCGAGATGATCGCCGGCATGTTGAGATAGCTCTGCGCCGAAGCGGCGGGGCCGATGCAGACGGCTTCATCCGCCAGCTTGACGTATTTGGCGTCGCGGTCGGCCTCGGAGTAGACGACGACGGACTTGACGTCCATCTCGCGGCAGGCACGCTGAATCCGAAGCGCAATCTCGCCTCGGTTCGCGATCAGTATTTTCTTGAACATCAGAACCGCCGCCTTATTCGATGACGAACAGCGGCTGTCCGAATTCGACCGCCTGGCCGTTGTCGCTGAGGATGCGCGTCACGGTGCCCGACTTGTCGGCCTCGATCTCGTTCATGATCTTCATCGCTTCGATGATGCAGATCGGCTCGCCTTCCTTGATCGTCGAGCCGATCTCGACGAAGGCCTTGGCGCCCGGGCTGGCCGAACGGTAGAAGGTGCCGACCATCGGCGACTTGACGATGTGGCCGGTCTCGGCCGGGGGCGCTGCCGGCTCGGCAGGAGCCGCGACCGGCGCCGCGACAGCCGGGGCGGCGATCGTCGATGCCGCCACCGGCTGCATCACGACGCGCGGATCGGCCTTGACGATGCGCACCTTGCCGTCGGCTTCGGTGATCTCGAGTTCGGAAATGTTCGACTCCGACACGAGGTCGATCAGTGTCTTGAGCTTGCGAAGGTCCATCTTGGCTTTTCTCCGGGTGGTGCGCGCGGCCGTTGCAGAGGGCAGGCGCTGAGGCCTGACCCAGTGACGATCTGCCGGCGATCTATCCCTTATCGGTATCGATCTCCGTCGAGTTCTGTGTTGACGGAGGACTGCCTGACACTGTGGGTCCAGTTCCCGCGCGACTGCCGGGGCGGCTGCGCGGGGGGCTGAACTTTACGCTACTTGCCAACTGTTGCCGACAAGTGGCAACAAATTAAGCTCAAACCAGGTTAGGCGCCTGCGGGATCACCCGAATTGTCGAACCCAGCCGACCAGCTCTTCGTAGCTCGTCTCGCCGGACTTGTGATGCACAGCCGTGCCCTTCGCGTCGAACACCGCGGTGAACGGCAGGCCGCCTTGCAGGTTGCCGAGCGTGCGCCCGAGGTCGGCGCCTTCCATGCCGGCGAGCGCGATCGGGAAGGCGACCGGCACCTTGGCCAGGAAGCCCTTCACCGCGTTCGCGTTGTCGATCGCCAGGCCCAGCACCTGCCATCCCTGGGCTGCGTACTCGCGGTGGAAACGGTCGAGCTGCGGCATTTCCTTGACGCAGGGGGCGCACCAGGTGGCCCAGAAGTTCAGCACCAGCGGCTTGCCGTAGAAGCTCGCCATCGCCAGCGGCGTGCCGGCCGGTGTGTCGAACTTGGCGGACCAGAGCTGATCACCGGCCGGCACGCCCTCCTTGCGTCGGCGTATCCAGAAGCCGCCCGCAGCGGCCGCCGCGCCCACCGCCACCAGCGCCGCCAAGTTGAGTTGGCGGCGGTTCACGACCCATCCTCCTGCATCAAGCGCCGCAGCGCGGCCAGATCGCCACGTTCGGCGCGGCCGCGTGCGTCGGGCTTGAGCGCGCCGCGCAGGTCGTCATGGTCGAGCACACTGAGCAGCACGGTCACCGGTTCTCCCAGGGCCGCGCTGGGGCTGGCGAGGCGCAGCACGTCGACCGGCAGGCCACGTGGCCCGGGCATGCTGCCGACGTCGAAATCCACGCGCCGGTCGAGCAGCGCGATCTCGGCCGACTTCGAGTCGTCGCAGTAGAGCTGCAGATGCACCGCGTTCAGCCGCGTCGCGGTGCCGCGCCAGACCGCGCCGGTCAGGTGCGGGCGAAAGGTTGCCAGGCGCTCCATCCACAGCGCGGCGACTTCGCGCAGCGCCCGCAACTCCCCCGGCTGGGTATCGGCGCAGAAGAGCGCGATGTAGTCGCGGACTTCGTCCTCCACCGCCTCGTTGCTCGGCAAGTCGGCGCTGCGCCCCTGGCCGCGGCCGAGGCTGCGCGCGGCACGGCGCTTCGCCGGCCCGTACTCCATGCCTTCTTCGACCACCAGCCGCGCCGCGGCCGCAGCGATCCCGGCACTCGCGCCGTCGTTCATCATCATGGCAACTCCACATCGCCCATGCGGGCGGCGATCGTCGCGGCGCGGCCCGAGACGTAAGGCGAGCCCGGCCGTTTCTCGAAGCGCTTCGGCGCGGGCAGCATCACCGCGAGCCGCGCCGCCTGGAACGCGCCCAGGTTCTGCGCCGGGACGCGGAAGTAGTGCTGCGCAGCCGCCTCGGCGCCGAACACACCTTCGCCCCATTCGACGTTGTTCAGATAGATCTCGAGGATGCGCTGCTTCGACAGCAGGGCTTCGAGCATGAAGGTGATGACGAACTCCTGCCCCTTGCGCAGCAGGTGCCGCTCGCCGCTGAGGAAGAGGTTCTTCGCCAGCTGCTGCGTGATGGTCGAGCCGCCGACGACCTTCGGCACGGCCAGCTTGCCGGCGGCGATCTTCTTCGGCGAGGCGATGTTGTTGAGCTTCTCCGCCCGCGCTTCGGCCTTCTGGTTGCGCTCCCAGGCTTTTTCGAGCGCATCCCACTCGACGCCGCTGTGCTCGACGAATCATGCATCCTCGGAAGCGATCACGGCGCGCTTCAGCGGCGTCGCGATGCGCGCATAGGGCACCCAGTCCTCGCTCCAGGCCAGCCGGTGTTCGATCGCGAACAAACGCCAGATCTCGGAGCGCTGGAAGGTGGTGGACTGCGGATCGATCACCAGCATCAGCGCGATGCGCAGCAGGAAGTACAGCTGCAGCGCGACCAGGCTGAGCGCGAGCAGGCCGACGATTCTTGCCAGCGAGCGCAGGGCGGTGTTCATGACAGCCCCTCGTCCGACGGGTACGTCGGCCGATCCCCCAAGGGGATGCGGGCCGGCTTGGGAGCGGCCCGGCGCTCGGCCCACGACGAAGTTGACACAGGGTGCTTCATGCCTTTCCCAGCGCAGCTAGATGCCCGCGCAGCGCGGCCAGCGCCGGCGCGGTCTCGGGCTGGACGCCGCGCCACGCGGCGAAGGACTCTGCCGCCTGCTCGACCAGCATGCCGAGGCCGTCGCGGCCGACGGCGCCGTGCTGCGCCGCCCAATCGAGGAAGCCGCGCGCCGCCGGCCCGTACATCATGTCGAGCGCCAGGCTGCCTTCGCGCAGCACCGAGGCGGGCACCGGTGAGGCGCTGCCTTGCAGGCTGCTTGCGCTGCCGTTGATGACCACGTCGAAGGCCGTGCCCGGCGCGTCCAGCGTCGCGCTGGCCAGCGCGACGCCGTGCTCCCGCGCCGTCGCGGCGAACTGCTCGACCAGGGCGACCGCCTTGTCCAGCGTGCGATTGGCGATGACCAACTGCGCCGGCCGCTGCGCCAGCAGCGGGCCGAGCACGCCCGAGGCAGCGCCGCCCGCGCCGACCAGCAGCACGCGCCGCTGCGCGAGCGGTACCGCGGCCGTCTGCGTGATGTCGCGCACCAGGCCGACGCCGTCGGTGTTGTCCGCCCACCAGCCCTCGGCATCGAAGCGCAAGGTGTTGGCGACACCGGCCATCAACGCACGCGGGCTGCGCCGCGGCGCCAGCGACCAGGCCTCGCCCTTGAACGGCACCGTGATGTTGCAGCCGCGGCCGCCGGCTTCGGCGAAGGCCCGCACCGTGGCTTCGAAGCCATCGAGCGGACTGAGCAGCCGCTCGTAGCCCAGGTCCTGCCCGGTCAACTTCGCGAAGAGAGCGTGGATGAACGGCGACTGGCTGTGTTCGATGGGGTTGCCGACGACGGCGTAGCGATCCATGAGCGTTCAGGGCGGGTTGGAAGAAGGAGACGACGGGTTCGCGAGCTGCGTTGTTTCCAGCGCCTCGTCGCGCGTGAAGCGAAAGCGCGAGGTGATCACCAGCTGGTCCGCCTTCGCGCGCATCGCGTTCGAGAAGCTGCCGAACGGCGACGCCGCCTGCACGATCGCGACCGCGCGGCGATCGAGTTCCTTCGACTTCGAAGGCCGCACAACGTCGGCTTCGAGGACCCGGCCCAGCGCGTCGACGGTCACGTTCATCACCAGTTCACCATAGAGCTTCTGGCCGCGGAATTCAGGAAAGTTGCGCGTGCCGCGTTCCTCGATCTTGCGCCGCAACACGTCGTAGTACTGGGCGTAGACCTCTTCGCGCGTCGCCGGGCTGATGTAGCGCTTCTTCGGCCGCGCGTTCTCTTCGTTCACGCGCTTTTCGATCTCGGCCAGGATCTGCACCAGCTGGCGGCGCCGTTCTTCCTGTTCGCGCTCGTGCGGGTCGCCCTGGTCGCGGCGCGGGTCGGGCGGCGGCAGCATTGCCATCTCGCGGCGGATCTGCGCCAGCAGTTGCTGCTGCTGCTCCTGCAACTGCTCGATCTGCCGATGTGTTTCTTCGGTGCTGTCGCCGATCTGGATCTGCGCCGAGGGCGCGAGCGGCGAAGTGGCGCGCCCGCTCGGCGCATCGCCGCCGCCGGCGAGGCTGGCCTGCGCGATCGCCTGCGCCTTGGCCGGCTTCTCGCCGGAGCGCGAATTGACCAGGATGACTTCCAGCGGCGTGTCCTGGAACACCCGGTTGAAGCTCTCCGGCGCGACGAAGCGCACCGTGAACAAGGCCGCATGCACCCCCAGCGAGACGATCAGCGCGATCTGGAGGGCAGAGGGCTTGAGCAGCATGGCCGGCGCCGGGATCGATCAGGCGCCGGCCGGCGCGGGCTGGCCGTCCTTCACGTCGTCCGGCGTGTCGTCCTTCAGGTCGATCGCGAGGGTCAGCGGGCCGGCGGTTTCGGTCTCGTCGATCTCGCTGTCCTCGGCGATGGCGGGCGCCTCCTCTTCCATCCGTGCCGCGACGCTGGCGTGCAGGTCCAGCGTCAGCAGGTCGATGCCGGTGACGCGTACCGTGACGTGCGTGCCGCGCGCGAGGTTGTCGGCGCCGAGCGCGCGAAAGACCAGCGGCAGATCGTCGGCACGCACCAGGCCGTTCATCATCACCTTGGCGGTCAGCTCGGTGATCGCGTTCTGCTCCAGGTAGCGCAAGGTCCAGTAGCGCTCGATGCCGGACTGGAAGCCGTTGTAGGCCGCATAGGCGGCGTCGAAGCCGGAGATGATCGAGAACAGCGCCGCATCCTTCGGCTTGAACGGCGCGGCGAGCGCGGCGGTGCGGCCGTGTTTGGCGCAGGCGATGATCTGCCACTGGTTGACCAGGTCGACATAGCGGCGCAGCGGCGAGGTCGCCCAGGTGTATTGCGGCACGCCCATGCCGGCGTGCGGGGCCGGGCGCGTGCCCATGCGCACCTTCACGCCGGGCGCGAGGCTGGCCTGGCTGCGGTAGATGCCGGGCACGCCGCAGTCGGCGATCCAGCCGCCCCAGGTGCTGTTGGCGAGGATCATCGCTTCGGCGACGATCAGGTCCAGCGCGGAGCCGCGCTGGCGGGTGCCGATGCGCACCGTCTCGGAGCCGTCGGGCTCGCGGCCGTCGTTGCCGTCGAGCTTGAAGTTGTAGTCCGGGCGGTTGAAGTTCTCCGGCTTGCCGCGCGCCACTTCGCGCAGCCCCTTCAGATGTTTGGCGAGGCGGAAGGCGAAGGCGAGCTCGGGCGCGTGCGCGTAGTCGGCCGGCGCCTCGCCGGTCAGCGAGGCTTCGGTGATCACGCCGTCGAGCTGGTCGTGGCGCAGGTTGTCGATGATCGGCACGCGTTCGAGCCTGGTTTCGCTCGCCAGGATCCCCAGCGTCGCCTCGTCGAAGCTGACGTAGAGCGAGACGGCGGGGCAGTCGCGGCCGGCCTGCAGCGTGTAGGTCTGCACCACGTCGTCCGGCAGCATCGTCAGCTTCCAGCCCGGCATGTAGACGGTCGAGAGCCGGTCGCGGGCGATCTTGTCGAGCGCGCCGTCGGGCGTGATCGCGAGGCCGGGCGCGGCGATGTGCACGCCGAAGACCACCGTGCCCGAGCCCAGGCCTTGCACCGACAAGGCGTCGTCGATCTCGGTCGTGGACGAGTCGTCGATCGAGAAGGCGCGCACTTCGGCGAGCGGCAGGTTGTCCTTGATCGCCGGGGCGGCGAGCGGCGGGAAGGCCGTGCCCTTCGGGAACTGGTCGAAGAGGAAGCGGCGCCAGTGGAACTGGTAGGGACTGTCGATCGCGCCTGCCGCCGTGAGCAGGTCGAGCGGCGCCTTCTGCGCGCGCTTCGAGGCTTCGACGACGGCCTTGTATTCCGGCGCATTTTTGTCCGGCTTGAAGAGGATCTTGTAGAGCTGCTCACGCACCGGCGGCGGGCAGGTGCCGGCGATCAGCTCATCCGCCCAGGCATCGATCTGCGCGGCGATCTGCTTCTTGCGCTCGATGCCGAGCAGCGCGGCTTTGACCGTTTCTTCGGGCGCCTTGCGGAACTGGCCGCGGCCGAGGCGGCGGAAGTAGTGCGGCGCGTCGAACAGGCGGAAGAGCGCCGCAGCCTGCTGCTCGGTCGTCGGCTTCGCGCTGAAATATTCCTTGGCCAGGTCGGCATAGCCGAATTCGGCCTCGGGCGCGAACTCCCAGGCGAGGTCAAGGTCGATGTCTTCGCTGATCGCCCGCGCGCCGGCGAGCAGCTCGGCCGGCAAAGGGGTGGCGAACTTCAGCAGCACGTTGGCTGCCTTCACTTTGACGCGCTTGCCCGAATCGAGCTCGACCTGCATCGAGGTATCGGCTTCGGACATCACGCGGCCGGCGAAGAACTTCCCGGCATCTTCGAACAATGCGTACATGCGGCGTATTGTCGCCGCACGGCGTGGCGGCTTAAGCCAAGTGAAGGAAGGCGAGCAGGTCGGGCAGGTGGTCCTCGAAATCCGACAACGCGTGGTCGCCGCCTTCAAGCAGCTTGATGCGGCAGCCGGCGTAGCGGGCGCTCATCTCGCGCCAGTCGAGCACCTCGTCGCCCTTGGCGATGATCGCGAAGTAGCGCTCGGGACGGGTCGGCACGCGCAAGCTCAGCTCGTGCAGCTGGGCGATGTATTCGGCGCGGAAGAAGAGCCGCTCGTCGCTGTGCCAGGCGGTCATCTCGCCGATGTACTTGGCGAGGTCGCGCGCCGGCTCGACCGCGGGGTTCAGCAGCACCGCAGGGCAGCCCGTGCGCTCGGCGACCGCGGTGGCGTAGAAGCCGCCGAGCGAGCTGCCGATCACGGCCATGCCGTCGCGTGGCCAGTCGTGCGTGATCTGATCGATCAGCGCCATCGTTTCGGCCGGCGAGGGCGGCAGCTGCGGGCAGGCCCAGACCAGGTCGGGGCGATGCTCGGCGACCCAGGCCGCGACCCGCTGTGCCTTGAACGATTTCGGCGACGAGCGGAAGCCGTGCAGGTACAGCAGGTGCGTCACCGCTGCCGTCGTCATGCCTTCGCGGCCAGCGCGTCCAGCAGCTTCTGATGCACGCCGCCGAAACCGCCGTTGCTCATGCACAGCAGGTGGTCGCCCGACCGGCTCGCCGCCACGACCGCCTTCACCAGCGCCGGAATGTTGTCATGCACCTGCGCCTGCTTGCCGAGCGGCGCGAGCGCCTGCGCCGCATCCCAGTCGAGTCCGCCGGAGTGGCAGAACGACAGGTCGGCCTCCTCCAGCGACCACGGCAGCAAGGCGCTCATCGTGCCCTTCTTCATCGTGTTCGAACGCGGCTCGAACACCGCGAGGATGCGGTCGCGCGGGCCGATGCGCCGGCGCAGCCCGTTGACCGTGGTGCGGATCGCGGTCGGGTGGTGCGCGAAGTCGTCGTAGACCTTCACCCCGCCGACCTCGCCGCGCAGCTCGAGCCGGCGGCGCACGTTCTCGAAGCTCTTCAAGGCCTGCGCCGCGACTTCGGGCGCGACGCCGACATGCTCGGCCGCGGCGATCGCGGCCAGCGCATTCAGCTGGTTGTGCTCGCCGAGCAGCGACCATTCGACCCGCGCCAGCTTCAGGCTGCCGCGCAGCACGTCGAAGGCATGCGGTTCGCCGCGCGAGCGCAGTGCGCCGGGCTCCTCCTTGCGCGCGCCGAAGCGCGTCACCTCGCTCCAGCTGCCCATCGCCAGCACCTTGCGCAGATGATCGTCGCGCACGTTGACCACCAGCCGTCCGCTCGCCGGCACGGTGCGCACCAGGTGGTGGAACTGGCGCTCGATGTCTTCGATGCTGTCGAAGATGTCGGCGTGGTCGTACTCGAGGTTGTTCAGGATCGCGGTGCGCGGCCGGTAGTGCACGAACTTGCTGCGCTTGTCGAAGAAGGCGGTGTCGTATTCGTCGGCCTCGATGACAAACGGGGTTCTGGCCGCCGGCTCCAGGTTCCCGAGCCGCGCCGAGACGCCGAAGTTCATCGGCACGCCGCCGATCAGGAAGCCCGGCTTCAGGCCGGCGCGCTCGAGGATCCACGCGAGCATCGCCGTGGTGCTGGTCTTGCCGTGCGTGCCCGCGACCGCGAGCACGTGGCGGCCTTGCAGCACGTGGTCGCTCAGCCATTGCGGGCCGCTGGTGTAGGGCAGGCCGGCATCGAGCACGGCTTCCATCAGCGGATTGCCGCGCGTGACGACGTTGCCGATGACGAAGAGGTCGGGTTTCAGCAAGAGCTGATCGGCGCCGTAGCCTTCGATCAGCTCGATGTCGAGCGCGCGCAGCTGGTCGCTCATCGGCGGGTAGACGTTGGCATCGCAGCCGGTGACCTTGTGGCCGGCCTCGCGCGCGAGTGCCGCGAGGCCGCCCATGAAGGTGCCGCAGATGCCCAGGATATGAATGTGCATGGTGATCGATTCTAGAAGTCGAGGCCCTCGGCCAACTGCTAATGTCCCGGCATGCCGGTCGTGCTTGCTACCCTTCAAACTTGGTCTTGGGGGCCGGGACATCCCTATGCTTATCCAGCCCTCGAAGTGCTGCACATCGTCGGCATCGCGCTGCTGCTCGGCAATCTGCTGCTCTTCGAACTGAAGGTGCTGGGGCTGGGCGCGGGCTTGCATTTATCGAGCCTGGCGCGGCTGGCCTTGCGCGTATCGGTCTGCGGCTTCCTGCTCGCGGCTTGCAGCGGCCTCGTGATGTTCGCGAGCCAGCCGGCCGAGCTGCTGCTGAACCGTGCGTTCCAGCTGAAGATGCTGTTGCTGCTGATCGCCGGGCTTAATGCGCTGCTCTTCCATTGGCGGCGTGGCCTGGCCAGGCTCGATCTGTTCGCGAAGCTGCAGACCGCGATGTCGCTGGGGCTATGGCTGGCAGTCATCATTTGCGGGCGATGGATCGCCTACGTGTGAAGGAGCAGCCGATGAAACGCAGACTTCTGTTGACGGCCTCCGGATTGTTGCCGTGGCTTCCGATGGTGGCGCGCGCACACCACGGCTGGAGCAGCTTCGATCAGACGCGGCCGCTTTACCTCGCGGGCCGGGCGCGCAAGGTGTCTTGGCGCAATCCGCATGCCGAGATCCATCTCGAAGTGAAACAGCCGTTGCTGGCGGTGCCGTCCGATCTGGTGCAGCGCAAGCTGCCGGCGCAGTCGGCGCAGGTCGACGGGGCGGCGCTGCTGGCCAAGGCCGAGGTGCCGAGGCGCAAGGACGCGGTCTGGGAGATCGAGCTCGCGCCGCTGACGCGCATGGAAGCCTGGCAGGTGCCGGAGATCAAGCCCGGCACCGAGCTGGAGGTGCTCGGCTTCACGCACGAAGGCGAACAGGGCGATGCGGTGCTGCGCGCCGAGTACCTGTTCCTCGGCGACAAGGTCTACGGCTTGCGCTCGTCGCCAGTCTGAAACGATCGGATCAGTCGCGCAGGCAATCGGCCGCGGCCTCATGGGTCGCGGCGATCTCGACGGCGCCGTGCGCCGCGCTGACAAAGCCGGCCTCGTACAGCGCCGGCGCGAAATACACGCCGCGCGCCAGCATGCCGTGGAAGAAGCGGTTGAAGCGCTCCTTGTCGCTGGCCATCACCTGGCCGTAGTTCTGCGGCAGCCGATCGGCGAAGAAGAAGCCGAACATGCCGCCCTGGCTGTCGCCGACCATGGCGACCCCGGCATTTTTTGCGGCGAGCGTGAGCCCGTCGACCAGCGAGCGGGTCGTCGTGGCCAGTGCGTCGAAGAAGCCCGGCTTGCGGATTTCCTTCAAGGTGGCGAGGCCGCAGGCCGTCGCGACCGGGTTGCCCGATAGCGTGCCCGCCTGGTAGACCGGCCCGAGCGGCGCCAGCAGGCTCATCACCTCGCGCGAGCCGCCGAAGGCCGCCAGCGGCATGCCGCCGCCGATGACCTTGCCGAACACGCTCAGGTCCGGCGCGAAGCCGGGGATCGCCTTCGCATAGAGGCTTTGCGCGCCGCCGAGCGCGACGCGGAAGCCGGTCATCACCTCGTCGAACACCAGGAGCGCGCCGTGCTGCGTGCACAGCGCGCGCAGCCGCTCGATGAAGGGCACGCCGGCGCGCACGAAATTCATGTTGCCGGCGATCGGCTCGATCATCACGCAGGCCAGGTCCGAGCCGTGCAGCGCGAAGGCTTCTTCGAGCTGCTCGAGGTTGTTGTACTCGAGCACGATCGTGTGCTGCACCACTTCGGGGGGCACGCCGGCGCTGGTCGGGTTGCCGAAGGTCGCGAGGCCGGAGCCGGCCTTCACCAGCAGCGCGTCCGCGTGGCCGTGATAGCAGCCCTCGAACTTGATCAGCTTTGGCCGGCCGGTCGCGCCGCGCGCGAGGCGGATCGCGCTCATCGCCGCCTCGGTGCCGGAGCTGACCAGGCGCACCTGCTGCATCGACGGCACCAGCGAGAGGATTTCCTCGGCGAGTTCGATCTCACGTTCGGTCGGCGCGCCGAAGGACAGCCCGTCGACCACCGCCTTCTGCACCGCCTCGACGACTGCCGGATGGCCGTGGCCGAGGATCATCGGGCCCCAGGAGCCGAGGTAGTCGATGTAGCGCGTGCCTTCGGCATCGTAGAGATAGGCGCCCTGCGCGCTGGCGATGAAGCGCGGCGTGCCGCCGACGGCGCGGAAAGCCCGCACCGGCGAATTCACGCCGCCGGGGATGACCTTCTGTGCCCGCTCGAACAGCTCGGCGTTCCCAGCCGGCGCACGGCCGCTCCGAAGCGGCTGGGCATCCTCTTGGGGGGTGGTCACGGGTACTCCCGCGGCCGGGGGCTCCATCGGTTCAATGGACACGGCGCGGCTCCCCCTTCGGCGGTTCCGGCACCTCCGCTTCGCCTTCTTCGCCTTCCTCGCCGGGCGGCAGCGCCCAGAAGAAGCGATCCGGCAGCACATTGCCCATGCCGGGCCGGAAACCCGCGTCCAGCGATTGATCGAGGAAGGTCAGCGCCTCGCCGACCGCCGCCTGCAGCTCCGCGCCGGAGGCGAGCAAGGCGGCCAGCGCGGCCGACAAGGTATCCCCGGCGCCGACGAAGGCGACTTCGAAGCGCTCGAACTTCTCGCCGGTCAGCGCCCCCTGCGGCGAGGCCAGCACGTTGTCGATGAACTGATCCGGCAAGGTCACGCCGGTGACGAGCACGAACCGCGTGCCGTGTTCGCTCGCGGCCACGGCCAGCTCGCGCGGCGAGGCCGGCCGGTCCGCATCCCAGTCGGGCAGCAGGAAATCAGTCAGCGTCTTGTGGTTTCCGACGAGCAGTTCGGTCTGCGGCAGCACCAGCTCGCGGAAAGCGTCCATGTAGGACTGCTGGTCGTCTTCCTCGGCCCACGAGAGGTTGGGCATGTAGGCGACCAGCGGCACGTCCGGGTAGTCGGAGAGCACCTCGGCGACCGCGCTGACGCCTTCGGCCGAGCCCAGGAAACCGACCTTCCAGGCGGAGATCGTCACGTCCTCGAGGATGCTGCGCGCCTGCTCGACGACGGTATCGGCGTCCAGCGGCGAATGGCTGAAAACCTCGGCGGTGTCGCGCAGCACGATCGCCGTGACGATCGGCAGCGCGTGCGCGCCCATCGCCGAAATGGTCGCGATGTCACCTGCCAGGCCGCCGGCCCCGCTGGGGTCGCTGGCGTTGAAACTCATCACGCAGGCCGGCGCGGGGGCCTCCTGCGGCACGTCGACGGGGGCGTCGGCGTTGGGCGTCGGGGTGGTCATGGGGGATGTCCTGCACAGCGGTTGAGCGGTGGCCGGCGTCTTGCCAGACCTCTAGGGAACTGTGAGCAATGTTGTGTATGTCCCGACAGTTGCTTGTCTTTTCACACTTTTGGGTGGGTAGAATCTTTCTTCATTGTAGTGACCCGAATAAAACAACGTGAGTCAACCCCGCACCTGGATGTGCCTGATTTGTGGCTGGATCTATGACGAAGCCGCAGGCGATCCCGAACATGGGCTCAAGCCGGGGACTGCTTGGGCCGATGTACCCATGAACTGGACCTGTCCCGAATGCGGAGCCCGCAAGGAAGACTTCGAAATGGTCCAGATCTGATCCGTACGCCCTCGCACCAGGGGGCGGCGACAACAGCCGTTGAGGAGAGTACCTGGTGGACAACGACGTGCAGGCGGGTCCGGGATCGGACACCACCGTGCTGGTCATCGATGACAGCAACACGATCCGGCGCAGCGCCGAGATCTTCCTGAGGACCGCCGGCTACGGCGTGGTGCTCGCCGAGGACGGCTTCGACGCGCTGTCGAAGGTCAACGACCACGATCCCCACCTGATCTTCTGCGACATCCTGATGCCGCGCCTCGACGGCTACCAGACCTGCGCGATCATCAAGCGCAACCCGAAATTCGCGCGTGTGCCAGTGATCATGCTGTCGTCCAAGGACGGGCTTTTCGACAAGGCACGGGGCCGCATGGTCGGCTCCGAAGACTACCTGACCAAGCCCTTCACGAAGGACCAGCTGCTGCAGGCCGTCGAACGCTATCGCCGTCCCGATTGATGTGCCGCCGTCGCGCGTGCCGATGAGAGAACCCATCATGCCGGTCCGAAAAATACTGTTGGTCGACGATTCGAAGACGGAGCTGCACCACTTGTCCGACGTATTGGGCAAGCGTGGCTTCCTGGTGCGCACCGCGCAGAACGGGGAGGAGGCGATGCGCCGCCTGGTCGAGGACAAGCCCGATCTGATCCTGATGGACGTGGTGATGCCGGGGCAGAACGGCTTCCAGCTGACACGTTCGATCACGCGCGATCCGCGCTTTTCGAACGTGCCGGTGATCATGTGCACCAGCAAGAATCAGGAGACCGACAAGGTCTGGGGCATGCGTCAGGGCGCGCGCGACTACGTCGTCAAACCGGTCGATCCCGACGAGCTGATCGGCAAGATCCGCGCGTTCGACTGACAGGCGGCGACTCCCGGCGATGGCCAACAAACAAGCCCTGCGCGAACTGCAGACCCGCCTGGCCGAGCGCCTGGCGGCGGCCCGAACGCAGGAGCAGCGCACTGCCTGGCTTGCCATCGAGAGCGCCGGCTACGGCTTCTTGCTGCCGCTCGCGCAAGCGGGCGAAATCTTTCCGATGGCGCCGATCGTCAGCGTCGCGCACACGCAGCCCTGGTTCCTCGGCGTGGCGAACCTGCGCGGCGGCCTGGCCGGGGTCGTCGACCTGGCGCGTTTCCTCGGCCTGAAGAGCGGCGCGCCGGAGCCGCTGCGCGAGCCGCCGCGGCTGATCGTCCTCAATCCGTCGCTGGAGCTGAACTGCGCATTGATGGTGGATCGGCTGGCCGGCTTGCGCAACGAAGATCAACTTGTGGCCGAGGCGGCCGATGACGGTCCGAGACCGGTTTTTGTCGGGGCGCGCTTTCGCGACAACGCGGGGCGGTCCTGGCAGGAGCTGAATCTTGCTGCGCTGGCGGCGGACGAGGCGTTCTTGAAGATCGTCGGCTGAGCCGGCGCGAGCTTTGCAAGCGGGGCTCGAGGGCAGCCGCCTTGGACTATTGACGGAAGGACACATCAGCGTGTTGGACAAATCGAAGAAAGGCAACGGCGGCATCGGCGCGCCGCATCGGGACGGGGAAGGCGACGATGTCGACATCGTCGTCGGTCCTGAGACGCGCAACGACCTGTCCGACGGCAACTCGATCCAGCCGGCCGATTCGTCGATCATCTCGGAAGCTTCGCCGACCGGCCCGTCCGCCGATTACAACGAACTGCGCTCGCCGGCGGTTGCTGGCGGCGCCGCCGGCCCGGGCCGGCAGAGCGACGTTCCGCTGATCGGCCGGCTGCCGCTGCCGCAGCAGCAGCGCCTGCTGGTCGGCCTGGTGATCGCCGGCCTGCTCGGCCTGCTCGCGATGACCTTCGTCTCGTTCTCCGCGGCGAGCCGCGGCGCGGCGCAGGTGGCGGCAAGCGGCAATGCGCTGATGCAATCGCAGCGGCTCGCCAAGTCGGTGTCGCAGGCGCTGATCGGCAGCGTCCCGGCCTTCGCCGAGGTGCGCGACAGCTCCGGCGTGCTCTCGCACACGATGCACGGCCTGCAAAGCGGTGCCAACGGCATCCCCGAGGCGCCGGCCGGCGCGCGTGTCGCAGTCGAGGCGGTGATGCCGATGGTCGAGCGCACCGAGAAGAGCGCCGGCGTCGTGATCTCGCAGCAGCAGGTGCTGATCCGCGTCAGCGCGGCGCTGCGCGCGATCAACAAGCAGTCGGCCAACCTGCTCGAAGTGGCGGATGCGCTGTATGCCCGCAAGCTCGAGCTGAATGCCGGCGCCTCCGAGCTGTCGGCGGTGAGCCAGCTGCAGATGCTGACGCAACGCATCGGCAAGAGCGCGAACGAGTTCCTGACGATCGAGGGCGTCGGTTCCGATGCGGTGTTCCAGCTCGGCCGCGATCTCAACTCCTTCCATGAACTGGCGCAGGGCCTGCTCGACGGCAGCAGCGAGCTGCGCCTGACGCCGACGCGCGACGCGCAGAGCAAGGAGCTGATCGCTTCGCTGCTGGCGCAATTCCAGCAGACGCGCAAGCAGACCGATGACGCGCTCGCGAACCTGCAGAGCCTGGTCTCGGCGCGGGCCGCGCAGACCTTGATCATCAACGACAGCGAGCCGCTGCGCCTCGGCCTGGAGCAGTTGCAGCAGCACCTGAGCAACGAGGCGGGCCTGTCCGCGCTGAGCGTCGCGGCGCTGCTGCTGTTCGGCTTGCTGCTCGCCTTCGGCGGCTACGGCCTGCTGCGCCTCTACCTCGCGGACCAGTCGCTGCGCGCCATCGCGGCCGAGCAGCAGTTCGTCTCCGCGCAGCGCGAGCAGCAGGAGTCGAAGCGCGTCAACGACGCCAACCAGGCGGCGATCCTGCGCCTGATGAACGAGCTGCAGACGGTGGCCGAAGGCGACCTGACGCAGCAGGCGACGGTGACCGAAGACATCACCGGCGCGATCGCCGACTCGGTCAACTACACCGTCGAGGAACTGCGCAACCTGGTGGCGCAGGTGCAAGGCACCGCGGGCCGCGTGACCGAGACGACCGAGCAGGTCGAGGCGACCTCGACCGAGCTGCTCGCCGCCTCCACCGAGCAGCTGCGCGAGATCCGCGACACCGGTGAATCGGTGCTGCAGATGGCCGGCCGGATCAACGAGGTGTCGGGGCACGCGCAGCGTTCGGCGGCGGTGGCGCGCCAATCGCTTCAGGCCGCCGAGACCGGCTTGCAGGCGGTGCAGAACACCATCGGCGGCATGAACTCGATCCGCGAGCAGATCCAGGAAACCTCGAAGCGCATCAAGCGCCTGGGCGAGTCGTCGCAGGAGATCGGCGAAATCACCGAGCTGATCTCGGACATCACCGAGCAGACCAACGTGCTGGCGCTGAACGCCGCGATCCAGGCGGCTTCGGCCGGTGAGGCCGGGCGCGGCTTCTCGGTCGTCGCGCAGGAAGTGCAGCGCCTCGCCGAACGCTCGGGCGACGCGACCAAGCAGATCGCCGCGCTGGTGAAGACGATCCAGACCGACACGCAGGACGCGGTCGGCGCGATGGAGCGCAGCACGCGCGGCGTGGTCGAGGGCACGAAGCTGTCGGACGCAGCCGGCGCCGCGCTCGGCGACATCGACCGCGTCTCGCGCCAGCTGGCCGAACTGATCGCGCAGATCTCGCAGGAGGCCTTGCAGGAAGCCCGCTCCGCCAACATCGTCGCGACCAACATCCAGCACATCTTCGCGGTCACCGAGCAGACCGGCGAGGGCACCCGTTCCACCGCGCAGATGGTGCGCGAGCTGTCGCGCACCGCCGAAGAACTGAAAGCTTCCGTCGCCCGCTTCAAGATCGCCTGAGCCGCCCATGGACGCGCAGAACACCTCTCCGGAACTGCCCGACGACCTGAGCGCTCTCGCCTGGGTCAACGAAGAACTGCGGCGCTCGCTGGACGCGGCGCAGAAGGCGCTGCGCCGCTACGTCAAGGAGAGCGAGGCGCATCAGCAGTCGGATCTCGACGCGCTCGATTTCACGGCGCTGCGCGCCGCGCGCCAGCATTACCACCAGGGCGCGGGCGCGCTGGAGCTGGTCGGCCTGCCCGAGGCCGCCACCGTGGTGCGGGCCTGCGAATCCGCGGTGCAGCGCTGGATCACCAAGCCGCAGCGGCTGACCCTGCTGATGGTCGAGACGATGGAGCGGGCCGCGTTCGCGCTGCTCGAATTCTTGTCGCGCCGACTGGCCGGCAAGCCGGTCTCACCGATCGCGATGTTCCCGCAGTACCGGGCGGTGCAGGAGCTGGCTGCGGCGGAGCGGGTACACCCGGCCGACCTGTGGCACGAGGACTGGCAATGGCGCGAGCTGCCGCCGGATTACGCGGTGATCCCGCGCGTGCCCGACAACACCACCCGCGCCGAGCTGGAATCGCTGGTGCTGCCGCTGATGCGCACCGGCGCGCCGGAGATCGCCGCGCGCGCCAGCGACCTGTTCGCCGCGCTCGCCGCCGGTTCCGAGGAGCCGCACAACGCGACCACCTGGCGCCTTGCATCCGGCTTCTTCGAAGCCCAGGCGCAAGGCCTGCTGCACGTCGACAACTACAGCAAGCGCGTCGCCTCGCGGCTGCTCTCGCAGCTGCGCATGATCGAGTCCGGCGCCTATGCCGCGACCGAGCGGCTGGCGCAGGATCTGCTCTTCTTCTGTGCGCAGTGCGAATCGCCGGGTGACGGCCGCGCCGCGCCGCGCCTGGCCGCGGTGCGGCAGGCCTTCGGCCTGGTGCAGCACACCCCGGTCAACTATGAAGCGAGCGTGCTCGGCCGCTTCGATCCCGCGTGGATCGTGCAGGCGAAAAAACGCGTGGCCACGGCCAAGGATGCGTGGTCCTCCGTCGCCGGCGGCGAAACCCATCGCCTCGCCGGCCTGAACGAACAATTCGCGCTGCTCGCCGATTCGGTGCGCCGGCTCTACCCCTCGGGCGAGGCCTTGGCCACCCAGCTCGTGGCCGCCGCGGCGCAGACGGTGGAGCTGGGCCAGGCGCCCGCGGCCGCGCTGGCGATGGAAGTCGCGACCAGCGTGCTCTACATCGACGCCTCGCTCGACGATGGCGACTTCGATCATCCCCAGCTCGGCCTGCGCGTGCGGCGTCTGGCCGAACGCATCGCCGCGGTGCGCCGCGGCCTGCCCGCCGAAGCGCTCGAAGACTGGATGGAGGAGCTGTACCGCCGCGTCTCCGATCGCCAGACGATGGGCAGCGTGGTGCAGGAGCTGCGCGCGTCGCTCGCCGATGCCGAGAAGCACATCGACCAGTACTTTCGCGATCCGAGCGACCGCAACGTGCTGATCCCGGCGCCGCCGCAGCTCGCCGCGATGCGCGGCGTGCTGTCGGTGCTCGGCATGGACCAGGCCTCGGCCGCGGTGCTGCGCATGCACGACGAGGTCGACATGCTGCTCACCACCGAGGTGGACCAGGAGCGCTCGGCCTACAACGCGATCTTCGAGCGCCTCGCCGGCAACCTCGGCGCGCTCGGTTTCCTGATCGACATGCTCAGCGTGCAGCCGCAGGTGGCCAAGTCGCTGTTCGTGTTCGATGCCGCGGCCGGCACCTTGAATCCGGTGATGGGCCGCCACAAGGGCCCGACCTGGACCGGCAACCCGCTGCCCGGCGTGACCATGCCGGTCGAGCCGCGCCTGATCGAACAGGCGCAATCGCTGGCCTTCGCGGCGACGCGCGACGATGTGCCGGTCGAGACCGTCGCACGCGACCTGGAGCGCCTGTCGCAGGAAGCCGCGGCCGCCGAGCAGCCCGAGCTCGCGGCGAAGGTGGAGGCCGCGCGCACCGCGCTCGACCGGGCCGCCGACGCGGTCGACGAGAGCGCCGCGCGCGAACAGCTCGCGCTGGCGATGAACGACTTCGTCATCAGCACCTCCGAGCCGATGGGGCTCGAACCCGAGCTGCCGCCGCTGCACTTCGCCTCCGCGCCGCCCGCGGTGTCGAGCGGGCTCGAAGACGACGACGAGATGCGCGAGGTCTTCCTCGAAGAGGCGCGTGAGGTGCTGGTCGAGGCGCGCGAAGCGCACCAGGGCCTGATGGCCGAGCCGCAGGACCTGGCGCTGCTGACCAGTCTGCGCCGCGCCTTCCATACGCTGAAAGGCAGCGGCCGCATGGTCGGCCTGAACGATTTTGGCGAAGCGGCCTGGGCCTGCGAGCAACTGTTCAACGCGCGGCTCGCGGAGCGGCCGGTGGCGGACGAACCGCTGCTGAGCCTGACGCGCGAGACGCTGAGCTACCTCGGCGACTGGGTCGAGGCGATCGCCGCCGGCGGGCCGCTGCACTACGGCTCTGCCGTGGTGCGCACTGTTGCCGACGCGCTGCGGCTGCGCGGCGAGCGGCGGCCCCTGCTCGGCTCGATCGAGCCGCCGCTGGCGCTGCCCGAGGCCTCCGAGCCGGCGAGCGAGTTCAGGCCCAGCGGCTTCCCCGCCGATCTGCCGAGCGCCGCGGACCTGGATCTGTCGTCGCCGGTCAGCACGCTGCCGCCGCAGCCCGAAGTGCAGGAACTGGCGCCGGGGCTGGACTTCGATCTCGACCTGGGGGCGTTCGAGCCGGCCGGTCCGCCGCCCGCGCCGCTGCCGGCCGCCGAGGCCCCGATATTCGACCTCGACCTCGGCTTCGACGAGGCCGCTGCGCCGGACGACATCCGGGCGACCGAACCGCTGCCGTTGCTGGACGAGGATGTCGAACGCCTGCCGGTGCCGGAGCAGAGTTTCGAGCTGATCGACCTGGATCTGGATCTCGGTTTCCCGCCGAGCGACGCGCCGCCTGTCGTCGAGGCGTCGCCCGAGCCTGTGTTCGATCTTCCGGCGCTCGATGCCGTGCCGGACGAAGTGGTGCCGGCCGAAGAGCCGGTCGTCATCGAACTCGGCGAGACGGTCTTGCCCGAGGTGGTGGCCGAGACGCTGCCGCAGCCGGTCATCGAAGCGATGCCGCCGGAGCCCGAGCTGCCGGCGCGGGACTTGCCGATGGCGGAGGCCGAAGCAGCCGCCGAAGCCGAGACCGAGGAGCCGGTCAAGCAGATCGGGCCGCTGCGCATCGGCATTCCGCTGTTCAACATCTTCCTCAACGAGGCGGACGAGCTGTCGCGCCGCTTGAGTGTCGAGCTGTCCGAGTGGGGGCTGGAGCTAGGGCGTCCGGTCGGCGAATCGGCCGTCGCGCTGGCGCATTCGCTGGCCGGCAGTTCGGCCACGGTGGGCTTCACCGAGCTGGCGCAGCTGTCGCGCAGCCTCGAGCACGCACTGTCGCGCAGCCATTCGATCGGCTCCGGCACGCCGGAAGAAGGGCGGCTCTTCGTTGCCGCGTCGGATGAGATCCGGCGCCTGCTGCATCAGTTCGCTGCGGGCTTCCTGAAGTCGCCCAGCCCGGAGCTGCTGCAGGATCTGGCCGAGCACGAGCTCAGCTCGGCGCGCCGCATGCAGGCGGCGAGTGCCGCCGCCGACCAGGCGGTCGACTCCGAGCTCGGGGAGCCGATCCTTGCCGAAGCCGAAGCCGAAGCCGAAGCCGAAGCCGAGCCCGTGCCGGAGCCGGAGCCGGAATCGGCGCAAGCCAAGGAGCCCGAACTCGAGCTTCCGGTCGCCGCCGTGGTCGCAGAGCGGCCGCCCGAGCCCGTCATCCCCGAATCCGTCTTCGGCGGCCTGGGCCAGCCCGAGCTGAAGAGCCTCAGCGCGCTGCCCGAGGACATCGCGCTGCACGCGGTGCAGCCGCGCCCGGATGCGCTCGATGCCGATGACGACATCGACGCGATCGATGCGGTCGATGCCGAGCTGTTCCCGATCTTCGAAGAAGAGGGCGAAGAGCTGCTGGCCCAGCTCGCGTCGCGCCTGCGCGACTGGGCGCGCAAGCCGGCCGATCCGGGCCTGGCGGCTGCCTGCATGCGCACGCTGCACACGCTGAAGGGCGGCGCGCGCCTTGCCGGTGCGATGCACCTCGGCGAGATGGCGCATCGGCTCGAAACCGCGATCGACCACTTGCTGGCGCGCGGCGAGGTGCAGGCGGTCGATGTCGAGGCCCTGCAAGGCCGCGCCGATGCGCTGGTCGCGAACTTCGAGGCGCTGCGCCAGCGTGATGCCGAAAGCTACGAAGCGGCGCAGGCCGCAGCGGCCGCACCGCAAGGGGGCGCGCCCGCCAGCCTGTCGCTGCTGAAGCCGGTGCCGGTCGCCGAGCGCAGGGTGCCGGAGGTCGACCTCGACGTCGACCTGAGCGCTGCCCCGGCGGAGCCCTCGATCGACCTGTCGCAAACCGCTGCGGCTCCCCCGCCGCCGGCCGCCGTGCCGATCGAGCGCCCGCCGATCGACTGGTCGCGCTTCACGCGCGATGGCGCCCGACCCGCTGCAGTGCCTGATCGGCCGGCCGCGCCGGTCAATCCGTCGGCTGTGCGTGTGCGCGCGCCGCTGCTCGAACGCCTGGTCAACCAGGCCGGCGAGGTCAGCATCACGCGCGCCCGCATCGAGTCCGAACTCGGCACCTTGAAGGGCGCGCTGGTCGACCTGACCGACAACCTGCAGCGCCTGCGCGAGCAACTGCGCGACATCGAGCTGCAGGCCGAAACCCAGCTCGCATCGCGCATGGAAGCGGCCAAGGCCGCGTCCGAAGCCTTCGATCCGCTGGAGTCCGACCGCTTCACGCGCTTCCAGGAGCTGACGCGCATGATGGCCGAGTCGGTCAACGACGTGGCCACCGTGCAGCGCACCTTGCAGCGCACGCTCGAAGCGACCGAGGACGAACTCGCTGCGCAGGCGCGTCTGACGCGCGATCTGCAGGACGACCTGCTGCGCACGCGCATGGTCGAGTTCGAAGGCCTGTCGGACCGGCTCTACCGCGTCGTCCGGCTGGCGGCGAAGGAGACCGGCAAGCAGGTCCGGCTCGACATCGTCGGCGGCAGCATCGAGGTCGACCGCGGCGTGCTCGACCGCATGACCGCGGCCTTCGAGCACTTGCTGCGCAACTGCGTCAGCCACGGCATCGAGATGCCGGAGGCGCGCATCGCCAAGGGCAAGGACCCGGTCGGCACGATCTTGGTCGTGCTGAGCCAGGAGGGCAACGAAGTCGGCGTCGAGTTCCGCGACGATGGGCAAGGGCTCGACCTGCTGCGCATCCGCGCCAAGGGCGTCAAGATGGGCTGGCTCGACGAGGACGGCGACTACAACGACGCCGAGCTCGCGAACCTGATCTTCACCGCCGGCTTCACCACCGCCGAGACGATCACCGAACTTGCCGGCCGCGGCATCGGCATGGACGTGGTGCGTGCCGACGTCAACGCGATGGGCGGCCGCATCGAGACCGCGACCGACTGGGGCAAGGGCACGAGCTTCAAGCTGGTGCTGCCGCTGACCACCGCGGTGACGCAGGTGGTGATGCTGCGCTGCGGCGATACCACCGTCGCGGTGCCGTCGACCTTGGTCGAGATCGTGCGCCGTGCCACGCCGGACGAGGTCGACCGCGCTTATGCCAGCGGCAACTTCGCGCTCGGCGAGCACAGCCTGCCGTTTTTCTGGCTCGGTGCCTTGCTGCAGCTGCACGGCAAGCCGCAGCCGGCGGTGCGCATGCTGCCGGTGGTGGTGATCCGCAGCGCGAAGCAGCGCATCGTGGTGCATGTCGACGAAGTGCTGGGCAACCAGGAAGTCGTCGTCAAGAACCTCGGGCCGCAGCTCTCGCGCATGCCGGGGCTGGCGGGCATGACCTTGCTGGCCTCGGGCGTGCCGGCGCTGATCTACAACCCGGTTGCGCTCGCCACCTTGTACGGCACGGCGGCGCGCGCCGCGGTGCAGGCCGAACTGGAGCCGTCCCTCGACGCCGCGACGCCGGCGAGCGATGCCGCGAGCAGCGCGCCGCTGATCCTGGTGGTCGACGATTCGCTGACGGTGCGCCGCGTCACGCAGCGGCTGCTGGTGCGCGAAGGCTATCGCGTCAGCCTGGCGAAGGACGGGCTGGATGCGCTCGCCAAGCTGGCCGAGGAGCAGCCCGATGTCGTGCTCAGCGACATCGAGATGCCGCGCATGGACGGCTTCGACCTGGTGCGCAACCTGCGCGGCGACATGCGCTGGAAAGACCTGCCGGTGATCATGATCACCTCGCGCATCGCGCAGAAACATCGCGACCTCGCCGGCGAGCTGGGGGTCGACCACTACCTCGGCAAGCCGTATGCGGAAGAGGATCTGCTGGCCTTGATCCAGCGCTACGTGGCGGAGGCAGCGGCCGGTTGAAGCGGCTGCCGCGGCCGGGGTACTTTCCACCGCGGCCGACGATGTCTTGAACTTCCTGCGCCGCCACCGGCCTGCAGCCGCTGCGGGCGCTCACCGGAGCCTCCATCGGCAGCGCCATCAACCCGGCGCGGCCGCGGCCCTAGGGATAGACCGCCAGCGGGCTTCGCGGCGAGCTGTTAACTTGCGGGTCCGCAAAGATGGACGGGGACGATCGAATGAGCAGTTTGTTAGAGCGCCTGCGGGCGCTGCCTGCCGGCAGGCTGAAGAGCATCGCGAGGGGCATAGAAAAAGAAAGCCTGCGCGTGCGGCCGGATGGCACGCTGGCGAGCACGCCGCATCCGAAGGCGCTCGGTTCGGCGCTGAGGAACCCGCGCATCACCACCGACTTCAGCGAATCCCAGCTGGAGTTCGTCACCGGCGTGCACGAGGGCGTCGAAGCCTGCCTCGACGAGCTGCAGCAGATCCACCAGTTCGCCTACCGTTCGATCGGCGACGAGATGCTGTGGGTCGCGAGCATGCCCTGCGGCCTGCCGGACGACGACATGATCCCGATCGGCCAGTACGGCAGCTCGAACGTCGGCCGCGCGAAGACGGTTTATCGCACCGGCCTGAGCCACCGCTACGGCCGGCGCATGCAGACCATCTCCGGCATCCACTACAACTGGTCGATGCCGGGGGTCACGACCGATGAATACTTCGGCCTGATCCGCAATTTCCGCCGCCATTCCTTCCTGCTGCTCTACCTGTTCGGCGCGTCGCCGGCGGTCTGTTCGAGCTTCGTCGCCGGGCGTCAGCACGAGCTGCGGACATTGAAGGGCGGCACGCTGTACATGCCGCACGGCACCTCGATGCGCATGGGCCGGCTCGGCTACCAGAGCGACGCGCAGGCCTCGCTCGCGGTGAGCTACAACAACCTGGAAGGTTATGCGGCCTCGCTGCAGCAGGCGCTGCTGCAGCCCTATCCGGCCTATGAAGCGATCGGCATCCGCGACGCGCAGGGTGGCTACAAGCAGCTCGCCACCAGCCTGCTGCAGATCGAGAACGAGCTGTACGGCACGATCCGCCCGAAGCGGGTCACCGCCAGCGGCGAGCGTCCGCTGCATGCGCTGCGCGAGCGCGGCGTCGAGTACGTCGAGGTGCGTCTGATGGATCTCGACCCCTTCGTACCGATCGGCATCGCGGCGCCGACGATGCGCCTGCTCGATACCTTCCTGCTGCATTGCCTGATCAGCGAGAGCCCGCCCGATACGCCGGCCGAGAACGCCGCGCTGGCGCGCAACCAGCAACGCACCGCGACGCGCGGCCGCGAGCCGGGCCTGCGCCTGGAGCGCGGCGAGCGGGAAGTGACGCTCGCCGAATGGGGCGCCGAGCTGATCGACGAATGCGTGCCGATCGCCGCGGCGCTCGATGCAGTGCACGGCAGCAGCCTCCATGCCCAGGCCCTCGAGGCCGCGCGCGACACGCTGAAGGCGCCGGACGTGCTGCCCTCGGCGCGGGTGCTGCACGCGATGACCACGGAGCACGACGCCTCCTACGTCGGCTTCGTCAAGGCGCGCTCGCTGCTGACGCGCCAGGCCCTGCTCGAGCTGCCGTACCCGGACGAGGTGCAGGCGCGTTTCGCGGCGCTGGCACGGCAATCGCTCGAAGAACAGAAGAACCGGGAGGCGGCCGATGCGGCCGTTCCGTTCGAGACCTACCGGCAGGCGTATCTGTCGGCGGAGCGGCTGGGGATCTGAGTCCCCTTCATTTCAATCGAGGAGGAAGAGTGAAAAGAAGAGCAGTGTTGGGCGTATTGGCCGGTACCGTCGCGCTCGTGGCCTGCGGCGGAACGGACGATGACGCGACCGCGCCGGCCCCCGCTCCGCCGCCGGCGGCGGCAGTGCCGAAGATCATCATCGACAGCGACTACAACACGATGAGCGACGACGGCCAGCTCGGCGTGATGGCCGCCCAGCTGCAGGCGGCCGGGAAGCTGCAGGTGATGGGCATCAGCGTCGTGTCGGGCAACCAGTGGCTGAAGCAGGGCGTGGCGGATGCGCTGAAGTCGGTGGAGCGGCTCGGCGTCAGCGACAAGATCCCGGTCTACATCGGCGCGAACAACGCGCTGGATCACGACAAGGCCACGGTCGAGGGCGAGATCGCGCTCGGCCTGGGCGGCGACGACTACTACGGCGCCTGGGGCGGGCCCGAGCCGCTGACGGACGCCGACCTGGTCGCGCCGCCCGATGGCTTCGCGCTCTACACCACGGCGCAATCGACGAGCGCGGTCGACTTCATCGTCGACACCGTGAAGGCCAACCCGAACGAGATCATCATTCTCGCGATCGGCCCGCTGACCAACATCGCGCAGGCGACGGCGCGCAACCCGGAGATCGTGCCGCTGATCAAGCAGATCATCTACATGGGCGGCGCGATCGACGTGCCCGGCAACACGAGCGCCGCGGCCGAGTTCAACTGGTGGTTCGATCCGCTGGCGGCGCAGCAAGTGCTGCGGCTGCCGATACCGCAGGTCGTCGTCCCGCTCGACGTGACGAACACCGTGCTGTTGACGAAGCCGGTCTACGACCAGATCGCGCATCCGGCCAAGCCGGGCATCGTCGCTGCGCTGTTCGAGCGCGCGATCGGCCATGGCTTCAGCGGCACGCATGGCTTCGAGGAAGACCCGAGCTTCACGATCAACATTTGGGACTCGCTGACCATCGCCTACCTGAACGATCCGACACTCGCGACCGAGACCGAGGAGCGCTACGTGGACGTGGACACGACCGTCGGCCTGAACGACGGCCATGCCACCGGCTACGTGACCCAGCCGGCCGGCCCGACGCTGCAGAAGATGACCATCGTGAAGAAGTTCGACAACGACCGCTTCTTCGAGCTGTATGTCGACCTGCTGACGCGGCCGGTGCCGATCCCGGCGAGCAGCTAGGCGATCAGCTTCAGCCCGGGCGGCAGCGCCTCGCCGAAGACGTGGCGCTCGGCGGCTTCGTCGAGCGCTACCGCCTCGCGCACCATAGCGACCCAGCTCGGTGCGGCGTGGTACGCCTCGAGGCGGGCGATCACGCGCTCGCGCAAGGCGTCGGGCAGATCGCGCGAGCGGTCGCCGGTCATGCGCGCCAAGTGAGCGGAAGCGAAGGCGGCGCCGTCGGCGCGCTTCCAGTCGAGCGCGAGCAGCTTGTCGAGCCAGTCGCCCGCGACCTCGGCCGGCACCGCACCTTCCGCGCCGCCGTGGAAGGGCTGGCGCGCGCCGATGCGGCCGATGGCCCAGAGCACGCGCGGATCGGGCGTGGCGGCGTCGAGCTTGCCGAGCAGCCATTGGCCGATCTCGATCTTGTGCGCGACCGGGATGCGCTCGAGGGTCGCGCCCAGGCGCAGCATCTCGTCGGTGCCGCCCTTCACCACCGAGGCCGGGCGCGACGCACCCTTGTGCTCGTTGGCCTCGGTGTTCTGCGCGAAGTCGTCGAGCAGGCGGCGCTGCGCCGCGTCCGGCAGGCCGCCGGCGACGCGGCGCCACAAGGTCCACCATTCGGCGCAGACCTGGGCGTCGTTCGGGTGCTGCACGCCTTGTTCGAAGATCGGCCAGAGCTGCTCGATGCGCCAGTCGTCCAGCGGGTAGCCGAAGCCGGGGCGCAGGCAGTAGCCGATCAGGTTCAGCCACAGGCGTTCGTGTTCGGCCGAGCGCCGGCGGCCGCGGGCGCGCTGCCAGAGCGCGTCGAAGAGCGAGCGCAGCAGAGGCGGCGCCCAGCGTTCGCGGGCACCCAGGCGGTGTTCGAGCTGGGCGCGCAACTGCTTGACTTCCTTCGGCGCGACGCCTTTGGCACGTGTGCCGAAGATGCGGTCGATCATCTCCAGCGCTTCGTCGAAGCCGGGCGCGACGGCCGGCGTGTCGGCCTCGGCAGCTTCGCCGCGCAGCTGGAATTCGAGCCGCCAGCGCTGCACCGGATCGTCGACCGCGACGCAATGCACTTCGAGCGTGCCGACTTCGGTCAGCGAGGTCGCGAGCTGCACCGGGATGTCGCGGCGCTGGCCCGCGCCTTGCGCGGAGACGACGGTGGCGATCGGCGGCAGGCGCAGGAAATCTTCGCCGCCCACCGGCAGCAGATCGCCCGGCCGCGCGCGCTGGCCGGCGTCCGACGTGCTCGACACCAGGTGGAAGCGCACCGGCTGGCCGACGCGCAGCGCGAAGCTGCGTTCGTCGAGGCGGATCTCCTTGCCTTCCTCGGCACCCTGCGGCAGCAGGCAGACGCCGCGGGTCTCGCCGTCGCCGTCCAGCACCAGGAAATAGCTGCGCGCCGAGCCGCCGCCGATCTTCGGCGCACTGCCGCGCCGCGCCAGCGCATAGGCCACCGCGCCGCGCGCGACCGCGAGATCCGGGCCGTCGTTGTGCAGCAGGCGCAACGGCCGGCCGCGCCAGTTGCCCAAGGTTTCGAGCAGACGCGCACCCAACGCGCCGGCGCGGAAAACGCCGCCGTTCAGCAGCAAGGTGTCGGGGACCGGCGCGCTCTGTTCGTCGCCGAGCGCTTCGCGTACCGCGGCCGCATGCTGCTGCAGGAAGCCGGCCAGGTGGCGGGTGACGGCCGGGTCGCTTGCGTAAGGCAGGCCGAACTCGACCAGGCCGGCGCGCGCACGTTTCGGCAGCTCGTCGGCCGCGGCCGGGGGGAAGAAGCCGTCGACGACGATTTGCTCGGCCTCCGCGCGTGTCAGCTCGGCCGAGCGCGCGCCTCCGACCACCCGGCTGCCGGCGCCGAGCAGGGTGACACTGACGCGCTCCGGCGCGTCCGCCGCCAACAGCTGCTCCTTCGCCGCGCGACAGCGTTCGACCAGTTGCGAAAGCCGGCTCGCCGAGAGCCGCCCCGCACCCGGCGCCTGCCCGGCGGCGAGCCGCGCCTCGACGACGTGGGCCAGCGCCAGGTCCATGTTGTCGCCGCCGAGCATCAGGTGATTGCCGACGCCGACGCGGGTCATCTTGGGTTCGCCGTCCGGCTGCAGTTCGACCTTGATCAGGCCCAGGTCGGTCGTGCCGCCGCCGACGTCGCAGACCAGCACCAGCCGCGACTCGGCCAGCTCGGCGGCGAGTTGGCCGCGATGGCGGTAGAGCCAGTCGTAGAACGCGGCCTGCGGCTCTTCCAGCAGGCGCAGCTGGGGCAGGCCGGCCAGGCGCGCGGCTTCGACGGTGAGGGCGCGTGCGCCATCGTCGAAGGAGGCAGGCACGGTCAGCACCACGTCCTGCTGTTCCAGCGGATGCGTTGAGAAGCGTGTGTTCCAGGCGGCGCGCACATGGGCCAGGTAGCTCGCGCTGGCCGCGACCGGCGAGACCTTGGCCACGTCTTCCGCTGCGCCCCAGGGCAGGACGGGTGCGAGCCGGTCGACGCCGGCGTGCGAGAGCCAGCTCTTGGCGCTGGCGACCAGCCGGCCCGGCACCTGGGCGCCGAGCTGGCGCGCCAGGCGGCCGATGACGACTTGGGCCAGGCCGGCGACGTCGGTTTGCGGCCACGGCAGCTGCAGGTCGCCGGGAGGCAATTCGCCGGGCGCCGGGTGATAGCGCTGCGACGGCAGCATCGGCTGCGCGGCGACTTCGCCGGCGGCGACCAGTTGTTCGATCGCGAAGAGTTGAATCGGGTTGTCGCCGGGCGCGCTCCGCGCATACGCAACCACCGTGTGCGTCGTCCCGAGGTCGATGCCCACGAGGAATGGGGCATCCCGCTCGCCCCTCATGGCGCTCGACCCTCCGGCGCGGCGGCCCGAATCGCTCATCCGCCCGCAGCTTGGCTCTCGGCGCGCACCTCGAACTCGACCTTCCAGCGCTCACTGCCGCTGCGCGGCACCGCGTCCAGCTCCAAGGTGCCGGCCTCGGTCGCCCGCGCGAGCAGCCGGACCGCGACGACTTCGCCGGGCTGCCGGCCTTCCGGCGGCAAGGTCGCGTGGATCGCATCCAGCTCCTGCAGCTCGTCCTCGTCCCAGAAGTCGAGCAGGGTGCCGACCTGGTCCTGTCTTCGCACCGAGGAGCTGAAGAAGCGGAACTGCACCGGCTCGCCGACGACAAGGCCGAACTCCTGCGGCGGCAGCGCCGCTTCGGTGCCTTCTTCCATGCCGAACGGCGCGACGCACAGCGCCTGCACCGGCGGCTCCAGGCCCGGCACCGCCGGCATCGAGGATTCGACCGCCACGTAGTAGGCGCAGGCGGTGCCGCCGCGGATGCGCACGCCGCGGCCCTGGCGCACGTAGCCGTAGTAGGCGGCGCCGTTGGCGACCGCGAGGTCGAGGTCGGCGCCGGCCAGCAATCGCGCCGGCGGCGCCCCTTCGGCAGCGAGCCAGGCGTTCAGCGTTTGCAACGTGCGTTCGGCGAGCAGCGGCGACTTGAAGACCCCGCCGTTGAACAGCACCGCGGTCGGGTGCAGGAAGCTGGCGCCGCTGCCGGCCCGGTCGCCGAAGCCGTCGAGCGCGGCCAGCGCGTCCACCTGGCGCGCCAGGAAGGCGGCGAGGTGGCGTGTCATGCCCGCGTCCTGCGCATAGGGCAGGCCGAGCTGCGCCAGGCCGGCGCGCACCCGGCTGATCGGGCGTGCCGCGGCATCGACCTGCGGGAAGAAGCCGTCGAGCACGCTCGCGGTGACCTGCTCGCGTGTCAGCTCGGCGCGGATCGAGCCGCCGATCAGCTTCGAGCCGCGACTCGGGATCACCAGCGCCTGGGCCGGCGCATCCGGGTTGCCGAGCAGGGTTTCCTTCGCGGCGCGGCAGGCGTAGGTGAGGGCGCGCATCTGCCAGGCGTCGAGGCGCTTGCCTTCGGCGGCGAGGCGCTGCGCGACGCCGTGCGCCAGCGCCAGGTCCATGTTGTCGCCGCCGAGCAGGATGTGATCGCCGACCGCGACCCGATGCAGCTCCAGGCTGCCTTCGCGCTCCAGCACCGCGATCAGCGAGAAGTCGCTGGTGCCGCCGCCGACGTCGACGACCAGGATCACATCGCCCGGTTTCACGTTTTTGCGCCAGGCGCCCTGGCTGCCCTGGATCCAGCTGTAGAGCGCGGCCTGCGGCTCCTCGAGCAGGGTCAGCGATGCGCAGCCGGCGGCTTTCGCGGCCTCGGCGGTCAGCTCGCGCGCCGACGGGTCGAACGAGGCCGGGATCGTCACCGTGATGTCCTGCTGCGCGAAGGGCGCATCGGGGTGGGCGTGATCCCAGGCGCGCTGCAGGTGGCTGAGGTAGCGGATCGAAGCTTCGAGCGGCGAGACGCGTGCGACCTCCTCCGGCGCGTCGTTCGGCAGGATCGCCGCGCGCCGGTCCACGCCGGGATGGCAGAGCCAGCTCTTCGCGCTGGAGACGAGGCGGATCGGTGTCGTCGCGCCGCGGCTGCGCGCCATCTCGCCGACCGCGTAGCCGGGGGCCGCGCCCCAGGGCAGGCTCAGGTCGCCTTGCGCCAGCTCGTCGGCGTGCGGCAGGTAGAGGAAGGAGGGCAGCAGCGGCAGCTCTTCGACCGAGCCGGGGCCGGTCAGCTGCGCGATCGGCTGAATGCCGTGGGCGGTCCTTTCGCCGTCGCTGGCGGCGATGTCGACGTAGGCGAGCGAGCAGTGCGTCGTGCCCAGGTCGATGCCGATGCTGAAACTGGCCTTGCTCACAGCTCCACCTCCGCCGGCGCCAGCACGCTGGCATCGTGGCTCTCGGCGAGCTTGGGCAGGCGCGTTTCGGTGGCGCGCCAGCCGCGGTGGCTCAGGCTGCCGCGGAACGGCGCCTTGCCGACGACGTTGCCGGTCAGCTTGATCGCGCCGGCATCGAAGCCGTCGTTCAGCACGATGCGGCTGCCTTCGGCTTCGTCACGCACCGGCGCGATCGTGAAGTGCTCGCGCAGCACCTTGCCGCAGCCGTCGTGCACCAGGCGTGCTGCGGCGCCGATGTCGGCGTCGGAATGGCTGCTCAGGTCCTCCTGGACAAAATCGATCAGGCGGCCGTCGCGCTGCAGCAGGCCGAGCAGCTGCAGCGCCGCATCGGGCCGCGCGGCGACGAGCGGCGGTGGAGGGGGCGGCGGTGCCTTCACCGGCTCGGGTGGCGGCGGGGGAGGGGCGGCGACCGGGTCGCGCATCGCCAGGTAGCGCCGGGCGAATTCGGCATCGCCCAGCAGCGAGAAGAATGCGCCGAAGGCGAGCGAAATGCGGCTCAGCAGCGACGGCGGGTTCGAGGTGGGATCGGAATTGGGCATCGGGGCTCCAGAGGGCCGGCAACGGCGCCGAGCGGAGGCTCGGCCAGGCTGCGCAGACGGCGCATCGCGCTCTGCTGCAGTGCAGCGCAAGAGATTACTACGGCAGCTTTGCGCTCTAAACAACAGTGCCGGCGGCCTGGTGGACCTTCCCGATTCGCGCGCTGTGGTCCTGTCGCGGCGGCATGGAGCGCGTCATCATCCGCCCTCGTTCAACGGAGTCCGCCGAGTGATCGATCTCTCCTGCTGCGCCGCATCGAATGGGCCTGCGGTGGTTCCCGCCACCCGCGCAACCCGCTCGCGGTCGAGCCTCGCGCAATTGGCAGCAGAATCGGCCGCGGTCCGAGGCCCGATCGGTGGCCCCGGACGCACCCGATCCGCTGTGCGGAGGTCCGAAGGAGGAAACCGACATCGACACGAATCTGCTGAACGAGCTGCGCATCGAGGGCCGGCATCGCGAAGACGAAGGCGGCGGGCCGCCGCGCTGGCTGTGGTGGGCACTGGCGGCCGTGCTGGCGGCGGCGCTGCTCGCCGGGGCCGGCTGGTGGTTCCTCGGCGCGCGGGCGATCCCGGTGCAGACGGCCACCGCGGTGGCGCCCGGCGCCGGCGGCAGCGCCGCCGCGGTGCTGCAGGCCACCGGCTACATCACCGCGCGCCGCCAGGCCACCGTCTCGACGCAGATCACCGGCACGCTGACGCAGGTGCTGATCGAGGAGGGCGACCGGGTGCAGAAGGGCCAGGTCATCGCGCGCCTCGAAGACAGCGCGCTGCGTGCCGGCCTGAACGTCGCGCAGGCGAACATCCGCTCGGCCGAGGCCCAGGTGGTGCAGGCCCAGGCTCAGCTCGCCCAGGCGGCGGCCGACACGCGCCGGCAGGATGCGCTCGCCGCCAGCGGCATGACGACCAAACAGTCCGCCGAGCAGGCGCGCACCGCGGCGGCGACGGCGGCCGCGCAGCTCGACGCGCGACGGCGCGAGACCGAAGCCGCCCGCGCCCAGCTCGCGCAGGCCCAGGTGAATTTCGACTACACGATCGTGCGCGCACCGTTTGCCGGCGTGGTCACGGTGAAGGCGGCGCAGGTCGGCGAGATCGTCTCGCCGCTGTCGGCCGGCGGCGGCTTCACGCGCACCGGGGTCGGCACCATCGTCGACATGGAATCGCTGGAAGTCGATGTCGACGTCAACGAGGCCTACATCGGCCAGGTGAAGCCGGACATGCCGGCCGAGGCCGTGCTCGATGCCTATCCGGACTGGAAGGTGCCGTCGCACGTGATCGCGATCGTGCCGTCGGCCGACCGCGGCAAGGCGACGGTGAAAGTGCGTGTCGCACTGGAGCAGAAGGATGCGCGCATGGTGCCGGACATGGGCGTGCGGGTGTCCTTCCTCGGCTCGAAGCCCGTGGCCGCCGCCACGCAGGCGCCCAAGGGCGTGCTGGTGCCGCCGCAGGCGCTGGCCGAACGCGACGGGCAGAGCGTCGTGTTCGTGGTGGTCGACGGCAAGGCGCGGCAGCGCAGCGTCAAGCCGGCGCCACAGGATGTCGGCACGATGAAGCTGCTGCCGGAAGCGGTGCAGGTCGGCGAGCGCGTGGTGCTGTCGCCGCCGGCTTCGCTGC
>Ga0105237_10000555_pt1 | contig 52309 bp, 29 predicted proteins | sample KBSC24metaG_FD_81520 | JGI IMG/M metagenome (GOLD analysis project Ga0105237, IMG submission 81520) | Corn rhizosphere microbial communities from Kellogg Biological Station, Michigan, USA - KBS C2-4 metaG | ecosystem: Host-associated > Plants > Roots > Rhizosphere > Soil | place: Michigan, USA... | reverse complement strand
TATTTGTTCATTGGATGTCTTGTTTTAGTGTATGGACAGTTTAATACCCGCTACAAAAGTCCGGAAGGCGGGGAATGAGTTGAAGTCGATGCCGCCACCTACATTGCTCCCGGAATGCGTATTCACTTCCGGGTCGGTGCCGGTGTATTTGGTCATCGTCAGCAGGTTCTGGCCGGATACATAGATCTTCACCCCATCCAGGATCTTCGTCCTGGTCAGCAGCCCCGAAGGCAGATCATAGCTCAACGACACCATCTTCAACCGTACATAAGTAGCATCTTCGACAAATCGGGAGTTGACATAGCTGCCATAGGAGCTAAGGAAATATCCTTCCCGGGGTATGCTCGTATTCTCATTCTTACCCGCCACCCAACGGTTTAATATGTCGGTGCTGGTCGTGGACTCCAACACCAGCCGGTTCATATTGTAGAGATGATAGCCAAATGCTCCCTGGAAGAATATGTTCAGGTTGAAATTCTTGTATTGGAAGTCGTTCCCCAGTCCGGCGATAAAGTGGGGACTGGTATTGCCCAGATACTCCCTGTCATCCTGTGTGATGCTGCCGCTCTTGTTCAGGTCCGCATACTTGGGATCACCGGGCTTGGACAGCGGCTGCGGTGCATAGGTCTCGCCGGTCTTGACGACACCCAGGTACCGGAAACCGTAGATCACACCCAGTTCCTTTCCGGGCTCCAGCCGCGTGAACTCACGGGCGGAAACAACACCGCTGGGATTGGCCGTGTTCGAGCTGATGATATTGACATTGTTCGCCAGCGAAAGACACTTCTGCCGATTGTAAGCGATATTAAAAGATGTGGTCCAGTTGAAGTCTGCCCCTTTCACATTCGTCGAATTGACGGACAGCTCGATCCCCCTGTTCTCTATAGAGCCTGCGTTAATGGTCTGGCTGCTGAAACCCCACCATTGCCCGATGGGCACGGCCAGCAGCAGGTCGCTTGTCTTCTTCCGGTAGAGATCGATGGTCGCGCTTAGCCTGCCACGCATGAAACCCATATCGATGCCTATATTGGTCTGTGCATTGCTCTCCCATTTCAGGTTGTTGTTGATCAGCGACACAGGTTCCAGTCCCGGCGAAAGGGTGCCCGAGGTATTCAGTGCAGTACCATATGCGCTAAATCTGCTCATATATGAATAATCCCCGATCCTGTCATTACCGGCCAGACCATAGCTCACCCGCAGCTTCAGGTTGGAAAAAGTATTCATATTCGCGATAAAGGGGAGGTCTGTCATTTTCCATGCCAGCGCGCCGGAGGGAAAGGTACCGTACCGGTGATTGGGCGCAAACCGTGAAGAGCCATCCCTTCTGATGGTAAAAGTGGCAAGGATGCGGTCATTAAAGGAATAGTTCAGTCTTCCAAAATAGGAAGTAAGCTTTGTCTCGACCTTGCTGCTGCCGGGGGTATTGCTCGAACCTGCCACCTGTGGGATGGATCCGGCATTCAGGTTGTAGAACAGGTACAGGTCGGTAGAGAAACCCCTGCTGCCGGCGCCCAGCCCTTCCTGTACATCCTTCTGGTTCGAAGTACCCGCCATTACAGTCAGGTCATGTACACCCGTCCGGAACTTGTAGGTAAGATACTGTTCCACCAGCCACCGGAAGGACGAGTTATTTTGTTCCGCCGCCACGCCGTTATTGGCCTGCCCGTTGACCAGCGTACGCGGTGTATACTGACCCGCCGTCGTCTGAGAATATTCGGCGCCGCCGCTGATATGGTACGTAAGATTCTTGAGGATATCATAGTCGGCAAACATATTGCCGTTGATCAGCTTGTTCGACGATACATTTGTCGGCTCCAGCAATAAGGCCAGCGCATTGTCCTTTCCTAAATACTGGTAATAGCTGCCATTGGAATTATAGACGGGAATGCTGGGCGGTGCGGTGAGAATGCTGAACAGGGGCGCCGTGATATCTGCTACATAACGCTGCAGATGGCTGCTGGTGGCGGCGCCGTAGAAGTTGGAGCCAACCTTCACCCTGTCGCTGAATCTCTTTTCCGCCCCCATCCGCACGGAATATCTTTCCATATCCGTATTCTTCAATACACCTACCTGTTTCATATAATTGCCCGACAGATAGAATTTCGAATTCTTGTCGTTGCCGCTAAAGCTTATCTGCCGATTGAGAACAGAAGCCTGCTGCGTGGATATCTTCCACCAATTAGTGTTTGTAACAGGGAAGCTGGAGGGGAATACGGGTGGCTTGCCATCTTCAGCGGCAATGGCATTCTGCACTTCCGCATATTGCGTTCCATTCACCAGGGAGGGCTTGTAGGTGAGGTATTGATACCCATTGGAGGCATCCGCGTCGATCTGCATCTTTCCCGGCCTGCCTTTTTTCGTGGTGATAAGGATTACGCCATTACCTCCCCGTGCGCCATAGATAGCAGTGGCAGAGGCATCCTTTAATATCTCAATATCTTCGATATCATTGGGATTGATATATTTCCCGTTGTCGCTGATAAATCCATCCACTACATAAAGTGGCTCGTTGGTGGTATTGATCGAATTGCCCCCGCGAATGGTGACGGAGATGCCGCCGCCGGGCGAGAAATCCGACTGTTGCACACTCACGCCCGCTGCACGCCCCTGTATAGCCTGCGCAATATTGGAAGTAGTGCCGCCCAGATTCATATGCTCACTGTTCACGGAGCTGATGGCTCCCGTGACATCCTTTCTTTTCTGGATGCCATATCCCACTACGACAACTTCTTCCTGCTGCTCCGTACGGATCTTCAATGTCATGTTGATCTCGTTCATCCCGTTCACAGGTATCTCCTTTGTCTCCGTATTCACCGAAGAGAATACCAGCGTGCTCGCGGCATCGGGAACCTCTATTTTAAAAAGGCCTTTCCCATCCGTGACAGTCCCGATGGATGAATTGCCCTTTACATACACCGACACACCCGACAATGCATTTCCTGCCTCGTCGGATACCTTGCCATGTACGGACAGAGAAGAAATAACCACTACCTCCGCATCGAAATTGTTCTGTCCCAGGTCCTTGCGTTTGGGGAAGATCAGGATCGTATTATTATCCTGTCTGAAATCCAGCTGTGTGCCGTTGAGTATCAGTTGCAGCGTGCTGGCTACGGAACGCGTTCCTTTTACCAGGGTGACATTCCCGTATCTCCCCACCTGCTCGAGTACATAGGCCATCCGGAAGCCTGAGCTCACCTCTATCCGGTCAAGGGCATGACGCAGCGGTACATTCCTTAGTTCCAATGTGATAAGCTTGTCCTCCATCTTCTGAGCATAGCTTTCACGCGCCGTCAGCAATTGGGTGAACATCAGCAGGATCATCATGGCTACCAGACTCACTTTCATAAAAAATCGCAGATTTGTGCGCCCTGCTATCCCGGCATAATACCCATCGGGCAGCCGGAAGCTGAATGCAAGTTTTTTTTGCATAAATTGCAGTAGTTTAAAATGATTAGCATATTATTTTGAACCAACCCCTCCAATGCTTTCCAGGGCGAGAGGGGTTTTTCATATACCCGATCTTATTCTCCACAGCCTGTACCATCCAGTACCACCGTTCTTCCATCCGTCATGTTATAGCTCGTATTGCTGATGGTGCACAACATGTCCAGCACCTTGTCCAGCGTCTCTGTCCCATTAAAAAAGACCTTGATGGTACATTTTTTCAGCCCCTCCTTTTTAAAGAGGATATCCACTCCATATCTTTTCCCGAGCTTTTCCGCCACTTCCTCAAAGGACTGCCCGTCGAACGCCATCTCCTGCTTCGTCCAGTCCGTTACCAGGCTGGCGGCATTTACGCTGTCCCTTGCCACGGCAGCAGAGACGGGTTGATATTTTACCTGCTGATTCGAGGTCAGCACGGCCAGGAGCTTCCGGTTGTCTTCCACCTTTACCTTCCCGGTGGTCACCGAGACGATGATCTCCTTATCATCCGGCAATGCACGGATATTGAAGGCCGTACCTAAAACTGTAGTTTGTATGCGTCCGGTGTGAATGATAAATGGTCTGGAAACATCCTCTGCCACCTCGAAATATGCTTCTCCCGACAGGCTCACTTCGCGAGCGCTGCCCGTGAATTGCTTTGGATAGTCCAGCCGGCCGCCGGTCTGCAATACCACATGGGTGCCGTCCGGCAGCGTAAAATGACGTATAAAATCGGCAGGCTTCCCCGCTGTCTGATGTGTGGCAGGATGTACCGCGGCAACAGCCGGTTTCGACACTCCGGGCTTTGTAGCACGCCATATAAAAGCGCCGGCTGCAATAACTAACACAGCTGCAGCCACCCGCCGCCACTGACGCATCCGCACGGTCCGCACACCTTTCTCTGCCTGCAGCTCCGCGCTGATCTTGTCGTATATCCTGTGCTGCAGCTCCTTCTCCGTCTCATCACCCGGCCATTCAATATTGGCCGCTGAATGTTGATTGTACCAGCTTTCGAAAAGGGCGCGCTCTTCCTCGGATAAGGACCCCTTCATCCATTTTTCCGACAGCTCTTTTATCTTCTCTTTTGAAATACCATGGGTCATAGAAAAAGTATCTGATACTATAATATGGAACGACTATGGTCTATGCCAAATTTAGCCCATCTTCGTTCCATGTCTTATGATGGGCCTTCGGCCGGAAGACCTGGGGTCCTCTTATATAGCGGGTAAAAAAAGGAACATCCCCTAGTCGGGGTCAAAAATTTTTTTTGGGGGGGTCGGGGGGCAAATGCCTATGAGTCGTCGATGGCCAGGCCGGCCAAGGCCCGCCGGACCTAAAAAAAGCTTGTCAACTGGCGCAGGGATGCGCTCAATGCCTTTAAGGCGCGACTCATGTGAGCTTCAACTGTCTTGGGAGAAATATCAAGGGAAGTGGCGATCTGCTTTCCGGAAAGTCCTTCTTGCCTGCTCAGGCGGAATACAAGCCGGCATTTTTCGGGCAGCGCGGCTACGGTCTTTTCAATGTCTTCCAGGAGCTGTTCGTACTCCAGCCATTCCACCGTACCGTTGTCTTCAGCCTGCTGTAATGACACAAGCTGCTGTTTCAAAAGGCTTTCCTTCCTTCGCCGGGCAAAGGATGCAATGATCTCATATTTAAGCATGGCAGCAAGATAGGTGTACAACGCACATCGGACCTGGAGCGTCTGCCGTCGGCGCCACAGATTGACAAAGACGGTTTGAACGATCTCCTCCGCCTCCTCCGGCGCCCCTGTCTTTACCAGCGCCTGCACCAGCAGCTTCTTCCAGTAGCGATCGTAGAGAACATGAAAGGCACACTCGTCATTTTTAGAGATCAGCAGCAGCAAATGCTCATCATTGTATGATTGCAACGTCTTCTTCACAGCAGTTATATATTGAAATTACTCAACACATACCCGCCAACCATACGCAAACGTTTGCGCCATTTTGGAAAACCCAGGCGGCCAGCAGACAATATACCCTAATTGGTGTATTGCGATCCCCTGCGCATGTGCGGATATTTGTTCCATCCATAAAACCTTAAAATCCCCGAACATGCGTACGTATTCATGGATGGCTATTGCCATCACTGCCATAGCGTTCTCCTCCTGTCCACCCGGACAGGTTCAATGCTACCGCCTTCGCCATCAATGGGAAGGGTTATGCAGGATTGGGTTACGGGAAAGACGCTAATGGAAATGCTGCCTGGTTCAGCGACTGGTGGGAATAAGATCCCGCCACCAATACATGGACGAAAAAGGCGGCCTTCACCGGCGGCAAAAGATATGTCTGCTCCGGCGAAAAACACTCGGGTGGTGTGAACACCTGGCAAAACGACCTCATATCTGGAGCAGATAACAAAACCTTTTAAAACACTGCGGGGGTTAATAACGGGAAACCGCGAGCGGGCGGCATGGGTCACACCAGCCGCTCGTTTATTGCTTTGGATACAGCCTCTGTCTGCGTATGGACCTGTAATTTTTCGTAGATCTTTTTGATATGCGTCCGGACAGTGTCGATGCTGATATAAAGCTCGGAAGCCATGGCCTTCAGGCTCTTGCCCTTCGCCAGATGCGCCAGTATCTCCTGCTCCCGTGTGGATAGCTTATAGTCAGCGGCGCCCGTGGCGGCGGCAGGCGGAGAGGTCATTGCATGCATCCCAGTGATGATCATACGGGCAATACCGGGCGACATGGGCGGCTCGCCGTGCATCACCTGCTGAATGGCTTCGGGCAGCCTGTCGGAAATATGCTTCTTTAATAAATACCCCGATGCGCCGGCGCAAATGGCATCGAGCACAGACTTGCTGTCGTCGAAGACGGTGATCATGATGATATGAACCTGCTTGTTGATAGCTCGCACTTTTTGCACGGCCTCGATCCCTGTGATGCCAGGCATCTCGATATCCATCAAAATGACCTCGGGTTTAAAATGCTCCACCTGCTGCACGATGTCATCCGCCCGGGGAAAGGCGCCCAGTAATAGCAGGTCAGGTGTCAGTGTCAGCAGACTTTCCAGGCTCTCTCGCAGACCATTATTGTCCTCGTATATCAATATTCCGATCATTGGGTTGTAATAGGTGGTACCCGTAAGATACATTAATTCCTCAAAGCCCCCGATACCCTATTCGCGGTATAGCAAGATCAGACTATCGGCATATCCAATGCAATCCGTGTCCCCTTCCCAATGGCAGAGTCGATATGTATCTTAGCCACCATCGAGGCAGCCCGCTCCCGCATGCTCCCCAATCCATTCCCTGTACGTATCCCATCTTCCTCAAACCCCTTGCCGTCATCGACGATCTCCATTTGCAGAGAATCCTTTTCCCGCCAAAGATGGATACGCAGATTGCAGCACTCACTGTATTTGGCGGCGTTATTGATGGCCTCCTTGAAAAGGAGATACAGGTCCTTTCTTTTTTGCACGTCCAGCCTCAGGGACGCCAGGTCCCCCTTCTCGTCGAAGTCATAGTTGATACCCAACGGCTCCAGTATCTCCGCCGCGAATTCCTTCATCCGGAACAACAGCCGTTCCATCGTGTCGTTCTGCGGATGGATGGTCCATACGATATCATCCATTTTTTCGATGATGGCGGAAGTCCTGTCCTTGATCTTCTGAAAGACAGCCTGCTGCCCCTCCAGATGCTGCCCCGAAGTCTGCAGGGCCACCTTGCTCATGATATTGATGCTGGTCAGCGTCGAACCCACATCATCGTGCAGATCGCGTGCGATACGATTGCGCATCTTCTCTATCTCGATGGCCCGGCGGGAACGGTGCACGATCCGGTAGCGATTGATCACCAGCCAGCCTATCGATACCAGCAAAAGAATAAGCACAATGGCCCCATACTGGAAAGCCTTTTGTTTCTGCAGCTCGAGACGGGACAGCTGCTGGTCCTTCTTTAACAGCGTGATCTCATGCTCCTTCTTTTCGACATTGTACTGGCCTTCCAGCTTCTTCATCTGCGTCTGTATGCGCATGCTCTCCAGGCTATCCGTCGCATCATAATAATGCTTGATAAAAGTCTCGGTCTTTTCCCCCTGCCCTGTCCTGGCGTAGTAGTCCGCGAGATATTGATAATTTATCAGCTCCAAAGTTTTATCGCCTATATCGATGGCGTGCTGCAACGCCGCCAGCAGCTTTTTTTCTGTGCTTTTATCCGGCGTGACAGTGGTCTGCAAGGCGGCCAGTCCGGCATTGAATGTCTCCAGCCTGGATGCATCCCCAACCTCCTGTGCCAGCAGCCTGCCCTTTTCGAAATACGCCTTTGCGCTGTCCTTGAGCTCCGCGTCTTTATAGGTATTACCCTTATCAATGTACAGATCCATGATGTCCACTTTCAAGCCCAGCTTCCAATATATCTTTTCCGCCCGATCGTAATAGTAGATGGCAGAGTCCAAATTCAAAGAATAATAATAGTGGGACCCCATTTCTTTCAGGGTTATCGCCATACCCCGCTCATCATGCAATTCCGTCTTGAGCGCTAACGCCTGCCTGTAGTACGAAATAGCCTTGGACATCTGCCGGAGCCGATGGAAATCGCCTCCAACGGCCTGGTATCCGAAGGATATCCCTTTCTTATTTCCCACCGCCTCGAAGAGACGCAAGGCATCCAGGTGACATCGCAGGGCCATGTGATAATCCCCCATGCTATTATAAGTATTGCCAACATTCAATAGCTGGCCGGCCAGGTTGGTACGATTCTTCACCGAGCTGTCTGTCTTCACATCGGCACGCGCCAGGTTCACTGCCTCCAGTTGAAAAGGCAATGCCTCCTTGAACTTATTTTGTCCTTTGTAAAAGAGACCGGCAGCCTGGACATAATTAGGTCGGAGATAAGGGTCTGCATCCACTATTTTCTTCAGCAAGGTCAAATAATAACTGCCGCTGTCGATAAGCCCCATATCTCCATACAGGTTTGTAAGCCGTGCGTATGAAACGCTCAACGGCCTGGTAAAATGGCCGCTTTGACTGATCTGCACCGACTGTAAATAGTAAGATTTTGCCTGCTGCATATCCGTCCGGGAGATGGCGGAAGCAAGCTCATTCAAAGCCTTGGCCTCGGCGGTGTCCCGCCTGTCTTCCTGGACTATACGCAGGAGACTGTCGGTATTCGTTTGCCCATTGACAAATAACGCCGACATCAGCACCAACGCGATGGCTACATAGCGAAAAGGTTTCATAACAGGAGCTTTTTTAGACGAAAATGCTGTAGTTCGGGGTGGCGAGGTCAGATAAATGGGTAGGAGTATTCAAATATACATTTTATTTTAATGTAGTTCCCTCCCCACCTCAGACCCCGATCCACCACGCAGCAGATCCAGGTCTGCCCCCAAATGCGCCTGCTGTACATGATCTATATAGAACCTTACATACCCGCGCACAGCCATCGGCTCCGGCGGCCTCCATCGCGCCTTCCGCATAACCAGCTCCTCCTCGCTGACATCCAGATGCAGTCTCCTGGCCTCCACATCCAGTTCGATCATATCCCCATCTTCCACCAGGGCAAGCACGCCTCCCACAGCCGACTCGGGCGACACATGCAACACCACAGTCCCCCCGGCGGTACCGCTCATCCTGCCGTCGGAAATGCGTATCATATCCCTGACGCCTTTTTGCAACAGCTTCATAGGCAGGTCTACATTGCCCACCTCCGGCATTCCGGGATAACCCACCGGCCCTACCCCCTTCAATACGATCACACAATGTTCATCTATATCCAGCGCGGGATCGTCGATACGTGCATGATAATCCTCTATGCTTTCAAACACCACAGCCCGGCCGCGATGCTTTAACAAATGCGGCGAGGCGGCAGAAGGCTTGATGACTGCCCCTTGCTCACACAAGTTACCTTTTAACACGGCTACGCCTGCCTCGCGTTGCAGGGGCTGTGACAGCGGAGCGATGACATCTTCATTATAGCAAGGCGCCACCGTACAATTCCCGCCAATGCTCTTCCCGTTAACAGTAAGGGCCTCGTTGTGCAGCCAGGGCTGCATTTCCCTTATGACGACGGGCAGCCCCCCGGCATAATAAAAATCCTCCATCAGGTATTTGCCCGATGGCTTCAGGTTCACAAGCAGCGGCACCTTGCTGCCAACAACATCAAGATCTTCCAGCGTCAGCTCCACACCAATCCTGCCGGCAATCGCCAGTAAATGGATGATAAAATTGGTGCTGCCGCCGATGGCTGAATTGATGACAATGGCATTCTCAAAAGCCTCCCGGGTGAGGATCTTCGACAGCTTCATACCCTCCCGCACCATTTCCACGATCCGGCGGCCGCTCATTTGCGCCATTACTTTCTTACGGGCATCCACCGCGGGAATGGCCGCGGCCCCGGGTAGCGTCAGCCCCAGCGATTCCACCATACAAGCCATCGTACTGGCGGTACCCATGGTCATACAATGCCCCTGGCTGCGGGCCACGCCTGTCTCTACATCATGAATATCCTGCGGCGTATAATTCTCCACGCCCTGCTTTTCCTTGATCAGCCAGTTAAAGCTGCCGCTGCCAATACATTCTCCCCTGAATCTCCCATTCAACATCGGCCCGCCGGGTACCACAATGGTAGGCAGGTCCACGCTGCAGGCTCCCATTAACGTGGAAGGAGTGGTCTTGTCACAGCCGGTCAGCAGCACGACACCATCGAGGGGATTGGCGCGTATGCTTTCCTCTACATCCATACTGGCCAGGTTGCGGAACAGCATGGTGGTGGGTCGCATAACGGTCTCCCCTAATGAAGTGACGGGGAACTCCACAGGGAAGCCCCCCGCCTCAAGTACGCCCCTTTTCACCACCTCCGCAAAATCCCGCAGATGGCCATTGCAGGGCGTCAGCTCGCTCCAGGTATTACAAATGCCGATCACAGGCCTGCCCGTAAAGTAATCGTCTGGATAACCCTGGGTACGGAACCAGCTCCGGTGCACAAAACCCATCTTGTCCGACTTGCCAAACCAGTCGTGACTTCTCAGCTTTCTCTCGTTGCTCATAATATATCTTATGGTTTATCCCACCATATTCGTGTGCTCAGCTTATCCGCACCCTGTCGCGCAATGGCGTCATTCACATTCTTGGTATTTACGCTTAGCTCAGAAGTGGGATAGGTCAATCTCCTGATAAAGGTCCCGTTCGGCACATCCGGGTTGTTCGGTTGTCCGTATGGGTTAGGTGTCAGCACCGGGAAACCGCTCCGCCTGAAATTGGCAAACGCCTCGGGACCATTCAGGAAGGACGCGATCCAGTATTGGGTATTGATCTGTTCCAGTTCATTCCCCGCGGCCAGTGGATTGGCGGCAACATAATTATCACGGTCGGCGGCAGCTACGGCACAACCCGGGTCGTACAATGCCATCTGGTCCATATGCGCCTTGATGCCATCCGAAAAATACTGATCGGCAGTACTGCTGGTGATCCATCCCCTGAAACGCGCTTCAGCGAGCAGCAGGTTGGTCTGTGCAGCAGTCACGAGAAATACGGGCGACGATATCTTTACCATCCTGCGACGGTCTACCTGGCTGTAGTCATAAAAGCTTGCCAACCCGTCGGCCTGGGCCTTGGCGACAATGCTGCCGTTGTCGTACCCGACAGGCATGCCTATTTGTTTCGCCGGGTCGGTGGACCCTACGGCCACCGTCTGCCCGGCTCCACTGGCTGCCCCTACATACCGTATAGCAATGGCGGGCAGACGAGGATCATTCGTGTTCTTCAACTGGTCTACAAAAGGCTTTGTCAGGTAAAAGTTGGCGGCCTCGCTGCCATTGAGCGTACCGCCGATGGGCTGGGTAAAGTTGGCGTCATGACGGATATAGGCATTGTCCGCATTGCTGGTGATCACACCGGCAGTGACAGCCGCCTGTACGGCGCTTTGCGCCTTGGTAGCATCAACTTTACACATCCGCATGCCTGCACGCAGCACCAACGAATAGGCAAATTTCTTCCATTTGTTCACGTCGCCCGCATACAGCACATCGCCCGTCTCGATGGTAGCCGAAGAGCTCAGGGCCGCTGCAGCATCGGTCAGCTCCTGTATGATCTTGGGATAGATATCCTGCTGCGCATCGTAAGTGGGAAAAAGTATCTGATCCGAAAAGCCCGCACCACCCTGTGTATAAGGTATGTCCCCGTATTCATCGGTGAGGATCATAAAGACATAGGCCTGAAAAATACGCGCCATATTGTACATATTGCTCCGGGACGTATTGTCCTTGCTCCGTATGATCGCGTCATGCGTATTCTTGATCACGCTTTGATAATAGGCTGCCCATACAGGTTGTGAGGTCACATCCCGGCTGTCCTGGTTGAAATTAGCGCCGGCCAGCACCCCGCCATTGGGCGACACCATCTGCTGCACGACTCCTATGTCGAATACCAACGTCTTGGCGGGATAGGATGTATTTATCACAGCCTGGTTCAGCAGCAGCACGGGGTCCAGCGATGTGGGGTTGGTCCTGTTCACATTCAGGTCCGACAGTCCTTTCTCACAGCCGGTCAGAGCCGCCAGTGCAAAAAACAATAAGATATATGCTATCTTTCTCATGATAGGGATTTTAGAATTTAATATTCAAATTCACTCCAATACTACGTGTGGTCGGCAGGCCGGGGGACTCAAGCCCAACCTGGTTATCCGACCCATAGCCAAAGGTCTCGGGGTCGATGTTCTCTACCCATTTCTTTATGATGAGTACATTATTGGCCACGAGGTCTACTTTCAATCCCTTCACAGGCCACTTGGCGGGGATATGTTTGGTAAGATCGTACCCCAGGCTGATCTGCCGGAGCTTCCAGTATCCTCCGTTGTAGATCACAGGCTCCACGATTTGTTGCGAACGGAGATGCTCCCAATAGGTCTGCACGGGAGCCACGGCATTGTTGGGGGCGCCGCTGGCATCGACGCCTACGCCTTTCACACCTCCCACACGGCCTTCCAGCGTCATCTTGTGCAATCCATGCCGCACGGCATTAAAATTGGTGCCGGACAGTATCTTGTTACCAAGCTTGTAGTCTACCAGAACGGTGAGACTGACGCCCCTGTAATTGAATGTGTTCAGGAATCCGCCCACCCATTTGGGCAGGGCGCTGCCAAACAGTACAAAGGCGGATGTACGCAGCGGCAGGCCATTGGATTGGAAGATCCGCTGCCCTTTGGCATCACGCGCATACCCATATCCGGCTATCTGTCCTATCTCCTGCCCTACCACCTGCCGGGTCTCTCCATTAAACACATGCGTGCCGGTGGTGATACGCTCCCCAGGCGTGCTGGTGATAATGCTGAGCACTTTGGTAATATTATAGGAAGTATTGGCGGTGAATTCCCACCGGAAATCCCTCGTCTGGAACGGCACGAGGTTCAGCATGGCTTCAAATCCATAGTTACGGCTCTTGCCGCTGTTGATGGGCGTATTGAAATAACCCGATGCATCGGATATCTGCACAGAGACGATCTGATCTCTCGTGATCTTCCGATAGGCGGCCAGATCCACATTCACTCTATTATCGAACATCCGCAGCTCAAGCCCTATTTCAGTCTCCGACACCCGGCTCGGCCGCAGCTTGGGATTTGGTAAGGTGGTGCCGGTGACCCCGTTGGCGATATTGCTTGTGCCAACGGGTACGGGTACGCCATTGGGGTTATTGATAAAATTGGCATTCACGCTATAGAACAGCTGGTCCGCATAAGGCGCCACATCGCCGTCGCTGCCTACTTCCGCATAGCCCAGCCGCAGCTTGCCGAAGTTAAGCCAACTCGCGCCGGGCAAATGCTCCGAAAACACATAGCTGCCGGATACGGAGGGATACAAAATGCTTCGGTGACTGGGTGATAAGGTAGAAAACCAGTCATTACGAACAGTGCCGTTGAGATAGAATGTACGCTTCCAGTTCAGTTCGGCCGAGCTGTAAAGGGAGTTCACCCCCTGTTCGCTCAGCGTATATACGGGGTCCTTGGCTCTTCCATTCTGCACGGTGTACAAACCGCGGATGATGAAGTCGGTGACCTGGACATTGTTGATATCGGCACGTCTGCGCATCCTATTGCCCCCGCCATTCCAGTTCACTTCCAGGCTGCCGAACTTATGGTTGGCATTGATAAGGAAATCCATATTGGTCTCCCGGAACCTCCGCGACTCCTGTGTGTATATCCCGTTGACAAAGCCGGGAGGCGCAGCAGGTCTCGACGCCTGTCCGGTGGGGAAATTATTCACGTCCTCATCCCGCGACCAGTAATCCTGCCCAAATCGCCCTTGTACGCTCAACCAGGACAAAAGGTTATATTTCAACGCCACATTGCCAAAAATGCGGTCGCGCTTGATATTGTGGAACTGGGACGCCAGCACCCAGAAAGGATTGGTACGATTGGTAAACCTCGACCAGGAATATTCATTACCGGCCGCATTGAATTTATTCGAATCCAGCGTGCTCAGCGGCATGGACGTAGATAATGCCATCAATGTAGTGGGAATGGAATTGTCCTGGTTGGCGATGTTCGGCGGGTTCTTATTGACCTCCCTCGAATAGTTGATATTGCCGGAGATGGCCAGCTGTTCGGATAGATTATAGCTAAAGCCCAGGTTCATGGACTTCCTGTTAAAGGTATTGTTGGGCATGATCCCCCTGTTGTCGGTGTTGTTTAATGACAGACGCATACCTCCCTTCTCGCCGGTGGCATCGAAGGCCACGGTGTTGGCAACATTCTGCCCATGCCGGTAGAATGCCTTGATACGGCTGCCCTGCGGCTGGTAGGGCTCGACAAGGTTGTTGAAGAGTATCTGTGTCATGCCGGGCGTAAACTTTTCCCCAAACGACCATTCCCCCGAGGTTGGGTTCGGTGCAGTGGGGCGTACTCCATTCTCCCCCTGTCCATACTGGTTCTGGTAGTCGGTAAAGTCCAGCGGCGTTTCATTCGTATAGTTCAGGTTGTAGGTAACGCCAATACCTTTTGTCTTACCCCGCGTCTTGGTCGTGATCATGATGACGCCATCCTTGGCGCGCGATCCGTATAGCGCGGACGCCGGCGCTCCCTTCAATATGGTCATGCTTTCAATATCATCGGGATTGATGCTCGACAGACCATCGCCCCCATCTGCCCAGACCCCGCCGCCCTTCACACCGATGGTATTGTCATTGAAATTGGTATTGTCCATGGGCACGCCGTTGATGACGATCAGCGGATTGTTCTGCCCTGAGAGAGATGACTGACCCCGGATCCGGATCTTGGAAGTACCGCCGGGGCCGGTGCCAAGGGACGAGATATTCACACCCGCCACCTTGCCTTGCAGCGCATTCATGACATTGCTGGTACGGTTCACGCTCAGCTCTTCGGGTTTGACAATCGAAGCGGAGTAGCCGAGACCGCGGGATTGCTTTTTGATACCCAGGGCCGTTACGATGACTTCGTCGAGGTTCCGGTTATCAGCCGTCAGAACTACATTTACCACAGCCCTGCCGGAAATACCCACTTCCAGGCCTTTATATCCCACCGAGCTGAAGACCAATGTGGCATTTCCCGGAGCAGTAATGCTGAATCTGCCGTCATTATTGGTACTGGTCCCCTGCGTGCTGCCCTTTATTATGATGGAGACATTCGAAAGTTTCGTACCTTTTTCATCCGATACAGTACCGGTAATCGTTTGTGCCTGTGTAGCAGATAAGAACAAGAGAAGAAAACAGGAAAGCCATAGCCGCCGAAGAGTTAGTTTCGGGCCGGCTTGGCCGCCATTAGGAGTGTTTTTCATATAGCCAGTTGTTTTGTTGAAGAATCGATCCGTCACAATATTACCCGGTATTCCCTTTTCAAACTTCCAAAATAAAACAACGTTGAATTTTATACATCCCTGACAAATAAATTCCCTTTCTTTATAGAGCCATATGAATCAGTTTGTCCTACAACACGGCAGGTCGCCGGAATTGCGCTTGTTCCCGCATATTCTGGAAGTGGGTATAAAAAAGAATGGCTCTATCCAGCTCAACACCTTTCTCACAACGGCAACAGAAGGCCTTAGGATCTATTGTATAATGGAGGGCAGGTTCGAATGGCGCATCGGTCAGCAGCCTTATGTACTTTATCCCGGCGATACCGCGCTCATATTACCCGGCGCCTCACTGGGCAGCGACAACAGCGTCCTGGACATCGGCGCCTTTGCCTGGATACATATCGGCATACAAAAACAGGACAACGGCCAGATACAGCCGGGTAGATGGAGCGGTCTCTCCGAGACCGAAGGCGCCGCCATCGGAAAGATCCTATTATTGAATGGCACCCCGGTACTATCCCGATTCAGCGAGGCAGGTAAAATAATCAAATGTATCTATACCGAGCTGTTCGGTAATGAGATAGGTTATCAGGCCCGCATCAATCACCAGGTGGATGAGCTCCTGATACAAGTCACCCGCCAGATGACCAAACAGGGTCATTCCGGTCGCGACTTCCCCAAAACCTTTATGCACCTGGAAGAAGTATTGCGGCGGAATCTGGCGCATCAATGGACAGTGGAGGAAATGGCCGCGCTGGTAGGACTGGGAACAACCTTATTCAATGAAAGAGTAAAAAACTATTCAGGGTTTTCACCCATCAACTACCTTATCAATATCCGTATCTCGGAAGCCATCAAGCTGTTGAAGCAGCCGGAGATCAGTGTCACCGACATTGCGCTGGACACGGGTTTCTACTCATCACAGCATTTTTCGACAACGTTCAAGAAGCTCACAGGCTACAGGCCCAGCGAGTTTCGAAAAAATCATTTGCGTAATAAATAATTGTCAACATGCAATGCATCATTACAATCGAGTTAGGGACCAACGGGGTAAGAGTCTTCGCTTTTGACCTCGATGGCCGTGTCATTGGTTCGATGAAGGGTTACCATCCTACCTTTCACACGGAGCCTGATTACAGTGAGCAGGACCCGGAGCAGATCTTCATCACTACGCTGTACCTGTTAAAGAATCTGCTCAACGAATATGTCCACCCGAAAAAATATAAAGTAGCCTCTATTTGTTTCTGCGCCTCCATGCACAGCGTGCTGGCAGTGGATAGGAATGGCATCCCGCTCGGCAATGCCATCACCTGGGCCGACAACAGGGCCAGACAGGAAGCACAGGATCTGCGGGGCTCCGCGCTTGGCAAGACGCTGTACGCAGTTACAGGCACTCCTATTCACCCGATGTCGCCCCTGCTGAAAATAGCGTGGATCGGGCACCATGACAAAGAGCGTTTCAGGCTTACTGCCAAATTCCTCTCCATCAAGAGCTATATCATCCACCAGCTGACGGGCGAATACATGACAGATTATAGTATTGCTTCGGCCACGGGTCTGATGAATATCCATACCATCGCCTGGGAGCCCGATGCATTACAATATGCGGGCATCTCGTCCGATAGACTACCCGATCTGGCGCCGATATTCACCACCGCAGGCCGACTGAAAAAAGCTTATCAGCAATCATTGAACCTGCCGGCCGAAACAAAAATACTCGTCGGCTCCAGCGATGGCTGCATGGCCACACTCGGCGACGGGGTCCTGGGTGAGGGCAAGGCTACCATTACCATCGAGGACAGCGGGGCGGTAAGAGTGATGGGACCTACGGTATTAAAGGATGAACATATGCGCTTTTTCAACTATCTGCTCACCGAGAATTGTTATGTATCGGGCGGCCCGACCAACAACGGGGGGAATATTTTCGAATGGTTTACCCGCCAGTTCGGGGATTTCTCGCATCCCTACGACATCGAGAGCAGCATGCAGCAGCTGATAGAAGAGGCCTCCAAAGTGCCGGCCGGCTCCGACGGTCTGCTGTTCCTTCCCTATCTGCTCGGCGAACGCGCACCTATCTGGAATGCCGATGCCCGCGGAGCTTACTTCGGGCTCAACATAAAACATGAACGTCAACATTTCGTAAGAGCCACCATCGAAGGCATCCTGTATGAGATCTACAGTATTGGCAAGATCCTCGGCGAACAGCGCAATATAAAAAGCCTCTCGGTTAATGGGACTTTTGGGGTTATTCCTTTCTGGACGCAGATGATGGCAGACATGTTTAACAGGCCGGTCCGCACGCGGCAAAGATCGCATAGCGTCAGCTTTGGCGCCTTCCTGCTCAGCGCTACAGAAATGGGGATCTACAAGACCCTGGACGAGGCCGCCGGTACCGTAGAGCTGCCCGATGTCTACCGGCCGGACAAACAGCGCCATGCCGTCTATGCCGACTATTTTGCTGTTTTTGAAAAACTCAGCACCCGGCTGTCCGAAGAATTTGAAGCCATCAGCGCTCTGCAGCGAAAACATGTCCTACCGCAACCATCGCTCACACCTATAAAAAATTAAACTATGACACCATCTCAAAAATTCCTGAACAGGCTCGGTTTAAAGGACCCGGAACAGGCCGGCATGAACGCCGTCGTCCATACACCGGACCCGTCCACAGGTCGCCGCTCCTTTTTAAAAAGGTCCTTGCTCGGCGGCATCGCTCTCGGAGGCGCCAGCCTCCTCTCTCCCATCGAAGACGTCATTGCCCAATCTACGCAGAAGGTCAGCCGCTACTCCGGCCCCTCGGACCTGAAGATCACCGATATGCGGTACTGCATCATCCAGAACGTAGGCCGTACGCCCATCCTACGCATCGACACCAACCAGGGTATCTACGGCCTGGGTGAAGTACGCGACGGCGCCGACGAAAGATATGCCCTCATGCTAAAGAGCCGCATTCTGGGACAAAATCCCTGCAACGTGGAAATGCTCTTCAAGACCATCCGCCAGTTCGGCGGCCCTGCCCGTCAGGGCGGCGGTGTATGCGGAGTGGAGATGGCGCTCTGGGACCTGGCAGGCAAGGCGTACAATATTCCCGTATGGCAATTGCTGGGCGGCAGATACCGCGATAAGGTCCGGCTTTATGCCGACACACCGGAGGCGCCAACCTTCGAGGAGTTCAAGGCGAAGATAAAACACCGCCTGGAAGTACAGGGCATGACCTGGCTGAAAATGGATATCTCCATCGGCGAGGTCAAGGACAAGGAAGGCGCGCTGGTGAACAGCAAGTTCTGGGGCAGTAACCTGGCGCAATGGAATGGCGGGTATATGGACTATGCCAATACCAAACACCCATTCACGGCCATCCAGATCACGGAAAAAGGACTGGACGGCATGGCGCAGATCGTCAGCGACGTACGTTCTGCCGTAGGATACGAGATACCACTTTCAAGCGACCACTATGGACACTTTGACCTCAACAATGCCATCCGCTGGGGCAAAAAAGTGGAGCCTTATCGTCTGGCCTGGCTGGAAGATATGGTGCCCTGGCAGTACACCGACATGTATAAAAAGATCTCCGACGCGCTGGAGACACCGGTGCTGACGGGAGAAGATATTTATCTCCTCAATGGCTTCAAACCCCTGATCGATGCGGGCGCGGTCGATATCATACACCCCGACCTGGCCACGGCAGGAGGCATCCTCGAAACCAAACGCATCGGAGACTACGCAGAAGAAAAAGGTATCGCCATGGCCATGCACTTTGCCGGCAGCCCGGTCTCCTTTATGGCCAACGTACATTGTGCCGCCGCCACACAAAACTTCCTGGCATTGGAGCATCATTCGCTGGACAGCGCCTGGTGGGACAGCATCGTAAAGACTACGGACGGACGCAAGCTATTTGAAAAAGGATATGCCAATGTACCGCTCACCGCACCGGGCCTGGGTATCGAGTTGGTGGAAGAGGAGATCAAAAAACACCTCATCCCCACGGACAAGAGCTACTTCGCACCCACCGACCAGTGGAACGATGTACGCTCCCACGATAGGCCATGGAGCTAGCAGGCCGATCAATTCCTAACGATTAAATCGATGCGTATGTGCAGATATTACCTTTTCCTCCTTTTGCTGTTACTGCTTTACACACCGGCACACAGCCAGCAGATCGCCCGTGATCAGCTCATTGCCCTCACCCCCGAATGGAAGGGGGAGCGCTTTGCCGACGGACGTCCCAAAGTACCCGACAGTATCCTGGATAGAATGAAGCTCGTCACCCTCGAAGAGGCCTGGGCGGTGCTGAAGAACGAGAACTACAAACATCAGTACGATGGAGAATGGAAGACGATCAACCCCGACAGTGTCCTCGTGGGACGTGCAGTGACGGCTATTTTTATGCCCGGCCGGCCGGATATACATCGCGTCATCGATAAGTTTGGTGTAAGAGACAAAAGAGTAAAATCACAAAACTCGTGGCCCATCGATCTGCTGGTGCGGCGTGACGTATATGTGGTCGATCAGTTCGATGCCTACGAGGACGGTCCCACCATCGGCGACAATCTCGGTAATTCCATTTATGCCAAGACGGGCAATGGCATCGTCTACGATGGAGCGGTCCGCGACATCAAGGGGCTAAAAGAAATAGGCGGATTCACTTCCTTCTTCCGCAGCTATCATCCTTCGCATCACCTGAACAACCCCGATGGGGAATTGAATACAACCCTCATCAGCATCAACCAGCCTACCCGCATCGGCAAGGCCACGGTAATGCCGGGAGATGTGGTCCTGGGCCGGGACGGTGGTGTGATCTTCATCCCTCCGCACCTGGCGGAAAAAGTCGTCAAGATCTCCGAGATCGTGAGGCTCCGTGATCTCTTTGGTCATCAGCGATTGCGCGAAGGCAAGTATACACCAGGCCAGATCGACACGCGATGGAGCGACGAGATAGAAAAAGATTTTTTACAGTGGCTCAACGACCATATCGACCAGCTGCCGGTGCCCAGGAGCCAGATACAGGAATTCCTCAAGGGGAGGACGTGGTAGGACTCAGCCGACCTGGCAGGGCGCGCCCAGCACACCTCAATACAACGCAACCTTAAAAACATTCAGGCAATGACAAACCTTTCCTCACGCAGATCATTTCTCACCAAGGCCGCCGTCGCTGCGGCCATAACACCTTTCGCCTCAGCATTCGGCCAAGGCTATGAACAGGCGGTGGACCAAACACCTAAGGCCTCCTCCCCCTCCGACCTCAAGATCACAGATATAAAATGCGGCTATATCCCGGGCAGTCTCTTTGTAAAGATCTATACCAACCAGGATATCTGGGGTTGTGGCGAAGGCGTGGACGCCGTTCCCGGCACCTACTATCTCGTAAAGAATTTTGGGGAACGCATCAAAGGCAAAAGTCCTTTGAACGTACACCGTCTCTTTGAAGACATCCGCAAGTCGGGTTTTTTCCAGGGGGCGCAGTCCGGTATGTATGTGGCTGTATTATCCGCCATCGAAGCCGCACTGTGGGACCTGGCCGGCAAGGCCCTGCACCTGCCCGTCTACCAGCTGCTGGGTGGTAAGTTCCGGGATAAGATACGCGTGTATTGCGACACAGCCCTTTATCAACGCAACCTGCCTACACCCGACGACTTCGCCGCAGCCGCCACCAAGGCAAAGAACATGGGTTTCAATGCCATGAAGTTCGATCTTGACCAGGCCAATGATCCCCATAAGTACGACAGGTACAACTGGACCGCCAGCCCCGCCGAGCTGCAACGTATGTATGACGAGCTCTCTGCCGCACGACAGGCGGTAGGCCCTTCTATCGACATCTGCGCTGACATGCATGGACGTTATGACGCCGTCACGGCGCAGGCCATCGCCAAAAGACTGGAGCCATTGAACCTGATGTGGCTGGAAGAGCCCATACCCGCCGAAAATGTAGAAGCATACAAACTCATCACGGAAGCCACCAGCACACCTATCTGCGCGGGTGAGAATCATTATCTGGCTTACGGCTTCAGAAGGATGATGGAGATAGGCGCCGTGGATATCATAATGCCCGACCTGCAAAAATGCGGCGGCCTGGGTGAAGGGCAGCGTATTGCCAACCTGGCCGGTCTGTATTATGTCCCCTTCGCACCACATATGGTAGCTTCCTTCCTCGGCGCTATGGCGACAGCGCATGTCTGTGCCTCCGTGCCCAATTTTATGATCATGGAATGGCAGTCCTATTTTCACACACAGCCCATGTTCAAGGAAATTGTAACTTATGACGGCGAATGGGTAAAGGATAGTTTTATGACGGTGTCCGAAAAACCAGGCATCGGCGTCGAGATCAATGAGGCTGGTATGAAAAAATATGCGATACAGGGTGTACCCTTTTTTGAATAAAGGACCCTAAAAAGGCCTGGTGCCACAAAGTGCGTTAGTGTACAAAGTTGCTGGATGGCTGTGGGATCAGCCGATGGGTTGGAATGGGAATACTTTCCGGCTTCGCCCTGCCCGGATACTGGAATAACACGTCACACCGCTGGATTTCGGGGTTAAAAACCAGCACGATACCGTCTCCAGCAGGTTTATGGGTTGTGTCAAGGACTGTTACAGTCTGTCCGGGTGTAAATATCATAGACCTAATGTAGTTATTACCTTTGCAACGGCAAAGGACCACTTATAAACAGGGTGTTAATATTGACATCAAATCGCTCAGAAACAGGTCGAGAACCCTGCCTTTTGGTGCACAAGGTCTCTTCTAGGAATACTGAGCCATATCTTGTTGAACACCTTTTAATATCTTATCGAGAGAATTTTTGGCTGCAATGGCCCACCAGGCGATGGCGGTAAGATAGGTGATCAGCACCGATCCAATCATTGCTATCATCCCTTTATCCACCGGCAAAGACGTGCTTATCTCTTCCTGTAATTTCCCATTTTCAATGGTCCGATGGCCGGACGTAATGGTGCGGGCAGTACCTTGAGATGGATTTACACTAGCGCACCACCCTTGAATTGATAATATAAAGGCACAGAGAAAAAGAGGTAATTTCATGAGATATGTTTTAAGGGTCCCGAATAGCAACAGGTTAATAAAAATCTATAAAATACAGGTCATTTGCAAGGCAAAACTGTTAAAGTTTTGCCTAATTAAATGTCTTGCTAAACGCCACAAAATCAGCAACTCAGAAGATCACCCACATAACATTCCCCTGCGGACTCATCCTCAAAACAGCCGGCCCTGCCCCCTCGGAGAAAGTCCCCTTTTCCATCCGCACACTATATTTCATCCCTTCAAACCGGCAGTCCACCCGCTGTGCACTTACCGCTCCGAAAGGCAATTTCACACCGTCCGCCGTAGTCAGCTCCAGCCACCAGTCGATAGGCTCGCCAGTCTTCATCTCCATCGTCATTTGTTTCTCCGACAGCTCTATCTCCAGACTCCCCTTCACAGTCGTTAAAGGCCAGCTGATATGTACGGCCGCCTCCCCGACGGAGGTGAACACGGGATCACCACCTTCCAGCAACAGCTTCTTACCACCAACCATACCGTAAAGACGCATCCCTGCCAGCTGATCCGGCTTGCTCCAGATATATCCATCCACAAAAGGCAGGGTAAAAAAGGTACATTCATTGGCAGTAGCCGGTGTCGTCTCATAGACGGACGGCATCTTCTCATCAAAAAGATGGATATCCCGAATACGCAAAGTCCCTTTTTCCCAAAGGATATTTGTCCTGTAAAATCGGCTGTCGAACCAGATGGTCTTGCGATCGCTGCCCTCTACATCCTTGCTGACGGAAAAGCTCGTGGCAGGTGTCACCTTATATTTTTCCCTAAACCATTTACCCGATGCCTCCATGGTCTCCACCCTGATCTTATGCTCATCCCGCAGACGGGCTATCAGTGGCATCTGGATCTCGAAACCTTTCGACATTCCGGCCCAGGTAAATGAATTCTCCTGACCGGCCTGTGTATAATTAAAGCCAAGGGACGGGTCGCTGGTGAAAGTATTAAAGAACCAGTCTACCCAATCCTGATCCCCGCCGCCAAACTTATACACGGGTTCCAGCGTTACCACACCCTGCCGTGAAGACCCCAGCCCATTGTCATATTGCCGCACGGGGTCGCTTCCCAGCATCCGGAATATGGGAACAGGTATCTGCTGCTCCGCATGCTGCGCCGGCATATACGAATTGATCTTGCTGGGATAGTAAGCCTGGTTCCAGTAGCCGCCCCATAAGGTATATCCATCGGTGCCATACTGGTCCTTGCAATTGCAGGATACGACGATATGATACTTCGTATACATATAGTTCAGGCTGTACGCATCGATGAACCAGGAACCCACCGTCTTTGGATAGTAGCCGAAGATGCGTTTGAAATCCTCCATATATACGTCTATCAGCTTCTCCCGTTCCTGCGGTGTATAGCCTGTCGAAAATCCGATATTGGCCCGCCAGTCCCAGGGATACCGTCCCCGCCATTTCATACCCGCCCGTTCCACCAATGGCTGTGGTATTTCCCACCAACCCCCGATCTCAAAAGAATCCTTCGACAATCCCTTCAGCAGCGATTGATAACGTCCATCCATCAGCGCATCATATTGTAAGAGAAAAGTCCCGCCCAGCTGGTATTTTTTCATGATCTCCACCTGCTTCACGACAGTCTGGTATAATACATCTTCCGTGATAGCAGGATCCCGGGGCTCCAGCAGCCGGATGAAGTTGACAATATTCACGATCCTGGGAGAAGGCTGGGCGCTCGCCTGGCCGAACAAAAAAAAGCTGGCCACGATATACGCAAAGGCCAGCCTGTTGAATATTATAGTCATACAGCGAATGTACAGATTTGGATCACACCAAACCCTGTCCGCTGATCTTAAAAGCAAATGCATGCTCACCAGGTCGCCGGTCGGGCAGTTGTATCTTCAAACCATCCTGCTCCATCCTGTAAGTAACCTTCCCATGCCCCAGCAATTGTATATCTGCAATGTTCGCACTTGCATGCGGACCACTCGCGCCCAGCGCCTTTATCGCCACCTGTCCCCCACTATCCGGCCAGCCCATGACAAACGCATACAACGCCCCGCCCTTCGTGGTAAACCGCACATCCTCATACGTCATATCCTTCCGTGCACCCTCATTAAAAGCAGCCGCATTTCCCTTCTTGGACGCCCCGTCCGCCACAGGACCTTCTCCAAACAGCTTCCACGGCCTGGAGGCATAGATCCCCTCACTGTTCACGGCCATCCACCGGCTGATCCCATCCAGCACAACCAGCTCGTCATTATCCAGCATGCCGCTGGCGGGTAAAGGAAAGTTCAACATCAAATTACCATTGCGGCTGACAATATCCACCAACAGGTCGATCACCGTCTTGGCGGATTTATAATGCCCTACCCGCTCTTTATTATAATGCCAGTCGCCGATACAGGTATCCGTCTGCCAGGGCATCGGCCAGATGGACTCCACTACCCCGCGCTCCACATCGAACACGCATATGCCCGTCCCTTCCGCTGAATCTTCCGGGCGCTTGCTCGTATACACGGCCTGCGTCAAACCGCCATTTTTTGCCGCATTCTTATTATACAGATGCGCCAGTATCGCAAGACCATGCTCCTCAAAAGGCATATGCCCATCGCAATAGAGCAGGTCGGGCTCATATTTGTCCACGAGGTCCTTGATCCTGTCGAACCAATGCTGCTTCCATACTTCCGGGATCCAATTCTCCTGCCACTCGAGATTTCTAAATACCTCTTCACATTTGCCATAGTATTCAAAATTCTTTGGATCCGCCCCGTCATACGGCACCCCGGCAAAAGCACCGCTCTTATCGCTGCCCTTGCTGGTCGAAAACCACTTGTAGCTGATCCAGAGATGATCGCTGATCCCGAACTTGAGCCCATGCTTCTGCGCCGCTTTTTTCCACATGCCGACGATGTCCTTGCGAGGTCCCATGTTTACAGCATTCCAGCGATTGAACTTCGAATCCCACAGATCGAAATTGTCGTGGTGTACGCCCATGCTCATAAAATATTTGGCGCCGGCCTTCTTATACAAACCCATCAGGTAGTCGGGATCGAACTTCTCCGCCTTCCACGCAGGAATAGTATCCTTAAATCCGAACTTCGAAGGATGACCATAGGTCTTTACATGATATTCGTATTGCTTCTCCCCCTGCATATACATATTGCGGGCATACCAGTCACCATACTCGACGGCGGACTGCGGCCCCCAATGCGCCCAGATACCGAACTTCGCATCCCGGAACCAATCAGGTATCTTATAAGCCCGTAAGGAAGCCCTGGTCGGCTCAAAAGGACCACCCGCAATAGGCAGACCGGCAGCATTCAACAAAGGTTCGCCGGACCTCAAAGGCGCCATTGCGGCACCCCCCTCACCCCCCATCGCCAGGGCAGCAGGACCAAACTTTAATGCGGGAAGACCCAATGCAATACTTTTCAGGAGATTTCTTCTGGAGAATGACATAGCAGGCAATTTTTACAAATATATCACCCGGCCCCTCGGGCAGCCTTGTACCAAAAAGACTTTCTTTTATACAAATCCGACCTTTTCGCGCCTTGCCTGGGTCACTGCCGGGAGGTTGCCAAGGTCCCTGCCAGGGTCACGGCAAACGGCTCCGCCAAGGTCAAAGCCAAAGTCAAAGCCAAAGTCAAAACCAAGGTCAAAACCAAGGTCACCGCAAGCAGCCTGTCTGATCTATTCCGCCTCCTTTATGATCTTATTGCCCAAAGGCTTTCTGTAGCGCCTGACAAATTCAGACGGCGTCATTCCAAATAATTTCGAGAACTGCTCTCTAAAATATCTAAGGTCATTGAACCCTGTAATATAAGTGACCTCCACAATCGTTTTACTTGTATTGATCAATAGCTCAGCCGCCTTCCTCAACCGCAGATACCTTATAAAAACATTTACGGTCAATCCGGAAATAGCCTTGATCTTTTTGTACAACGTCGGGTGGCTCATGCCTATCTCCTGGCAAAAGATATGGACGCTGAAGTCGGGGTTGTCCATATACTGATCCACAATCTCAATACATCTTTCGAGAAAAAACTTTTGCTCGGCCTCTATGCTCGAGGTCGGCTGTAGCGTAATAGTATTGAAGAAATATTGTTGCAGCCTGTTCCTGGATCGCAGGATATTCTGGACACGCGCAACGATCAGCTCTTTACTAAAAGGCTTGCTCACATAGTCTTCCGCGCCGCATTCCAATCCCCTTAGTTTCGACTGTTCAGATGAGCTCCCCGTCAAAAGTATTATCGGAATATGCGCCAAAAATGCATTTTCCTTAACCTTGCGGCACAGCTCGATACCATCCATTTTACCCATTACCACATCGCTAATAACTATATCCGGCACCTCCTTACCAATCAGATCAAAGGCTGACATGCCATCATCCGTTTCATATATATTGAACTGGCTGCTGAATATTTCTTTTATATAGCCTCTCAGCTCCGAATCATCATCGACGATCACCATTGTCGGAAGTCCCGAAATGATCTTGTCAATGACCTTTGACTTATTGTCACCCTTATCCCCATTTTCGTGAACCTCTTCGACCAGCTCATGAATTATGCTTGGACGATCGCTCTTTACTTCACCTTTGCTATGCCCGTTTAAAGAAGTTTTATTCCTCGGAAGCCCCAGGGTGAAAGTGGTGCCTTGCCCTTCCATACTTTCATAAGATAATGAACCTCCATGCGCCGCCGCAAGTTTTTGTGAAACATATAACCCTATGCCAAATCCGGTTTGTGACGCCTTCTCCGCATTGTTGGCCTGGTAAAATGCGTCAAACAGCCGGCTGCTTATCTCTTCAGCAATCCCACACCCCGTGTCCCTGACAACGACACACAGCTGCCCTTCCTCTTCAGCCACTGACAATTCAACCTTCCCGCCCGCGGGAGTATACTTTAATGCATTTGAAAGAAGGTTAAATAAAATTATCTCGATCTTCTCTTTGTCGCCGCAAAAGAACAGCTCATTTAAAGGCTTCTCAAAAGAAAAGCTGATATTTTTTGACGCCGCCCGCTGTGTAAAGCTTAAAAATACCTCGTTACAGGTCTCGATAATATCGAAATTTGACACAAAGAGCTGCTGTTCTATTGATTCTACTTTCCTGAATAATAGCAGCTGATCGACCAGGCTTAACAGGCGCCGGGCATTCCGGTGAACGGTCAACAATTTATTTTGGATTTTCCCTGCTGGCGCCTCCAGCATAATGTCCTGGAGGGGGTTCACGATCAATGTAAGAGGTGTCCTGAATTCATGAGATATGTCCGTAAAGAAGGATATCTTTCTTTCTGTAAGCTCTTTTTCCTTTTGTTTTTCAACTAATGCAAGTCTTATTTCGTATCGCAATCTTTCCTGCCGCCGGTAATAATAAAGAGCCGCGTAGACAGCGCCAGTCACTAAAGCCAGGTAAAGCAAATAGGCCCACCAAGTCCTGTACCATGGCGGCAACACGGTAACAGACAGCAATTGGACCTCTTCATTCCAAATACCATCCGCATTCATTAGTCTGACGTAAAATGTATACGAACCTTCCCGTAAATGGCTATAATTAGCTGTTCTTACATTGCTTGCATTCCCCCAATCCTTATCCCATCCTTTTAAATAATACGCATATTTCAGGTTGTCAGCATTTGAATACTGCAATGCAGTAAAATCAAACGAAAGGATAGCCTTATCGAATGGGATCGTTATGCTGGTGATGATATCCTTATCACGTCCGCTAACGTAGGATGTCTCTGTCTCTACCGGAAAGTTATCGATCTTCAACCCCGCCAGGAACAGACGTGGAATATCCCTCTTGTCATAAACACTATCGGGGTAAAAGATATTAAACCCTTTGATGCCTCCAAACAGGAATTCCCCGTTCCTCGAAACCAATGCGGCATTAAAACTGAATTGGTTGCTTTGCAACCCGTCTGCCTGTGTAAAATTCCTATGCGTCATTAACACCGGGTTAAATCGGCACAATCCATAATAGGTACTGAGCCAAAGACCTCCTTTACTATCCTCCAGTATTCTCAAAATCGCATTGTTAGGCAACCCTTCCTTTGTTGTCACCTGCCGGAATTGCCCTTTTTCCCGATCGAATAACAGTAAACCTCCCCCTTCCGTGCCAACCCAGAAATTATGGTACTTATCTTCGTGGATACTTCGGATGGGATATCCAATAGGAAATATCTTATGTTTTTTATTCTCAGGATCAACCTTTATCAACGAAGTATAATTACCTCCCCACAAATTGCCGGACCTGTCTTCCGTCAATACTTGAAAATCAAAAAGCGAGCTGTCAAAAAGCTCAAACTTATCTGCATCCCTGTTGTACAAATACAAATGCCCCTTATTGCTGGCACATGCCCATAATCTCCTCTTTCCGTCTTCGTAGATCTGCCAAACGTTCCGCTCCTCAATTTTTTGAACAGGATTATAACAGCTGTAATGACTGAACGTGTTGTTCGATTTATTGAGCTTGTTTATCCCTCCAAACCAGGTGGAGATCCAGATATCGTCTTTGTAGTCCTTAGTTACATAAGTAATAAAGTTGCTGCTGATCGAGCCAGGGTCCGGCGAGTGCACATATTCCGAAAAGGTGTTTTTCTGCCTGTTCCAATAACGTAACCCGGCGCCATCCGTTCCGATCCAAAGGTTCGCGCCCTCATCTTCACAAAAAGATAATATAAAATCATTCACGTCCCCTGCCTTCCCTTTGTGATACGATATTGTTTTAAACAGGCTATTGTTCCTTTCCAGGATATTCACTCCACCTCTTAAAGTTCCAATCCACTGACGACCTTCCGCATCGATGTATATCTCGTAGAGGGAATTGCTGCTTATGGACTCTCCGGCTAAATGCAGCGGCAGCGCCTTGCTGCCTCCCGGTGGCAGATACCACAACCCATTTCCGTCGGTCCCTATCCATAACACCCCGCTCTTGTCTTCCTCGATATCTCTTACGGTCATTTCAGGGATGGGATCAAAGCGCGTAAATGAGTTCTTGTAAAGCTTGAACACCCCCGATTCATTTTCGATAAGAAGATCTCCGTTGGACCTTTTAAAAATGGAGGTGCATTGGGTTATCCCGGAAGCAACCTTAGATATTCTGCCGCTGCCAATGTCATATTTGTATAACCCAAGATCACTGACAAACACCCAGACCTCATGCCGGATCGAATCATATTCTATAGCTGGCACATTATAGGCTGCATCGGTCGCTCCGGGAAGTGCGATTTGTTTTCCTGGTCCCCTGCTATCACTAAAGGCAATAAGCCCGCTATGCGCTGTGCCAACCAACATCGCATTGCCGATATTCTTTATTGACAATATAGCATCTGACAAAGGGACAGCTTCCCGGCTATTCAATTTTCTGAAATGGGGAGTGAAAAAAGCAGACCGGCACGGATCATAAACACTCGCACCCTTCCCTACTCCTATCCATATCTTATTTTCCTTATCGGAGTTGATACAATAAACATGATTATCCAGTAAAGAGGTGGAATCTCCTATTATGTTCCTGAAAATACGAAACGAGTACCCGTCATACCTGTTCAATCCATCATAGGTCCCGAACCACATAAAACCATTGTGATCCCGGTAAATACAAGTCACGGCATTGTTCGAAAGCCCCTGGTCCATGCCTAAATATCTTACGGACAGCGTGTCGGAAGCAAAACAGTTTGCTGCCCAGCATAAGCAGTATAAGTAAACAATAAATTTCATGTGTAGCAGAAATGAGCCTAACCTAAAAATAGGGAATTAATTACACATCTGTATTATTGTGCATATTTTAAGGTTCTAAGCTCCCGTTTCGAATTTCTGATCGTTACAGATTGAACATTACTGTCGACCAAAATAAACCGGGACGACTGTGATAAAAAGGAATTACCATAATAGAACTCTTCCTTATGGCTCTTGTTATTTTTACAATTCACGACCGCGCTGACATCATCCGCCCCAACTCTTACGGCCTTTATCTTCCTTTTCAATTGATACAGTTTCAAAACATCCAGGTGCTGGCTGCCCGCGATCAGGTAGTCGCCCGACGAACCTGCCAGCTTGACAAGAGCCTTACCATTGTGAGGAATGTATATTCCGCTGTTCTGAATAGATTGAGGGGCAAAATGGCCTTCTCCATCTCCTTTTAACAGCAAGCCATTCAACGCATCATATTGCCCGGTAGCGACTTCCGTTCCATAGTCATTCCCATTGATCAGTATATCCATATTGCCATCCCCGTCAAAGTCATCGACAACCATGGCATTAACCACCGACATCTGCGCCTCCTGCGGCAAAGGGATAAAAGTGAATTTCCCGGCGCCATCGTTCCGCAAATAGCAGGATCGAAAGGTGTTAGCCTGCAGGTGAACAGCCCCATTACGCTGTTCCGGCGTAAGTATGTCATTCATCGTAGCCAGGGCAAAAGGTTTATACGTCGCATATCTCTTTTTGATGGCGGGGAACTGCCTGGCAATATCGTCCCTTCCAAAAGCCGGAAACTCCTCCATTTGACCTTGCTGGTTCGGAAGATAGAGAGAGGTTATGGCAATATAGGCGCCATTGTTATCAAAATCCTTTGCCGTGATAGAAAGAGGGTATTTCTCATCGCCTTTATAATAGCTGTTTAACCCTATATTGCCGATAATGTAATCCGTCCTTCCGGTGTTCCTGAAATCGCCCGCAGCGATACTGTTCCACCAGCCTGTTTTATCAGCAAGGCCCAGCTCGGATGTAACGTTCTTAAATCTCCCGCCGTCATTTTTAAAAAATGTTACAGGCATCCATTCACCGACCACAACAAGGTCCATTTGCCCGTCATTGTCCCAGTCGGTAAAAAGCGCATCACAGATCATCCCAATGTTTTTCAGACCAGGAGCAACCTCAGCAGTGACATCCGCGAATTTGACACGACCATTTTGCGAATCATTACGAAAAATGAAGCTGCTGACAGACTTTGGATATTGACCGGGCGCTACGCGCCCGGACACAAACAGGTCCAGCTTACCATCGTTGTTAAGATCAAAAGCCCTTACGCACAGTTTGCTGGTATGATTCACGGGCAATGCGGCAGGATCTTCCTTAAAATTACCCTTACCATCGTTGATATATAATTTATCCTGATAATTCGTACTGTCGGATGCGGTGGAATATCCACCGCTGGCTATGTAGAGATCGGGCTTACCATCTCCGTTGGCATCGAATAACAAAACACCCTCATCTTTTGCCTGGTTCATCCTAACAGGCTGGCCGGGCAATAATTCATGCTGGCTGAACTTCCCATTTTCCTGCTGCAATAAGAGCTTTGCAGGATTGATGGAATTCCCGCCGATGACAATATCATCAAGACCATCCCCATTAATATCCCCTGCGGCAAGGGCGGGATTGTACTCGGACAGCTTGTGCGGCAGCAATGCCTGGATATTGAAATCCATAAGGGGTACATCGGTATGGGTGTATTTGATCCCGGCATCCGCGCTCACCTCCCTGAATAACGAATGCTGGGCGATCATCGGCTGCTGAGGGGAATAATCCTCTTTTGCGTCCTTTATGTTCACAACAACGGACTGATCAGCCTTTACACCCTTAAAAATTTGTTTTTTTCCGTTGCTCCATTTTATTACGACGGAGTCGATCAGGCCTGTTTTTCCCAAACCAAAATGCGCCATGCATTGTACAGACGAGAGATACCCCCGGTATGGGTTATTATCATACACCTGTTGTTTGCCCCGGTCATAAAATATGTTCGCCATGGCCCCGATGCCATTCACATTCGCCTTACCACCAACAAATCGTATATTCAGATAGTGCGTGGAAAGGGTGTCTTTATCCCTCGAAGTATTCCTGTACAACAATGCCTCGTCATCGATGTTATTGATAACCATATCCATCGCCCCGTCATTGTCAAGGTCGGCATAGGCGGCGCCATTGGAAAAAGTAGGCAACGCCAGTCCCCAGCCATCGGTCACATCCGTAAACCCCGCGACCCCATTGTTTCTAAAAGCATAGTTATGCAGCTTTACCTGCGGGGCCATGTCAAGCATTTGCATGTTAGTGGCAAGCCCCGTGGATTTTTGCCGGTAGGCTATAAAATCATGATCAGACCAGTCTCTCGGGAATCCATTGGTAATGACCAGGTCGCGGTAACTGTCATTATCAAGATCAATCACCAGCGGATCCCAGCTCCAGTCGGTCTGAGACATCCCGCTCATAAAACCGATCTCGCTGAATACCGGAACGCCTATTGAGTCATTCTGCCCTACCCCAGGTCCCTGGTTCAGCTGTAACGTATTACGCACATATTGATATTGGTAGCCGTAATTCCCAAAATTCTGATAGGTGTTGGTATTGTTGGCATTTGACATCATTTTCTTTCGATAGTTGTCTTCCGCGCTCATGTCCAGCTCGATCACATCCGGAAGGCCGTCGTTGTTGATGTCGACAACATCCTGTCCCATGCTGTTGTAAGACGTGTGCTTGAAATATTCTTTGACCCTATTCGTAAAAGTACCGTCATGGTTATTGATGTAAAGAATATTATTTGAAATAAAATCATCGGATACATATATATCCTTCCATCCATCATTATTGATATCGCAGACGCTGGCAGCATGCCCATATCCTTCAAATTGGATCCCTGCTTCATCCGAAACATCATGGAAAATGGGATGCCCAGAGCGGGGATCCATATCATTTCTATAAAGTCTTCCCCGGTTTGGCCCAGATACGGGTCCCTCCTGTTGCATAAACACCGATGAACCATAACCGCTCGAAGCCTCATTAACAGTCAGATACATGTCAAGATCGCCATCATTGTCATAGTCAAAAAATGTGGCCATTGTCGACTGGACATGGATATCCAGGCCATATTCCGCTGCCATATCTTTAAAATGGGGAATACCGTCTTTATCTGTACCGAGGTGTATGTACAGGATATTCCGTCTTTTGAGCGGGTCTTTATACAGCGTATTGCAAATATAAATGTCCATCAGTCCGTCGTTATTGATATCAACCACAGACACTCCCCTTGCCCATCTCCCCATTCCTTCAACACCCGCCTTTTCGGTAACATCTTCGAATTTGAAGTCTCCCTTATTGATATACAGCTTGCTGGGAACCATCCCGCCTGTTAAATAAATATCCTGCAGCCCATCGTTATTAAAATCACCGATGCCCACGCCGCCGCCGCTATAGATATTGACTACAGACAGCGGATTTATGGAATCGTTCTCGACGATCTTATTATTAAACTCTATGCCGGAATGGAAAGATGAGATCCTTTCGAACAGATGGTGGCTGCGGTTGCAGGATAAAAGAATAGCAATGAACAAAAGGGAGGCCATTGCCCGAACTGGAAGCTGAATTAAAGAAGAACTATAATTCATCACTACTGGTTTGGATCAAATATAGGTTCAAAAACCATAGGATTCATCTTTCCCCTGCAACGCATTTAGGGAGGGTTTTTCAATACTCCTTAAGATCTCTTGTTGTGGCTTTAGCAATTCAAGCACAACAATTTCATTATTGCCCGGCTTCAACCATTCCCCGGGAACATATATGGTTTGCTGCGGGCCGATACTCCAGTACCTTCCCAGATTATATCCATTCACCCAAACAACGCCTTTGCCCCATTTGCTCATATCGAGATACGCATCGCCCACCTTGCTCAAATTGAAGTTGCCTCTCCGGATAACAGGCGCCTCCGCATTTCTGCGCACTGTCGAAGTTCTTTTGACACCATTGATGTCGGAAAAGGGCAATGAGAACATTTGCCAGTTCTCCAGCTCATGGTTGTTAAAGAGCACTTTTTGAGTAATGCCTTTCTTATTTTTTAAAAGATAGGGGCCAAAGTTTATCCGGCCAAGATTTTCAACCAGGATGTCAAGCGTAACTTTTCCCTTGGGCATCTCCACAGTAATGCTGCTGTCACCAAGCCGTCTGTCCAAAATACAGGCACGTTTACCATTGATGAACACCAGCGCATAATCGCGCAGCCCCTTAACCACAAGCTTACTCCTTGTACCTCCATCCAGCCTTGTCCTGTACAGCACGAACCCATATGCCTGATGAAGGTCTTCAAAAGTTAAAAGCCGCTGGCTTGTTTTTGGCGTCGAAAGGATGCTGAATATGCTAGTAGCGTCTGTAAACTGAATGTCATCGATGGATACGACGGGCTTGGCAGCGGGTACGTCGGGTAGCGTTTCCCCCGGGGGCAGATGCTTTTGAATGACTGACCGGAAAGCCATAAATTTTGGAGTTGCGTTACCCGCTTCATCCAAAGGCGCGTCGTAATCATAGCTGCTTATCTGCGGCTCATAAGGGTTTTTATTATTGTAATTCGCCCCGTTCATAAAGCCTCTCGTCGTACCTCCATGGAACATATACATATTCACAGAGATGCCGGCCGACAACATACTATCCAATTGATCGGCATATTTTTCCGGAGGAACAACATGATGTGATGTGCCCCACCAGTCAAACCAGGCAGGATACCATTCAGCAACATAATACGGGCCGTTGCCATTATTATATTTTTTAACCAGCTGTCTTATTCTTTGCGGGTTGTCAACGCCATTTACCGCAGGAAGCAACCCCGGTAAATAGCCCTTTGCCAAATCGTTTGCCGGATCGCACGTGTAGAGCAGGCCGTCAAAACCTGCTTCCTTAAATATTCGACGGTTTATTGCAAGATATCCCTTGTCTGCGCCGTAAGAGCCATATTCATTCTCCACCTGGATCATTAGAATATTGCCGCCGTGATTTACCAGGAGAGGCGAGAGCTGTTTACCCAGCGCCATCAGGTAATGCCTGTATTCGTTCAAATATTTCCTTTCCTTACTACGAACAACAAGGCCTTCCTCATTTTGCAGCCAGTAAGGATACCCGCCAAATTCCCATTCCGCGCAGACATATGGTGAAGGCCGCAGCACAACCCATAGACCCTCCTGTTGAGCAGTTTTCACAAATGCGGCGATGTCATTGTTCCCCGAAAAATCAAATTTGCCTTTTTCAGGTTCCTGTACATTCCAGAATACATAGGTACCTATCGTATTTAGGCCCATGGCTTTCGCCATTTTCATGCGTTGCCGCCATGCTTCGCGGGGGATGCGGGAATAATGCATTTCCCCACTGATCATCTGGAAAGGTTTGTTATCGAGTAAAAAGACCGAATCCCCCAAAGTAAAGCTGTGTTGCCGCTGCCCGTAGCCAGGTATATTATATGCCATAAAGAACACGGCCAATATGACACAAATTCTTTTCATAATTAATGCATTTACATAACACCTCCGGATTGGAAAAAATTAAGGCCCCCTTTAGAATTGGCGAGCCTTAATTGTATTTGTTTATGTGATCAGTATGAAGGATTTTGAATAAGCTTCAAATTCTTATTCATTTCATCATAGGCAATCGGCAGGAAATAATATTTGGGGTTCCATGCCCTGCCGCCGGAATAATCCAGGTTGGCATAGTTACCAGCCCCGCTGACGTCAGCCACCGGTGTGTAGACGGGTGTGCTGGAACCGTAGTCTGTAGATCCGTTGTAAGGATAGAATATATGAATGCTCCACACATTGCTGAAGCCGGCCTTCTGTCCGTATACCGCGGGGTCGCATATCATCCAGCGGCGGATATCAAAATAGCGCAGTTCTTCAAACGCCAATTCTATTTTCCGCTCATGCTGCAAGCTTGCCATAGTAGCGGAACCTATGCCGGGCATACCCGCTCTCGTCCGGATCATGTTGATATAGGTCGTTGCAGTGGCCGCGTCATTCAGTCCCAGGCACGCTTCGGCATAATTAAGCAGGATCTCAGTGTAGCGCATATAACGCCAGGGTGTTGACTGCAGAACTTTTAACGGGTCGATAGTAGGATCGCTCCATTTCCTCAGATAATAGCCCGTGGGAGACCAGTTCCAGATATTGGCGCCGGTAGGAGGATTATGCGTATCGAAGCCGCCCACTTCATACTGAATGTCATCGGTGGTTGGATGGGCCGGCGAAGTGTTTTGATAGCCCGTTTGAAGCTTGCCTGTTGATTCATGTGGCAAAATGTCAGATGTCCTTTGCCTCCAGTAAGCGCCATCATATAGCACAGTACCGTAAAAACGGGGGTCGCGGTTTGCATAAGGTGCTGCAGCCTGGGTCGGGTTGCTCCAGCTAAATGTACTGCCATCACTCATTTCATACTCATCAACGAACTGTTGCGTAGGAGCATCTACACCCCAGCCCCAAAAACCATTGGGATTGTGGAACAGTCCCGGGCCGTATGTCTTGCCATAGTCGTTCCAGTTGGCAACAGTATTCGTAGAAAAATATTTTACGAATATATCCTCCGGTGTGCTCATTTGAATGAACAGGTTGCCATAATTGGTAGCTGCGTCCGCTTGCGATGCAGGGTTTGGCTGGTACAATGAATACTGGTTTAAATTAATTACCGCCAACGCAGCATCTTTTGCTTTTTGCCAGCGGGTCTGCCTGTCTGATGCCGAGAAAGTGGCATATCTCACCAGCTCGGGATGGGAAAAGCTCCCAAACGGGTCGGACACTGTACCGTTACCGCCATTGTACAAGTCGCTGGCCGCATACAACAAAACCCTTGATTTCAATCCAAGCGCCGCACCCTTTGTGGCCCTGCCCACCTGCGATTGCTGCAAAGGAAGCAATTGGGCGGCACTATCGCACTGGTCTGAAATAAATTGAATACAGTCGGCATACGTATTTCTCGCAACACTAAAGCTATCCGATAATCCGTAGGCTTTGGTAATAATGGGCACGCCGCCATAAAAAGACACCAGGTTGTGATACAAATAGGCCCGCAGGAAATATACTTCTCCCATCAGCTCTTGCTTGGTAGCCGCATCTATCGGCGAAGCGCCTATTCTTGAAAAAAACAAATTGGTAGCCCTTATGAACGAATACTCATTCGACCAGCCAAAATGCTGCAATTCGGGGCAGTTACCATTATTAAAGGGCCCCAGGTTGCTGGGAGTGATCTGGCTCAACATGGCCATTTGCTGTCCTGCCCAGGTACATGCTTGTGTAAGCGCTTCATCAGTGAGCGAAGCAAGCATCGACCAGTCGAAACCATGCGGCAGCCCCTGGTAAATATTATTGACATATGCCGTTAATAATCCGGGATCGGTTGAATTGAATACAGCATCATCGGAAACCGCACCCACGGGCGTTTGATCCAGTGTTTTCTTATTACATGATATTCCGGGACCTATTAAAATGGCCGTTAGCAAGATCATGTAAGCAATATTTTTTTTCATATTTAATCTTTTAATTTGATCAGCAATCAATAACTGCTGTATATTAAAATGTTACAGTCAATCCCATTGAAACTACACGCGACAATGGATAATTGCCACCGGAGATACCTGGTATGGCATTTTTCAGATCGGAAGGAGCTGTATTTGCGCCCAGTTCCGGATCAAAGTCTTTCAGACCGGGGCACCAGGTAAGCAAATTTTGTCCGCTCACATACACGCGTACGAATTTAATACCCGTCTTTTCGAGGCTCTTTGTATCGAGCGTATAGCCGAACTGAAGGGTTTTTAGCCGAACATAATCTGTTTTATGAAGGAAGAAAGTATTGCCCGTATTGTCCCAATAATAATTGCCGCGATTGGGTGTTCTTGGGATATTGCCAGTTGGATTGGTAGGTGACCAGCGGCCGTCTAACAGGCTTTTACGAAAATTGGTGAATGTTCCCCCATCCGAATTGACATACACAACAGCGCCTGCTGCTCCCTGGAACAACATCGCAAGATCGAATTTTTTGTAGCTCAGGTTAATATACGTTCCAAAAGTGAATGTAGGAATGCTGCTTTTGTAAATTCTCTTCTGTTGACGGGAATCCATGGTATCGTTCTTCGCGATATCCACATATCGGATGTCCCCCGGCGCCGGGGTAGTACTAAGACCCCAGGATGTAAAGGAGCTCGCGTATGCAGCGGAATCTTTGGAGTCATGTATCACACCGTCGGCTACATAATACATTCCTGAACCCATGGGATGTCCTGTAGTTTGCTGCCATGCCGGAGCGCCGGGCGCCTCGCCCCATTGTACCACCTTGTTTTGGGCGTAGCTTCCATTTAATGATATCAAATAGCCGAATTTACTTCTGGTAGTATTGGAATAGCTAACGGAAAAATCGAAACCGTGATTCTGTACCTTGCCATAGTTTACGCTTGGCAGGGACAAGCCCGCTGAAGCTGGCACCGTGGCGTTCTGAGGCCACAGGATATTGCTTCTCTTATAGTAAAAATAGTCGGCTTCAACCGTTAGCTTATTGCCCAGGAAATTAGCATTAAATCCGATATTGCTCTGGTTCGCAACTTCCCATGTGATATTTGGGTTGGCAATAACGCTTTCATACACCGTCTGCAGTTCGCTGAGCGCACTGGCAGCGTCAACTACATAAGGATAATATTGCCCGGTCGAATTATAATAGCTGCTGCCAAACAGATAGGAGGTCAGGTATTGAAAATCAGCTACCCGGTCATTACCCGTTTTTCCCCAGGATCCCCTTAGCTTGAAATAGTCGATAAATTTAACGTTGTCTTTCCAGAAATGTTCTTCCGAAGCAACCCAGCCTGCGGAGACACCCGGGAAGAAGCCAAACCGGTGATTGGGAGCGAAGATGTACGAACCGTCGTACCTGCCCACAAACTCGACCAGGTATTTGTTGGCATAACTATAATTGACCCTTCCAAAATAGCTCAATCTCGAGTTTACGCTGCCTGACCCTCCGGTGGCCTGATTAGCAGTTGTCCCGGCGAACATTTCCTGGACCGCGGTTGAAGCAAACAGATCCCGGTAAGCATTAAAGCTTTCCGTATTGCCTTTTGAACTCTGTGCACCCACCATTAGTTTCAGGCTGTGGTTTTCGCCAATATTAGTTTGATAATTCAACAACCCATAGGCCAGTTTTGAATAATCGCTTTTAAAAGATTCGTATAAGGTGGGTGAATTGTTGGTACCCGCACCAAACACATTGGAAGTCAGCACCGGCTTTCCATTGGCATCGACGGTAGCCCCATCCCAGGAATACAAGCGCCATGGCTTCGTGAAATTCTTATCGAAATCAAAGCCCTGATCAAAGGATAAATTGGCGCTGAACGTCAGACCCTTTACCCAGGGAATATTACCTTCCACCCTCAAATTGGAATTCAACGCATAATACTTGTCGTTATTGGTGCCGGTGGCGCCTGTTGAAATTACAACAGGGTTTTCACCATGCTCACGTGCGGGACCAGGCAGTCCTCCGGGCCACCAGGCCACAGAGGTCGGATAGGCTGATACCAGGTCGTTAAAAATGGTACCGGCAGATTTTTGAGGGAAATGCCTGTCCTCCAGACGTCCATTGACATCTACGGACACCCGGATGTCTTTGCCTATTTTACCATCGACATTGGAGGTAAATCCATATTGGTTGTAGTACGTGGCGCTATTTCTATATTGCCCGTCCTGGTGTTTATAATCCAACGAAACAAAATATCTCATAGCCTCAGTTCCACCGCTGACGGAAAGGTTGGCGTTGTTTTGCATCGACCTGGGCTTTAGAACTGTTTTAAACCAGTCGGTATTGGGATAACGCAACGGGTCTGAGCCATCTTTGAATTTTTGGATTTGCGCATCAGTATACGTCTGATTCAATCCGCCTGACGGATTGTTGTAATAGGCTATTTCATTCAATGCAGTGGCATACAGCGGGGCATCCGCCATCTTGGGTATCTTCGTAGGTTGGTTGTAGCCATAATTTCCATTAAAGGTAAGTTCGGGTTTCCCGGTCTTACCCCGTTTGGTCGTCACTAAAATAACGCCATTGGCAGCCCTTGATCCATAAATAGCCGCAGAAGCGTCTTTCAATACCGATATACTTTCGATGCTGTATGGATTAATTCTCTCCAGGCTTCTGTCCGGCACGCCGTCAATGACCACCAGCACGCTGTTATCGTTAAAGGTGTTGCTGCCGCGGATCCGTAAAGTAGTGCCATCTTCGCCAGGCTCACCGCTGCTGGTAACAGCGACCAGGCCGGGCAGCCTGCCGGCTAATCCGTTGGTCACATTGGTCACGGGGGCTTCCGTAATCTCTTTGGACTTGATGGAGGCAACAGCCCCTGTCAAAGTCGCCTTTTTTGCCGTTCCATAACCAACTACCACCACATCGTTCAATTGCTTGTCTCCCATACTTAGCCGGACGACCACATTGTCCTCGCGGGGGGTAACTTCAATGGTGGCGTACCCAACGCTGGAAATAGATAAAACGACTTTTGAACGGTTTGCGGGGATCTGGATCTTGAAGGACCCTTTTTCGTCTGCTGAAGCTCCGATCTTTGAGCTAAGGAGCTTAATAGAAGCCCCCGAAATGGGTTCACCTGTTTTGGAATCCACGACCGTCCCGGTGATAGTCCTGGTTTGAGCTGATACAGCAATGTTTAGCAGTACTAATGAGCATACTAGTAACAGTAACTTGATTTTTTTCATACAGCATTTGATAAAATGTTAAGAAACAATTAGTTTGGAGTTTTTTGGCAGGGAAGTTTTGGTTAGGTTCTGTACATGTAGCAATCATTTAAATGTTAAATAAATGCAAATATGCTATTTACCCCCCTGTTGAGTAGGGGGACAAATTGATAAAATAGGGGGGTAAATTTGAAAGGATCGCTTTTTTTTAGCGTTTTTGAGCAAAAAAGCATTTTGGCCGGGAAGGCCCTGTCTATCGGCCTTGTAGCAAACCGATTTCTTTTATACAAATCCAACTTTTATGGGATCCCAGCCTTCCTCCTGTCCAGGCTCGAATACGGCCCCGTCGGTTAAAGCATTCCCGCCGGATGGTTCTGTTCCCGGTATTTTCCGGGCGTAAGGCTCGTTTTTTTCTTGAAAACTTTTGAAAAATGAGGGACATTATCAAACCCCGTCGCCTCCGCGATCTGAGAGAGGGACATGTCGGTGGTGACCATCAGGTACTGAGCCCTTTCGATCCGCCGGGTATGCACGTAAGACAAAAGCCTTTCTCCCGTGAGCTTTAGGAAAAGCCTGGAAAGATAGTCGGGGTGCTGGTTGACCATACCAGCCAGCTGTCTCACCTTTAATGGCTGCCCCAGGTTCAGCTGGATATATCCTAACAGATCGGCCACCTTCGACGGCATCCCCGTTACGTCACCCTCCTTAAACTGCTCCTGGCTCAAAAATTTTGAGATCAGCTGCAGCAGGATTCCCTGTGTCTCGAGAAAAAGCTCATAGCGCTGCTCATTGTTCAGCTGCTCGTATTCCTGATAATAAATACTTTTCTCGTATATCTTGGGATTGTCGGAGCGATTGATCTTTCTAAATGGGTTGATGTCAAGCAGCCTTTTAAAATTGGCGATATCCAGGTCGCTCGCCCTGATCTTAAAAACTGTACGGCAATTATGAAATAGCGAGATGCCATCCAGCGCATCTTCAAAACAATGTATAAAATACTGGCCTAAATGACCCGAACATCGCAAATTGCACAACGTGAAACTTGGTATCAGGTACATAAACCCGGGCTCCAGGATACAGGTCTCCTTACCGGCGGAAATGCTTCCCTCCCCTTCGTCGATGTAATAAATACGATAATACGGACTTATCACATTTTTATAGTCCCATTTATCGCCAAGCCTTACATAGTCTACGTTCAATAAGGTAAATGAATGTTTTACAATTCTCCTGCCCATAGGTCAATTGTCGGATTTGTATAATACAAAGCCGAATGTATACAATATATTCAATATACCAATGAAGCAGGTCTGGTCTGCTATCAATCAAAACTCGGCAACCATTTACCATAGGAGGCCATCTCTCCCGGGATGGCCTTATTATTTCGCCCTCACTCAAATAAAAATTAGTGTCATTTTAACATTTATATTAATTTTACTGACCACATATATTCATCAAAGCCAGCCAATGAAGCCTGTGTTTTTCTTCCTGATCATGCAATTGACATTCTCCGCCGTCACCGCACAACATTCAAAACCTCATCCGACTGCGAAGACGTCCCCGTCTGAGCGTATACCTTACCAGGCTTACCTGTTTGTTTATTTTACAGGCAACGAGGAATCGATATTCTTTGCCCTAAGCAACGACGGCTATCATTATAAGGCCCTCAATGGAGGCAGACCGGTGATGACAGGAGATACCCTCGGCTCGACAGGAGGGGTGAGAGACCCCCACATACTAAGGTCAGCAGATGGCAAGACGTTTTATATGGTGGCCACGGACATGGTAGCAGCCAATGGCTGGAACTCCAACCGCGCTATGGTATTGATGAAGTCGCAGGACCTGATCCACTGGTCGCACTCCGTTGTCAATATCCAAAAATCTTATCCTGGTCAGGACAGCCTGCTAAGAGCATGGGCGCCTCAAACGATCTATGATAAAAAGACTAAGAAATATATGATCTATTGGGCCATGAAACATGGAAGCAATGCACCCGACAAGATCTATTATGCCTACGCCAACAGCGACTTTACCGCGCTCGAAGGCGCCCCGGAACTATTGTTCGAAAGCCCGTCGAATAAGGCCTGCATTGACGCCGATATTATGGAAAAGGACGGCGTCTACCACCTTTTCTTTAAGACGGAGGGCAACGGTGATGGCATCAAACAGGCCATTTCCACCAACCTGACATCAGGCTATGTACAGCAGCCCCCTTATTTACAGCAGACAAAAAAGCCCGTAGAAGGATCATGCATCTTTAAGCTCAACGACGGCAGCGGCTACATTCTGATGTATGACATGTATACTTCCCGAAAATACCAGTTTACTTTCAGCAAGGACCTCAATCATTTTGAAGTGGTTGACAAGGACGTTTCGATGGATTTCCATCCCCGCCATGGCACTGTCATGCCGATAACCACGGCGGAAGCTCGTAGGCTCGCCATGCACTAGTCACCTCCAATCCTGAAAAAGTCAAAATCGACATACCCGCCGGCAGACTGCGTAGCATAATTGAACAACCCATACCGGTAGCCCATAAAATGAGGCAGGGTGTATGCCATCTGCAATGTCGCCCCCACGGGCTTCCAGGTTTTCCCATCGAGACTATAATAAAAAAGAGCCTTATCCGTCCTGTCTCTGAAGTTGCAATCAGCTTTTAAATAAACCATTCCCTGCTCCAGCACAACACTATCCTCTGCCATTCCTTCCCTTACCATAACAATATATCTGACGCCGCCCTCCATCTTAACACCCACCCAGCCATATTTCTTTTGCAGCAGGAGAAGCCCGGCCCTATCCCCATCCTTCATATGGGAAACATCGAGGGCAGTGACTCCCGAACACTCCGGCCCAAATGTCCGTTGCGTCAGGGTATTGCGGGCCAGCAATATCGATGTGTCCACTCTGCCCGTAGTCAGCCGTAAATAGCCCGGCCGTTGATCCAACGACCACCACCGGTGGTCCGGATTATGGTTCCATTGCCAAACCAGCGGCAATGCCCGGTCACCCGCACGACGATCAAACTCATCCGATGCCACGATACGCAGCCCTTTACCTGCAGGCAGCGCCACAGTATCCGGCGCCCTGTGATCCACTCCCAATACGGGCCACCCATCCTCCCATTGCACGGGCGCCATATAAGGCACACGACCCACGGAACCGTAGTCACGGAACAGATACGCAAACCATTTTCCCTCCGGCGTATTGATCAGTCCGCCCTGCGCAACACCCTTGTCCTGCAATCCGACACGTCCTTCATAGGGACCGGCAAGCCTGTCGGCACGATGTATCACAACGGTGCGCATGCCGCCCTTAGGCCAGGCGATATTGAATAGATAATATTTTCCATTGATCTTAAAGAGCTGTGAACCTTCCGCACGCAACCCTATATCCGGTCCCGCCACGCTGCTTGCATCCTCGATGATGGGCTGCGGCCCGGTACCGGGCTTTATTCCCGAAAGGTCGTCACTCAGCTCGGCCAGCATGATCCGGCCGCTGCCGTAGACCATATATGCTTTCCCGTCGTCGTCGAAGAAGAGGGAATGATCGTGCAGCGACGGCTTGAAAGAAAGCGCCTTCCAGGGTCCCTTCTCAATGTCCTTCGTAGTATAGATATAAGTCTTGCCGGTGGTGCCCGAAAAAGTGCTCACAAAGAATTGCCCATTGTGGTATCGCAAGCTGCTGGCCCACGACCCTCTGCCATACGTGCTCTTCCCATTCACCAGGTTCAGTTCATCCACATCATCCAATATGTCGTAAGCATAGCTCACGAGCTCCCAATTCACCAGGTCCTTCGACTTCATGATGGGAAGCCCCGGGCTCATATGCATGGTTGTGCTGCTCATATAATAGGTATCCCCCACCCGTATCATCGACATGTCCGGCACATCCGCATAAATGATGGGGTTCCGCGCGGAATCTTCCGCAGGCTTAAAAACAATCTGCTTTACATATATCCCGTGATCACCCCCCGGCGGGAATTTCACAAACACGTCGTGACTACCCGAGATCCCCTTCACCATTGCAGCCTGCCATACCCAATTGTCACCGCTCGTCGGCGTCACGGGTATACGTGCGATCATCCTGCCTGTCTTCAGATCATCCAGCCAGATCTCCAGCACCCCTCCCTTACGGGCAGACACCAGCGCCTTTACCTGCGCAGCGCCGTCCATCGTCACACCCGACAACATAAACCAGCCGCCATAAGAAGAAGTATTGGTCACCGCCCCGGTCCGCACCGTCTCCGCCGCCCTGTCAGTTACCACCCTCTCCACGCCGTAGTAATTCCTGTATCCCACAGCCGCCAGCGGCGAAAACCCATCCTTGCAGACAAAGAAATCAAAATCCGCCGCCTTGCCCTCGGCAAACAACCCCACGCTCGTACCCACCCAGGAATTGAACTTGGGCTGCTCCTTATCCAACGCCACAGCGCTCACCGGCGCACCCAGCGACACCCACCGCCGGCCGTCACTACTATAATAGCCAGTCAGCATATGCCCCTCGCGTTCCAGCTTTAACCAGACAGGACCGCTCACAGGGTTCATGGCAACACGTACCGCGGTATCCAGTCTCATAAAGACGCTCTTGTCATACCCTACATATAACCGCACATCCACCGTCTGTCCCCCATTCGTAAGATAGATACCCGCCCTGTCCGCCGTATCCGTCGCATCCAGGTCCACCCGCGTAACAGCCGTATAATAATGATCCGTCTCCTTCTGCACCAGATGAGTCCTGCCCGCCGCCGGCATTAGCCGCACCCATCCGTTCCTTGCTGTTAAAGAATATTCACCCGCAGCAGTTCTGCTTAAAAAATGCCACCACAGCCCCAGCGTATCCCCGTTGAAATAGTCGGTATGCACACTCCTCCACGGAATACCCGATGAAGACAGTCCCGGTATCACCACAGGCGCGCTCGCGGGCGCCATACCCCAGGGCCGGTCCCCTTCCCAAATGACAGGATACAACGAAGTCTGACGTCCCATGCCCGACCAGTCATCTCCATCCGCCCGTTCATAGCTCTGACCCAATGTCCACCAGCTGCCATCCGCCAGCTGCAGCGGCGCCGAAATATGATTGGGGCGGCGGAATCGCGCATGCGCATCGGTCACAGGCTTAAAGAAATCTCCCAGCCTCTCCCATGCCGTCGAGTCGCTGGTCAGCTTCCGGGTCCTCAATACATACTGCCCCCCCGATACATCCCCCGCAGGAAAATAATAATAGTACCCATTCCGCCGGCACATAACAGGACCCTCGGCCCAACTATATTGCAGCCGCGCATTGATCCAGTCCAGGTTGATAGCGGTGTCGGTCAACTGCCCGTCCCGTCCCAGCGCCTGTATACGATTTACCTTCTGACCATTCTTGATCACCATATAAGGCTTGCCGTCATCATCCACAAATATGGAATTGTCATACCCCAGATCGCCGGTGACAGCGTTCGTACGCACCTTCTCGGGCGCCGACCAGGGACCATAGGGCGTGGCCGCCTTGCAAAACCACTGCCCCCCTGCCGAAAAATAGATCCAGAAGGAATTATAAAAATGAGTGATAGCTCCCTGCCAGATGCCGGCCGAAGGACGGTCGGTCACAAACCCCGCCCTCGATGGAGACAGCACCCTGCTGATCACTTCCCAATGTACCAGGTCCTTCGAGTGATACACGGGCAGGTAAGGTGTAAAATGAAAGCTCGACCCGCAATGATAAAAATCATCTCCCACCCGCAGCAAGGTCGGGTCAGGGTGATCCCCCGGCAATACTGGATTGACATATGTCCTCACCTCGTTGTAATATCCGGATGAATCGTTCCCCTCACCCTGACCGAGCACGGCTGCACTGATCCATAACAAGCCCGACAAAATAATGAATCTATAAAAGTATCGTCTCATATCATTTAATAGCCCGGATTCTGATATGCCTTCTTATCCGCATCGCTCATATCCATCGCATCGATCTGTCCCTGCGGAATAGGTTGCAGGTACAGCTGAGGCGTAATAGTCCGGGTATTCACTATCGGCGTATGGTTGGCATAAGCTATACCGCCAATAGTATACGTCGCATAGTTATAACCTTCCTGGTTATCCATCCCAAACCGCTGCGTACGCACCAGGTCGTAAAAGCGATAGCCCTCTCCATAGTATTCCCGCGAACGCTCTGCCAGGATATAGCCGATGGTAATAGCGGCAGGTGTGGCAGCCACCATGTCGGCGCTATGATCCGCTACAAAGGTAGCCCTGTTGGCATTGCTGTACTTCCATTTACCGGCCCGTGCACGGATAACATTGATCAGCGACAAAGCATCATATCCAGCCTGCGTGCTCGCACCCTTTACAGCGGCCTCGGCTGCAATAAAATAAAGTTCCGAAAATTTTGCGGCAGTATAGGGACGTGTGCTGCCGGCATTCGGATTGCCCAGCCCGCCGTTGTTGTCGGTGCGATAGGGACCCAGTTTCCAGAGTCCGGGGTATACGATCCTATTGAAGGCGCTTGGCGATATGACGTAGTCGGCCCGGCCGGGCAGTACACCCGCACCGATGCTGCTTTTATACACGCTGTTGGAATAATCGACCCCGGCCGAATCAGCATTCAGGAACGTCAGCACAGCATCCCCCTCGGCGATGGGCAGATTGTTCGCATTGTACAACGTGGTATAAGGCAGGTTGGCCTCCTTCATATTGCAACGGTAGACAGTGGTAAATGTCCCATCGTACCGGGAATCATTTGTCTTGTCGGCAAATGTTTGTGTAAATACCTCTATCGGCGGAGCGTTCCGTATCCATGGACGTCCACCCCACTGTTCGGAGGCACGCTGGACAGAATACACCGACTTCCAGGAGCTCGGTGAGCTGGAGCTTGTCATCGACGGGTAAGACCAGGTCTGGAACCAGCTCGACCAGTTGTCCGGTGTACCGCCGCCGCCATACGTAAGACTGCTCACATTGTATTGCGAATTCAGCTGCGTATGGTCGGAGTACAACATACATTCCTTATTGTAGTCGTTCGTCGCCGCGTTGACATCATAATATGTCGGCTGCAAGCTATATACGCCGGGGTTCTGGATCGCATTGAGGGCTACATTATAGGCCTGCTGAAAATACCAGGCGGGGTCATGTCCATCGGGGTCTTGCCGGGGGCTGCCCGCCTCCACCGGATAGGAAGGTATATTGTTGGGGTTTTGAAGCCACCATCCATAGGTAAGATACGCCTTTGCCAGGAACAGCTGCGCCACCTGCTTGGTCACCGCTCCAGTAACCCGCGGAGTGCTGGACAGTGTATTGACGGCATCGTTCAGATCCGGGAATATCGCCTTCGTATAAACGATAGAGACAGAATCCCTCTTTGATCCCCTTGCGGTGGAAGTATTGAACTGCAGCCTGCCCGACCCCAGGTCCAACGGCACCCCGCCAAAGGTCTGCACCAGTAAGAAATAGTCCAATGCCCGGAAAAATTTCGCTTCGGCGATATACGAGGCGGCGACACCCGCTGCTGCCCCGTATTGGATCACACCACTGGCGGTGTTGATGTAGGGGAATGTGTTACCCCATAACTGCCCCGCATCGCTGAGCGTCGGTGTCGGATGTACACCGGGAATGGAATAATCCTGCGCCTGGAAATTGCTGCCGCTGCCGCCGCTCTGTCCCCATGTCGATTCGTCGGTGCCGCATTGACACATATTCCAATAATAAGCATTCCCATAGATGTTACGCAAGTGGGCGTACAAAGCTGTCAGACCTCCCATGACACCGTTGGCGTTCTGGAAGTATTGCGGTGTGAACGAGCTGCGGGGCGTTTCTTTCAAAACCTTGGTGCAGCCTGCCATAAGGATCAATCCCAGCGTGGCAGTTCCTATATATATGTTTGTTAGTATCCTCTTCATATTTGTCGATTTTTAGAATGTTACATTGAGTCCGAATAAGAAGTTACGGGTGGAAGGCGTGTTGGTGCCGATGGTAAGTATCCGATGCGGAGCCGCCTGTACAGCCGAGTTTTGATCACCATAGGAATTGGTCTCCGGATCCATATGCGACATCTTCGTATATGGCGAGAAGAACACGAACGGGTTCTCCAGCGTGCAATAAATACGTATCCGCTGAGCACCAAGGGTTTTCATCCACTTCTGATCGAAATTATAGCCCAATGTCATGGTGCGTATCTTCAGATAAGACGCGCTGAAGTATCCCAGCGTAGACCCATAGGCGGGATTGTCACCACCCACTCCACCTGGCCTCGGAGCAAACGTATTGAAATCATTCGCGTGGTTGTTCGTCGGCGTCCAGTACTCGACTTTCACATTATTCCCGGACCGCGTATTCAGGTTGTTCAGATACCCAAATGATGAATATAAGGTGCTGACGAGCAAGCCGCCGCTCTTGAATACGCCCGTGATGCCGAGCTCGAACCCTTTATAGGCCACCCGGGTATTGAATCCACCCTCGAAGTCAGGCTGAACATCATAAATCTGGCGGTCGTCATTGTCCAGTGCGGTGCCCGCCTGGTTCTTCCTGCTGGGTACGCCATTGGTAAAATGAAGGGAAGTGTCTTTCATATTATAAGCTACCTTGATCATACCCACATTTCCCCCAGGGTAGGCGGCCTGCATATAACCGCTGGAGCTATCCGCATAGCTTATAAGCCCGATCTTCTTATAATCGTAGATCACATCGATGGGATGACCGGGGAACCACAGGTTACCCTTATCATAAGGCTTGCCGGAATAAAGATTTACCAGCTTGTTCCGGTTGCGATATATATTAACCCCCACCTCCCATGTCCATCCATGATAATTGTCCAGGATAGTACCGTTCAACGACAGCTCGATGCCCTTGTTCTGGGTCGCGCCAATATTGGCGACATAGCTGCTGACACCGGATGTGGTCGGAAGACCGACGCTCAGCAACACATTGCTGGTATTGATGGTATAATATTCCACCGTACCGCTCAGGCGATTGTTCAATACGGAGAAGTCTACACCGTAGTTCCATGTCTTGGAGAACTCCCAACCCAGGGTGGGATTTGGCAGCTGCGTAACATAATAGCCCATGGCATAGCCCGAAGGTCCAAAATTATAAGGGCTCGTGCTCAGCGCACCCAGCGTCTGATAAGGATTGATCGCCTGGTTGGACGTCTGACCGTATCCCACCCGCAGCTTCAATGCGTTGATAAATGCGGTATTGCTCAGGAACTTTTCGTTCTTCATATTCCATCCGGCGGAGATGGCAGGATAAGAATGATATTGATGACCCGGCGCCAGTACCGAGGAGGCGTCGCTGCGGAAGGAAGCGCTCAACATATATCGATTGTCATATGTATACATGACGCGGCCCATATAGGACAACAGTCCCGTCTGCGAATAGGTCCCATTTCCCACCGTGGAAGTACCGTTCTGATCCGCCAGTACATACGACAGGTTGTAGAACTGGAAGGCATCGGAAGGCAGATGGGTAGCGGAAGCCGATGAATACCAATTAGTGTTTTGCTCAACGGAGTACAACCCTACCGCGCTTACATTATGCTTGCCTGCAAATGTCCGGTCATACATCAACAGGTTCTCGATGGTATAGCCGACAGCCTTGGTATTGCTGATAGAGGCGCTCGACGCATTGGTAGGTGTGCCGCTGAAGACACCCGTGCCCGTGTAAGTACCGTAGTCATGCTGATGAAAGTTCAGCCCGATGTTGGCACGATAGCGCAAACCCTCCACTCCGGGGATCTTTAACTCACCATATATAGAGTTATAAGAGCTATAGCTTCTGGTCAGGTCTATATAGGCATCGCCCAACGCATTTAAGGCATGCGCGGTATATGCCCACTGAGGTCCGCTGGTATTGATATTGACAGTCGACTTCCAGGATCCATCGGGATTGCGCGGATTGATGATGGGGGTAAGGTTCAGCATAGCATAGGGCGATATGTTCTGATCGTGCAATTTCGCATAGTAATTGTTGGTGACCAGCCCGACGCGGAAGAAGCTGCCCACCCTTTGTTCGAGGGAGGTGCGTATGGTATACCGCTCATAGTATTGCAGAGGTATCACCGCCTGATCCTTGAAATAAGTAAATCCGATGCTGTAGTTCCCCTTTTCCGAACCACCGGTAATGCTCAGGTCCTGGTTGGTGACATATCCCGTCTGAAAGAACAGCTTTTGCCAGTTCGTGTTTACGCTGTCATTTTCATCCAATGTATTTAAATGAATGGAAGCGCCAGGAGTAGCATTGTTCGCTTTGCGAAGAGCGACATATTCGGGTCCATTCATCATGGGATATTCGCCCCAGATCTTTTTTAGCCCGGCATATCCGCTGTAGGTAATATGTGCTTTTGCTCCGGCAGCACCCTTATTGGTTGTCACCAGTATTACCCCATTGGCGCCGCGCGAGCCATAAATAGCCGTGGCAGAGGCATCTTTTAAGATATCGATGCTCTTGATCTCGCTGGGACTAATATCATTGAGATAGCCAGGGAAGGGAATACCATCTAGCACTACCAGCGGGTCGTTGGAGGCATTTAGCGAACGCGCACCCCGGATACGGATCTGCATCCCCGATCCTGGTTTTGATGAAGTTTGAGACATTTCAACTCCCGCGATACGTCCCTGCAGGGCCCTCGAGATATCCACCGCCGGGACCTCATTTACCTTTTCTCCGCTGATCGAGGCAATGGAGGCGGTAACATCCTTTTTCCGCTGGGTACCATATCCAATGACGATGACGTCATTCACCGTACTGGCCACGGAAGTCAGTATTACTGAAAGGGCTGTCTGGTTCTTTACCGGTACTTCTAATTGATTGAAACCTACAGAGGAGATCACCAGCACTCCCCTGGCGGGAGCATTGATCTCGAAATGTCCGGCCTCATCACATGCAACTCCCTTTGACTGCCCTTTTACCACGACAGACGCGTTCGGGACAGGCTGCCCGCTTTCAGTTTTTACCTGGCCCCTTACGGTAATGGTGTTCTGCGCATACAAATGAGAAGTGAAAAAAGAGAGCAAGGCAAACAATGCGGTTGTAATGAAAGGTCTCAACAGCTTGTTACCCCGTTGTGCTTCCTTTTTCAGACGGGAAACTGTTTTTTGCATAAACGTTAGTTTTAGAATTTTAAATGTGCTGGAATTGGCCTATGAAAAAATTTAGTCCAATTCCCGCAAGCCGTTAATGTCTGTGGGCCTTCGTCGTAGCTGCTTCGACACGGAAGGACTTCGGCAGACCTGCTTTGACACGCCCAGGCCTTCGTCGGAAGAACTTCGTCGGAGTTCCGAGCCCTTACTCCTCCTTGTTCGTACCCTTCGTACCTCGGGTACTCCTGGTGTTGAAGCAAAGGCGTCGGAACCTTATATTTCAAACGATTGTGAAAAAGGGGTCCCGGGCGGCCTTTTTACGTCAAAATAGCTACCGTCAAAAAATTTTAGGTACATCGGAATTCTATCTGGCTATGCGTGAGTTTATGAAAGAGTAGTTATAGGCCCAGCGTCAGACTAGAGGGACAAATTAGAGTATAAATCCTTATCTGACAATCGTTTCATGAATATCATCTTTTCATAAAAGCAAGCGACAACCATTATGGAAAGACGTTCATAACCAGGATAAACGTCAATTCAACATTTCAAATGTAGGGAGATTTTGTAAAATTTCAACCGATTGAAATTTATTTTTTTTAGCTT